>Ga0105240_10014345_pt1 | contig 10822 bp, 9 predicted proteins | sample KBSC54metaG_FD_80426 | JGI IMG/M metagenome (GOLD analysis project Ga0105240, IMG submission 80426) | Corn rhizosphere microbial communities from Kellogg Biological Station, Michigan, USA - KBS C5-4 metaG | ecosystem: Host-associated > Plants > Roots > Rhizosphere > Soil | place: Michigan, USA...
CCCGAGCTGCGTCGAGGACCCGTCGCCCGTCGCGGCCGCCGTCGCGAATCAGTCCGTGTGGGGGCCTGCCATCACCGGCCGCGTCGTCATCCTCGGCACCGATCCGGTGTTCCACAAGGGAACCGCGGGAGCCGTGACGCTGATCAACGCAGGCCTCCACTTCGCGGCCTCGCTGCCCGGCAGGACCGGCCTCTACGTGTCGCTCAGCTGCTACTACCACGCGGCCGGCGCCGGCACGCCGGTGCCGCTGCTCGATCCGCTGGGCTCATTTACGGTTGAGGGCCAGGCCGGTTGCCCGAACGCGGCCCATATCGTGGGAACGGTGCCGTTCCTGAGCAGCCTGACCGACGCAGACCTCTCCGGTTGGGGCTGCTCGACCCACGAGGGCTTCGACGCGTGGCCGAGCAGCTTCCAGGTGTTCGCAATCAACACCGACCAGCCATCGTCGTTCGTCGCTCCCGACGGAACGACGGGCATCCCGTACATCGTGACCCGCGAGGGGGTCGCCCGACCGGTGCTCGACCACTTCACCTGCTACGACGCGAAGGGCGCGTTGCTGCACCACCGACACCCCGTGCTCCTACGGGATCAGTTCGAGCGGGAGTGGGTCGTGCTCGGGCAGCCGACCTCGCTGTGCAATCCCGCGAGCACGCTTCAGATGAAGGCCGTGCACCCGCGCGCCCACCTGACGTGCTACCGGATTCGCGACGCGAAGCGCGACCCGAACGGCGGCGACGACGCACGGCGCACGGTCGTCGTCACGAACGAGTTCGGGAAGCAGCGGCTGATCGTGACAAGGGCCCTCGCCCTCTGCCTGCCGTCGTCGAAGAGCCTGACCCACCGCAATCCCGGTCCGCCGCCCCGTCATCTCGACCACTTCAAGTGCTACGCGGCCAGCGGACACCCCTTGCATCCCAAGGGCATGGTCGTGCTCGACGAGTTCGGGAAGCGGCGGATGATCGTCGAGCAGCCGGTGGAGCTCTGCAACCCGGTGAGCAAGAACCACGGCCGGATCCTCCACCGGCGCGCGCACCTCGTCTGCTACGCCGCGAGACCGCGGACGTTCATCGGACGGACTGTAACCGTGCGCCACCAGTTCGGCCGGGAGCGGCTCGGCGTGGGCGCGTTCTCGATGTACTGCGTCCCGTCGCACAAGCGGCTCATCCTGCCCGACCTGACCGTTGCCATCCCCCACACGCGCATCCCGGTCTCATGCACCGGGACACCCGTGAAATGCACCACGACCGTCAAGTTCACCATCTCGAACGTCGGAGCCGCGCCGGTGGCGGCGGGTACCTCCTTCGACGTTCTTCTCGAGGCGGATCCGAACCTGTCGGTGTCGAAGACCGTTGCCATCACGATTCCCGCGAGCGGGCTTCCACCGGGTGGATCGCTGCCCATGCAGGCGGTGGCCCTCCCGCCTGGCGCGTCATGCTTTGACCCGGACTGCACCGTGCAGGCCACGGTGGACTCCGGTCACGTTGTGCCGGAGTCGAACGAGGCGAACAACACCGACACGTTCACCGAAGTCGGATAGTTTCAAGGTCAGCCTCGCCCCGTCTCGCACGGGCGGGGTTGACTTGCCCGTCTCGATGTGGTTGCCTTTCGGCCACAGCTTGAGACGAATGCCTCAAATGGGCAAGGAGGCAGGGCGTGATCACGGTGTTCATCGTCTCGCGCGTGCGGCTCTACAGGGACGGCGTCCGCCATCTGCTCGAGCGCAAGCCAGGGATCCACGTCATGGGCGGTGCGGCAACGTGGGAGCGTGCCCTGAACCTCGATCGGCCGGCGGCGCCGGACGTCCTTTTGCTCGACGTCCCGATCGCGGAAGGGGCGTGTGCGATCCGCGCTCTGGCGCCGGTGCACGCGGTGGCCCTGGGGGTGGCGGAGCACGATGCCGAGGTGGTGGCATGGGCCGAGGCGGGGGCCGCCGGGTACGTCCCCCAAGACGGCTCGCTGAGCAGGCTGGTCGCGACCATCGAAGCCGTGGCCAACGGCGAGACGCTCTGTTCGCCACGGATCGCAGCGGCGCTCGTGCGTCGCCTGGCCGCGGTTGCGGGCGACTCGCTCGGGCCGGCTTCGTCGGCGGAGACGCTCACACCGCGTGAGCGCGAGATCGTCCTCCTGCTCGACGAGGGGCTCTCGAACAAGGAGATCGCCAGCCGCCTGTACATCGAGGTCACGACCGTCAAGAACCACGTGCACAACATCCTCGAGAAGCTCCACGTGCACCGACGCGGCCAGGCGGCCGCCAGGCTCCGCCGGGGCGACGGGCTCGGGCTACTCGCCGAGCAGGTCGCTGACCAGGGCGTCCAGGCCCGCCAGGGAGGGCAGCTCGGCGTCGGGTGAGTAGCCCTCCGGCAGCGGGACGCCGGCCCGGTTGATCCACACCGCCTTCATGCCGACCGCCTGGGCGCCGGCGATGTCGGTGTCGAGGCCGTCGCCGACGTGCACCCAGCGGGCCGGGTCGCCGCCGCAGAGGTCGACCGCGTGGCGGAACGGCGCCGCCGCCGGCTTCATCTCGCCGATCTGCTCGGCGTGCACGATGAACGCGAACCGGCGGGCGACGGCGAGCTCGGCGAAGGGGAAGTTGCCGTTCGTGATCGCCCCCAGCACCCGGCCGGATGCGACCAGCGCGTCGAGTTCCGGCTCGACGTCGTCGTGCAGGCGCACCGTCTCCGGCCGGGCTGCCATCCAGGCGTCGACCATCCATGCGGGCAGGTCGGGGTCGTGCAGGTCGTGCGCCGCCAGCACCCGCCGGAACGACTCGAGCCGAAGCTCGAGGTAGGTGCCGTCGCGCTCCTCCGCCACCCGCTGACGCTCGTCGTGCAGCCGCTCGACCGAGATCCGGCCGGCGACGGCGGGATGGCGCTCCTCGAGCGCCGCGATGGCGGCCCGCAGCGAGCCGTCCATCATCGGCATGAACGCCCACAGCGTCTCGTCGAGATCGAACGAGACGACCGCCGCCGTCATGCCGCCTTCCGCAGCAGGGCGACGGCCTGGCAGGCGGCCCCCTCGCCGCGACCCGCGAAGCCGAGGTGATCGGTCGTCGAGGCGCGCACCGTCACGCGCGGGCGATCGACGCCGAGCGCGGCGGCCAGGCACTCGCGCATCGCGTCGCGGTGGGGCGCCAGGCGCGGCGCCTGCATGATCACGATCGCGTCGACGTTCACGAGCGCCCACCCGGCCGCCCGCACCCGCTCCCAGGCCCGGCCGAGCAGGGCGATGCTGGACGCGCCCGCGAGCGCCGGATCGTCGGACGGGAACAGGTGGCCGATGTCCTCCATCCCCGCCGCGCCCAGCAGCGCATCGGTGACGGCATGGCTGACGAGGTCGGCGTCGGAGTGCCCCTCGAGGCCCCGGCCGGCCGGGATCGTCACGCCGGCGAGGACGAGCGGCCGGTCGTCGGCGAACGCATGCGCGTCGAAGCCGATCCCGACCCGCAGGTCGTCGCTGCCGCTCACGCCAGCCTCGCCTCGGCCCGGGCAAGGTCGTCCGGCGCCGTGATCTTCACGTTCTCGGGCTCGCCGGCGACCGCCGCGACCGCGAAGCCGGCCGCCTCGACCAGCGACGCGCAGTCGGTCGCGACGCGGACGACGTCCGCCGGGGCCTCGTAGGCGCGACGGAGGGCGGCCGCCCGGAACGCCTGTGGCGTCTGCGCCGCCCGCAGCTGGCCGCGCTCGAGCGTCTCGGCGACGACTCCGTCGTGCACCCGCTTCACCGTGTCGGTCACGGGCAGCGCCGGGACCGCGCCGTCGTGCGCGTCGAGTGCCGCCAGTACCCGGTCGACCAGCTCGGCCGACGCGAACGGCCGGGCCGCGTCGTGGACGAGGATCGCCTCTGCATCGCCTCCCACTTCGGCCAGGCCGGCGGCGACCGAGAGCGCCCGGGTCGCCCCGCCCGGAACGGCGGCGGCCACCTTGCCGGCGGCGAGCTCGTCGGCCAGAAGGGTCGCCGGCTCCTCCCACTCGGCGGGCACCACGAGGACTATGCGGTCGACCGCGGGGTGATCCTCGAACAGGTCGATCGAGTGGGCCAGGAGCGGCCGGCCGCCCAGGCCCACGAACGCCTTCGGCCGGTCGGCGCCCAGCCGGGCGCCGTCGCCGCCGGCAACCACGATCGCCCAGGTCGGGCTCACTCCGCGTCCGTGCTCGAGCTCACCTTGGTGAAGATCATCTTGCCCGACGGCGACTGCAGCACCGACGTCACCTCCACCGCCGCGGTCTCGCCGAGCAGCTTGCGGCCGCCCTCGACCACGACCATCGTCCCGTCGTCGAGGTAACCGACACCCTGGTCGTGCTCCTTGCCCTCGCGGATCACGCGCACGTCGAACGACTCGCCGGGCAGCACGGCCGGCTTGAGCGCATTCGCAAGCTCGTTCACGTTGAGCACGACCACGTCCTGGATCTTGGCCAGGCGGTTCAGGTTGAAGTCGGTCGTGAGGATGCGGAGCCCGCGGGCCTTGGCCAGCTTCAGCAGCTTGGCGTCGACGTCCTCGAGCTCGGGGAAGTCGACGTCGGGGGTCGTCACCGTCACCTCGGAGCGCAGCCCCTGGACGACCTCGAGCCCGCGGCGGCCGCGGGCGCGCTTGAGCGAGTCGCCCGAGTCGGCGACATGCTGCAGCTCGCGCAGCACGAACTCGGGCACGACGAGCTCGTCCTTCAAGAAGCCCGTGCGGACGATGTCCGCGATCCGCCCGTCGATGATCGCGCTCGTGTCGACGAGCGTCACGAAGCCGTTCAGGCCGGGCTCCGTGCCCGGCTCGGCGACGGGATGCACGCCGACCAGGCGCAGGATGCCGCGATGCTTCTTCGCCGCGGTGAAGGCGAAGAGATACCCCACCACCAGGAACAGCGGCAGGATCACCCACTTGCCGATGTACGGCAGGGTGTGAACCGGGAACCACAGCAGCGCCGACACGAGCAGCCCGACCAGCAGGCCGATCGCGGCAACGGTCAACTCACCCGCGCTGCGGGACTGGACGGCCCGCTCGACCCTCTTGAATCCGCGTACCAGCCCCTCGCCGACCAGCCCTCCCACCATCCACCCGACGGCGAAGACGAGGAAGACGACGACGGCGAAGGCGGGGTACGCGTATGAAGCCGGATAACGGTCCTCGAGATTAAGAGACAACCCCGCCTGGATGGCACCCAGGACGCCCAAGAGGGACAAGACGATCCGTGTTGAGACCACCATCGTCCGCTCCTCTCTCTGCCTGTCGCAGCCCACGCCGGATGGGCGAACGACCGCCGCCCGGCGGGGGTGCACGCGTGATGCGTGTGGCTACGCCCGCGCCTTGCGGGCCTCGCCGATCTCCTCGAGCACCTCCTCCAGGAACTCGCGCGCCTCGTCCTCGTCCATGTTCTTCGCGTACATCAGCTCGCTGGCGAGGATGCGCTTGGCCTTCGAGAACATCTGCTTCTCACCCGTGGAGAGACCCTTCTCCTGGTCGCGCTGTGCGAGGTTGCGGACGACCTCGGCCATCTCGAAGATGTCGCCGGTCTTCATCTTGTCGCGGTTGTGCTTGAAACGGCGGTTCCAGTTCTTCGGCATCTTGGTGCCGTCGCCCTGGAGCACCGTGAGGACCTCCTCGACGGTCTCCTCGCCGATCACCTTGCGCAAACCGACCCGCTCCGCGCTGTCCAGCGGAATCGTGACGGTCATGTCGTTGTGAAGGATCTGGATCGTCAGGTACTCCCGATCCCGGTCCCCGACGACACGCATATCCCTGCTTGTGATCGTCCCAGCCCCGTGATGGGGGTACACGACCTTGTCGCCAACCTCATACAAAAGTCGCTCGACCTCCTAGCCAAAAGTGCGCCTGCACGCCCGCGAAACCCCTCGCGCCTAGGGCGTAGATTCTATCAGATCTGGCACGTTGAGGCGAACGGATCACAGCATTCTGTAGACATCGCAAACGAATTTCGGCAGACACAGCCGAAGACCGATACACGGCCCCGGCACGGGCCGGGAATCGTTTCGCGTCTTACAGGTTCAGGTAGCGATCCACAAGGTTCTGCTCCTGCAGCCGGCGCAGGCCCTCGCGGATCTCGCGGGCGCGCACGGCGCCGACGCCCTCGACCTCTTCGAGCTCCGTCTGGGACGCGCGCACGAACGCCTCCAGGCCGTCGAAGTGCTCGACCACGTGGGCGATCACGCTGTCCGGCAGGCGCGGGATCTTCGAGAGCACGCGGTGGCCGCGCGGCGTGACCGCGTAGTCGACCGGCGAGACGCTGCGCGGGTACCCGAGCACCTCGGCCAGCTGCTCGAGCTCGAGGAGCTGCGTGTCGGGCATCGTCCGCAGCTGCTCCAGTGCCCGTCGGTAGCCGCCGGTCACCTCGGGCAGCTCGTAGTCGCGCACCATCGCCACCTCGTCGCCGGGCACCCACTCGGACATTTCGTCGAGCTGGATCTTGATCAGCCGGCCCTCGACGCCGAGCTCCGCGATGTTGCGCTCGATCTCGTCGCGCATGCGCGACGTCATCTCGGCCCGCTGCAGCGCCACCAGGACGTCGTCCAGCATCACCGCGCCCTGGAACTCGAGCGCCGTCAGGCGGGTCGAGACCTGCTCGAAGCGGGTGCGGTAGGTCTCGAGCGTCGTCACGGCCTGGTTCGTCTTCGCGAGGATGTCGGAGATGTCCTCGAGCTGGTAGCGAACGTCGCCCACGTAGGTCGTGACGACGTCGCGCTGCTGGCTGATCGAGATCACGAGGGCGCCGGTCTGCTTGGCCACACGCTCGGCGGTGCGGTGGCGGGTGCCGGTCTCGGCCGAAGGGATCGTCGGGTCGGGCATGAGCTGGACGTTCGCGTAGACGATCCGGGTCGCGACCGCGTTCAGGATGATTGCGCCGTCCATCTTCGCCAGCTCGTAGAGCAGGTACGGCGAGAACGCCTGGTCGAGCCGGATCCCGCCCGAGAACATGAACGAGAGCTCCGCCGGCTCGCCGATCACGATCAGCGCGCCGAGGCGCGCGCGCAGGATGTCGTTCAGCCCCTGGCGCATCGTCGTGCCGGGCGCGATGCGGCGCAGCGCGTCCAGCATCTTGGGATCCTTGCGAACGTCGGGAAGAAGCTCGGTCAAGCGCGCCCCTCGGTGGCCGCGGGCCGGCCGAACGCCAGCCCGATCGCTTCTTCCAGAGTATCAGCGCAACGCAGCGGCGGCCCATTCCCGGGCCCGGTCGTGCGGGGCGGGCAGACCAGGCCGGCCACGCCCAGCTTGGCCGCCTCCGCCAGGCGCGGCGCGGTGTGCGAGACCGGCCGCACGCGGCCGGTCAAGCCGAGCTCGCCGAAGCAGGCGAGCCGCTCCGGGGCGGCCCGGCCGAGCGCGGAGGAGACGATGGCGAGCGCCACGGCGAGGTCGGCCGCCGGCTCGTCGACGCGCACACCTCCGGCGACGTTCACGAAGACGTCGGACGAGCCGAGGGCGACGCCGGCGTGGCGGCCGAGCACGGCGACGATCATCGACAGCCGGTTGCGGTCGAAGCCGGTCGCCTGGCGGCGCGGCATCGCGAGGTCGCTCTGCGCCACGAGCGCCTGCACCTCGAGCACGATCGGCCGCGTCCCCTCGATCGCGGGCAGGAGCACCGAGCCCGGCCCGGCCGGCTCGGGCTCGGCCAGCGCCGCCGAGGGGTCGGCGACCGGCTCGAGGCCGGCGTCGGTCATCTCGAAGATGCCGATCTCGTCGGTGGAGCCGAAGCGGTTCTTGACCGCGCGCAGCACCCGCAGGTGGCGGTAGCGGTCGCCCTCGAACTGGAGCACCGCGTCGACCAGGTGCTCGAGCACGCGCGGGCCGGCCACGGCGCCGTCCTTGGTGACGTGGCCGACGAGCACGATCGCCGTCGAGCCGCCCTTGGCCACGCGCAGCAGCCGCTCGGCCGCCTCGCGCACCTGGGCGACGCTGCCCGGGGCAGACTGGAGATCGGCGCTTCGCAGGGTCTGCACCGAGTCGACGACGCAGACAGCCGGCGCCTCGGCGACGATCGCCTCGCAGACGGCGTCGAGGTCGGTGTCGGCGAGCACGCGGATCGCGTCGCCCGCGCCCAGCCGCTGCGCCCGCAGGCGCACCTGGGCCGGAGACTCCTCGCCGCAGATGAGCAGCGTGCGCCCGCCCGCGGTCGCGATGGCGGCCAGCGCCTGGAGCAAGAGCGAGCTCTTGCCGACGCCAGGCTCGCCTCCGATCAGGACGAGAGAGCCCGGGACGATGCCGCCGCCCAGTACCCGGTCGAGCTCGCCGACGCCGGTCGGCAGGCGGGCCGCGGCAAGCACGTCCACGTCGCCGAGCACGCCGACCGCGGGCGCGCCGGGTGTGCGGCGGCGGCCAGCCGGCGACGGCGCCCGCATCGCCTCCTCGTGCAGCGAGTTCCACTCGCCGCAGCCAGGGCAGCGGCCGAGCCACTTGGGGCTGTGATGGCCGCAGCCGGAGCAGACGAAGGTGGTTGCGGAACGTGCCACGGACGGGCAATTGTCGCATCCGGGTCGGCCGTCACCGGCCCACGCACCAAAAGGGGTCTGACCCCGCTTGGTGCGTGAGTGCTAGGTTGGCGGGCATGCGAATCCCACTGCTCCACTCCGCCGCGACGGTCGCCGTCGTGGCCGTGCTCGCCGCCGGGTGCGGCGGCGGGTCGGGCGGGGGCGGCTCGTCGGCCGCAGCCGCGTCGACGCCCGCGAACGCCCAGGTCGTCGAGATCGACGTCGCCCAGAGCGGCTTCGCGTTCACGAAGACGACCGCGACCGCCAACGCCGGTACCGTCGAGCTCCGATCGAAGAACCCCCAGTCGGTGTCGCACGACATCTCGATCAAGGGGAACGGCGTGGACGAGCACGGGAACCTCGTCTCGAGCGGGGGCGTGTCCACCGTGACCGTCGACCTCAAGCCCGGGACGTACACGTTCTACTGCTCGGTGCCCGGCCACGAGCAGGCCGGCATGAAAGGCACGCTGACCGTCAGCTAGAACGACCGAGGGGCGCCACCTGGCGCCCCTCGGGGTTCACTTGCTCTTGTCGCGGAGCGCTACTTGTCGGAGCTCTCCGACGAGGAGTCGTCGCCGCCCTCGTCCTCGGACTTCGAATCGTCGGACGGGCCCTCGGCGGGCACGAGGTCGGCCGGAGGCGCGTCGGGCACCTCGACCGGCTCGATCATCTGCAGCGAGATCTCCTCGTCGCCGTCGACGTGGTCGACCAGCACGGTCGAACCCGCCCGCAGCGACCGGCCGAGCACGAAGTCGGCCAGCGGATCCTCGATGTAGCGCTGGATCGCGCGCCGCAGCGGCCGGGCGCCCATGGTCGGGTCGTAGCCCTTGTCGACCATGAAGTCCTTGGCTGCGTCGGTGAGCTCGATCGCCACCTCGTGCACCTTCATCTGCTCGCGGAGGCGCTTCATCAGCAGATCCACGATCTGCTTGATCTCGTCCTTCGTCAGCTTCTGGAACACGATGATCTCGTCGATCCGGTTCAGGAGCTCGGGCCGGAACATCTTCTTCACATCGCCCATGATGCGGTTCTTCATGTCCTCGTAGGAGACGCCGGTCTCCGACTCCTCCACGCTGAACCCGAGCGAGGTGTTCTTCGCGATCGAGGCGGCCCCGATGTTCGAGGTCATGATCACGATGGTGTTCCGGAAGTCGACGTGGCGGCCCTGGGCGTCGGTCAGGCGACCCTCCTCCAGCATCTGCAGGAGGATGTTGAACACGTCAGGGTGCGCCTTCTCGATCTCGTCCAGCAGCACGACCGAGTACGGCTTGCGGCGGACGGCCTCGGTCAGCTGGCCACCCTCGTCGTACCCGATGTAGCCCGGAGGCGAGCCCACCAGCCGCGACACCGCGTGCTTCTCCATGTACTCGGACATGTCGACCTGGATCATGGCGTCCTCGTCGCCGAACAGGAACTCGGCCAGCGTGCGCGCGAGCTCCGTCTTGCCGACGCCCGAGGGGCCCAGGAAGATGAAGGAGCCGGTCGGCCGCTTGGGATCCTTGATCCCCGCGCGGGCGCGACGGATGGCCTTCGACACCGCCTGGATGGCGACGTCCTGACCGATCATCCGCTTGTGGAGCTCCTCCTCCATGCGGATCAGCTTCTGCGACTCCGCCTCGGTCAGCTTGAAGACGGGGATGCCCGTCCACATCGAGACGATGTCGGCGATCTCCTCCTCGCCGATCTCGGCCTGGTCGGCCTCGCCGGAGGACTTCCAGTTCTCCTCCATCTCCCGCTTCTTGAGCGACAGCTTGCGCTCCTTGTCGCGGAGGTTGGCGGCCTTCTCGAACTCCTGCGCCTCGATCGCGGCCTCCTTCTCCTTGCGCACCGTCTCGATCTCGTCGTCGAGCTCCTTGTGCACCGGAGGCGCGGTCATCAGCTTGATGCGCATGCGCGAGGCGGCCTCGTCGATGAGGTCGATCGCCTTGTCGGGCAGGTGCCGCTCCTGGATGTAGCGGCTCGACAGCTCCGCCGCGGCCTGGAGGGCCTCGTCGGTGATCGCGACCCGGTGGTGGGCCTCGTAGCGGTCGCGCAGCCCGCGCAGGATCTGCACCGTGTCCTCGATCGAGGGCTCGTCCACCTTGATCTGCTGGAAGCGGCGCTCGAGGGCGGAGTCGCGCTCGAGGTACTTGCGGTACTCGTCGAGCGTCGTCGCGCCGATCGTCTGCAGCTCGCCGCGGGCGAGCGCAGGCTTGAGGATCGAGGCGGCGTCGATCGCACCCTCGGCGGCGCCCGCACCGACGAGATTGTGCAGCTCGTCGATGAACAGGATGATGTCGCCGCGCTGGCCGATCTCCTTCATGACCTTCTTCAGCCGCTCCTCGAACTCGCCGCGGTACTTCGAGCCGGCCAC
>Ga0105240_10014347_pt1 | contig 10821 bp, 5 predicted proteins | sample KBSC54metaG_FD_80426 | JGI IMG/M metagenome (GOLD analysis project Ga0105240, IMG submission 80426) | Corn rhizosphere microbial communities from Kellogg Biological Station, Michigan, USA - KBS C5-4 metaG | ecosystem: Host-associated > Plants > Roots > Rhizosphere > Soil | place: Michigan, USA...
CACCTGAAGCTTGAACTAAGGTACATGCAGAAGTACCTGGAGGATTTTAAAAAAGAAAAAGAAAAAATTAAGCCGGGACAATTTGATAGTTTATCTGACAGGGAAAAAAGTATTCACTTTAAAGCTTTTAGCACCAATAAAAACGATCCTGATTATCACGAACTGATCACTTTAAAGTATGATGATAACGGTACTGAGCGTGAAGTGCAGGTACCTAAAGGTGATGTGCTATATCAATTCAGAGATGATGTAAAAACCGGCAAGCTGCCTACGGTATCATGGTTAAGCGCGCCTGAAAACTTTAGCGATCACCCAACAGCGGCGTGGTATGGTGCATGGTATGTGTCTGAGGTATTAGACATATTAACGCAGAACCCCGAGGTTTGGAAAAAGACCATCTTTATTCTTACTTATGATGAAAATGACGGCTACTTTGACCACGTACCACCTTTTGTAGCGCCGCATTCACACAAAACAGGAACAGGCATAGTATCAAAAGGAATAGACACCCGTGTGGAGTTTGTAACCACTGAGCAGGAAAATGACCGTAAAGGTTTCCCGGTTAAATATGACCGCGAAAATTCTATAGGTTTGGGTTTCCGTGTACCTATGGTGATAGCTTCACCATGGAGCAAAGGTGGCTTTGTAAATTCGGAAGTATTTGACCACACTTCGACCCTGCAGTTTTTAGAGGGATTTTTAAGTAAAAAGACAGGTAAGAAAGTTGTAGAACCAAATATCAGCGATTGGCGCCGTACCGTATGCGGCGACCTGACCTCGGTATTCAGGCCATACAATAGTGAAAAAATAGAAACGCCTGAATTTTTAGCCCGCAACGTTTTTGTGGAAGGCATACATAAGGCAAAATTTAAAGAGCTGCCAACTTATAAATTACTTAACCCGGCAGAGATAGCCGCAATAAACCATAATCCCGGCGACTCGCCATACATGGCTAAGCAGGAGGCAGGAATAAAACCGGCTTGCGCGCTGCCATATGAACTGCATGTAGATGGAAAGCTAAACGCAGATAAAAAAGCTTTCGAAATCAACTTTGCAGCAGGTAATAAAGCTTTTGGCGACAAGAGTATTGGCGCTCCGTTTAATGTATATGCTCCGGGCAAATATGTTAAAGCTGCCGAACCGCAGCAGTTTGATGATGTGCGTACCTGGTCGTACGGTTTAACAGCAGGCGATAGTTTAGCCGATAGCTGGCCGCTTCATGAGTTTGGCGACGACCATTATCATCTAAGGGTTTACGGGCCTAATGGATTTTACCGCGAGTTTAAAGGCGATCATAATGACCCTTCAATTGACATTCACGTTGATTACCAAAAGGGTTTAACCAGTAACCAGCTTAGTGGTAATGTGATACTTAAAATAAAGAACAATACCAAAAAACAGCAGGTTGTTGAGATCATTGACCATTCATATAAAACAAACAACCACATAAAAACGGTAGTTCCGTCTGGCGAGACCAGCTTGGTTTTAAACCTGGACAAAAGCCATAACTGGTATGATTTCAGTGCGAAAGTGAAGGGCCATGACTTGTTCGAGAAAAGATATGCAGGCAGGGTTGAAACAGGCCGCACAGGCTTTAGCGATCCGCACATGGGCAGGGTGGTATAACGTAGTTATACCACTTAGCTAACGCCGCTTAAAGATTTGGCTACTAATGATGTTTTGGTTAAAGCCTTGTTCAGGTCGGCTATCAGGTAATCCGGTTCTTCAAGGCCTATGTATAGCCTGATCAATTGGTGTTGTTTGTTGTCAGCGCAATAATCTTCTTTTTTCATAGATGCGATAGCAGGGATCACCAAACTTTCGTGTCCTCCCCATGATACCGCTATCAGGATATGCTGCAGGTTGTTGCAAAAACTCTCTATCTTCTCGAACGACGAATCTTTTAGTATGATGCTGAACAAGCCGCCGCAACCTTGCATTTGTTCGGCAGCAAGTGTTGCCTGTTCAAAATCAGGGCTAAAGGGCCATATCACTTTTTCAACTGCATCGTGTTTGTTTAACCACGCTGTGATCAGTTTGGTGCTTTCAAAACTCCGGTTTAACCTTAAGGGTAATGTTCTTAACCCCCTTAACAACAGCCAGGCCGAGTTTGGCGATAGGGTAGTGCCCATACTCATAAATTCATTTTCAAAAATGCGTTTTATCATTGCGCGGCTGCCGGTTAAAACCCCGCCAACCACATCAGAGTGCCCGCCAATATATTTTGTAGCCGATTGTGCAACCAGGTCTATCCCCATCTTTATGGGCTGCTGAAATAAAGGGGTACAATAACTATTGTCAATAATGGTAATAATATTGCGCGACTGCGCAATGGCCGCTATCTTTTTAAGATCCTGCAACTGGTAATTATAAGTATTAGGGCTTTCTAAAAATATCAGGCGTGTTTCGCTTACTATGGCCTGTTCAAATTTTTTAAAATCAGTGCCCTCAACAAAAGAGGTACTGATGCCGAATTTAGGCAGGATCTTGTCGAATAATTTATTGGTCCAGCTGTAAGGCGATTTCACGCTGATGGCATGATCGCCTGCTTTTAATAAGGATAACACCGCAATGCTGATAGCGCCGACACCGCTATTAAATAATAGCGCATCTTCGGCGCCATCCAGGGCTGCCAGCTTTTTTCTCAGGATATTAACTGTAGGGTTTTGGCCTCGCGAATATATATTGCTATCAAACTCGTCAGCCATGGCATCCCTAAGCTCACTTACCGTATTGAAAGCGAAATTGGTAGTTTGCACAATGGGTGGTGCAACAGCATTAAAATAGTTTTCCCGGTCTTCGCCCAGTTCATTTAAAATAAATGAAATATCCATAATAAAGTTATTAAAATTGGTTATGGGCAGTATCGGGTACCAAAATATATAATATGCCTTATAACAAATGTACAAACGGAAGCATACCTGTCAAAATAATTTATTGTTAATACCCAATTATTTGCCTGGAAATTGAGGTTAAAGATCGTCTTTAGGTAATATTGGTGATTTTGGGTAAATAGCGCCGCAAAATCATGCGTAATTGCACATATAATGCCAATTTTTTTCAATTTACTTATCAAAAGTATAGTAAATCGATTAATCATTATTATATTTATCCCAAGGACCAATTATACATAAAGGGCTTGCAGACCTTTATTTCATAAACTTAACTGTTATTATTAATTGAATTTGTGTGGGTATGGCTATGCTTTGCTTGCTCAATTTATAAAACAAAGCCGTTTACCTAACCTGAGTTATCAGCACTCAATTGTCATGATCAAAAAGAAGATATCGATAAAGGATATTGCAAAACTTACCAATACATCTATAACAACCGTGTCATTTGTACTAAATGGCAAAGGGCGCATAAGCAAAGAAATTTCAGAAAAGATATTAGCTATAGCCAGCGAGAATGGGTATGAGCCTAACCGGATGGCGGTAGGCCTGCGCACCGGTGCATCAAAAGTTATAGGTTTTGTGGTTGAAGCCATAGGCGGTCCATTTTTTGGAGCTATGGCCAAAGTAATTGAAGAAGAAGCCGAAAAGCAGGGCTATGGTGTAATTTATTGCAGCACCAATAACAATATTCAAAAAGGAAAAGATGTGATCAGGATGCTGTCTCGCCAACAAGTTGATGGCTATATTATTACGCCACTTAAGGGTTTGGAAAAAGAGGTGCAAAATTTGGTTACTAACGACAAACCCGTTGTTTTAATAGACGGTTACTTCCCGGACCTGGATATCCCGCACGTGCTGGTAGACAATTATAACAGTTCATATACGGCTATTGAGTTCCTGATCAATTTAGGCTATCGCGATATAGGCCTGATTACTGCCGATATTGAATTGATACAGTTGCAAGACCGGATGCACGGTTACACCGATGCACTAAAGGCGCATGGATTGAATGATGATCAGAAAGCGATATTAAAAATAGCTTTTGATACGGATAGGGATAAGGCCATAAAGTTAATGAAGGCGTTTATCAAGCAGCAAAAGCACCTGGACGCGTTGTTTTTCACTACCAATTACCTGGGTATTATGGGGCTGCAAAGTATTACCGAACTTGGCTTGAATATTCCCAATGACCTGGCCATGCTGAGTTTTGATGATAACGAGATCTTTGAGTTTTACCCGCCGGGCATCACTACGGTAAAACAACCTGCTTATGATATTGCTAAATCAGCAATTGATATGTTATTATCACAAATGAGCGAAAAAAAGTATGATATTTCGAAAATTAAACTTCAAATTCCTGCACAAATCGTTAAAAGAGGTTCTACAGTAGACCTGAAATAGAATTTAAGCAGTTTTTTGTTGCTTTTATATGTAATAAAATAGGTTGATATTTTATTATAGTAGTTTTAAATGATTTTTAGCTAAGCTTTACTAATGATTTTTGTAAAAAAGATCATATTAAATTGCAAATACATTAAAATTTAATGCTTTTGTAATAAAAACTTAATTTTGTGTTTGATAAAACATTTTACTATTCTATATTTGGATCATGCTACCGCCAAATGTATAGTGATACATGGTATTTGATAAAACGATTTATCTAATTTTTAATGAATTGTATATACAAGTATTAAAAATATCTGCGTAAAGTCCATTGGAAAAAAAATAATTGGATAGATTCTAAGAATTTGAAAAGATGGGCTGTTGGTTAAAATATCAATCTTTTATGCACTTATAGCTAAGTTTATTTTTAGCATGGCTTAATAAAGTATGGTGTTTTGTCGCCCTGATTGATAAAACGTTTTATCAAAATAAATATATTTTTTAACATAAATAATACTGCATGGATAAAAAGTAAATTAAAATTAACCCCTACCGCTAACGGCATTGCCGAAAAAAATCAAAATAATTAACTGCTCATTCAAATTCTAATTATGATTAAATTCTTATACAAAAAGAAAATCTTTTATTATGCATGCGTTCTCAATATCCTAATGGTTTTGGGAACTATTGCTGTAAAAGCCCAAGACGCTCCTGCCACTGGTCCGGCGGTTGTTGTTTCGGGAGTAGTAAAAGATGGATCCGAGACGCTACCGGGTGCATCTGTTGTAGTAACAGGCACAACATTAGGTGTTACTACCGATGTTGCCGGCTCCTTCTCTTTAAAAGTACCAACAGGTAAGTCAATTACCATCAGGATGCTTGGTTACATCCCCCAAACCATTAATATAACCGAGGCAAAATCAAATTTGATTATCGTTCTTAAAACAGATCAAAAAATGTTAAATGAGGTAACCGTCGGGATTGGTTACCAGCAGGTAAGTAAACGTACTGTTACTGCTGCTATTACTACGGTAGACCCCAAAACTATTGAAGATGTGCCGGCGCCTACATTTGATGCTTTATTACAGGGAAGAGTTGCAGGTTTGGATGTGCAGAACTTCTCCGGGGAGCCTGGTGTAAGTAGTACTGTTGCCTTAAGGGGTAATACGGCAGTTGCGCGCAGTATTAGTAGTGATAACACTACAGCCGCAGGTAAAGCCAGCCTTGCAAGGGCGGTAAGCGGCCCTTTATATGTAATTGACGGTGTGCCACAAACTACAGATGATATTGCAGCAGTTAGTTACGGTAGTGGAACCGGCACTGATGTTTTGGCAGGTATCCCTATTAACGATATTGCGGACATAGCTATATTAAAAGATGCTTCTGCAGCCGCCATTTATGGTTCAAGAGGATCAAGCGGTGTAATTATAATTACAACTAAAAAAGGCGTTGCGGGCAAAACAAGAATTAATTTTTCAACCTATCATGGTATAACTGAAAAGCCCACTTTAGACAAAGTACTAATCGGTACAGCAGAAACAGAGGCAAAAATGGCTTTGATTCAACATTATGGCACCTACAATACGCTTAAAGACCTGCCACAGATACTTACAGATTCTTTAAACCCTGCATTTAATAATGCCAATGATTATAGAAAAGGTATCTACCAAACCGGCTTGATTGATAATTATGATTTTGCTATAAGTGGTGGAAATGATAAGGTTACTTACCGTTATGGTTTAAATTATTACAACGAAGATGGTATAGTAAAAAGGTCAGGACTTAAACGCTACACCTTCAATACCAACATCGGATTGAATTTGGCGGACAATTTGAAGATCAGTACACAAATCAGATATTACAGGTTAGATCGTCCCCGGTCTGTTAGCGATCTAAGTGGAGGATCAAGCCCATTCACTGGTGGCTATTATGCATCCAGTCCGCTGCCGCCGTCCAACCTGTATTTATCGCCCGCTATGCAAGACTTTATTTACGGCAACACTAATATCAATACTGAGGATAATAGCAGTAATAGTATCTCGTTTAGCCCAACCATCGATTGGCAGATATCTAAAAAATGGTCATTTAATACAGTACTATCTTATGAAGCCACTAATAGCCGGCATGATACCTATACGCCTGGGCAATTTAGGCAAAGTGGTGTAGGTTATGCTGCGAGTTTTGCTGATAATCAGTATAACTATCTCATGAGCAATACCCTGCAATACAATACTAACTTGGGTAAAGATCATCATATCAACGTATTAATGGGCCAAAATATTGAATATCATCAGTATAGGGCAACAGATGCAGAAGCCGATGGTATACCAAATGACCAGATCAGTGTGGTTCACGTAGTTAATAAAAATCAATCTACGGCTTTTTCAGACTTGCAGGAAAACGGGATAGAAACAGAATTTGTGAGGTTAAATTACGATTATAAAGGAAAATACCTGTTGTCGGCCGTAGCAAATGAGGATGCTTCTTCTAAATTTGGCTCAGGTAACAGAGCCGGTTTTTTCCCATCTGTTTCAGCGGGCTGGATCGTCAGCGATGAATCTTTCTTAAAAGAACAATCATCATGGCTTACGCTCTTGAAGCTGCGCGGAAGCTTTGGTGTTACAGGCAGGCAGCCGGATGATGGCAATAACTATTTAGCATTTAACAACTACAATGTTGGCGCAGGTTCTTTCCCGGGCAGTAATACCCCGTCAACCGGCCAAAATCAATCTTACACTTACAATGGTGTTCCTGCAATATCCCCTAACTTTAATGGTGGTATAAGTAATAAGAATCTGACCTGGGAGCATTCAAAAGAAACCAACGTTGGCCTTGACCTAACCATGTTAGATGGCCGTTTTAATTTTGTGGCTGATGCTTATGTTAAAAATACTGCACAAGGTATTTTTTCTCTTAATGTGCCAATAACAACAGGTTATACAACCATTACTACCAACGCTATCGGGACACGGAGTAAAGGTTTAGAGATGACTTTAATGGCGCATTATTTTAAACCTACTAGTGCTTTTCAATGGGAAACAGACTTTAATGTAGCGTTCAATAAAACCATAGTTACATCATTACCAAACGGAGGCCGTGATGTTCAAATAAATGGCGGAGCGACGAGCTATATTTTAAGGCAGGGACAGCCAATAAATCAATACTTTTTGTTCCAGCAAACCGGAATTTATAAAACTGATGCCGATGTGCCAGTAAATCGTGTTACAGGTTCAGTATTGAACTTTTACGGCTATCCGTTTAAAGGCGGCGACCCGATATGGAAAGATCAAAATGGTGACGGTGTATTAGACAACAATGATTACGTTGCATCAGGCAACCCTAATCCTGGTATAGTAGGTGGTTTTAACAATAATTTTTCTTACAAAAACTGGAGCTTGACTGTGTTTTGCACCTTCACGCTCGACAGAACAATTTACAACGATTACCTGGTTGGCAAACTGTCGCACTTAACTCCGGAAGATGATTTTAATGGAACTGTATATGATGATCTGATGCATAGCGCATTTCCTGACCTGTCAGGAATTGATTACTGGAAAAACCCGGGCGATAACGCGAAATATCCGTCATTGAGTTCGGTTTCCGGTACACGTTATAAATACGCTGCAATTAGTTCAGGCTGGCTGCAAAGCGGTAATTATTTACGGGTTAAAACGGTAACATTAGGTTACACATTTAAACCTGAATCAATAAAGAAATTAGGTTTGTCCAGACTACGCGTATATGGTATGGTAGATAATCTGCACATATTCCAGGCAAAAGGTGTTCCTGATGCTGAAGCTGTTGACGCATATGGAGATTATAATGGTAATGGATATCCAATACCAAAAAAATTCACACTTGGCTTAGACCTGTCTTTATAAATACACATTAATTAAAATTAAAGAGATGACAACATATTTAAAAAAGGCTGTAATTGGGCTTTCATTAATGGCAGGGTTATTTGGTGCGGTGTCTTGTAAAAAAATATTAGACTTAGAACCTCACGATTCAACCTTCACCAGTGCATACTTTACTAACGGCGAAGATGCAAACACAGCGATAGCCGGTGCCTATGCTTTGTTAAGGTCAACACTGTTAAATAATTATTCATACTTTACATATGGTGATGCACCTGCCGGCGAGTTTAGTATATCCGATGCTTTTTATTCCCCTATAGCCGGTGGGCAATTTACCGGGACAAATGTAAGCTCTGGGCTTTGGAACTGGCAATCTAATTATCAATTGATGCAGCAGCTCAATTTAATTATCAATAAAGTTCCTCAGATTGATATCAACAAGTTTACCAACAAGGATGATAAATTACAGATAATAGGCGAAGCTTACTTTTTGAGAGCCTATATGTATTTTTACATGAGCAGGGTATGGGGTGACGTACCGTTAAAATTAACTCCGGATCTGGATTTAAGTACTGCTAAAAATATCCCAAGATCGCCTGCTGCAACGGTACTAAGCCAATGCCTTTCAGATTTGCGCATTGCAGCAGCTGATTTAAAGTACGGATATGCAGATGTAAGCCAAACTGCAGTACGTGCTAATAAAGGTTCGGCAATGGCATTGCAGGCACATATTAAAGAATGGCTGGGTGATTATGCCGGCTGTGATTCTGCTGCTAACGCGGTTATTACACAAGGCGGTTATGCTCTTGTCGACTCGGCAAATTACGATAAAATATTCGTCGGGAAATCAGCAGAAGGGATTTTTGAGATCAACATAAATTATTCTCAGAGCGAAGGTTATGAAGCCACGCCGAATTATGGGGGCTATGTTCCAACGTTATCTTATCCATTCCTGGCTAATAAAGGCAGCACTCTGGAGTGGCCTTTAAATACAAGTTATTATAATAAGTTGTATACAGATACAAATGATATAAGAATACGCAAATTCTTTTATCAGCCGACATCAAGTGCTGGGCAAACTATAAAATACAGCAACGTTACCTATGCTGATGGCTCGGCAAAGAATGATCCACGTTTGTCTAATAATATCATCATCTTCCGCCTGGCAGATATATATTTATTGCGCGCAGAAGCCCTTAACAAATTAGGCAGGGATGGAGAAGCTTTAACATTGCTTAACAAAATACGCACACGCGTTAATACAACTCCATATGATGGAACAGGAACAGCGCTGGCTACCGCAATTTTAGAAGAACGCTTACGTGAGTTATTTTATGAAGGTCAATCATATTATGATCTGGTACGGACTAAACAACTCCCTAACTATAATTTAAATTTCTCGAAAGACCAGTTTATGGATGGTTCGCCAAAAGGTGGCTGGTTATGGCCTGTTGATCCCGGTATGTTTAAAGACGATTTTACCCTTACGCAAACCCCTTACTGGCAAGGAAAACTTTAACCATTTAAACTTGAAAAATATGAAGACATTTAAATTATTTATACTCGTTGCTACCGCTATAGCAGTGTTTTATTCTTGTAAAAAAGAAGATACCATAGGTGGTAAATTATTTACAGCCCAGGTAAATGTTACAACTTACGATTATCTGAAAACCAACCATCTTTTTGATACGCTGGTTATTATGATCGATAGATTGAATTTAAAAGATGAGGTAAATTCAAGCGGAACGTTTTTCGCAGTTACCAATTACTCCATCCATAATTTTGTATTGGCTAAACAAGCGCAGTTGCAGTTACAGGAAAAGAATGAAAACCTGAAATTTACTTTCGATTCGTTGAATTTGTCGACTTTGAAAGATTCATTAAGGGCTTATATGTTCAAATCGAGATACACAAGAAACAATTTAACTCTCGCAGGATCATTAGCAACAGCCGATAATGGGGAATTAAGGCTGATTCAATTAAGGCCAACTACAGATTATACCAGCAACTTATTTACAACATCGCCCCAATATATTTATCTGAGTAAACTTGTTGCCACCCAATATTTCTCGCTTCCGCCGGTATTAGACACAACAACAGTAAAACAGCTTGATCCGAGCCAGATTTTATCTACGTTATGTCAAACCACGGGTATTTTAACTACCACAGGGGTTTTACATGTATTGAGTAACGATCATACTTTTACCTATTTTAATAACGTAGACAATTAATCAGGAGTTAATTTTTGTAACATGAAAAAACTATATAAATTTTTTATAGCAGTAGTATTATGCAGTGGTGTTATAAGCTGTAAAAAGACGGTAAATGGCTATTTGAGCAGCCAGATAAGATACCCCGATAGCCCCATCCAGATTCAAAGCGGGTTTGTAGTGCAAACTGACCCTGTAAACAGCGACGGCTCAAGTGCCCCTGTAACTTATGAATTACTGGATATCAGGAATGCCGCGACACACAAACATGCAGATTCTTTGTATCGTAACCAGGATCGCTATATTTTTATTTCGCAGTTTAACGCTAATGTTGATACCACGGTAGCGTTGCTGAACACCCATCGTAAACTGATTAGCGCCCCGTGTTTTGATTTTAATGTTCACACTGGCGCGTTTACATTTTATGGTACTACAGCTAACGTGCCTTTAGGTACTTACGAATTTGATGTTAAAGCC
>Ga0105240_10014349_pt1 | contig 10818 bp, 8 predicted proteins | sample KBSC54metaG_FD_80426 | JGI IMG/M metagenome (GOLD analysis project Ga0105240, IMG submission 80426) | Corn rhizosphere microbial communities from Kellogg Biological Station, Michigan, USA - KBS C5-4 metaG | ecosystem: Host-associated > Plants > Roots > Rhizosphere > Soil | place: Michigan, USA...
CCCGGGCCTTCGATCGTTCTGGCACCCGGCAGGGGTGGCGCCTGCACGGTCGGTGAGGCCGATTTGTATCCCAGCCGGCGCCGACAGCGTCAACGCAGCGCCTGGGATGCGGTGGATGTCGGATCGGAACCGCGCTAAAAGCAGGTCAACACTGGTTGACTGCGCCGCGTCTGCCGGCCGAGCGTCATCGGCGCTCGCGGCGTCCGGTCGAAACCGGGATGGAGGAAACCATGAACGACGTCGCCACCGAACTCCCGCCGGTTCCCTCGCACGTGCCGCCGGACCTGGTTCGCCACTTCCAGCCGGAGTTCGAGCCGGACTTCCCCACCGATCCCTACGGCGTGTACCGCCGGCTGGCCAAGGGCGCCCCGCCGCTGCTCTACACGCCGCGCGACCACCGGGTGCAGGGCAAGGGCGCGTGGATGGTGACCACCGCCGACTACGCCCGCGAGGTGCTGCAGAACCCCGACCCGTTCTGCAACAGCATCCGCTACAGCAACGACGACGCCAACTTCCCGCGCCGGCTCCTGCCGCTCGGGCTCGATCCGCCCGAACACCTGAAGTACCGGGCGCTGCTGGCGCCGCTGTTCTCGCCCAAGGCGATCGACCGGATCGAGCAGCGGGTCTACGCGGTCGCCAACCAGCACCTCGACGAGTTCGCCAAGGACGGCCACACCGACTTCATGCACACCTTCTCGCGGGTGTTCCCGGGCACGATCTTCATGATGATGATGGGGATGCCGCTCGATCGGAAGGAAGAGTTCTTCGACTGGGAAGAGAAGTTCTTCCACGATGGCACCAACGAAGAGAAGAAGCAGGTCGGCGTCGAGATCCACAACTTCATGGCCAGCCTGATTGCCGAGAAGCGGCGCAACCCGGGCGACGACGTGGTCACCATGCTCACCAAGGCCGAGCTCGACGGCGAGAAGCTGAGCGACGAGATCATCTACGATTTCTGCTTCCTGCTCTATATCGCCGGCCTCGACACCGTGAACGGCGGCCTCGGCCACATCTGGCGCTACCTGGCGGACCATCCGGAAGCCCAGGCCGAGCTGCGGGCCAACCCGTCGCTGATCCCCAACGCGGTCGAGGAACTGCTGCGCGTCCACAGCTGGATCGACACCTCGCGCGTGCTCAGCCGCGACTACGACTTCCGCGGCGTGCCGATGAAGAAGGACGAGCGGGTGGTGGTCATGGCCACCCTGCCCGCCTGGGACGGCTCGGAGTTTTCTGACCCCTACAAGGTCGACTTCAACCGCGCCTCCATCCCGCACCTGGCGTTCGGCGGCGGCGTGCACCGCTGCGCCGGGTCGCACTTGGCCCGCCGCGAAATCAGGATCGGCCTGGCCGAATGGCTGCGCCGGATCCCCGAATGGCGGATCGATCCGGAGCAGAAGCCGGTCTACTTCACCGACGGCCTGCTCAGCCCCCGCAACCTGCCGCTGGTCTGGGACGGGTCGAAGGCGATCTAGGCAAGAAGATTGCCCTGCGCGATCTTCCTGTTCACGTCATGGCCCGGCTTGTCCGGGCCACCCAGGAAACACGGACCAAGCAGGGTGTTCTTAGATCGCCGGGACAAGCCCGGCGGTGACGTATGAGGATTTGGCGCCCATAATCGTCCTTGGGCGAGATTCCTGACGGTTGTTCGGCCGGCCGGGCTATCTTCGCGCGGGGCTGGCGGAAGGCCTGCCAACACAGCAAGCATTGGGGAAGGTCATGGGGCTGCTGCAGGACAAGGTCGGGCTCGTCACGGGCGGGGGGTCCGGCATCGGCCGGGCGACGGCCCAGCGGCTCGCCCAGGAGGGCGCCTCGGTCGCGGTGCTCGACCTCAACCTGGCCAACGCCGAAGCCGTGGCCGAACAGATCCGCGAGCGAGGCGGGATCGCGCATGCGTTCGGCTGCGATGTCTCGAACAAGTCCGCGACGCTTGCCGCCATCGCAGAGGCCGCCGAGCGGTTCGGGCCGATCGACGTGGCCGTCAACTGCGCCGGGATCGGGGGCGGCGGCGCGGCCTTCGCGGACCTGTCGGACGACATCTGGGACAGGAACCTGGGGGTGAACCTCAGCGGCGTGCGCAACAGCATGCTGGGCGAAATCCGACAGATGCGCGGGCGCGGCGGCAGCATCGTCAACATCTCCTCCGGGGCCGGGCTCGAGGGCGTCGCGTGGCTGAGCGCCTATGTGGCCAGCAAGCACGGCGTGGTCGGATTGACCAAGAGCGCCGCCCTCGACCATGCCGCCGACGGCATCCGGATCAACGCCATCTGTCCCGGCGTGATCGCCACGCCGATGACCCAGGGGGCGCTCGACGCCGGCATGCTCGACCCGGCGGCGCTGTCGCCGATGAAGCGGCCCGGCCGTCCCGAGGAGGTCGCCGCCGCGGCCGCCTGGCTATGCAGCGACGAGGCCTCCTACGTCACCGGCATCGCCATGCCCGTGGATGGCGGTCACCTCGCGCAGTAGCGGCCCGCCGGACGGCTCGACCGAAGCCGCCTCTTCTCACGAGTTGATCCTCCGTTTGATTGGGAACGGGGCGGCGCCGCTGCCTACCTGACAGTTCCGCATCGCTCATCGCCGGATTCCTGCTCCAACGCCCTTCGGAAGGTGCCGCATTGATAATTGATGATTGTTCGGTTTTGGCTTGACAGTCGCGCCGCCGTTGAGCGAGCGTCCCCCCAAGCAACAGCAAGAACGCGGCCCGGACCGCGGCAGGAGGGGAAGAGACATGGCCGATCGCGCCACCAACCGGGTCATCATGCTGGCAAGCGCCGCCGCGCTGGCGCTCGCCGCCAGCGCGGGCTGGAGCGCGGCGTCAGCCGCCGAGGCGACGCCGACGGCGTCGGACACCGCCGACTCCGCCGCGGTCGGCGCGGTAGTGATCACCGCCCGCAAGCGCAGCGAGAACCTGCAGCGCGTGCCGATCGCGGTGACGGCGCAGACCGGTCGCCAGCTGGAGCAGCAGGGCATCCGCCAGACGACCGACCTGACCCGGGTCGTCCCCAGCCTGACGGTGTCGCCGAGTCTTGCCCAGAACACCGGCGCGGTGTTCTCGCTGCGCGGCCAGGTGGCCGCCGATCCGCTGCTCACCACCAGCCAGGCGGTGGGGGTCTACCTGGACACCGTCAACGTGCCCCACCCCGACGGCCTGCAGGGGTCGTTCTTCGACATCGAGCGGGTCGAAGTGCTGAAGGGACCGCAGGGCACCCTCTACGGCCGCAACACCACCGGCGGCGCGGTCAACATCATCACCCGCAACGCCGACTACGCCGGCGTTCACGGGTTCGGCCTGGTCGAGGGTGGCAACTTCTCCGACTTCAAGATCGGCGGCGCGGTCAACGTCCCGCTGATCAACGACATGCTGGCGATCCGCCTCGCCTACCAGCACTGGCAGCGCACCGGCTACGGCCGCTCGATCACCAATGGTCAGCGGCTCGGCGGAGACCACAACGACGACACGGTCCGCCTGTCGATCCGGTTCGACCCGGCGCCGGGCCTGAACTCGTCGACGAAGGTGGAATTCAGCAACTTCAACCAGCACGGGCTGCTGGAGACGCTCGTCGCGCTGCCGGCGGGCTCGCCCGCGGCGATCGAGGCGGGCGCGGAACTGGGGCTGCCGCTGTTCGACTTCACGCCCAACAATCCCTGCGGCGCCTTTTCCTGCGGGACGATCGGCGCCGGCTCGGTGGCGCTGACGAACGTGCTGAACAACAAGAACATCTTCCAGAACTCCCAGAACGCGGTGATGGTGTCGAAGGTCTGGACCCTGCATCTGGTCGAGGACGCGAGCTGGAACATCGGTGATCATCTGAAGCTGCGTTCGATCACCGGCTTTCACCATGTGACCGATTTCCAGACGCTCGACCTGGACGCCACGCAGTTCCAGATCCTGGAAATCGGGGCCGGGACCGACCACGGCGGCATCCAGCCGATCGCGCCCTCGCCGCGCTATCCCTACCGGCATATCCCGGAGAACCGGATCGACTCCTACTCCCAGGAATTCGACGTCTCCGGCGACCTGTTCGGCCGGATCGACTGGCTGGTCGGGGCGTACGGCAGCTGGGAGGACGGCGAAGGCGGCGAGCCGTTCATCGCCTTCCCCTACCTGGCCATGGCGACCGGCACGCCGGTGGTCACCACCGGCACCAACGACGTCAAGGCTACGAGCCGCACCTGGGCCATCTACACCCAGGAAGATTTCCACATCACCGACCAGCTCTCGGTCACCGCCGGCCTGAGGTACACCAAGGAACAGAGCACCAACTCCGCCCGCCTGTTCTCCTGGGCGAACGGCGTCTTCACCTGCAACCCGCCTGACCGGCCGCCGGCGCAGTTCTTCCTCGCTCCCGGCAACAATGCCGACAACTGCCCGACGTCGTCGCAACTGGGGCTGCCCAGCCGGCAATCGGCCAACGGCGTGTCCTATCTGTTCAGCCTGAACTACCAGGTGACGCCGAACGTCCTGGTCTATGTGAAGACGGCCAGGGGCTTCCGCGGGGGCGCGCTGCAGCCGCGTGCGCCCGCCCTGCCGCCGGTCTCGCCGGAAATCGCCGTCGACTACGAGGTCGGCCTGAAGAGCGACTTCTTCGAGCACCGGCTGCGGGTCAACCTGGCCGCCTACCAGACCAACTACAAGAACAAGCAGGAGAATGTGCTGATCGCGGCGTTCGGCGGCAGCACCACCCAGTTGTTCAACGCCGCGACCGCGCGGATCCAGGGCTTCGAAGCGGAGGTCACCGCCAATCCCGCGCCGGGTCTCTCCGTCTACGGGAGCACGACCTACCTGCGCGGCAAGTACCTGAGCTTCCCGCATGCGCTGGACCCGGAAGGCGCGCCGCTGGACGCCAGCGGAATGCCGTTCCAGGATCCGACCTGGCGCTACTCCATCGGTGGCCGCTACGAGCATGAAGCAGGTCCGGGCGTGCTGAGCGCCGGTCTGGACTGGTCATGGCGCTCGAGGAACAACCTGAGCCCGCTGCACATCGACCCGCTGTTCTCGCTCGCGCTGCAGCAGTCGCTGAACGCCAGCGTCGGCTTGCTCAACGCGCGGGTTGAGTACAGATTCCCCCGTCACCAGCTTAGCCTGGCGTTCTTCGCCACAAATCTCTTGGACAAGCACTATCAGACACAGGCGCTGCTGAGCGGGCCGCTGGGAATCGGCACCGCCCAGACCATGGAGCCGCGGATGGTGGGAATCACCATCACCAAGCGGTTCGGAACGGAATGAACCCGCGACGCGGGAGGAGCCACCATGACTGCAGCCGCCACCGCCGTGCCGCCCCACGTGCCGGCAAGCCTCGTGTTCGACGTCGATGTCGGATCAGTGGCCGAAGAGGGGTTCATGAACGACCCCTTCAAGCTGTGGGCGCACCTGAAGGATGTGCCGCCGGTGTTCTGGTCACCCCGCAAGGTCGACGCCACCCGGCTGACCGGTTCCTGGGTCACCACCAACGCCGAGGCCATCCGCGCCATAATGCAGGACCCGGAGCACTTCTCGCACGAGCGCGGCCGGTTCGACATGAGCGAGGACAGCAACAGCGGGGCGATGAACTCGCTGATCCCGCTCTTCCTGGACCCGCCCGAGCACGGCAAGTATCGCGCCCTGCTGGCCCCGGTGTTCTCCCCAAAATCCATCGACTCGGTCGAGCAGAGCCTCGAGGGCCTTTCAGCCCAACTGGTCGACGCGTTCGCCGACCAGGGCGAATGCGAGTTCATGTCCGCCTACGGACGCCCGTTCCCGGTGATCGTGTTCATGCGGATGATGGGGCTGCCGATGGAGGATCGGGACCAGTTCATCGAGTGGGAGCACCAGCTCACCCAGGGGAAGACCGTCGAGGCGCGGACCGCCGCCTCGATGGCCGTGGCCCAGTCGCTGTACGGCCTGATCGAGCAGCGCCGTGCGGCGCCGCAGGACGATATCGTCTCGCGGCTGCTGAGCGCCGAGGTGGACGGCGCGCCGATCGCGCCGGACAAGCTGATGGGCATGTGCATGCTGCTGTTCCTGGCCGGCCTCGACACCGTCGCCGCCGGACTCGGCCACACGTTCCGCTACCTCGCCGAGCACCCGGAGATGCAGGCCCGCCTGCGCGCCGATCCCGCCTTGATCCCGGACGCGGTCGAGGAGTCGCTGCGCTATCACACCTGGCTGCCGACCGGGCGAATGTGCGTGAAGGACATCGACTTCATGGGCGCTCCGATGAAGTCGGGGGACTGGGTGCAGGCGATCCTCTGGGGCGCCAGCAATGACCCCGAGGAAAACGGCCGGCCGCGCGAATTCATGGTGCCCCGCGAGCCGAACCGTCACTTCGCCTTCGGGGCCGGCGTCCACCGCTGCGCCGGCTCGCACCTCGCCCGCCGCGAGATGCGCATCGGCGTGCGCATGCTGCTGGAACGGCTTGGGGAGTTCCGGATCAAGCCGGGCGCGCGGCTGCGGTACGATGGCGGGATGGTCTGCCTGAGTTCCCTGCCACTGGAATGGACGCCAGCGCGCTAAGGCAAACGCCCCGAGGCTCGCCGAACCCCGATTGACACACCGGGGCGGCGGCCCTCACAGGATCATCTGCCACCCCGTCGATCTGAGACCAATCTCGAACTCAATGATGACAAAGTGAAAGGCGCCTCGCCCGCTCGCCCCAAAGCAAGTCGACGCATCGGCGCGCGAAATCTGCTTGGTCAACGCTTGGGCGAGAAGGGAACATCTACACGCGAGCGCCTGCTGGACGCGACGGCGACGCTGATCCAGTCGACTTCCGTGTGGGATCTTCGCGTCGCCCAGATCGCGCGGCTCGCGAAAGCCTCGCCGGCGACGTTCTACGTCTACTTCCGCGACATCAACGACGCCGTCCTGGCGATCGCCCAGGCGACCACGCAAAGCCCGCCTGACCTGCTGGCCCTGCTGGCCGAGTCGTGGGAGGCAGACGCGGAGGCTAGGTCCGCCGCCTTCGTGCGCGCCTATGTGAACCACTGGCAGGCCAATGCCGCCATCTTCCGGATGCGCAATCTGGCGTCCGAAGAGGGCGACACCGATTTCTACATGACGCGGTGGCACGCGGTCATGCCGCTGATCGAGTTGATGGCGGTCCGCCTCCGGGACCGCGCCAGGAGCTCCGGCCTGGACGCGCGGGCCCTGGCCGGGACGCTGATCTCGATGATCGAGGCGATCTCGCAGTTCCGCACCGCGCCGCCGTCGTCGACGGCGCCTGCGCAGGCGCTCTCCGACGTCTCGGTCGAGAGAATGCTGAGGGCGGCGACCTACTTCATCACCCTGTTCGTCGGGGGACGCCCGTCGGTGGAGGCCCCCCCGGCCAGGACCGCAAGACGGCCGGCGGGCAAGCCGGCGCCCGCCGCGCTTGCGCCAGCCGTCGACCGCACCGCGTCGCTCGGCGAGAAAGGCCTGAGGACCCGGGCGCGCCTGATCGAGGCCGCCACGGACTTGATCGCGTCCCGGTCCCTGCGCGACCTGACCATGGCCGACATCGCCAAGGCGGCCGGCATCTCCAAGGCGACCTTCTACGAATACTTCAGCGACGCGTCCGACGTCGTGCTGGCGGCGGTCGCCGAGGATACGGACATGCGTCCGCTGAACGCGGCGCTGGGCGAGGCCCTGGCCGCCTTCGGCCCGTCGCTCGGGGCGCATGAGTTCGTGAAGGCCTACATCGACTGGTCGCGGGACCGCAGCGCTCTGATCCGGGTGCGCAATGTCGCCGCCGACGAAGGCGACCTGCGGTTCCTCATGTCCCGGATCGACGCCGTCCGCCCGATCCTCGCCAGCGTGGCCCGGGCGATCGAAGACCGGCAGGCCGAAGGCAGGCTGCCCGCCAGCCTGCACCCGCCGTCGACGGCCTGCTGCGTGCTGGCCATGATCGAGCGCCTGGCGGTGACGATCGCCTACAATCTGGTGCCGGGCGCCAATGGCGCGACCACCGCCGAGGCTGGGGCGCACCTGCTGTCGATCCTGCTCGGCGGCGAGCCGCTGGCCTTCGCCGAGACCACGTACGGGGAAGCCGAGGCCTCTGCGCCGCTCTAGCCAGCGCGCCGCGCCCAAATCCCGACTAACCGTCAATTTTTTACACAGGATGGAGAGGCGCCCTTGGCCACCGAGAACCACACGCTGCAGGGTCGCGTCGCCCTGGTGACCGGCGCGGCCCGCGGGCTCGGCCTTCACTTCGCCGACGCGCTGATCCAGGCCGGCGCCAGGGTGGCGATGGTCGCGCGCTCCGCAGACGTGTTGCGCGAGGCCGCGAAGGGGTTCGGCGATGCGGCGCTGGCCATCCCGACGGACATCGCCTCCCCCGAAGCGGTGCGGCTGGCCTTCCAGGCTGCGGCCCAGGCTTTCGGCGGCGTCGACATCCTGGTCAACAACGCCACCCTGAACTTCCCGCATCTGATCGAGGAGGCGACCGACGAGGAGTTGCAGTCCGCCGTGAGCGTCAATGTGCTGGGTGCGATCTACTGCATGCGCGAGGCGGTGCCGCTGATGCGCGCCCGCGGGGTCGGCGACATCGTCAACGTCTCGTCGGAATCCGTGACCCGCCCCTACCCCTACCTGTCCGTCTACGCCGCGACCAAGGCGGCGATCGAAAACCTGACGATCGGCATGCGCGAGGAAACCCGACAAGAGAACATCCGGGTCACCACGCTGCGGTCCGGCGTGGTCAGCTCGGGCGGCGCCTTCATGCAGGGCGCGGACCCGGCCCGGCTGCTGCGGTTCCGTGAGGCGGCCGAGCTTCGCGGCCACCTGCGCGACTCCGGGGAACGCATCTCGCCCGAGATCACCGCCAAGGCGCTGATCGACCTGTTGACCCTGCCGCGCGAGTCGCACGTCGACTTCGTCTCGGTGCGGGGGAGGTAGCGGCTTTCAGTTGTACGTCGTCCCGGGCTCGAGGCCGGCGATGGCGCCCGATCCCTGGGCGGCGGCGGCGCGGGACGACAGGGCCGCGGCGCCGCCATCCACCAGCAGGGTCGCCCCGGTGACGTAGGATCCGGCCGCCGACGCCAGGAAGACTACCGCGCCGGCTATGTCGTCCGGTTCGCCGATGCGGCCCAGCGGATTGTTCGCGGCGATCATCTGGTGCGCCACGGGGTTGTCGACGATCGACTGCGACGAGAAGCTGCGGATGAACCCCGGCGCGACGCAGTTCACGCGAATCCTGTCGTAGGCGAACTCGTCGGCAAGACAGCGGGCCATGTGGGAAACGCCCGCCTTGGCGATCGAATAGGCCATGGTCGCGGGCCCGGCGGTGTGGCCGGCGATCGAGCCGATCAGCACGATGCTGCCCCCGCCACGCTGGATCATCGAACCGCGAACCGCCTGGCAGAGCCGGAAGTTGTGGTGCGTGTTGCTGGTCAGGATGCGATCGAACATCGGGACCGGCGTGTCGGCGGACGGTCCGATGAAGGGCAGGATGGCGGCGTTGCACACCAGGACGTCGAGGCCTCCGAACGCCGCCGCGCCGCCCCGAGCCAGGGCCTCCATGTCCTCGATGCTATCGATGTCGCAGGCGATGCCCACGGCGCCGCGTCCGTATTTGGCGTCGATTTCCGCGGCCACCTGGTCGCAGAGTCCCTGGTCACGGCTCGAGACCACCAGCTTGGCGCCGTGCGCCGCCAGCTGGTGGGCGACGCCGTAGCCGATGCCCTTGGTCGCGCCGGTCACCAGCGCGACCTTGCCTGTCAGATCGAACAGCAAGCTTCTTCTCCTGGAAAGTTCATCCGCCGGGCCGGACCCCGGCATGGCCGCTCGCCGTCAGACGAGTCCGACCTGCTTCGCAAAGTCTTCCACCGCCTTCATGCCCTCGGCGCCGACCTCGCCGACCTTCTTACCGGGCCAGGGGGTGATCATCATCCGGTCAACGCCCAGTTCGGCGGCCGCCTGCAGGTCCTCCAGAGATACCGGGCCCGCCAGCGAGAGCGTGGAGAACGTGAACGGGTCGTTCTCGCGGCCGGCCGCCTTCAGCTTCTCGCGGATGCCCGGGATGTTCTGCGGCGCGCCGTACCAGCCGTCGCCCAGTTCGGCGGCGCGCTTCTCGGCCGCCTCGCCGCCGCCACCGATGTGGATCGGGAAGCGCGGCTTCTGCACCGGCTTGGGCTGGAAGCCGATGGGCGGGAAGTTGAAGAACTCGCCGTGGAATTCCGGCGTGTCCTGTTCGAACAGCGCGCGCAGGCAGCGGATCATCTCGTTCATGCGCCGGCCGCGCTTGTTCCACTGGTTGTTGGTGAAGGTGTACTCGTCCGGCGTCCAGCCGAGCCCGACCGCCATGTCGAGGCGCCCGTTCGAGAGCACGTCGAGACTGGCCAGGGTGCGGCCGATCAGGATCGGGTCGCGCAGAGCCAGCATGTAGATGCCGATGCCGAGGCGGACCTTCTTGGTCGCGGCCGCGACGTGCGCCAGCACCACCATGGGATCGAGGAACAGGGACTCAGGGACGAACGGGACCATGTCGACGTTCGCTGCATCGCCCATCTGCTCGATGCCGGGGAATAGCCGCCACCAGTTCGGATCGGCCGAGAGCGACACGTGCTCGCCCGACCAGACCGACTCGAAACCGAGATCCTCGGCGAGCCTGGCGTACTCGAGGACATACTCGGGCTTCACCCAGACGATGTTCAGACCCAGCTTGACTGGCGGCGCCATGATCCCCTCCCTCGACGACGGCCCACCGGACTCCCCGGCCAGGCGGACGTCAACTTCCATACCGATGTTTCTTGAGGCGGGCCGCATCGAAGTGCGCGAATCCGCAGACGCCAGCAGGCGGCGCCCGGCCGCACTCAAGGGCTCAACCGACCAACAGTCAATTATTAAAACCGAGCGGGCCGCCGCCC
>Ga0105240_10014350_pt1 | contig 10817 bp, 10 predicted proteins | sample KBSC54metaG_FD_80426 | JGI IMG/M metagenome (GOLD analysis project Ga0105240, IMG submission 80426) | Corn rhizosphere microbial communities from Kellogg Biological Station, Michigan, USA - KBS C5-4 metaG | ecosystem: Host-associated > Plants > Roots > Rhizosphere > Soil | place: Michigan, USA...
AGATCTTCATCATTCAGCGGCGCAAGGGCGGCAAAGAGACATGTCCATCCCCGCTCCCAGATATCCATTAGCTGCGCCCGGCTCAATTGATGATCGGCAAACTCCGACTCGCGATCGCGGTTCGGCTTTTCGCCGTCGCTGGTCAGGAAATCGGTGAAACGAGACAGGAGATTGCCGGCAACGTGCTGCATCACCACAGAAATGCTGTTCTGCTGTGGATTGATTCGGCGATGCAGATCCTCATCTGAAACCTGGGCAATCGATGCCTCGGACATCGACTTCGTCCGAGAAAATTCCTGTTCGAAGGCTGCGAGGAATTGTCTTGCTTCCATCATTGCGACTCCCCAATTCAGGGAGTCTGATGGTAGGCGCGCAGGTGCGATATCCAACTCAAGTTAAAGCTGCCATCAAATTGAACGAGTTGAAATCGATCGATGTGCGGTCGCTAAAACAGAAGAGGGTGCGGACAAGCCGCACCCTCTTCTCGCCTCCGATTTTCTCCCCGCCGGGCTGCACTCTCTCCGCGGCACTCTTCTCCGCCCGCATTTTTCTCCAAGGCATTTTCAAACCTCTGGGCTTCTCCAGATCTCCCAAAGGTTCCCCGAACGGGTCCCGCAGCCAGCGATGAACGCGGGGACTCTACCACAAGAACATGAGAAGATCGTGAGAAAGCCCGATATTTATTTGCGAATTGTTCGAAATTAGAACCTGTCGCCACATCGTGCGGGCATGGACTGGCGATGGCGTTTGCGATATAGACGGCCCACGGCGATAGTTACGCGCCGCATCCGGCGGCATTGCGCCATCCGGCCCAGGCGGTTTGTAAAGGGAAGGTCCATGCCCGTTTATCTAAAATCGATTCGAAAAGTCTGCCGCTCAATGGCGATCTTGTCGGCCCTTTCCCTGAGTTGGACGGTGGCCTATTCCGCAAGCGGATCACCTGCTGATTCGACGGCTCAATCAGATCCCATTCTTTCGGCATCCCTGCCGTTGACGACCCATTTGGTACCGGCGCCGACAGAATCATCTGAACTGTATCAGCCGTTTGATTTGTCTCCCACATCGGCAAGCGCGCTGGGCGCTCCCGCGCCGGTTCGGCTCGACTTTGATCGCCCGCTTTTTGCCGATGATTCCGATTCAGTCATCAATCAGATTCACCTTTCGCTCACCGGCCAGTTCCTCTGGGGCCCGGTCGCGGGGTATACGCAGATTGCCGCAGGGGCCAAGAAGAAAACCACGAGTCACCAGCGGCCTCGTTTAAGTCAGCTTGGGATCGATCACGCCACGATCCCTGATCTTGAAGTCGCGGCGACGTATGGACCCCACCAGTTTTTCGTGGGAGCCCAAATTATTCGCATGGACGATCGGGCAAAGCTTGAGGGTACCATCGTTACCCACGGCCTTGGACTCGCCGTTAAAAGCAAGGTGAAGGACGACATTCAGCTCGACTGGTATCGCTTTGGATATCGCTATCCGATCCCCATGTTCGAAGCCGACAATGGCGTGGCGACTCTGACCATTACGCCACAGATTAACGCCGCCTTCTGGGATTTCTACTACCGCATTACCAGCGCAAAGCTCAGAACGACCCGCCGATTCTCAAAATTCACGGGCCAGCTCGGAGTCGATGTCGATTGGCGTCCCGAAGGTGGGCCTTTCTCGATCGGCGTCATGGGACTCGCATCGCCGCCGCTTGACGCATTTCCGTTTATCGTGGAAGGCGAAGTTGTCGCACGATATCGGCTGGTGGAATCGAAATCGTACAGCCTGACCGGTTCGCTGGGTGTCGCTGCCGAGCGCATTGACTATCACGACACGCGGCTGCGGGCCAATCATATCCGTGCCGACTTCGGCCCGCTGCTTGTTGCCGGTTTTCAACTCAGCTTCTAAATCTTCTTCGGAGGCCTCATGTTCCGACCGGATCGCCTCGTCACGTCCACATCTTTTAAGATCCGTTCGATACTCGTGCTCCTGATGTTGGCAGGGGGATGCGCCAAAAACTCGCATCCTGCCCCCGAATCTTCCACCCATGCCGTTGCTTCGCGCAAGCCCAACATTATTTTCATCCTGGCTGACGATCTGGGCTACGGCGATGTTGGCTGCTACGGGCAAAAGCGCATCAAGACGCCGAACATCGATCGGCTGGCCAGTCAGGGCGTGCGCTTCACGCAGTTTTATGCGGGCGACACCGTTTGCACGCCTTCGCGATGCTGCCTGATGACCGGCCTTCACACGGGCCATTGCAACGAGCGCGGCAACGGCGACGAGAGCAACCCGATCAATCAGCCCACGATGCCACAGATTCTCAAATCGGCCGGATATGCGACGGCCGCCATGGGCAAGTGGGGCATCGGCGAGCCGGGCACGCCTAACGTCCCGACCAATCAGGGCTTCGATTATTTCTTTGGCTATCTCGACAACGTCCACGCCCACAACTATTACCCCTCGTTCCTCTGGCGAAATAACGAGAAGGTAAAGCTGGAAAATATTGTCCCCAATGAAAAGCCCAACGGCGGCGGCGTCTCCAGCAACAAGGCGCAGTACAGCAACGATCTTTTTACCAACGAAGCGCTGAACTTCATCGATCAGCACAAGGATCAGCCGTTTTTTCTCTATTTGCCATATACGATTCCTCATGCGAATGACGAAGCCGGCAAGCACGGCACCGAAGTTCCCAGCCTCGGACAATATGCAAACGAAAATTGGCCGGACGTGGAAAGAGGATTTGCCGCGATGGTCACCCGGCTCGACAGCTACGTCGGCCAGATCATGGCGAAGTTGAAGGCCGACGGCCTCGATGACAACACCATCGTCGTCTTCACCTCTGACAACGGCCCTCACAAAGAGGGCGGCCACGACCCGGCTTTCTTCGATGATTGGGGTCCCTTACGTGGGTTCAAGCGCGATATGTTCGAAGGCGGCATCCGCGAGCCCATGATCGTCCGCTGGCCGGGCCACACGCATCCGCACACCACCAGCGACTACATCGGCGGCTTCCAGGATTTCCTGCCGACCTTCGCGCAGGTAGCCGGCGCCCCGCAGCCCAAGCGCACCGACGGCCTGGTCTTCATCCCCGCGATCGAAGGCGACCTTCGCCACCAGCCGCGCCATGCGTATCTGTATTGGGAATTCTATGAACGCCAGACGTCCCAAGCCGTCCGCGCCGGCGACTGGAAGGCCATCCGCATCCCGATGCTCACTGGCCCCATCCAGCTCTACAACCTCCGCACCGATCTGCATGAAGACCACGACATCGCCGCCCAGCATCCCGATGAGGTCAACGCACTGGAAGAAATGATGAACGAAGCCCACACGGCGCACCCGATACCCGGGCGACGCGGCAGGAGCTGATCACCACATGCGCCGTGGGTCGTTTCGCTCCTGAAGGCCCCAATCATGTATGGCTGGATGTCGCCCAAGTTCGATTCCGTCGGTTGCGTGGGCGCAATCTTTTTCTTCATCCTGATCGTGGGAGCAGCCTTCGGACTTTTGTATATGGTCTGGACCGTCGTGCGGGATGGCGGTTCGTGAGACGGAGGACATGAGGCGCCCTCGCGCGACGGTCAATCATATTCAAATGACTCGCGTGCCAGAACCAGCGGCCGATTCTGACCGATGTTCAGCAGCAATCCGGCTTCCATAAAGCTCGCCACTAGACTGCTGCCGCCGTAGCTGACGAAGGGGAGGGTGATGCCTGTCACCGGCATCAATCCGGTGCAGACCATCAGATTGATAAACGTTTGACACGCCATCGTGGCGACGACGCCGACGGCGACGAGCTTGCCGAAGGGCTCGCGCGTGGCGGCGGCGATTTCGGCACCGGCGGCAAAGAGCACCATGTAGCTCACCAGCAGCACCATCGCGCCGAAGAAGCCGAACTGCTCGCCGATCAGGGCGAAGATCATGTCGTTCTGCGATTCGGGAACTGTCTGGCCGACGGGGATATTGCCAAATCCCTTTCCCGCAAATGACCCAGAGGCGAACGCCACCATCGCGCGATAAGTCTGATAGGCTTTACGCTGGCGCTCATTTCGATTGTCGGCATCGAGCCAGGCATACACGCGCTCGCGCTGATATTTCTTCACCAGCACCGGCCCGTGTTTCAGCACGGGAATGTTCTCTGAGCCGCTGAACCAGGCGAGAGGCATCAGGAAAACCGCGGCAACGATGATCGTCACCAGATGCTTTACCCGCGCGCCCGCGACAAAAAGCATCGTTAGCAGCACCGGTGGAAAGATCATCGCCATGCCCAAATCCGGCTGCTTGAGAATCAGCACAAGCGGCACCAGCGCCAGCGCAAAAGGTCCTGCGAGTCCCGCAAACGTTCGATAGTTGGATCGATAGCGCAGGTATCTTCCGAGCACCAGCACAAATGCCAGTTTCATGATTTCCGCAGGCTCGATGCTCGCGCCGCCGAACTTGATCCAGGCATAGGCGCCATTCACGCTATGCACGCCCGGCACGTGCACCTTGGTGCCGATGACGGTGTAAATGATCAGCAGCAGGCTGATAACGTACAGGCCCCATCCCCATCGGCCGATTACCTGGTAATTGACCGCCTGGAATAGCAGCATGCAGCCCAGACTGACGCCCAGAAAAATCCATTGACGATAGGCATCATGGTGACCCGTCGCGCGATCGGAAGCCGCGATGCTGATCAGGCCCATCGCCGCCAGGACCAGCACCGAGACCAGCACCGGCCAGTTGGTCGCGATGGCCAGTTGCTGCCAGATTCTGTTGAGGTTGAATTTCTTCATCTCATACAAACCAGTCGGCAGCGAGCCCGCGGCGCGCTTTGGGGGCAACGCATAAGACCCAAAGCGTTTCGCCCGATTTCACCTTGCCCTGCGCGGGGGGAACAAAAACAGTCAACACGCGCGAATCGGAATCGTCGGCCGGCGTGCAGCGCACGGCCCGCGAGAGCGGCGCTAAAGCGGAAATATGGCTGTCGAGCACCAGCGTCTCCAGAGCGATTCCGTCTTTCCAAAGATTCAGCACGCGCTTCCATAAGATCATCGCCACAAGAAGCGTCAGAACACCAATGGCCGCTGCCACCGCTGCACCGACGAGCCTTGGCCCAAGCGGATCGGCATGCTGAAGCGTCGTCCAATCTTCCGGATTCTCCGGATCCACGCAGATCGGCAGCACGGAGCCGACGGTGATGATCTCGCTCCATCCCGGCAACTGCTGCGGCCTGGTTTCGTATGGTTTCCCATGCCAATCGAATCTCAAGATGATCGGGGCATCGGAAGGCTGCTTCTTGCCGGGTACCGTCCATTCGTTGGCCTGAATGATCACCGCCTGAACCTTTACTCCCTGCGTGGTCAGGAAGCGCTGATGATGCCACTCGGCCACCGCGAAGCCCACCAGCACGACCGCAATCAAAATCAATATCGCGCCCGTGAGCCACGCGAAGCGTACGCCCGGCTCCATCCCCGCGCGCCATCGCACGCGCGATGTCATCGCGCGCGGCGCGGCAGGAGGCACGGTTGTCGAAGGCGGCGCATCTTCCATAGCTCTTTTGGCCCAGTCCCGATTCAATTCGCTCGCAGCAACGCCTTTCTAATCCATGCGTAGGCAATGGGGAAGCGTTGTCAGGTAAAACGCTGGACGCGGCGGCCGGTTCGGGAAACAATTCGTCAGCATATTGCCGTTCAAAGTGGAAGGAACAACCAACATGAAGCGCGCAACCTGGAAAGCCATTACTCTCGCGGCCATCACGGCAACAAGCCCGCCCTTGTGGAATTGCTCCCGCGCCATGGCGCACGATGACCCGGCGGAGCATGCTGGCGTGATCAATCAGCATGGCTCCGAAGCAGCGATGGAACATGCGGCAAGGCAGATGGCCGAGGCGGCGCAGAATTTCTGGAAATCGCTCACGCCTGAGCTTCAGTCCAAAGCCGGCTTCTCCTTTGAAGATCAGGAGCGCTACAACTGGCACTTCATCCCGCGCACGCGCAAGGGCATCACCTGGAACGATATGGATTCGACGCAACGCGCCCTCGCCCATGCGTTTCTCGCCAGTGGGCTCTCGCAGCGCGGCTACATGCAGGCCGAGACCATCATGAGCCTCGATCAGGTCCTCAAGGAAATGGAAAACGGCCGCGGCCCGCGCCGCGATCCGGGCAACTACGCCTTCAGCATTTTCGGAACGCCCGGCCCCGATACGACATGGGGCTGGCGCGTCGAGGGGCACCACCTTTCGCTCAACTTCACCATCGCCCATGGCAAAGCTGCCGTCGCCGGGCCGGTCTTCTTTGGGTCGAATCCCGCCGAGGTGAAGCAGGGGCCGCGCAAGGGATTGTTCGTGCTTGATACCGAAGAAACTCTGGGTCGCGCGATCATCAAAAGCTTCGACGAAGCCCAGCGCAAGCAGGCGATCATCGAAGCCAAAGCCCCCAGCGAAATCATCACCGGCAACTCGCGCAAGGCCAACCCCGGGCCGCCAGTCGGAGTCGCTGTCGCGGACATGAAGCCGGATCAAAAGAAGCTGCTGATGGATCTGGTCGAGCATTATGCCTATCGCCTGCGACCGGAGCTGGCCGAGAGCGATCTTCAACGCATCGAGAAGGCCGGCTGGGAAAAGATCAAATTCGCCTGGGCCGGCGGCATCGAGCCGGGCGAAGGCCATTACTATCGCATCCACGGCCCCACGTTCCTGATCGAGTTCGACGACACCCAGGACCACGCCAATCACATCCACACCGTCTGGCGTGACTCCGCCAACGATTTCGGCGAAGACATCCTTCGCGAACACTACGACGCCCACCAACCGGGTGATGGCCATGGGCACGCTGCTGCTCCAGGACAATGAGCGCGTGCATGTGAAGGTGCATGTCGCGCAATGTCCCAAAATGACGCGCGCGGCGAGAAAGCCGGGGACACTGGACGCATCTGAATGGCATAACTGGTCGTGGCAGATCATTTTATGAATGCGGTTCCTCGCCGCGTGCGTGTGACATAGTGTGACATTCGGGACATCTGGGGCATTCGACGTTCCGCAACTGGAGGGCGTCGCTCCAGCGACGCCGCGAACGGTAACAAGTGCCTGACGAGCAGGTTCGACAAGCTCGCTGCAGGCCGGGCGGCTAAGCCTCGTGGAACTTAATGAGACAGTGAGACACTTTTTGCGTGTCCCAAACGTCTCATTTTTCGACTGATTCTGCTGTAACCAATTCATTATTCACTATTTACAATTCACCATTTATTGCTGATCCCGGTGAGACACGTGTCTCATTTGTCTCACATGTATCTGGATTAATATGAATCATCCCCGGATTGCAATCGAATGACACGGATTGAGATCTCGCCGCAGCGGACGCAGAGGCAAAGCGACCTCCAAGCTTCAAGTTTCTAGTTTCTGACCTCTAGAATGCGCGACACCAGCGCCGCGCAACGATTGTCAAACGATTTTTCATATTTACTAGTGTCAATTTGTTTTTCCGCACTCTGATCACCATCGATATCTCCATAGCAAGCAGAACTCATCTTCAAACAGAAATCTCATGAACCATACAATTACCAAACATTGATACCGCCCAATTATTCTTTTATTTCCGACTTTTTCCGGCAGTCCCTTGATTTGCGCAAAGGTTCGTCGCTGAAATGGTTCAAGCATCATTTGCCAAACCAGCCCCTTTTTTCGACCCAGATTCCGCGGCTCTTGATACCACCGGACCGCAAACTGATGCAGCCCAAAACTCAGTCTTGAAAGCCCCTCTGCGCAACGTTACCTTTGGCATCTCCGACTTTGATCCTCGCGGGCGTTTGCGGGACAAGATCCGGGAGATTAGGCAAAGCGATTTAAACGCCGGCCGCGCCGGCGGAGGGGGAATCCCATGCGAAATTGGAAAATGCCGGGCAAATTCTGGACGGCTCGTGCCGCGTTTGTTCTTCCGTTGGCTCTGGCCTCATGGGCGGCCGCGCAGTCGTACACAATCACCGATCTTGGAACGCTGACGGCGATCTCGAGCACCAGCAACAGCATAAGCAATTCCGGGCAGGTGACCGGAAGCCTCGTCTACACGCCGGGTGGAAACGTTTATCACGCATTTCGTTACGCGAACGGTACGATGCAGGATCTAGGCACACTAGGAGGGGGCCAAAGCATGGGGCTAGACATCAACGATAATGGGCAAGTCGCCGGGTGGAGCAGCACTAGTTCCTCCGGTTATCACGCGTTCGTCTTCAATGGGTCGATGCAGGATCTCGGCACACTTGGAGGTGCGGAAAGCAAAGCCTACGGCATCAACAACGCCGGCCAAATAACCGGCGGCTCGGATACGACTGCAAACGCGTACCATGCATTCATCTACTCTAATGGTGCAATGGAAGATTTGGGAACGCTCGGTGGCGCCATCAGCTACGGCATCGGCATCAACAAAATGGGAGAAGCGACGGGCTGGTCAGACATCAGCAACGGCAACTACCACGCCTTTCTATACTCGAACGGTTTCATGCAAGATTTGGGAACCCTTGGAGGAACGTACAGCGACGGCTACAGGATCAATGACGCTGGGCAGGTTGTCGGCCAAGCCGACACTAGCGCCGGCGCCAAGCGCGCCTTCCTCTACACCAACGGTTTGATGCAGAATTTGGGAACGCTTGGCGGGACGTTTAGCGAAGCGGCGGACATCAACAATTTAGGACAGATAGTGGGTGACGCTGCCATTGCGGGGGATTCCGATACCCACGCGTTTATCTACGCTAACGATGTGATGCAGGACCTCAATTCGATGATCGATCCCAGCTTGGGATGGGATCTGGGAGCCGCAACGGCCATCAATGACGCTGGACAAATCACTGGATACGGGACGATCGATGGGCAAACGCACGCCTATCTGCTGACGCCCACGCCGGAGCCGGGAGCGGCGACAATCGCGATCATCGCGGGTTTCGGGCTGCTGCGCGGACGGCGCAATCCAACAACGTTCTGACGCACGTCTAATCACCCCTATCTTCTTCTTGGCGTTCTTGGCACCTTGGCGTCCTTGGCGCATGCCGGGAACGCGCAGCTGCGCTTCGTGCACATTGCCGGCAGAAAATCATCGCGGTAGTTTTTAGTTATGCGCATATCCATCCTCAAAGTTGCATTACTTGTTTCCGCATTCACGATTGTGACTGGACCCTCCGCCTGGGCGCGGGATGTGACGATTCTCCAGGCGTTTCCGGGCGCTTCGGGGCCGGGGTATAAGCCTTGTCCGGATACGACGGGGGCGGTGGGGCTGAATCATGTCGTCGATTTCGCGGATAGCTTCTTCATCGTGCATGACAAGGCGACCGGCAAGGTTCTCGTTCAGAAGACCATGATCGATTTCTGGAAGTCGGCGGAGCCGAGGAACGCGCTGGATTTGGCGACGCCGAATGACCCGCGGATGCTTTACGATTCGCTGTCGGGGCGCTGGTTCGCATCCTGCGCCGACGATAAGACGCGGCATCATCTTTATCTGGCCGTGTCCACTTCGTCCGATCCGACGAAGCCCTGGCGAGGAATTCAGACGCCGTTCGAGTCGCCCGATTTTGGCTTTCGCATGGGCGTGGACAAAAACGGGTTCTACGGCGCGTGGTGGAATTTCCAATACACCACGCGGAACACGCACATCATGATGGATGGCTGCGCCATTCCCATCGCGGACATGATTGCCGCGGGCGGGCCGGACCTGAGCCACATCAACATGTTCAAGAACTTTGAAGTGGAAAGCTTCCCGGCCACCGATCTGAATCCGAATAAGGCGCTGACCGATCCGGAAGTTTTCCTGAACAAGCAGTTTCCCAGCGATTCTACTACCGGCCCGATCACGAAGCTCTGCATGTACAAAATCACCTGGTCGAACGCGACCACCGCCAGCAAGTCGGCGGTTCAATTGATTCCATTGAGCCGGACTTACTTTGGCCCCAATGGATCCTCCGGGAGCAATGAAGCGCGGCAGCCCGCGCCGGGGAAGCCGCTCCGTGCCGACGAAGGGCGAAGAACGATTGGCGTGTTCGCGTATGGTGATCGCGTCCTCGGATGCAATGGCGCGAAGAAGGCGGCTACATCGCGACCCGGAATTCTCTGGTACGACGTGCGCATCAGCGATGGCGCGCTGCTGCAGGAGGGTTTGGTTGACGATCCGGATGCGGACTATACCCATCCCTCGCTGGCAGTGGATGCCGCCGGGAACATCGGCATCGGCTGCACGAAAACCTCTCCCGCCGAGTTCCCATCCGCGTACGTCATGATGCATGCCGCGAGTGATCCGCCAGGCTCGATGCGCCCGCCAGTGAACGCGGTCGCGGGGACGACCTATTTCCGGTCCAACAAATTCAAATCTCTTCCCTGGGGAAACTATTCCACGACCTGCATCGATCCGTCAGATCCGCGCCGCTTGTGGACCTATCAGGAATATGCGAACAGCGCTAATGATGGCGAGTGGTGCACGGCGTGGGCGAACTTTCAATTCGATGGGACGACAGCAGCGCCGGTTCGTTAGCGCCGAGAACATCTGATAGAGCAGTGATGCGCCCGGTTTAGCCGCCCGGCTTGTCGGGCGCTTCTTCCGATCGCAAATGCAGGAGAACGCGCACCGCAAGCGGTAGCGGCTAAACGGCAGAGGGCGCTGGTGCGCCGCGGCGCTACGGCTATTTGTGCTGTAGCAAAGGGTTAGGTTTTTGCAGCGCATGCGACATCGTTTCCACCTTGCGTCACTTCGCACCGGCTCTTAACATCGCCCGCTCAAAGCCGGGGCCGGCTACAACTGTGAGACCAGGCCCGCGGCGATTCTCTAATCCCAGAAGGGATAATCGTTATGGCGATGCGTATTCTTGTCGCGGACAAG
>Ga0105240_10014351_pt1 | contig 10817 bp, 5 predicted proteins | sample KBSC54metaG_FD_80426 | JGI IMG/M metagenome (GOLD analysis project Ga0105240, IMG submission 80426) | Corn rhizosphere microbial communities from Kellogg Biological Station, Michigan, USA - KBS C5-4 metaG | ecosystem: Host-associated > Plants > Roots > Rhizosphere > Soil | place: Michigan, USA...
GGCGCAGCCCGGCGAAGCTGGGATGGGCTCACTGAAGTAGATCCGGCTTCCCTAAATGGTGCAATCGCGGCACAGACACTTCCAACAACACGGATTGTCACTTTTCTCACGGGCAATTGTTTTAAGCGCGGACGTTCGAGATTCAGCGTCGGTCGCGAACCGGTGCAACTCGACTAAAACAATACAGCCCGATGGGGGGAAGTATCGATGACAAAGGCAATCCGCCACCTCGCGACGAGGCGGCCGGTTTCGAGATCCAGGCGGCTGTGGTGTGCGGTGGGATTCGCGGTCTCAACGACCTTGGCCGGAGCGCCATCCTACGCCGACGATCCGCTCGATAAGCCTGTCACAGTCCACATCGCCTCCGGAACTCCACTCGATTTGGCTTTGATCCAGCTCGGCGAGCAGATCAGCAACGAGACGGGCTATCACGTCATGCTGGCTAGGACAGTCGGGCAGGAATCGACGCCGGGCCTGCAAGGGACTCTCCCGGCCAACACGGCATTGCGTTCTTTGCTCGCCAACACCGGCCTAACCTTCAAGGTCGACAACCGAACCATCACCATCGCGCCCGCCGGAACGAGGCGGACCGAAGAGTCGAAACCCTTTCGCCTCGCCCAAGAAGGACCGGCAACCGCAAGCAGCGATCCGGCGGCCGCCGGCATTAGCAGCGATCAGCAACCCTCCGGGTCAGGTACCAATCACGCCACGACGCTAGAGGAGGTCGTGGTGACCGCCCAAAAGCGCTCAGAACGGCTACAAGATGTCCCTGTCTCAATCTCAGTACTAGGCGGCGCAGATCTAGACCGCAGCAGCTTCGAAGGCGTAACCGAGGCGCTGAACACCGTTCCAGGCGTCGCCACGACAGTAGGTTGGCAGGGAGGCGGGACCCAAGTGACAATCCGTGGCGTGACGGCCTCAGGCGCTCTGTTCGCGGGATCGAGCGCGGCCGGCTATTACCTCGATTCCGCGCCGTTCGGTCTTGTCAGAACCGCCGTCGCACCTGACTCCAACGCCTATGATCTCGCGCAGGTCGAAGTGCTGAGAGGGCCGCAAGGGACACTTTATGGCGCAAGCGCACTGAACGGAGTGGTGCGGGTCCTTACTAATGACGCTGACCTCAACGAGGTAGACTTCAAGGCACGCACCTCTGTTTCGGCGACGCAGGGCGGCGGCGGAAACTATCGGGGTGATGTTGCCGTCAACGTGCCGATCATCGAGGGAAAACTCGCGCTCCGCGCAGTCGTCGGTTATGATGACCTCAGTGGTTGGATCAACAGCGCCGTCGCGAAGCATGTCAACAACGCCGAAGAACGCAGTTATCGCCTGAAGATAAAAGCTCAGCCAACCGATGATTTGTCTGTGGTCGCCTCAGCTTGGCGCTCGAACGATGATTACGGCGCACCGTCCGTGTCCAGCGAGAGCGGGCAGAACGCAGCAATCAATCCGCAGCCAATCGCCACCGTCTACGATACTTACAGCCTCAAGGTGGCCTACGGCGCTCCGGGGTTCTCCGTTACCAGCGTGTCGAGCTACCTCGATTATTCCAACTCGGGGAACGTAGACCTAGTACCGTATTACGGCTTCGATGCGGTCTTAAACACCTCGCTGCACTCGCGGGTCTATTCGCAGGAGCTGTTACTCACCTCCACCGCACAAAGCCTCTGGAGGTGGACCGCGGGAGCGTTTTATCGAGATGGCAAGGACCAGAATTACCAACCGCTGGACTCAATAAATGCGGGCGTGTCGACTTGGACCGCCTTGACCAATTTTAACGATCGCTCCAAGTCGTATGCTGTCTATGGCGAATTCGGCCGGCAGTTTGCCGACGAAAAACTGCAATGGACCCTCGGCGGCCGTTATTTTCACGATGAGGTGAGCACCCAGGCCATCGGTGAGATTCCAGGTCAGCCGATCATTGCGCTTACTCCGATCGGGAGCTCCTTCAACCACACATCGCCACGCGCGGTGCTCACCTGGTTTCCCAGTCTAAGCATGACGGCCTACGTCTCATACTCACAGGGTTTCCGTAGCGGTATCGCCCAAGATGAGTATGTGACGTTCGTCGCCCCGGGCTTCGCTCCCGCCAAACCCGATACATTGAATAACTATGAAATTGGGATGAAAGGTAACCTGCTCGACCATCGGCTCGGCTTCGACACCTCGCTCTACTACATCGACTGGCGCGACGTGCAGCAGGTGATTGAATTACCGGTTTCCGGAGGTCTCGTGGCCGCTACCGAGGTCAACGGCACGGGGGCGAGCGGGATTGGCTATGACTTGGGTCTGACAGCTCAACTGACCGACGAGCTGGAAATGGGGCTCACATTCAGTTGGAACGACCTGAGGCAAGACAAGGATGTGTACTCCGGCGGCGCCCTATTGTTCAACAAAGGCCAGCGCCTTAACTACTCGCCCGAATATACGCTCGGGGGCTCTCTGCAATATGACCACAAGGTGTGGGCGACGGGCTACATGGGACACCTGGCCGCCTCGGCCTCGTATACATCCGAAATGACCGACACAACGCTAACTGGCGATACCCGGCTGTTGGGCATCGGCAACCCGATGCTGAATGTTAGAACCAGCGTATCAGTCAGCTCACCCGGCGAGCACTGGACTACCCGCATATTTGCCGACAATCTCACCAACGACCGCGGCACACCCCTACCCTATCCACCCATCGCCGCAGGTTACTGGGATTCACGGGTGCGCCCTCGCACCGTGGGCCTCCAACTCGACTACCACTTCAAATAGCAGTGCTATGACGAGCGCAGACCCATCTAGTTCGGGAATCACGGCAGCGGCAGACCTCTTGCATTTCCCTGCTGTGGCCACTCACCTGTTGAGCTCAGCCCATGTCGCGCAAACCTTCAAAATCCAGGTGATGCAGCCAGCGCAAACAAGGGAATCCAAGCGCCGGTTCCCGGTCGTCTACCTCACCGACGGTAATGCCGTATTTGATTTCTGCAGGGGCATTGCACAACTCATGCAAGCCTCCGAACGCGAGTCGCCTCCGTTTATTCTCGTTGCCATCGGCTACCCCAGCGATTCACCGTTCGCCGGCAATGTGTTGCGCGGCCGGGATCTATCCTTCGAGGATTGTCCCGATTTCATCACCGGTTGCCAATTCCTACAACAATGGGACGGAGTTCTGAGCGCCGCGCCCGGCACAAGCCCTCGCTACGGCGCTGAGAATTTCCAGCGCTTCATTGACGCAGAGCTTATTCCTTTCATAGACAGAGAGTATCCCACTGCCCCGCGGCATCGTACGTACTTTGGACATTCCGCCGGAGGCGGGTTCGGACTTTTTACCCTGTTTACGCAGACGCGGCTCTTCCAGAACTACATTGTTAGCTCGCCAATATTGACCTACCATGGCACGACCGCTGGCGGCGTCCGATATGAGTACCATGACTTCATGCTAGAGCGCGCGCGAACGTTCATCGCCAGCGGGCAGTCACTAGAAGGTGTGCGACTCTACATGTCAGTCGGAGCGGAGGAAGAGCTCGATCCCCTGAACGCCAACTGGCAGCTCACCAGCAGCTTCTACCGCATGGTGTCCTGGCTGAGAGCCGCAGCGATCCCCGGACTGAAACTGATGGCGGAAGCCTTCCCGGGCGAGACGCACACCACCGCCTGGCCCATCGCCTTTATGCACGGGATACAGGCGGTGTTCGGGACTCGACAGGTAGCCTAAAGCAAGTACTAACGCCGAGGGCAACGCGCCCATACGTCGCCGGCGCTTGACGCAGCCGCCGCGCGCAAGACAGGGAGTTCCAGACCCGCTTAATTTCTCATACACATGGGGCACATAGGCAAGTTCCCTGCAACAAAGAAAGGCTTGTAAGACGCCTCCTCCTCGGGGGCCGGTTCCATCGGTCGCGTCAGGATGGGGCTCACCGGCAAGGCGTCGCGATCAACCACCGCACCGTCTTTGATGATGGTGCGGATGCTCCGATAGTTCTCGGCTGCCGCGAGTGGATTGCGGTCGAGAATCAGCATATCGGCGATCTTGCCGACTTCGAGCGTCCCTAAGTCCTTCTCTTTTCCATAGGCAACTGCGATGTTGCGAGTTGCGGCCCGGAGCATCCTCATCGGCGCACATCCTTTTTCCTCCATGGCCTTGAGCCAGGAGAAGTGCCCCTGCTGCAGGCTGAACATGCTGAGCTCCTGAGGCGCGCCGACGGACCACTTAGCCCAAGCCGGATCCGTCGCCATCTCGGGTGGATAGAGAGCGCCATCGTTGGCAAACAAGAGCATGGCGTCAGATTGGATCAACTTGCGGGCGTTCGCGTCGGCCACACGCCAATCCAGATCGGCGCAATGTGCGCTCACCCAATCCAACCCCCGCTGTGTCCACGCGAAAACCACGGCACCTGTGCCGCGTTTACTAAACAACTCCAGCGTTGACTCGGGCATGGGTACCGGGCCCGTCACGTTACAGTGGGTAATTAGGTCGCAACCCGCTTCGAGCGCGGCCTGCAGTCCCTCCACCGACATCGAATGCGCCTGGGCCGTGAGGCCGGCGCGATGCGCTTCCTCCACAATCGCCGCTTGCACCCGGGGTGAAAAGGACAAGAAGGCACCGGGATAGTGGTCGTTGGATGCGTATTTGACGAAATCGATACCCTTGGCGGTATAAGTACGCACCTCGTGCGCCACTTCCTGCGGCGTAAGCCACATCAAGTGCCGCCCTACATTCTCGACCCAGATGGAATTAACCCGACTTGTCAGGGAAGCGCTGACCACCTCGGATGCCTTAGGCAGAAAATCCGGAGAGAACGGACCATCAAAACCAACAATATTACCGGCACAAAAGATACGGCAGCCGGGGACCTTCCCGGCATTAATCTGGTCGCGAACTTTCATTAGGAAGCGTCGCGGTCCCCACGTATCGAACACCGTAGTAAGGCCAACTTTTAAGGCAACTTGCGCCGCCTCCGCAATCAACTCCTCGTAACGGCCCATATGCCCAATAATGCTTTCAAGACTGAAAGCCGCGAAGAGGTGAACGTTCGCATTCATTAAGCCCGGAATGACGAATTTTCCCCGAGCGTCAAGGCTCGGTGTCGAAGCCGGCAAGCCGAGTTCGTCACGGCCACCGATGGCCTTGATGCGTTTACCCTCAATTAAGATGGCTTGGTTTTCGAGCGGCTGATCCGCAACGGCATCAATGATTGTGGCGCCACTAATGAGTAAGGACATTTGAACCTCCGGCGTCAGGATTTCATCGCGCAGCTAGAAGCGCCGCCAGCGTGCTGGACACCGACCCCCGCTCACGAACGCATGCACATCGGACACAAAGGTAATCGAGCACCGGAATGTAGGAAGGATCGATAGGCGGCCTCTTCTTCGACAGGGGGATCGAGAGGTTTGGTGAAGATAGGGTTTGTCGGTAGAGAGCCTCGATCCACCACCATCCCGTCTTTAATGACCGAATGAATACTCCGATAGTTCTCCGCGGACCGGAGCGGATCACGGTCGAGGATGAGCAGGTCCGCTATCTTGTTCCGCTCAACGGTGCCTAACTCAGCGTCCACCCCGTACGCCTTGGCGATATTGGATGTAGCCGCCTTCAAAAGCTCCATAGGCCGGCAGCCCTTCTCCTCCATGGCCTTGAGCCAGACAAAGTGGCCGTTGGCCAGACTGATAAGACTCACCTCCTCGGGAGCCCCACCCCAACTCTGACTATACAGGGGATCGCTGCGCGTCTGTGGCGAGTAGAGTGTCCCATCATTCGCCAACAATAGCGTCGCGCCCGCCCGTATAAGATTCCGTGCGTTGGTGTCCGACGCTTCCCACATCGTCCACTCGGTGTCAGACACATTCCCCTTGATCCACTCCAACCCGCGTTCCGTCCAGGGGAAGACCACCGCGCCCGCTTTGGAGGTAACGAAGAGCTCCAGCGTGGACTCAGGGATAGGGATCGGGCCGGTAATGTTGCAGTGGGTGATCAGATCGCAGCCCGCCTGAACAGCAATGCGTAATCCTTCCACCGTCATGCAATGAGCCTGTGCCGAAATGCCGGCGCGATGAGCCTCGGTCACAATTGCCCGTTGTACGTCCGGCGAAAACTGCAAGAACGCTCCAGCCGCCGCCCAGTAGTGCTCGTTGGAGGCATACTTGACGAAGTTAATTCCCTTTCCGATATAGGTGCGAACCTCTGCAGCCACCTGCTCCGGCGTGAGCCACATGAGATGTCGCCCTACATTCTCCACCCAAATGGAGTTGATCCGATTGACTAGAGACGCGCTCGCCACCTCCGCACCTTTTGCGATGAAATCCGCGGACAGTGGCCCTTCGAACCCGATAATGTTGCCGGCGCAAAAGATACGACTTCCGGGGCTATCGCCCGAGCTGATCCGATCGCGGGCGCGCATTAAAAACCGCCGCGGCCCCCATGTGTCGAATACCGTTGTCAGGCCGTTTTGCAGCGCTACCTGCGCCGCCTCAATAATGACCTCGTCGTACTGATCCATGTAACGAACAAGATTCTCCAGACGGATGTCGCCGAGAAGATGTACATTCGCGTTTATTAGTCCCGGGATGACATACTTGCCGCGCGCATCGATTACCGTAGCGCCCTCTGGTACGCCGAGCTCCGCGCTGGCGTCTACTGCCTTGATCCGACGTCCCTCGATCCAAATTGATCGGCCCTCAAGAGGCCGTTCCGCCACCCCATCAAGCACCGTGGCGCCGGAAATCAGCAGTGACATGACAAACTCCCTCAGCCGGCCGTTGTACGCCGCTTGACGTAGCGGTCAAACCAGCCGGTGAGCTTCATCATCAAATAGTCGTCTTCGGCGCCGACGAATTGATGGAATGCCTGCGGCACAACGCAGAGCTCGTGGTCGATTCCCGCCTCAATTAACGCGCGCGTCATTTTCATCGCCGAGTAAATTGAGAAATAGTCGGACGTACCCGCGACGATCATGAGCTGGCCTTTAAGTCGCGAAGCTTGGCCGATGATATCGGCGCGATCATAGGCGGCGCGGTTCTTCAGCGGTAAATCCAGATAGGGCTCGTAGTAAATGGCATCCCACGGACCATAGCTCGGCGCGTACGAAACGGCAGCGTGGTAAGTATCCGGCTCCTGTAACAAGGCACAGGTGGAGAAATATCCGCCCCAGGAGTGGCCCGTGATTCCGACGCGGCCGGCATCCATCCAAGAGTGGCGCTCACAAAGTTGTCGAATCGCCGCCGCGTGATCCGTAATCCCCACCGTAAAATTGCTGTAAACTGCGTCGTGGAATGCCTTCGAGCGTCCTGGTGTCCCGCGAGCATCCAAACAAACAACAATATAGCCCAGCTGTGCCAGCGCCCACGGCAGGTTCATTGTTGTCATCATTGTCGGATCGATCGCAAAGAAGCGCGGCGCCTCAATCGTCTGCGGGCCTCCGTAGATATACTCGATCACGGGATAAGACTGCGTGGCATCGAAGTTGAACGGCTTGTAGAGCACTCCCCAAAGATCCGTAGTGCCGTCGGCCGCTTTGACAATGAACTCCTCAGCGGGCGTATAACCCACCGCACGCAAACGTGAGATATCCATCTCCGATAGTGTCAACAGGCGGGTTCCGTCGGACTTCACCAGATCGGTCCGCGTCGGCCGATCTACCGCGGAATGACTGTCCACAAAAGCGTTGCCTGAAGGTGAAAACTTCGGCACGTGGATGCCTTTGTCGTGCGTGAGCTGCACAACGTCTCTGCCCTCCAGCGCAACTCGACATACATGTACGTCGTACGGACGTGTTGTATCTAGGGAGGCGGTGAAGTAGATGAAGCCGTCCGAGCCCAGATGACAAATGTCGTGAACCGGCCACTCACCTCGGGTCAACTGCTTGACCAGCGTTCCGTCCGGCCGATACCAGTACAGATGATTCCATCCGTCGCGGGTGCTCAGCCAGAGAAACCCTTTGCCCGCTGGCAGGAGCCGGAATCCGTGCTCTCCATAAAACATGGACTCGTGCTGGTTCTTCACAAAAGTGCGCGCGCTTTCCGTCAACAGCAGGCGCACTGCGCCCGTCTCTCGGTGCGCACAGAAGACCTCTACTCGCTTGAAGTCGCGGGTGTATACGACTAGAAATGCTTCAGAACCGTTCGGATGCCACGCGAGCAGTTGGATGTAACGATCCTCCACATCGCCCAACTCCACCGGAACCTGTCGGGCGCTGCGAATATCGACAAAGACCGGTTGCACGCGATCAAGCTTGCCGCCAACCTTGGCGTAGGGTAGATATTCCACGTCCTCGAAAGGTTTCAGCCAGTTGAGCCGCGGAACCCGGAATACACCCCTGATATCGCGCCGATAGGCGAGCAGCGTCAGACTGTCCGGTGACCAAGGGTTTACCCCGCGAAATGTCACGCGTCTGCCGGACAAAAGCTGAAAACGCTGCGACTCAATGTCCCAAAAGCAGTCCGGCGTTCCGTCGAAGGTCAGTTGTTGCTCTGCGCCGCTACGCGCAGAACTGGAGCGCAGCATGATGTTATGATCATGAACGCTGGCGAACCATTCGCTGCTGGGCGAAAGTTGCTCCGGGGCATCCATGAAAATAGAAAGATAGTCGTACCGCGTCCAGGTCTTGGGGGTGAGGTCCACTTCCGGCTTCCACCCCAATGCATCCGAGAAGGAATCCACCCCGCTATGCTGCTCCAGCTTGCCGCTTGAGGGATGTAAGCGCCACGACGAGCCCTCATAGCCAAAGGTTACCCAGCCGCCGCACAACGGTTTGAACGTCTCAAAAGGCAAACCTCGGTAAGGCGGCTCGTGTCCGGTCGCGGCGGCCAAGGCCGCGCGCACTGCATTTACATCGAACATCGGATCCGTTGCGCCGGTACGCAAATCCACGCGCAGGATGTTTCTATTCTCTGGGCCTGCGTCCGTGAACCAAAGCCCCAAACCATCCGCCGTCCAGTTTGGGGATACGAACCCGCCTGAAACAAGCTTTTGCCGGTTGAGGTACGCTTTGAATATCTCTGCTGCGGATCGGGCCGCGACGCTCTGCCCTGTGCCTAGGGCAGCAGACTCCGAGGATTTCATGCCAATGTCATTTCCTATGATCAGAATTTTGTGGAGAAGCTGATGCCCGCCGTACGTGGTTGCAAAATGGCTACCCGGTCGCCGAACTGCGGGAAGATGACCGATAACTGTCCCCGCTTATCGAACACATTGTGTACGTAGAGCTGTGTGCTAACACGCCCAAACGTCAAACCGGCACGAACGTCCACAATTGTATATTCCGGCAAACGGTATTGCGGGTATGAGACGCTGGCGTCGAAGCTCGTGTTTCGTTCGGCGACATTTCGCAACGTGGCGCCCACTGTTGGCTGCAAGCCGGCGGTCGCAAAAAGGTAGTCGGCATTTAATGTTGCGGTGAACCGCGGTACGTTTGGCAACCGCTCGCCCTGAGCGGCCTTAAGATCGGCTTCTGCCTCGTTCATATAGGCGTGCTGGTACGCGAAGGCGCCGGTGGCGGTCAAGTTACGTATGGGGCGCATGCTCAACGTAAGCTCCGCGCCCTGGATTGTCGCGCCTCCCGGCGCATTGGTATAGGTCTGGAATCCACTGCGTATGGCGCCAATTTGAATGTTGCTCCAATCGATAAGGTAGCTATCTACGTCGACAGAGAAACGTCCGTCTGCGGTCGCTGCCTTGAAGCCAACCTCATAGCTTCGCAGTGAATCCGATGCAAATGTTCTCGCCCCACCGGCGATGGTCACGATATTAGGTCCGCCCGGCCGGTAACCCGTGGCATAGCGGAGGTAACCCATAGCGTGGTCGTTGAAGTGATAGCGAGCGTCGGCAAGGTAGGTGACGTTTGCCTCCGCGGAGCTATTGGTAGGAAGGGAAGCGCCCAACGCTCCGGAGCCGTACTGAGTAAACTCCTGATGATTGTGTGCGTCTCGAACACCCCCGGTTATGTCTACCCTATTGGTAATGTGCCACGTGAGATCGCCAAACAGCGCGTACTCCCGGAACGTCGAGGGCACAAAATAGGTGTACAGATTGTTGGGCAACGGGTTACCCGCCAAGTCCTGCAACTGGAAATACTCGCTGGTCCTACTCGACTCGTGATTGTAGAAAGCGCCTAATACCCATTCGATCGCCCGCGCCCCTGGATTGGAAGACACACGCACCTCCTCGGTGAATTTGTCCGTGTTGGCTCGGTCGGGAAGGCCGATTGCACTGCAGGGACACAAGCCATAGGGCACGTAGACGCTCGAAATGTCCCAGAACGTCTGTAGCTGCGAGCTCTGATAGGCGGAGATGGAGGTAAGTGACATCGGCCCGAAGTCGTAGCCAACGGTAGCGCTACCGAGGCGAAACTGCTCGTGGAACGGTTCATTGAACCTCCGGTACTGTCCGAGGCTGCCGTAAGGTTGCCCCCCTTGACTGGTGTAGTCCGCGGTACCTTCACCATCACGCGAGATGTCTTGAGCGAAGCCGGTGAGCCTGACGCTGAGCGCCTCAGTCGGCGTTGCCAAGAAGTCTACGCGCCCGCCGTAGATATCCGAGCTATTCACATCCTTACGGCTTAACGCGAGGTTGTCGATAAACCCGCCGTTATGACTCTCGAAGCCGCTAATCCGAAAGGCGGCCTTGTCACTTACCACCGGCAAATTGACGGCCGAAGCGACGTTATAATTGATTCCTCCGCCATCCCCGGTGCTGGATACTCCAGCCTGTAAGTCAACGCCGAAGCGGTTCGTATCGGGGCGCTGAGTCACATACTTGATGAGTCCGCCCATCGCACTTGCGCCATAAAGCGTCCCCTGCGGCCCGCGCAATACCTCGACGCGATCGACGTCGAACA
>Ga0105240_10014353_pt1 | contig 10817 bp, 8 predicted proteins | sample KBSC54metaG_FD_80426 | JGI IMG/M metagenome (GOLD analysis project Ga0105240, IMG submission 80426) | Corn rhizosphere microbial communities from Kellogg Biological Station, Michigan, USA - KBS C5-4 metaG | ecosystem: Host-associated > Plants > Roots > Rhizosphere > Soil | place: Michigan, USA...
TGCGACACACTCCCTGCTAGCTTGCCGTCGTTCGACAAAAATTCCCAAGCTGTAGTTGCCCCTTGGTTCAGCATCGTCCCCCATACCGATTGGGTCAGCTGAATTGCTTCAGTGTCCTTGCCCGCTTTGAATAACGCTTCAACGGCGTATGCGTTCATCAGCGGCGCAATATCGAACCGGCCAGTAATATGCTGGTACGGTTCATCGAGCGCTTTCCAGCCATGGTCGGCTCCAAGCTTGGTTTCAAGCGTCGTCAATCGAGCGCTAGCATCGTTCGCGCTGTACCAACCAGCATCAATTGCCAAAATGTTGGCATCAAGCGGAATATGCGCCGGTTCAACCCCAGCCGATGGCAGAAAGTCTTTCAAAAGACCCGTCGTTGGATCAGTAAGCTGACTAATTGTCGTGGCCTTCAGCTGATCAGCTCTGTTCGTCAGCTCAGTTGCCTTGGTTTGATTGCCTCGAGCCGTTTCGATGGCCGCGCCGTCAACCAACCCCTGCCAATACGCTACTTGCTGGTAGGCGACGACCCCGATTCGGTTCGTACTCGACCAATCATTCGCTGGCGCCAAATCACCTGGCGCTACCAGCAAGCCATCCGCGTTCGTCTTTCCTTGTAAGTACGCAAGTTGCTGCAAGGCCAAATCACCAAACTGGTTGAGCACAGCCTTATCACCAAACTCTTGGTAGTGATCGCGCACCAAGCTGACAAACCGGCTCACATAGTCTAAAAAGACCCAGTCTTCATGGTTGTCGGGCGAAAGCGCGTTCACCGCAACAATCGCTCCGTCTGGACGCACGTGGCTTGCCAGTGCCGCAAGCGTGGCGTCGGCCACGGTCCGGTTTCGATTTAAGTACGCATCAGCTCGCTGAATTTCACGCGCGTCACCAAGCCAGGTGGCATTGTCGCGCTGCGGACTATCAATAAAAGTTTTGGCTGTCGAAAGTTCAACCGAATGGGCCGCCAGCTGCCAAATAGCATTCAGCTTACTGTCGCTGGAGCTGAAAAAACCAATCCGATTTCCTTGGCGAATATCCGTCAGGCGAATGCTCGTCACCGTGGTTGACTGTGGGTGATTGCGAAAACTGATCGTGAGATACCGAAACAGTCTTGGGGAATCGGTAATTGCCGATTGATTCGGGGTGAGCGAAAAGCCGGTCGTTTGCGTCAGTTCATTCACCGGTGTTCCATTCACCTCTTCGGTGTAGGCAAGTAGCACGTCGCCGCCACCAGTTGAACCAATGGAAATTACCGGTGTTCCAAGCACCAGCTGACCAAAATCAAGGGTGAGGGTTGGCTGTTTCCCGGCCGTGGTTACCGTAAACCCGTTCCAAGGGGCTGCCGAATCGTTCATCGAAAAATGGCCGTCAGCCGCATCGGCTGTAACAACCTTGGTCGGAGCCACGCTCGATGCCTGCTGCCAATCAGCGTAGGGCTGCCCTAGCAGCGTATTTGGATTGAGCGACTGGTGGTTGAATGCCCACCAGGCACCACCTACAAGCACTACCAAACCAGCAAGCAGTAGCAACCCACCGTGATGTACTTTTGTTGTGTGCATAGTGTCGAATGCCCATCGACTCGTTGCGCTTTAGCCGAGCTTTGGTTGGTTTAGCGGATCGGCCATATCATTCATTTGGTGGACGAATGCGGCGTTCTGCGTGTTGAGTTTTTCGATCTCAACCCGGGCAATGTCAGATTTCACCATCATGGTTACAAGTTCGTCAAACGAAACACTTGGCTGCCATTTGAGTTCTTTGCGAGCCTTGTCGGCATTGCCGGTAAGCACATGGACTTCGGCGGGACGCATAAACTTTTCGTCGATTTTGACGTACTTTTTCCAATCGGTAATGCCAATCGCCGCAAAGGCCCGGTCGAGAAAGTCGCGAATTGAATGAGTTTCACCGGTGGCAACCACGTAATCATCAGGTTTGTCTTGCTGCAACATTAAATACATGGCGCGCACGTAGTCGCCAGCAAAGCCCCAGTCGCGGCGTGCATCGAGGTTGCCAAGCGAAATCGAATCGGAAAGACCGTGGTGGATTTTGGCGACACCATCGGTAATTTTTCGGGTAACAAACTGCAGACCGCGGCGTGGTGATTCGTGGTTAAAGAGAATGCCCGACACTGCGAACATGCCGTAACTTTCACGGTAATTCACCGTAATGTAGTGACCATACACCTTAGCAACGGCGTATGGGCTGCGTGGGTAAAATCGGGTTAATTCAGACTGTGGTTCCTCGACTACTTTCCCGAACATTTCGCTCGATGAAGCTTGGTAGAACCGAATCTTTGGATTCACTTCGCGAACTGCTTCAAGCATGCGCAGCACACCAAGGGCGGTGAATTCAGCGGTCAGGATTGGCTGATCGAACGACGCCTTCACAAACGACTGAGCGGCCAAATTGTACACTTCATCCGGATTTGCACGACGCACCGCTGCAATCAGCGATGTCTTGTCTAGAAGATCACCGTCGATCAGCGTTACCTGATCTTTAATGTGGGCAATATTCACATGATTCTCAGTTGAGAGTGAACGAACCAAGCCAAACACTTCGTAGCCTTCGTGGAGCAAGAGTTCCGCAAGGTACGAGCCGTCTTGGCCTGTAATACCGGTAATCAGTGCGCGTTTTTTCTTTGTGGTGGCCGTTGCTGCCATGAATCTCCTTACGTCTGTTTCCAGCCCTTCCGCGAGGCAATGGTGGGGTTACGCAAAAACGTCAAATACCCATAGAGGTACGTGGCGAGCGTAGCATAGCAAGCAACAGGGTGGAAGAACCACGACCAGTCTGGCCGACGGATAAATCCAATCAGCGCCTGAATAAACAGTGGTACCACCGTGATACACGACAGCACAAACAGTACTCGACCCAGTTGGCTGGTTTTTGCCCAGGGGTAAGTTCGCACTCCGGCTTTCTGGTAGTACAGAAAATCGCGCACGCGGCGAAACTGTTTTTTCATAAAAATCTTCGTGGTGCCCGCAAACACGTGGACAATCCCAACTTTCACTTTGGCAAAATGGACCGGTTTAGTTTCCGCGACTTCGGCTAAAAGATCGATGTCAAACAAATAGTCCGGATTCTTGGTTTTGGCGAGCGCTGGCTGCAAGAATGATCGACGGAAAAGGGTACCGTTCGCGCCAATGGTCGGAATTAATGGCGGTTTGAGCGTCACGTCGAGCCAGTCACCTTTGTCTTTCGTAGTAAGCTTGAGTCCGGTCCAACGGTTGGTCACGGCCGAATAGCGATCGTAGTTGCCGGTAAAGAGCACTAGCGGATCGCCCATACCGAGGTTAGCGGTGTAGCGAGTGATCGTGCCATCAGTCGGTCGAGCATCGAAGTAGAGCGGCTCACTCCCAACCACGTTCGCCTGAGCAAACGGTGCCACCATTCGGCGCAACCAACTTGGTTCAATAATAATATTGTCCGAATCGATGAGCGCCACCAAAACATGCTTGGCTGCCCGTAAACCAACGGCTTTGCCAGATTCTGCAGTCACCAGCGGATTTTCAACAATTCGAGCTCCGAATTCTTTCGCAACCGTTCGCGTAGCATCGGTACTGCCGCCGTCAGCAATAATCAGTTCAACTTTGTTTTGCGGGTAGTCGAGTGCCCGTATGGCCGCAAAACATTCTTTCAAGAGCCGCGCAGCGTTCAGGGTTGGCGTCACAATCGATACCGTTGGCAAATCTTTATCAGCGGTGCGATCAGCGGGAATTCCGGCAATCTGGCTGGCTGATTTCAAAAACGTAGCAGCCGCAACTTCTTTGGTGCGCGCCACGGAATCTTCGTAGGCGGCTTTTTGCAGTGCCCGGTAATGACTCGACGAGCTGACAATCTGGTTCCAGGCTGCGGCCAAACCAATAGGCGTAACTGTTTTGGCCAGGTGACCAGTGCGGCCATCCACAATCGCATCACGCGAGCCAAACACATTGTAGGCAGCCGAGGGCCGACCGCGCCGCGCCGCTTCGGTAATAATCAGCCCCCACCCTTCTCGCTTGCTCGCCATTGTGACGATCGTGGCGCGATCGTAGAGCTTCGCTTTGTTCGCCTCGGGTACTCGACCGGTAAATTCGGTTGCTTCGACAATCTTCAACTTGGCAGCGAGCGCTTCGAGTCTACTTCGATCCTTACTATCTCCCCCGCCGGCAATAATCAGTCGACCGTCTGGTCGAGTTCGGCGGAATTCAGCGAATGCCTCCAGCACGTCATCGACGCCTTTCATTCGGCGCAGCGAACCAAAGTACAAAACGGTTGGTGCCGTCAATTCCTGTTCGGTAATCGTTGGAATTTTTTTGATCGCTGGCAAATCGGTGAACATTGGCCAAATTAGTGCATCGCGAAACCCAATATCTTTGAGCGATTGGCGACTTGATTCCGAAATGGTAACCGCTGGCCGAGATTGGTAGAACTTCAGGTAAAACGGCTCTAAAAGATAACCAACAACATTCAGCGGAAACGACATCTGCTGGAACCAAATCTCGCGAGCCAGCTGATTAAGGTACGGTACCCATTGTGCCGGGCGATGCACATAGAGCGGCGTAAAGAACGGGATCGTGTTAATTTCGTCGATCACCAAATCGTGCTTGGCCCAGCCTTCGGTCTTCCAGTACCGATACGCCTGGTAGTAGACACCAAACTGGCTACCACGGCGAATGATCGATACCCCTTCAACGGTTTCGCGTTCTGGTTGGTTCGCAATCGCGGCACAAAACAGGGTCACTTCGTGACCAGCCTTTACCCATTCCCGAGCGGCTGATTCGGTAATAAACTCCGCCCCGCCAGCTTTTGGGTGTTTCAGGTCTTTCCAGTTTAAAAGCAAAATTCGCACAACGACCCTATTGTCGATCTTGATAATCGGCAAGGGCTGCTTGCCAGCTACGCAATGGACCGAAAGCGGCTGAAAACTTGGTCGTGTCGAGTACGGAAAAGGCTGGACGCTTGGCTTTTTGTGGGTATTTCGTGCTTGGAATTGATTGTACTACCAACCCGGCCGCGATTTCGTCTTTCAAAATTTCACGGGCAAAATCGTACCAACTGGCTTGGCCAGCATTCGTTATGTGCCAAATGCCGAAGTCTTCTGAGCCAGCCAATTTTACAAGCGATGCCGCCAAATCAGCGGTAAATGTTGGTGAACCAATCTGATCATTTACAATGGTCAGTTCTGGCCGTTCAGTGGCAAGTTTTTTCATGGTCTGCGGAAAATTCTTTACCGGAAACAGTAGCTGCTTTGGACCATACAGCCAGGCAGAACGGACTACGTGAGTGCGTTGACAATTGGCACGTGCCGCCTGTTCGCTCGCAAGCTTCGTTTTACCGTAGACCGACTGGGGGGTTGGAGTGTCGTTCTCGGTGTAAGGACGGTCAGATTGACCGTCGAAGACATAGTCGGTCGAGATAGCGATCAAGGTTGCACCAACCGCTTGGGCGGCTTTGGCCACGTTGGCTGTACCAGTTTCATTCACTCCATTGGCAATATCTGGCGCATCTTCAGCGCCATCCACGTTCGTGTAGGCAGCGCAGTGATATACAACGCTCGGCCGAACAGCCGTAATCGCAGTCATGACCGCTTCAGCATCGGTGACATCGAGCGCCTGTACGTGGAGTGCTTCGTTGGCACGCTGGTCAGTCAGTGTTACATCATTGCCTAGGAGCGGCAGCAAGTCTTGCCCCAACTGCCCGAGTGCGCCAGTAACAAATGCAATGCCCACCTCATCGTCCTTTCTTGGAATGAAGCTGGTTGTCAGCTGGTGCGAAACGGGCTGAGGGCAAGAAACCGTATCTGGAGACTACGGCGACGCGCCATCTGGTCGTTACAGCCCAGCTGGAACCGCTGCAATTGCCAGAGAGAGCGATGAGGTGGGCGCTATTCACTGCTTTTCCTTGCCTTGGTAAATTGATTCGGCTTCGGCCTTAATTGGTCGCCACCACGCTTCGTTCGCGCGGTACCAATCGACTGTTTGCTTGAATCCGTCTTCGAATGAAGTAGCCGGCTTATAGCCAAGTGCTGTCAATTTTTCGGTATTCACTCCATAGCGCACGTCGTGATCTGGGCGAGGATCGGGAATCGATTGAATGTACGTAGCTGGATCAAGTTCAAATAGTGCGCAGAGTCGTTCCGCGGCCATGCGGTTGGTAATTTCGGGCGTTTGGTTGGCGCCAAGGTTGTACACCTCACCCCACTGGCCATGTTCCACTAAAAAACTAATACCCCGAGCTGTGTCTTCGACAAACAGCCAATCGCGAACCTGTCCGCCGTCACCCCAAAGCGGAATTGGCTTTTTGTCGACAAGGTTGGTGATCCACCGGGGCAAGGCTTTTTCTGGGTACTGGCGTGGCCCGTAGTTATTCGTTGGTCGAACGACCATCACTTGTTGATCGGCCATTGCGGCGCGAGCAATATCATCGGCCACCGATTTACTTTTGGCGTAGGCGCTTGTTGCCTGGCTATCGTCATTGCGCTTGTCAGTTTCTTTAAAGTAACCATCGACGATCGGACCGTATACTTCGTCGGTCGAAATATGAATCACTGGAATCTTGGCAGTCTTTGCTGCTGCAAGAACCGTTTTCGTTCCTTCAACATTGGTCCGAAAGAAGCGCTGAGGATCGTCTTCGCTGCGAGTAACATGACTTTCAGCAGCAAAGTTGATGACGAGATTAACCCCGTTGAGCGCCGAAGATACCTGCGCAGCATCAGTAATGTCGCCTTGGATGAATTCATGGGTGGCATCGTTCATGAGGTTGGCGCGGTTACCAGCATAGGTTAGGGCGTCGAACACGCGAATTGACCAATCTGGATGATCGTTCGCTACAACGTGAACAAAGTTTGAGCCAATAAATCCGGCGCCGCCGGTAACAAGAATTTTCATGCCTGTTCCTCGCTTACAATGGGTGTAACGTTCGCCAACAGTGGATTCTCGCGATCTTTTGGCGACACAATCGCCTGTTCCTGCGGAATTGGCCACTGCACGTTGAGCGCGGGGTCAAACAGCTGTACCGCTGGGTATCGAATGTCGTTCGACCAGTGTGCATTCACTAAATAACTATAGACGGCGTTTGGTCCGAGCGTTTGGTACGCGTTCGCAATGCCTCGTTCTACAAACACCCCCACTTCTGGAGTAATGGTGACAGTTTCTACGGCGCCAAAGGTTGGCCCCTGTCGTAAATCAATATAGGCGCCGAATACCGAACCGCTACCGACCGAAATAAATTTCTCCCACGGTTCAGCGTGGAATCCTCGCGTTACCCCAACTTCTTGATTGAACGAAATATTGTTCTGAACAATAGTGAATTTCGGCAAGCCCAGTGCCTCGAGCTTTGCCTGCTGGTAGTTTTCCTTAAACCAACCGCGCTCATCGGCATGTACAGGCAGATCGACAATCCAAAGACCTGGAATTGATGTCGTGTGGATTGCTAAATCTTTCATGATGAAAACAGTCGACGAACTACGCCTGCTTTTCAGCCCAGTACTTACTGGTGGAAAATAGGCTCGAAAAGGTGCCGGCGTCGCTCCAAAAACCTTCGAGCGGCGCCCAAGTCATTGCGCCCGACTCGATATAACGGTTGTTCACATCGGTAATCTCAAGCTCGCCTCGACCCGAAGGTTTGATCGTTCGAATGTGATCAAACACGTTATGGTCATACAGATAGAGTCCGGTCACCGCAAAGTTTGACTTTGGCTGCTTTGGCTTTTCTTCGATGCTCACAATTTTGTTTGTGTCGGCAGCGTCAAATTCGGGTACGCCAAATCGTTCTGGATCATGGACTTCTTTCAAGAAAATCTTGGCGCCTTCGCTGAACGATTCAACCGCTGGGCGAATGTCCGCGTCGGTGCAATTGTCACCGAGAATCACCGCGATCGAATCACCGTCGGCGAAATCTTCACAGAGCTTCAGCGCAGCCGCAATCCCGCCTTCGCCTTCTTGGTAAGCATACTCGAGATGCTTGAGCCCTAAATCCTGACCATTTTTGAGGACGCGAAGAAAATGACCAGCATGGGGACCGCCCGTTACCACAATCACTTCAGTGATTCCCGCGTTCACCAAGGTTTGAATCGGGTAGTACACCATTGGCCGATCGTAGACTGGCAACAAGTGCTTATTTGTCGCATGGGTGAGTGGGTAGAGTCGGCTACCCAATCCACCGGCGAGTACAACGCCTTTCATAGTGACTCCTGGAATTTCGTGAGTTGACTTTGGTTCATGGTACACTAGAACTTACCCTGTTCGCAATCTGATATATCTCATGCCCACATCGCACGTCGATCGCTGGTATCCGTGGATCGCATTCCTTGTCTTTGCCGTGGTTGGCGCGATCATTCTGTGGCCAATACCACTCCATCCTCAAACACTTGTTTTCGCCCAAAGCGGCGATCCGTTCGGTGTGCTCTACAGTTTGTTCCAAAGTCGCGCTGCGTGGCCTGCGCTCGTGTTTCCTGCCCAACCCTTTTTGGTGATTACTACTACGCTGGCTAGTCGGATGGTCGGAGAAGTCGCAGCCTACAATCTCATCATTTATTCTGGGTATGTTCTCACCGGTTTTTCGGGATACCTCCTAGGCAAACAGCTGACAAAAAACCAACTCGCTGGTTTTTTTATGGGGTTGGTACTTACCCTTTCGCCGTTTCATGTCAGTCGGTCGCTTCAACATCTTGGTTTAGCCAACTTACAGTGGATACTCTTCTTTGCCTGGTCGCTCCTACAATTCGATGAACAGCCAACGCTAGTACGCGCAGCGCTAGTAAGCCTTTTTTTCATCATAACTACGCTCGACAGCAACCTTTACGGTCTGTTTGCACTCGGATTACTAGTAATAGGCATAACCACCAAGCTGCTCTGGTGGTTATGCAATCGAAAACGAACCATGCCTGCCAAGCAGACAATTTTAGGAATACTCCTTGGTGCGATATTTGCGATTCTCGTCATCACGCCGACGCTCAGTCCAATCTTCGCGCCGGCGACGCCTGCAACAACGAGTTCGTCGGTACCGATTCGCACCATTTCGGAACTAACTGCCTACTCTGCCCAATGGTTCAGCTACGTGCTTCCGTCACCGAATAATCCTGTTTTCGGCACCATTACAGCGAATCTGTATACAAAAAGTCTCGCGGCCAGCGGTTCAAACCTGACTGAGCTTTCGCTTTACGTCGGTTGGGTCACGATTATTTTGGCTGCCATCGGAATTATAGTGACAGCATTTAACCGAAGCATGCCCCGCACGCGCTGGTTAGCGGGAACACTGTCACTCTTTGCCCTACTGAACCTTTGGAGCTCATTCGCTCCGACTATGCGCATTGGGTCGATAATCTTGCCAACGCCAAGCCAGTGGCTGTATCCGCACTTGCCATTTCTCCGAGTGTACAGCCGATTTGGCTTTGCCGTCCTGATTGGCGTGAGTGGTCTGGCAGCAATTGGTCTGGCACAGGTGGTACGACAAGTGAAAACTCCCCGACAGCGTGCGGCGCTCTTTCTCACTATTTTGATACTTTCAACCGCCGAACTACTCGCGCTACCAAGCGACCACACCATTGCCGTTGACGCGAGTCATCTTCCCGCTGCCTACCAAGCGTTACCAGCGAATCAACCGGTGTATCTCGCTGAATACCCACTGCTACCTGGCGACGAACCAGCAGGATATGACTACTTGCTCTGGGATCGCATTCATCGAGCACGCTTGTTGTATAGCGAACTTGCTGACAGTACGCATGATGCCGATCGCCGAGCACTCGCCGATCCAACTCAATTCATCGTGGTCACCGCGCTCAAGAATCGAGGCATTAACTATCTTATTGTCCATCCGGCGCTCTACACCGGAACCCTTGCCCGCAAACATCCCTTCGAGGTTAGCGGCGTAGCACCCACGCTCAGCGACCCACGACTTGTGTTGATGAGACAGTTTTCAGACGGCACCGAGTTGTACCACCTTCAGTAGTTCAACGAACGCAACGTTTTGCGAACAACCCGTGGTGGAGTTTGTGCCAGGGTAAACGCAGTAACGCCCCGAGCTCCGGCAATTTTTACAGCGCGAACAGCATCGGAAAAGGTTGCGCCGGTCGTGGTAATGTCGTCAACCAGAATACAGCGAACTCCTTTGAGCGACGGGCCGTTCCACGAATAAAGATTCTCAACGTTTGCCTGACGCTGCCGGGCAGACAAACCAACTTGTGGCAAACTCTCTCGGGTTCGACGTAAAAAATCCCCAACGGTTAAAGCGGGATTCTGCCGGCTCAGCACCCGCGCCAGTCGCTCGGCTTGGTTAAACCCTCGCTTTGCCTCGTTATCGGGGTGGGCAGGAATTGGAATCAACATGCCACGACTGGGCGTGCGCTCGCGCACCACTGGGAGTGCTGCCAACGCGTCAATCCCAACTGCGGCACGGCCAAATTTCACTGCGCCCATAACTGTCTCTCCAACGCCGATGTACGAAAAGCAGGTGATTGAACTGGTGAGCCCCGTTCGCACTTGGCACCGTCGACACAGCGTCGTTGTTGGGTTTGCTATTCGGTTGCAGTAGCTACACCATCCCAGCGGTAACACCACCAGATCAGTGCAACACAAATCGCACAGCCAATCACCAGCCGCACTACAGCTCAGACAGCTCGGCGGAAATAATAGGTCGATTCCCGTCGTCAGTAGCTGCGCAACCCATTGCTTGAACTCAACTGGTCTTTGCACGACTGACACAGCCAGGCTTGTCGGTTAGTGAACCGTAATATCCCAGTAGATGCCGAGGTCGCTCATCCAGCCAATACCGTCAGCAACCGGTTGGAAGTATTCGCGGTAGGTGCCAGTGGCCATACCAGCAGGAACTTTCATCCAGAA
>Ga0105240_10014355_pt1 | contig 10816 bp, 7 predicted proteins | sample KBSC54metaG_FD_80426 | JGI IMG/M metagenome (GOLD analysis project Ga0105240, IMG submission 80426) | Corn rhizosphere microbial communities from Kellogg Biological Station, Michigan, USA - KBS C5-4 metaG | ecosystem: Host-associated > Plants > Roots > Rhizosphere > Soil | place: Michigan, USA...
CAAACAGAATCAAAATATATTGAGCATCCGGTTTTGCCGGGTGCTTTTTGTATTTTGGATTGAACTTTGTCCAGGGAATTTTTGTCTTAGGAAAAAAAGAATATCTTTACAATTATTATTATCATTTCATGAAAAAACTTTACCTTATCATTATTGCTGCACTTGGATTTATGGCGGTGCTGAATTCGTGCAGCAAGGTCACTGACGTTCAGACAGAACCAGACCATTCGATCAAACTTACATTCGATACCGTTCGCATTACACAGGGCACAACACAATACCTTGCTGCGAAGAATTATCATGCCGACCAGATTAACTGGGCTTCATCCGATACATCGATAGTAAAAATAGACGCCACAGGCCTTATAACTGCTTTTCGTGCCGGTATAGTTTTAATCACAGCCGTGCATAAAACTTATGCTGTTTCGGCAAAATGCGTGGTTATTGTAGGCGGAAATGATATTTCGGATACCAAGGTGTCTGATGTTTCAGTCGGTGCAGATGGCTCTATTTATGCCATCGGGACTGATTTGGTGTCGCCAACAGGCGGGTTTGGCATTTACAAGGTTGTAGGCAATAAGTTAAATAAATTGCCTTTGTGTGCAGGCGTCCGGATAGCGGTAGGGCCTGACGGAAAGCCATGGGTAGTTAACAAATCGAACCTTATTTATCGCTTCCGCGATTCAACCTCGGCCTGGCAAGTAATGCCTGGTACCGCTACCGATATTGGTATTGGCGCTGATGGTTCAGCATTCATTATTGGTACAGACGACGTTTCGCCTTCCGGCGGTAAAAGCATTTCAAAATGGGATGGCAGCAATTGGGTTACTATGCCAGCGTGCGCCGGTATCCATATTGCGGTCGATCCTCACGGAATTCCTTATGTTGCCAACCTGTCGAACATCGTTTACAAATACGATGGTACACGGCTTTGGAACCCCATTAATGGCTTCCTGGCTAATGACATAGGTATCGGTGCAAATGGCAGCGTTTTTGCGTCCGGGGCTGCGGCTGCTACATCTGCGGTTGCCAAGATAGACGGGGCTGGCTCGTGGGCTGCGGTTTCAATTGGCACAGCAACAGCAGTAAGCATATCGGTTAAGCCCGACGGCAGCTTTGTTTACATTGATGGCAACGGCTATTTGCATTTAAATTAAAACATACTGACATAAAAAAGGAAACCTGCCGTTTAAACGGCAGGTTTCCTTTTTTTAATACCTTTGTGCAAAATATGCGCTTCCCCAATATTCCAGGTTTCGATCAGCAGGCCCTCGAAAAGTATTTTAAGAATACCGGGATGATGTTTATTGGCCGCATCGGCAGTCTGGCAATAAAAATGTTTGTGGGGATAGCGGTCGCCAACTACCTGCACCGCGAAAGCAACGGCATCCTGAACGGCGGAATGGTTTACATTTATTTCTTTTCGGCCGTTGCCACACTCGGTCTCGATCAGTTTATCGTTAAAGAGCTGCACCAATTCCCGGAAAATAGGGACCAGATACTGGGCACTTCGTTTTGGATGAAAGTAGTTGCGGGTTTTTTATGCATTCCGCTCATCTACATCGCCTACCTGGTTTATCCTGCAAAAGCTACGCCATATAATTTTGTACTTATCCTTTCTATTATTGGTATTATACAGGCCTTTAATGTTATTGATTCTTATTTTCAAAGCCAAGTACAATCAAAGTACATAATGCAGGTGCAGATAGCAGGAAATCTGGTATCTGCCCTGGTTAAGCTGCTGCTTATCCATTTTGAGATGTCGCTTATATTCTTTGTCTATGCTTACGCTTTTGATTTCCTGTTACTGTCTATCGGTTATTTCTATACTTATCAGCGCAAGCAACGGAGTATTTTCAAATGGTCGTTTAACGGCGCATTAGCTGCGAAGCTGTTAAAATATTCATGGCCGCTCATCATCTCGGGCATCATGGTGTCATTATATATGAAGATAGACGCTATTATGGTTCAAAATATTTCTGGCCCGAAAGAAGCAGGTGCCTACGCAACTGTAGCCAATTTGAGCGAAGTATGGAATTTTATCCCTTCAGTCATTGTTACCACGCTTTTCCCTGCCATCCTAAATGCCAAACGCGACAATCTTGACCGTTACAAAAAACGTATTCAAAACCTGTATGACCTTATGGTTTACATCAGTTTACCAATTGCTATAATCGTAACATTTGCCGCGCCACTTATCTATAGGATATTGCCTTTCAAACCCGAATATTATTATTCGGCGCCCGCGTTATCGGTGCATATATGGTCAGGGGTTTTTGTGTTTCTTGGCGCCGCCAGCAGCCAGTATTTGATCGCCGAAAACTTAAGCAAATTAACATTTGTCCGCACAGGCTTTGGAGCTGTGATAAACATTGTACTAAACCTGCTGTTAATTCCGCACATGGGGATGATGGGCGCTGCTATTGCAACTTTAGTTGCCTATGCAAGTGCCACGTTCGTAATTATATTAATACCAAAAGTTAGCGACCAGGGGATAATGATGTTAAAATCATTATTCCTAATTTCGCTTTTTCAAAAAATCATTAAAAAATGAGTAAACTCAAATTACTTTATAAAGTATTTGCCAGCCCAAAAAGGCTAAAAACCCTGCTTTCATTTAACGAAAAAGGTTATTTAGACGAGATTGGATGGTTTAATGCTTACGACCATAAAACACCGGTTGATGAGCATAACAACCCCATCCCATGGGTTACTTATTCGTTTATTGATTTTATAAAATCGCATTTAACAAAGCAGCTTTCGGTATTTGAGTTTGGTTCTGGTAATTCCACATTTTTCTACGCAAAATATGCTGCGCAGGTAGTTTCGGTTGAACACGACAAAGCTTGGTTCGAGAAAATTGTAAGCACCAAACCCGAAAATTCTGAAATGATTTTTTGTGAGCTGGTGCGCGATGGCGACTATTGCCGCATGCCATTAAAACTTGAAAAAAAGTTTGACATCATTATTGTCGACGGCCGCGACCGGGTTAACTGTTGCAAACAGGCTGTTGATGCCGTATCGGCAAATGGTGTAATCGTTCTGGATGATTCGGAGCGGGAGTTTTACGGCGAAGGCATCAGTTTCTTGAAAAATAAAGGATTTAAAGAGCTGTCGTTCAGTGGTATTTCGCCGGGGTTGTTTTACCGCAAGTCGACGTCAGTTTTTTATAAGGCCGACAATTGCCTGGATATTTAACCGGGTTTACCGGTCGCTTGTACTATTGTTAACACCTAACTAATAAGTAATTTTAGCACAGGTGTTAAATAGCCTTATTTTTATTGAGTATTCTTTAAAAAACTATCGAACCACGAAAGAAATATTTTTTAAACAAGCTGTGTAGTGGTAGCTTTATATACTTTTTAATAATCGGCGTTATTGATACTTATTGAACAGATATACCTTAAGGCGTTTTATATTGATATGATTAACAAAAGCATGCGTTATTTAACACTGCTGGCGCTTTTCATGTCTGTGTGTTTTTGCGCCGATGCCCTGCCTGCCAGGCCGGGGAAAGTTATAAATGCCACGCACGGATCGGAGACAACGAAAAAAGCATTTGCAGGACAAATAACTTCGTTTTCAATCCCAGGAGAACTTTCTCCCGCCGTGTTTACCCAAACATCTCCAAATAACTGGATAATAGGTATAGCAGTTCATGCCGGCACGGATATTTCAAATTTAACGCCCGCCGTTACTATCAGCCCTGGCTCTACGATTACGCCATCACCAACAAATGTACCCACTGATTTTAGCAATGCCCCTTTGTACATTGTCGATGCTGCCGGCCCTACACCGGTGCATTATAACGTGCAGGTATATGCTGCACACACAGCATCAATATGCCCCGGAGATCCATTAACACTAACGGGTAATACACCAACCCCGCCTGGTACATTTTTGTGGCAACAACTTAATACTACAACCGGGACCTGGGTAGCGGCACAGGGGGCTGACATGGGCATCGATTACTACACCCAGTCGCTTGTTAATACCACCAATGCACCAATAGTTTATACTTTTCGGCGGGAGATCACGTTTGGCGGGACCACCTATGATTCATACTACGATGTTACGGTAAACCCCAATACCCCAATAACGGGCAATACCATTAATCAGCCGCCGGCGGCAAGTTCCAAATTTTGCGTAAGCGGCGACCCTGGAACAATAACCGGCAATCCACCATCAGGAGGAGCGGGCAGCTTTACCTATCAATGGCAAAGCTCCACCGGGGGGGCATTTACCAATATCATTGGAGCAACTGGCCCTGACTACGCGCCAGGTACAGTTAGTACCACTACAAGTTACCAGCGCATTGTAAGCCTGGGCCCTTGCACCCCGCCTACAACAAGTAATAAGGTTACCATAACCATTCAGGCTGCTATAACAAATAACGTCCTGTTTCAACCCGGTACCACTACTTTTTGCGGGCCGTCAATCCCCACAATTTTTAATGGTTCTAATCCGCCATCGGGTGGGGCCGGCTCCGGTACTTTTACCTACCAATGGCAAAGCAGTACTGACGGCGTAAACTTTACTGATCTGCCCGGCAGTTCGCATAGCTACGATTACAACGCTCCCGCGTTAACCCAAACAACCTACTTCCGGCGTTTGGCAAAATCGGGCGCCTGCTCTACGTTTGTACCCAGCGATAACCAGATTATCATTACCATACAACAGGGTTTAAGCAATAATAGTATAAGCACATCCGGACCCACAACGTTTTGCGGACCCGGTGACCCGGGCACAATTGGTGGTACCCAGCCATCTGGTGGCGACGGTGTTAATTATAGCTACAAATGGCAAAGTTCGCCTGATGGCGGCACGTTTACTGATATAAGCCCGGCGGTTACCAGCGCCACATACGCACCGGGTGTAATTAGCGCCACGACTTATTATCAACGTACGGTAACATCAGGCGCTTGCGCCACACCTTTAAAAAGTAACCAGGTTGTTATTACTGTGCAGCCGCCTTTGGCAAATAATACTATACAGCCGCCACCGGTGATTGCCTACTGCCAAAGCGGATCGCCGGGTCCAATACCAGGTTCAATTCCGACGGGCGGCAACGGCACTTTTACATTTGTTTGGCAAAGCTCGGCAAACGGCGGACCGTTCACTGATATTCCAAATTCGAACGTCCAGAGTTACGACCCCGGTTTACTCACACAAACTACATCTTATCAGCGCGCTGTAACATCGGGTGCGTGCAACACACGCTTATACAGCGGCACCGTTACCATCACCGTGCAACCCGCATTGGGCGCCAGTACCCTTGTTGCGCCATCGGCCGGTTTTCATTGTGCAACCTTTACGCCGGGACCCATCCAGGATTCTTCGGCTCCAACCGGGGGCGATGGCGTTAACTATACTTTTTCCTGGGAAAGCGCACCCGCGTCGGGGGGGCCGTACACTCCCATTCCCAATTCAAACATCCGGAATTACGACCCGGGAGCGGTAACGAAAACAACCTGGTTCAGGCGTACGGTAACATCCGGTGTGTGTACCACACCGTTAACAAGTAATTCAATAGGTATATTTATTGAACCAGCACTGGCTGGTAATACCATAACAGCACCGGCTACTACTACGTTTTGCGCGAGCGGCTCACCGGGATTTATAAACGGATCAGTGCCAACCGGCGGGAGCGGATCATATGTTTATGTTTGGCAGCAGTCGGTAAATGGTGGGCCTTTTACTGATATACCAAACTCAAATGTGCAGAATTACGGGCCTGGCCTTGTAGCACAGACAACCACATATCAGCGAAGCGTAACATCAGGTTCATGCGCCACGCCGCTGGTTAGCGGGCAGATTACTATAACCATACAGCCAACCCTGGCTGGGAATACACTTACCCCACCAGCAACAACCCAATTTTGCGCAACCGGCGATGCCGGGCTGGTCACCGGCAGTACACCAACGGGCGGCGACGGTTCCCCTTCATACCAGTGGCAGCAATCGCCGGATAATGTTGACGCTCATTTTACCGATATAAACGGACAAACAGGCAAGGATCTCGATCCGCCTTCGTTAACGACAACTATGTTTTACCGTAGGGTGGTAACAGAAGCAACATGCAGCACACCGCTTATAAGCGCCGCTATTGAGATACATATCACACAGCTTGTAACAAGCAATACTATATTAGTGCCGCCGTTTCCGTATTGTGTAAGTGTCGATCCGCAACCTATTTCGGGTAGTCCGCCGGGTGGCGGCGATGGCCCCAATTCATTTCAATACAAGTGGTATAGTTCAACGGATAAAGGGGCAACCTGGATATTGATTCCCGGAGCCAACGGTATCGACTACGATCCGCCTACAATAACCGCCACCACGTCATACAGGCGCGATGTAACATCGGGTGCTTGCCAGGTGCCGTTTCCAAGTAACGTGGCTACAATTACCGTTAACCAAACACCGGCAAACGCTATTATAAACCCGGTTGCGCCGATATGCGCCGGCAATACCACAACCATTTCGATTACCTCGCCCGACCCGGCGCTTACCTATATCTGGTGCGATTCATCGGATAAAAGCAATGCGGTTTTCCAGGGCACAAGCTTTGTAACCCCGGTACTAAATGCCACCAAAACTTATTATGTTGAAGCCTCAAATGGCACCTGCGCCAGCCCGGTATTAACCCCGGCGACGATAACTGTGAACGCTGTTCCAACCGCACCGGTGCTGCAAACAAACCCGGTATCAACCTGTGCAGGCTCGCCGGCAATATTAAACATACTGAACCCGCAGGCCGGCCTGACTTACAACTGGTACACAACTGCCACGGGCAGTACGGCAGTTTTTACCGGCCCTGATTTTGCGACGCCGGCGTTAAGCAATAACACTACCTATTATGTTGATGCTACCAGTTCGTCTGGCTGTTCCTCAACATCGCGCACTGTTGTTAATGTGTCGGCAATTCCGCTGCCAACTATTTCGGCACAGGGCGACAACGTTTGCCCCGGCGACCCAGCTACACTTGTATCAAACAATACAGACCTTGACGTCACCGTGAACTGGTATTCCTCAGCCACAGGCGGCTCAATACTATTTACAGGTAACAGCTTTGTAACTCCCCCGATAACCGCCAATACCTCGTACTATGCCGAGGCGGTGAATAACAGTTGCTCATCAGCAACCCGCGCCAAGGCCGATGTACAATTAATACAGCCATTGCCCGCCCCTGTACCGCAGGCTATAGCTTTAAAGGCGCCCAGTATAACTTTTGAATGGTCTCCTGTTAGCGGTGCCGATGGCTACCTGGTAAGCATTGACAATGGGCAAACGTTTACCGCGCCAAGTTCGGGCAGCAACGGCACTACCCACACGGTTAACGGCTTGCAAATTGGACAGAGCGTTACTTTAATTGTTCGCGCCACCGGCGATGTTAGCTGCAAGGAAAGTGCCAACTCATCGCCGGTAACAGCTATTGCGGTTAACCCGCTGATTGACCAGGTGTTTGTGGCCAATGCCTTTACGCCCAACGGCGATGGTAAAAACGATGTGGTATATGTACACAACGAAAATATTAAGACGCTTAAGTTTTATGTGTACAGCCAATGGGGCGAATTGCTGTTTATGTCGCAAAGCCAGCAAAATGGTTGGGACGGTACCTTTAAAGGCAAGGCCGAACCAGCCGGGGTGTATGTGTATTATGTTGAAATTACCTTAACCAACGGCGAGAAGGTGAATAAAAAAGGAACGATTACATTATTACGGTGAAAAAGATAATTGTATTTATATCTGTTATATTGATGGCTGCCGGCTCTGTTAAGGGGCAGATAGACCCTCATTTTTCACAGTATTATGCTTACCCGCTTTGGCTAAACCCGGCGCTTACCGGCGTTATTGATGGCGACCTGCGTATCAACGCCAATGCCAAAAACCAATGGAACACCATACCCGGCGGCTTCAAAACGGGTGGCATCTCCATGGATTTTAAGGCGGGTGAAAAATCAGGCCTGGGCCTCAACATCATTAACCAGGCTGCAGGCACGGCGGGGTGGAATTATTTTGCTGCTTATGCCTCATACAGCTATGGCTTCTCGGTATCCGACGATGAGACTAAAAAGCTGCGTTTCGGTTTGCAGGCTGGTATCATCAACCGCAGTTTCGACCCGAGCAGGCTACAGTTCGACGATCAGTATAACCCGGTAATTGGTTACGACCCCAATACCGCCAGTTTTGAAACCTTTGCCACCACCAGTGCAACCGTATTTGACGCCAGCGCAGGCGTTTTTTATTACGATGGCGACCCTACACACCCGGCCAACTTTTTTGGTGGCGTAAGCGTGGCCCATTTAACTTCGCCTAAAGACCCTTTTACCAACAGCGGCAGCATTACCAGCAAGCTCCCCATGCGTTTTACCGCCCATGCCGGGGTGAAAATTAAAGCATCCGACGATTTTGACGTTATTCCGCACGCGGTTTATATAAGTCAGCAAGGCAATACAATTAAAGCTTTAGGGGTGTACTCCGAAATGAAATTTCAGGACGATAACGGCCTTATCCTTGGCGGGATGTATCGCATTGGCGATGCCGCAGTAGCCGATGTTGGTTATCATTTGAAGAACATGGTGATAGGGGTGAGCTACGATTTTAATACCTCGGCCTTTAAAAATGCAACAAGCGGGCAGGGTGGTTTTGAGCTATCAATTAGCTATGTATTTAAACATACAACCAATCCATCGGTGGTGTGTCCTAAGTTTTAAGAGGTGAGATTATTTGGTACGGGCGTATTTTTTCACCATATCAGCCACAATCTGCGCAGTTTCATCGGGGAAATCCACCTTTACTGTTTTACCGTCGTTAAGCCAGTTGTTAACGTAGTAAATAAACTTGTCGTCAATTTCGTGGATTACGGGAACGCCCAGCTTTGATGCTGCCAGGGCATTGCATTGCTGTTCGTACTGGCCCTTCATGGGGATCATCATTACCTTTTTCTGCAGAAACAATGCTTCTGCCGGGCCCTCGAAGCCACCACCTGTTAGCAAGCCCTCACAGCTTGCCAGGCTATTGTTAAAATCCTGGTTGTTCACCGGGAAAATCTCAACATTACCTTGCGTATAGCGTGTTTTTTGTCGCTTTGAAAATATTTGCCACTGTTTGTTGGTCTTATTCAATTCGCGGGCGAGCAGTTTATCGTCGTATGCAGGCAAATAAACAGTGTAGTGGCCCAGGTTTGAGGTGACCAGGTTACGTATTTCGCTGCGGATAACCGGGGTATGAATAAAATCGTCATACCGCTCAAAATGGAAGCCAATATGGTGGGTCGTTGGCGAATAGTATTTCAGCAGCCACTCAGCATAGCTCCATTTGGCAGGCCGGGGAGTTTTTGGCGATACAAACGAGCATTGGTGACTTAACGATACGGCAGGGATGCGCTGCAGCTTGCAGGCCCAGGCGCTAACGGGCTCAAAATCGTTTATAATAAGATCATATTGCTTCAACGGCAGCGTAAAGATGTCTTTAAACAGCCGTGGTGTATTCATCAATTTAAAAGTGGCCCAGTTGTCGACCCCGCCGTTGGTGCCAAATACAAAACTAAAGCCATGAAACTTGTATTTAAGCGGCTGCGCCAAACTCACTTCGGCTTCCGTACCGCTTACCAGTAAATCAACTTCGCCGTGTTGCTGCAGTAGTGGCACAATTTCTCGCGCCCGGCTTATATGGCCATTGCCTGTTCCTTGTATGGCGTAGAGGATTTTCATTAGTCGAAGTTTGAACGTTGAAAGGTTGTAAAGTTGAAACGTTGCTTATTTGTTGTAAAGTTTTTTGATTATCGCAAACTTGTTGAATAATTATTGATTTTTTATGTGCAACCGGTTAAAAGATGAAAGGTTTTTCCTAACATTTCAACCTTTTAACTTTCAAACCTTTAAACAATTATTAATCCTGTTCCTGTTTAAACCGGGCAAGGAGGTTGCTCACGTCAAGTTTGGCGTCCAGGTCTTCGGCATCGGTTTTGTCATCTTCATCGGCATCGGTATCAAAGTCTGCGGGTTCGTATTTAAAAATTGTCCAATTGCCGTTTTGGTATTCCAGTGCGGTAAGGCTTTCTACCCAGTCGCCTGAGTTTAGGTAGAGCACTGAGCCTGGATTATCTGTCGCCTGCATCTCGCGTATTTCGGCATGATGGATGTGGCCGCATATAACGTATTGGTAGCCTTTTTCAACAGCCAGGTCGGCCGCAGTTTGTTCAAATTGGTTAATAAATTTTACCGCCTCTTTGAAGCGGGCTTTTATTTTTTGCGAGAAGCTCATTTTTTGGCGTCCCATGGCGGTAAGCAACCAGTTGGTAAAGCTATTGATCAGTATCAGTGTATCGTAACCCACTGCGCCCAGTTTGGCCAGCCATTTGGAATACTGCATGGTCACATCGAACACATCGCCATGAAATATCCAGGCTTTTTTGCCATCGATATTTAATACAATCTTGTTCAGCAACTGGAACGAACCCATATTGAAATCGGCAAACTTACGCAGCATTTCATCATGGTTACCAGTCAGGTAATAAACAGGAACACCATCCGTCACAAACTTTAGTATGCGGCGAATTACCTTCATGTGGGTTTCTGGCCAGTAAGATTTGCTAAACTGCCATATATCGATAATATCGCCGTTTAAAATCAGGATTTTTGGTTTGATGCTCTTCAGGTATTTGAGCAGTTCTTTGGCGTGGCATCCGTAAGTACCTAAATGCACGTCGGATATAACTACAATATCAACTTCGCGTTTTGCCATTAAAATTGGGGGGATATTTCTCCACCCGGTAAATTACACCGGAAAAATACAGGAGCATTGTACAAGCAAC
>Ga0105240_10014357_pt1 | contig 10815 bp, 11 predicted proteins | sample KBSC54metaG_FD_80426 | JGI IMG/M metagenome (GOLD analysis project Ga0105240, IMG submission 80426) | Corn rhizosphere microbial communities from Kellogg Biological Station, Michigan, USA - KBS C5-4 metaG | ecosystem: Host-associated > Plants > Roots > Rhizosphere > Soil | place: Michigan, USA...
GCGCTGCGACATCAGGTCGCGCAACAGCAGTTCGGTTTGGCACAAATCGTTTGGCTTCATGGCTCGGTTCTTCAGTATGAAATAATGCAATAACCCAATGCAAAAACCCGGTCACGCAGCATGCCGGGTTTATCAAATTGGTAAAGTCTTGAAATTATACGTGAAACGCCTACCAAACCCTCAGCCGACCAGGCTCAGGACTTGACTGTATTTACCAATGCGTTTGCCCTGCTTGCCCCTAATCCTTATCAAGCCATGCCCCAGAAAATCCTGATCCTGACCGCCCTTGCCTCTGAGCTGAACGCCGTCGATGTCCCTGACGGCGTTGACGTCATCTATACCGGGGTCGGTAAAATCAATGCCGCCTCCACGGCCACCGCCGCCATCCTGCAACACCAGCCGCAATTGATCATCAATTTCGGCACCGCAGGCAAGGTCAATCCCGCTGTAGATGGCCTGCTGGACATCGCCAGCGTCATCCAGCGGGACATGCTGGCGATCCCGCTGGCAGCGCGCGGCGTCACCCCTTTATCGGACGAGCCCAGCAGCTATTCATCGGGTCACGGCAACGCCCGTTGCGGGACTGGCGACAGTTTCGTTACCGCCGCCGACTCGTGGCTTGTGGAACAAGGCGTGGATGTTGTTGATATGGAACTATTCGCCATCGCCCACACCTGCCATCGATATGGGGTGCCATGGCGTGCATTCAAGTTCATCACCGACTCTGCCGATGACGACGCAGCCGACCACTGGAACGAGAATGTGCATCGCGGCGCAGAGCTGTTTTGGCATCAACTGGACAGACTGATATCCGGATAAGGTCTTTAGCCTCATATTGCGCTAGTTCACGATATGTGCTGATTCCGCACATATCTTGTGAGTCCGGGCTACTGTTGCCCGCACGAGACCTCGCCTATTCTCCTCCCTGTCGCTTATCAACACGGGAGAAGAAAACATGTCACATCCAACCATCCGCACTATCGCCGGTGCCTCTGCGCCGGTTTCTTTGCAAGCTAACAGCACAGCGCTGCTGATCATCGATTTTCAAAACGAATATTTCATCGGCAAGATGCCCATCCCTGATGGTATGACGGCACTGGCCAATGCCAAGCGCCTGATTGCCTTTGCCGATCAGCACAACATGCCGGTCTTCCACATTCAGCATGTGACACCTGCCGGCACACCGATTTTTGCGGTTGATGGCAATACCGTCGCCATTCATCCTGCAATTCAACCGGAGGCGCACCACACACTGTTGCAAAAGAGCTCCGTCAGCGTGTTTCCGACGACGGACATCGACGCTCGCCTGAAAGCTGCCGGTATAAAAACGCTGGTGATTGCCGGCCTGATGACACATGCCTGCGTAGCTGGTGCAGCGCGTGACGCAGCGCCGGCCGGTTACGACGTCATCGTCGTTGCCGATGCATCTGCAACACGCAACATCGACGCCCCCGGCGGCGGTGTGATTCCACATGATGTCTTGCATCGCACTGCGTTGACGACGATTGCCGACACATTCGGTGATGTGCTGGACACCAACGCTATTCTAGAACTGCGCGTGCAATAACCCTTACCCGCAAGCCGGTGATGCCGGCACCCCACACCACCCACTCAAAAGGATAAACATGAAACGTATTGCAACCGCATTGCTGTTCCTGGCTGCCGCCGGCATCGCCACAAGCAGCCTCGCACACGACACCAAGAAAAAAGCCGGCAAATCCGCCGCTCAACCGTTGGTATCATTTCCTGCTGCTGATTTGAAGTGGCGCGAACTGGCCGGCACCGGCGGTATCAAGGTAGCCGATGTACGTGGCAGCATCACCGGAAAAGGCCCCTACGACGCTTTCGTGATCTTCCCTGCAGGCAAGGACAACCCTTATCACCTGCATACGCAGAACCTGCCGACCGTCGTGTTGAAGGGTACCTTCTACGCAGTCATCGATGGCAAGCGCATCGATTATCCTGCAGGCTCTTTCTACAATCTGCCGGCCAACATGCCGCATTACAGCGGTTGCGCCAAGGGCGAAGACTGCCTGTTGTTCCAATACCAGGCAGATCATTTCGATCTGGTTCAGGTCGAAAAGAAATAAGCCGTTCTCTTCGATTCGCTAAAAGGCTCCATCCTCAAAGATGGGGCCTTTTTTGTCATCAGCGCGCAGAACAGTGATCAACGTTCGAAGATCATCGTCATGACCAAATTCTTCACCGCTGCTCAATATTCCCAACGCGGCGTCGCGTAGTACTCGGCGAGAAAATTGACGAAAGCACGCACCTTGGGCGAGAGATGATGATTCTGCGGGTACAGCACGTACAGGTCACGCGATTGCAGGCGATACTCGGGTAATACCTCCACCAGATCACCGCGCTTCAGATCTTCGTGCACCACGAACGTGGCCGATGCCGTCATCCCCATTCCAGCCCGCGCTGCGGCACAGACGATCAGACCGGTATTTGCCTGCACATTGCCGCTCAACCCCACCTTTTGCTCGGCCCCATCCGGCCCGACAAAGACCAGCTCGGTTGTCTGGAGCGCCAGAGAATAGGCCAGGTAATTGTGTTTCAACAGATCCGCTGGTTCACGCGGCATGCCATGTTTTTTCAAGTAGCCCGGTGAGGCAACCAAGGCCATTTCGCTGGTCGCCAGGCGCTTGGCGACTAATGTCGAATCGGGCAGACTGCGCGTGATGCGCAAGCCGACGTCGAACTCTTCACTGATGAGATCAACGAAACGGTCATTGCACACCAGATCCACCTTCAGCTCGGGATAAGCTTGCATGAACTGCGGTAGCCAGTTGGGCACTTCCAGCGTGCCGAACACCATCGGTGCATTGATGCGCAATACGCCGGCGGGACGCGCCTGATGATGCGAGACGATACGCGTGGCGTCCTCAACCTGATCAATGATATCGATGCAGCGCTGGTAGTAGAGTTGCCCGACTTCCGTCAGCGAAAAACGCCGGGTAGTCCGATTGAGCAATTGCGCGCCGAGCATTTCCTCCAGCTGTCGCACCTGACGCGACACCACCGTATGAGAAATATCCAACGCGTCGGCTGCGGCCGAAAAGCCGCCACTTTCGACCACGCGTCGGAAAATGCGCATTGCCGTCAGTTGATCCATGGATACGCTCCTATTTGTCTCATGCCGTAAAAACTATTGGAAGGCACCGTCTGCCAGTGGAAAACCTTTAAGGAACTCCGCAGCCGGCAGACGCTTGCCGCCAGGTTTTTGCAATTCCGTAATGTGCAGTACACCGGCGCCGCATGCCACTTTGACGCCGTCGTGCGCGTTCGCAGCGAGAATGCTGCCAGGTGCGGCAGCGGTCTCTTCATCCATGACCTGCGCCTGCCATAGCTTGACCGTGACACCGCCGAACTGAGCCGAGGCACCGGGGAAAGGATTGAACGCGCGAATCTTGCGCGCCAGGACTTCCGCCGACTGGGTGAAATCAAGTGCAGCTTCTTCCTTGCTGATTTTGGCAGCATAGTTGGCACCTTCATCCGGCTGCGGCGTCGACGGCAATTCGCCTTGCTCCAATTTTTGGACAGCATCGACGATCATCTTTGCCCCGAGTGCTGCGAGCTTGTCGTGCAGACTGCCTGTAGTATCCGTATCCGTGATCGGCAATGCTTCCATCAATAGCATCGGGCCGGTATCAAGGCCCTCTTCCATTTGCATGATGGTGATGCCGGTTTCGCTGTCGCCCGCTTCGATCGCACGATGAATCGGTGCAGCACCGCGCCAGCGCGGCAGCAAAGAGCCGTGAATATTGAGACAGCCCAAGCGTGGAATATCCAGCACGCTGCGCGGCAGGATCAGGCCGTAGGCGGCGACGATCATGATGTCGTGCGGCGTGTTGCGCAGCAACTCGTGCGCTTCGCGCGCGACGTCGGGATATTTGCCGTCCAGACGCAGCGATATGGGCTGCGCCACCGGCGTGCCGTGCGCGATGGCGCATTGTTTGACCGGCGAAGCATGGAGTTGCATGCCACGTCCGGCCGGACGATCCGGCTGGGTCAGGACCAGTGTGATTTCATGGCCTGCGGCATATAGCGCTTCGAGCGCGATGGCGGCAAATTCGGGCGTTCCGGCGTAGATGATTTTCATGACGTTATTAATCGATCAAACTCGTTCAAAGATGGCGTTTCTTGTGTGGTGCTTTAGAAAACGCGAAGTCGTAGATGCTGTTGGGTAACAGGCGCAGCATTTTGGCGACGACGCCCATCTGCCAGGGAATCACGCGGTAGCTGTCACCTGCGGCGATGGCCGCCAGTGCCCGTACGGCGAATTTTTCCACCGGCATCAGGAAAGGCATCCGGTAGTGATTGACCTGCGTCATCGGCGTATCGATGTAGCCGGGTGCAATGGTCACCACCTTGATGCCGCTGGCGCGCAATTCGACACGCAGCGATTCGCAATAGCTGATCACCGCCGCCTTCGATGCACTATACGCCTCCGCACCCGGCAAGCCGCGAATGCCGGCGACACTGCCGATGCCGACCAGACGGCATTGCTGCGGTTGGGGCGAGACTTTCATGGCCGCGATGAAGGGATGAAACGTGGCGACGGTAGCCGTCACGTTGGTCGCAATGATGCGCTCGAACACAGGAATGTCTTCCACGTATTCAGTCAGCGTACCTTGCGAAATGCCGGCATTGGCGATCACCACGTCAGCACCGCCGGTTGCATTGATGAACTCTTGAGCAGCCTGATGCAAGGCGGCGTGGTCGGTGACGTCCAGCACGTAGAGATGATGGCGTTCAGGGTTGGGCAGGCTCGCGCGGATTTGCTCCAGCGTTTCTTTGCGGCGAGCAACCAGACCGAGGACAGCACCCTGTTGCGCATACGCTTTCGCCAGAGCGGCGCCGATACCGCTGGATGCGCCGGTAATAAAGACACGCTGCATGAGATTCCTTCAGTTCGATAGTTCACAAGGACGCAACACTGAAATGATGCGGGCGGAACAATAAATACCGTTAAATGCAGCGACCGCCAATAAAAACGGCCCGTCCTCTCGCGAGCGACGGACCGTCTTCGGTACGGTGAAGCTTATTTCTTCTTGCTTGGCTTGGCTGCTTCGGCCGGCTTCTCGCTGGCTTTTTCTGCTACCAGCTTGGCCACCAGATGATCCATGACTTGCAGGGAGGCGGCTTGCTGCATCGACTCCGGCTGATTGGCCATCGATGTACCGGCAATCGAAGGCGAGGTCAGGAAACGGCCATCGATAGCGATCGTCGGCACGCCGTCGATCTTGTAGGCTTCCTGCAATTGCGCTGCGCGACGAACCTTGGTCTGTACGCCGAAGGAGTTGTACAGATCCAGGAATTTTTGCTTGTCGATACCTTGCTTCTCGATGAATTCCAGGATGGTCTTGTCGGTGTCGACGCGTTGGCGATCAACGTGAATAGCCTGGAAAATCTTCGGATTCATTTCAGCGGTCTTGCCCATCGCTTCCAGCGTGTAGAACAGCTTTTGCTGAGGAAAAGGACTCGCGGAAGGCGACCGGCACTTGCTTGAAGACAATCTTGTCGCCCTGCTTTTTCACCCACGCGGTCAGCGATGGATCGAAGGCTGCGCAATGCGGGCAGCTGTACCAAAAGAATTCGGTGACTTCAATCTTCTTGCCGGAATCGGTCGGCTGGGCTTGCTCCAGCGTACGATAATCGGTGCCATTTTGCGGATTGGCAGGAGACGCGCTGACCGAAACGGCCAGCAAACCCAGGCTGATAGCAGCGAGAGCATGGCGGAACAAACGCATAAACTTAACCCCTTCTCAAGATGCGCAACCACTGCAGATACCAACAAAACACAGCAGTGGTGAAGCGCAAATAAACGATCAATTAAAAATTATTTTGGAATGCGCACGATGGCGGCATCGATGCCGCTGTCAGACAACTTGCTGCGCATCCGGTTCACTGTCTCGGACTGCGCGATCGGGCCGATACGTACGCGGTACAGGGTGCCGTTGTCGGACGGACGTTCGCTGACCTTGGCTTCGAATCCCAGCAACGCCAGTTTGGCGCGTGCGTTCTCGGCGTCGGCTTGCTCGCGGAAAGCGCCGGTCTGCAGGAAATAGGTCCACTTGTCGTCGGCCGTATTGTCGGATTTAGCCGGCTGATCCTTGGTGATCGCGGCCAGCTTATCCTTGTCTTTCGGCACGTCTGCGGTCTTGGGCGGCGCAGGAGGCGTGTCCGGCTTCTTGGCATCAGGAGTAGGTTTCTGATCCGGATCCTTCGGCGCGGGCGGCGCCTCCTTGGAGACGTCCTTGTTGCCGTACAGCGGCTTGTTCGGATCGGCAGCCTGGCCCGGCGATAGTTCGGTGCGCTCTTGCTTGATCACTTTGTTGACGAAGGGAATCGGCGACTTGGTGATCATCAGCGCCACCACGACAGCAATGCCGAGGCCGACGATAAGACCGAGAATGAGACCGAGGAAAGTGCCGCCGGCTTGCTTGCGAAGATTCGGTTGGTGTTGTTTCACTTGTGTATTCATCTGCAGAGTTACATTCTTGACGGGGCGGATACGCCGATCAGCGCCAGACCATTACGCAACACCTGGCGCGTGGCGCTCATCAATGCCAGACGCGCCATCTTGGTTGGGACATCGTCGACCAGCACGCGTTCTGCATTGTAGTAGCTATGCAACTCGCCTGCCAGATCGCGCAAATAGAAAGCCACCTGATGCGGCCCCAGCTCTTGCAGGGCGTGCGCCAGCGCTTCCGGATATTCGGCCAGCTTGGCCAGCAGGCTGACTTCGCGCGGCGCGGTCAGCGGCGACAGGTCGGTGACCTGATCCAGCGTGGTGTCGTCACCTGCCCATTGGTTCAGCACCGAGCAGATCCGCGCATGCGCGTACTGGACGTAGTAGACCGGGTTTTCGTCGTTGCGGGTCAGCGCGACGTCGACGTCGAACACGAATTCGCTGTCAGCCTTGCGCGAGATCAGGAAGAAACGTACGGCGTCGCGGCCCCTCGTCAAATCCGCTAGATCGCCAGCCTCGGCGTCAGTGCCATTCGACCATTCGATCAGATCACGCAAGGTAACGTAAGAACCGGCGCGCTTGGAGATTTTCACCTCTTCGCCGTTCTTCATCACGGTGACCATCTTGTGCAGCACGTAGTCGGGATAGCCTTGTGGAATGCCGACATTGGCCGCCTGCAAACCGGCGCGTACGCGCGCGATGGTGCCGTGGTGGTCGCTGCCCTGCACATTGATGACCTTGCCGTAGCCGCGCTGCCATTTGGTGATGTGATATGCAACGTCGGGCACGAAGTAGGTATAGGTGCCGTCGGTCTTCTTCATGACGCGATCTTTGTCGTCGCCATAATCGGTGGTCTTGAGCCACAACGCACCGTCCAGCTCATACGTCTTGCCGGCTTTAATCAGCGCCTCGACAGCAGCAGTCACCTTGCCCTCGGTGTAGAGCGACGATTCCAGATAGTAGTTGTCGAACTTGACGCCGAAAGCCTGCAAATCCAGATCCTGCTCGCGGCGCAAGTAAGCCACGGCAAAACGGCGGATCGATTCTATGTCCTCGACGTCGCCGCTGGCGGTTGCCGGTTCGCCGTCGCTGGCGGAGACGGTTTTCTTTGCCTTGAAGTCGTCGGCGATGTCGGCGATGTAGTCACCGTTGTAAGCCGATTCAGGCCACTCGGCGTCGCCCGGCTTGAAGCCCTTGGCGCGCGCCTGTACGGAGGTCGCCAGCGTGGCGATCTGTACGCCGGCGTCGTTGTAGTAGAACTCGCGCAAGACGTCGTAGCCCTGCGATTGCAGCAGCGCCGACATGGCGTCGCCGAGTGCGCCCTGACGGCCATGACCAACGTGCAACGGCCCGGTCGGATTGGCGGAAACGAACTCGACCAGCACCTTCTTGCCGGCGCCGGCGTTGCTCTTGCCGTATTGCGCACCTTCGGCCAGGATAGTCTTGACGACGGCCTGCTTGGCGGCATCGGCCACGCGCAGGTTGATGAAACCGGGGCCGGCGATGTCGGCCGACGAAATCAGTTCTTCACGGCCGGGCTGGGACAACACGCCGTCAACCAGCGCTTGCGCCAGTTCACGTGGATTTTTCTTGAGCGGCTTGGCCAGTTGCATGGCCAGGTTGCAGGCGATGTCGCCATGCGACGGGTCGCGTGGACGCTCCAGCGTGACGGTCGGCGTCAGGTCAGTGCCGGCGATCAGCGGCGCCAGCGCGGCCTGGAATAATTCGGTGATGCGTTGTTTTTGTTGAGCAAGCATGGGAACAGAGGGGTCGGCGGCGAGGCAGGTCGAAAACAGACTACAGACGATACACGCCGCACATTGATGAATATATAAACCCCGGATTATACCGGCTTGCCGCGCTCAGATTGAAGGCGTATTAACGGATGCAAGCAATCAGACGCTCAACTCCGCCGCCGGTAGCTGTGCCTGACGATAAAGATGCAAAATTCGCAACATCCGTCCTGCCGAAATGCCGATAAACAAGCCGTACAGCGCACTGACGGCGATGATGACCGACGCGACCTCCATATAGGGTGAATGCATTGCTTTCAACACGCCCATCGCATATTTGACAGCAAAAACGCCCACCATCATCACCAGCGGAAACCAGCTTCCGCGTAGAAAAACCCTGCCCAGTTCCGGATAAGCTACCGTACCGGCCCTTCCCGCGGCAGTCCAACTGGCGATACCGCTGGCGAGAGCAACCGTCAAAGCGACGCCCAGTGCCGGCACATTGGCATGCGCCAGTTCGTACAGGCCATGCCCCGACAACCCGAGCATCAATAGTGGAACCAGCGCTACCTTGACGATCGCCGTTTCGCGATCGAAGCGGGCCGACCAGCCGCGATAGACCAAGAAAGCCAGCATGGCCCAGACCCAAATGGGCGTATGAACGAGAATTTGATACAGCATGACAACTCCTGAAGAGAAAAAGGAATGGCGTCATGCTAGGCAGAGCAGGTGCTGTTTCCCATTGCCATGCGACGAACTGCGGGACTGAGGAAGATACGGCGAGTTTTATGCGATGAGCAGGGGCAATGACACTGCTCAAATATCGACCGGATCAACTTCCAGCGACCATTTTGCGCGCGTCTTCGTTTGCCGCAAAACATCCAGCCAGTCACGCAAAAAGGCTTGCAGCGCCGGCCGCGAGGCGCATTCGATCAGCAATTGCGCCCGCTCCACATTGGCTACGCGTGTCATGGTCATGGGAATCGGATCGTTAATGGTGATGCCGGGATGCTCCAGGCAAGTGGCCGCGTCTTTCAGGAAGGCCAGCGCGATATCAATCTCTGCGGCTTCGGCACGCAGCAAAGCCTGATAGATAAACGGCGGCAATGCCGCTTGCTGACGCTCTTCCAGCAACTGGGTGGCAAAACCGTCGTAATCATGCGCAGCCACCGCGCTGTAGAGCGGATGATGGGGGTAGCGACTCTGAATCAACACTTCACTGGGCGAGCCTCCCTCTTTTTGCCCGGCACGACCGGCACGGCCGGCGACCTGCATCAGTTGGGCGAACAAGCGCTCGCTGGCGCGGTAGTCGTGCGAAAACAGCGCTGTATCCGGGTTCATCACACCGACCAGCGTCAGACGCTTGAAATCGTGGCCTTTAGCGACCATTTGCGTGCCGATCAGAATATCCACGTCACCGCGATGCACGCTGTCAAAAGCGTTCTGCGCCGCCCCTTTCAGCCGGGTCGAGTCAGCATCGATACGCAAGACGCGCGCCTCCGGGAACATCGCCTGCAAACCCTCCTCGACGCGCTGCGTGCCACGCCCGAGCGGTTGCAAGTCGACATTGCCGCAGGTCGGGCACGCTTTGGGGATGTATAACTCAAGGCTGCAATGGTGGCAGCGCAGACGGCGCTCCGGCTTGTGCAGCACCATGAATGAAGTGCAGCGCATGCAATTGCTGATCCAGCCGCAGGCGTCGCAGTTGAGCACCGGCGCATAGCCGCGCCGGTTAAGGAACAGTAAGGATTGTTCGCCGCGCTCCAGACGCAACTTCAATGCTGCGACCAGCGTGGAAGTCAGGCCGTCATTGGGGCGATCGCGTTCCATGTCGATCATCTTCACCTTGGGCAGCACGGCATCGCGCACCGCGCGTTCGCGCAGCTGCAGCTTGCGGTAGCGTCCGGCTTGCGTGTGCTGCCAGGTTTCCAGCGATGGCGTGGCCGAACCCAGCACCACCGGAATCCCCAACTGATGCGCGCGCCACACCGCCAGATCGCGTGCGGAATAGCGCAAGCCTTCCTGCTGCTTATAAGACGGGTCGTGTTCTTCGTCGATCACGATGAGTTTGAGATACGGCAACGAGGACAAGATCGCCAGACGCGTGCCCAGCACGATGCGCGCCTGGCCCTGATGCGCCGCCAGCCAGTTGAGCGTACGCTCGCCTTCCGCCAGGCCGCTGTGGAGACTGACCACGTGCACACCGGGAAACCGCGCGCGGATATTCGACTCGAGTTGCGGCGTCAGATTGATTTCCGGCACCAGCACAAGAATCTGGGCGACTTCGCCGGCTGCTTCGCTCTGAGCAAGGATGCGTGCCGCGGCTTGCAGGTAGACCTCGGTCTTGCCGCTGCCGGTCACGCCATACAACAGCAAGGGCGCAAAACCTTGCGCCGTGGCGATGGCATCGACCGCTTCTTGCTGCTCGGGCTTCAATTGCGGTGTATTGATGGGACTGCCGTCATGATTGGCAGTCAGCTTGCCGAGTTTCTTCAGAGCGCGATCCAGCGCAGTTGTGGTGAGGGTGCGCAGGTTCTTCGGCAGGCCGGGCAACGCGACCTCGCCCAGAGGGCGCTGGTAATAATCGGCGGCGAAACCGCACAA
>Ga0105240_10014358_pt1 | contig 10814 bp, 12 predicted proteins | sample KBSC54metaG_FD_80426 | JGI IMG/M metagenome (GOLD analysis project Ga0105240, IMG submission 80426) | Corn rhizosphere microbial communities from Kellogg Biological Station, Michigan, USA - KBS C5-4 metaG | ecosystem: Host-associated > Plants > Roots > Rhizosphere > Soil | place: Michigan, USA...
ATGAAGATGCAGAACGTGCTGCGCGCCGAGCGCGACGGCACGGTGAAGAAGATCCACGCCGCCGCCGGCGCCACGCTGGCGGTCGACGCGCTGATTTTGGAGTTTGCCTGACCGTCATTCCGGGATGGTCCGAAGGACCAGACCGCAGATGCGCAATTGCGCATCGGGGAATCTCGAACTTCCGGGTTCGATGCTTCGCATCGCCCCGGAATGACTGACAACAACAAGAGGTAAGTCATGCCCTTCCGGAAACGCCGCGAGGCGCTGCGTTCGATCCTCAACGGTGCCGGCTGCATCCGGCCCGGATCGGTCTATGACGCCACCTCGATCCGCATTGCCGAGGATCTCGGCTTCGAGGTCGGCATGTTCGGTGGTTCCGTCGCCTCGCTGGCGGTGCTCGGCGATCCCGACATTGCGCTGATCACGCTGACCGAACTTTGCGAGCAGATGCGCCGGATGTCGCGCGCAGCAGCCCTGCCGGTGCTGGTCGATGCGGACCACGGCTACGGCAACGCGCTCAATGCGCGCCGCACCGTGCAGGAACTGGAAGCCGCCGGTGCCGCCGGCCTGACCATCGAGGACACGCTGCTGCCGCAAGCGTTCGGTCAGGCCAAGACGCAGTTGATTTCGCTCGACGAAGGCGTCGGCAAGATGAAGGCCGCGCTCGACGGGCGCGGCGATCCCTCGCTGGTGATCATTGGGCGGACCGGTGCGGTCTCGATCACCGGACTTGATGACGCGATCGCGCGGGCGAAAGCCTATGAGGCGGTCGGTGTCGACGCGCTGTTCTTTACCGGCATCAGGGATCGCAGTGAGCTTGAAGCGATCTCGGCGGCGACGAAGTTGCCGATCGTGCTCGGCGGGGCGCCCGAAGAGATGACCGGGCTCGACTATCTCGCAGGCCTGCGGGTTCGGATCGTCTTGCAGGGCCACGCGCCGTTCGCCGCAGCCACGCAGGCCGTCTACGAAACGCTGAAGGCGCTGCGCGACGGTGCCTCGCCGAAGACTCTGAAAGGCCTGCCATCGGCGGAGCTGACGGCTCGCGCGATGCGCGAAGCCGGCACCAAGGCGCGCACGACCGAATTTCTCGGGCTGAAGAAGTAACATGAGCGCCGTGGTTCGCCACGTCACGATCCGCGGCCGGGTGCAGGGCGTCGGTTACCGCGCCTGGGTCGATCACGAAGCGCGGGCGAAGAATCTCGAAGGTTGGGTGCGCAACCTCAGGGACGGCAGCGTCGAGGCGGTGTTCGCAGGCGCCGAGGATGTGGTTGCGGCCATGATCACAGCGTGCAGGCGCGGGCCATCAGTGGCGAGGGTCGACGCGCTGCGGGAAGAAGTTGCTAATCCCGACGCGCTGAACCTGCGGCGGGCAGGGGAACGCTTCTCGGTATTGCCGACGGTCTAACTATTCGACCAAACAGGGGTGATCCAAATGAAGCCGACGGCTCCTCGACGCGACTGGCGGCAAATCCACCATTCACCGATCTTTTGGGTCGGGGTGGTGATGTGCCTGGCGGCGATCACGATCTACCTGCTGTCGGACGACCTGTCGTGGCGGCCGGCGGCACGCTAGGCGCTAGAAGAATCCCGGGCTGAGATCAATGCCGTAGGTCATCAGCAGCATGGAGACGAACAGCCCCGCGAGGCAAAACAGCAGAAGCTGTTTGAGGGTTTCGAACTCGTTGACGCTGACAAAAGCGCGTGACAGTGCGCGTGCGATAGCAGTCATTTGCAACCTCCATGCTCCTGCTGCCGGGCAGTGCTGGATTCGAAACTAGCGTAAATCGCGGCGGCCGAATGTGAGCCAGCTCACGTATCGAAAAAGGCAGGCGGTGGAAGCCGTTACTTTCCGGTGAGATCGATCCGTTCGTGTGGCCGGTCGTGCGCGCCTTCCGGGCCTTGCGGATCGGGCTGGATCGACGCGGCATCGACATATCGCAGGTCGAGCGCGGAATAGACCACGCTGCGGTTGCGGCCGAGCCGCTTGGCCTCATAGAGCGCGGTGTCGGCTTCGCCGACCAGCGCGGACTCGTCGAGCGTGGCCGATGTCCTGGCGGCAACGCCGGCGCTGATGGTGACATAGCCGCGGTTGGCGGCGGTGTTGAGAATCCCCAGCGCCCGCACCGTCAGCCGGACCTGTTCGGCGACCTTCAACGCGGCGTCTTCCGATGTGTTCGGCAGCACGACGGCGAATTCCTCGCCGCCGTAACGTGCCGACAGGCCCGAAATGTCCGAGGTCGCGTCACCGATCACCCGGGCGACGGCCTGGAGGCAGCGGTCGCCGGCCTGGTGTCCATAAGTGTCGTTGTAGCCCTTGAAATTGTCGATATCGAACAACAGGACCGAAATCCGTTCGCACACCTCGTATTCCCGGCGCAGGAAGCTATCAAAAGTTCGCCGGTTGGTCAGTCCGGTCAGTCCGTCGGTCGCGGCGAGCTGGGTGAGGCGGCGGTTGAGCAGGTTGAGCTCATCCTCCATGCGCTTGCGTTCGGTGACGTCGCGCAGCACGCCGACGAACTCCATCCGGGCGGGCTCATCGTTGTCGGACGCCCGCTTGAAGTTGCTTTCGACCCACGCCAGTGAGCCGTCAACACGGGGGATCCTGAACACGACGGTGCTCACGGCCCCAGGTTCGCCGAGCCGCACACTTGCCGCCTGAACCGCTCCCACGTCATCGGGATGAACGAGGTCGAAACACAACGTGCCGATCAGGTCTTGGGCACGCAGTCCGAGCACGGGTTCGACCGAATTCGAGACGAAGCGAAGGATGCCGCGGGCGTCTATCAGGATGATGATGTCGGCGATGTTGTTGGCAAGCAGGCGATAGCGGGCCTCGCTGTCCCGGAGCCTGTGCACGGCCCGGCTGCGAAAGCGAAACTGGGAAGAGAGCACGGTGGCGAGCAGGATGATGATGCACAACAGCACGCCCGCCACCAGCGCGTCGGTGCGCAACGCCGTCATCCATCCGGCAAGCAGCCAGTCCTCGGACATCGCCACGGTGACAACCACGGGATATAGCGGCGTTTCCTCGTAGCTGAAATACTTCACGATGCCGTCGAACGGCGAGATGATCTTGTAGGAGCCGACCGAGCTCAGCCGGAGGTGTTGTTTGAACAGGTCGGTTTTCGACAGATCCGTGGTCGCATCCGAGAGCGGCCAGCGGATCAGAACGGTGCCGTCGCTCCGGATCAGGGTGATGCCGCCATCGGGACCGAGCTGGAACATCCGGTAGAAGCCGTTGAAATAATCGCTGTCGATGGCGGCGACGAGCACGCCGGCAAAGCTGCCGTCCTGATGCTCGACGCGTTTGGTGAGCAGGATCGTCGGCCGTCCGGTCAGGCGCGACTGGATCGGCTGGCTGATGCGTAGCGCTGTGCCCGATGTGTCGCGATGGAAGATGAAGTATTTGCGGTCGGCATTGTTGTGATGCGGCGTCTCCGGCAGCGACGAATATCGCCACTCGCCGTTGGCGTCGAGCACGCCGATCTCGCGCAGCTGCGGTAGCGTGGCTGCCGCCTCCGCCAGATATTTGTTGAACCGTTCCGGCCGCGGCTCCTGATATCTGAGCAGGCTGACCATGCCGGTCAAGGTGATGTCGGCCGCCTGAATGGTATGGGCGGCATGCTCGGCCAGCGAGTGGGCGAGGTTCTGGATGTCGGTATTGCCGCGCGCCAGTGTCGTCGTCTTGGCTTCGAGCGCCTTCCAGACCACGATGCCGACGATGCAGGCCGTCATGACCAGCGCGAAAATGATGACGACGGCGCTCAGTGTGATCCGCCGCAACGGCCCGCCGGAACTGGAGTGACCTCGATCGCTCATCTTTCGCCTTGTCGGGCCGCGGCCGGCCACTGCCGGCTAAGTAAATGCGGGCCGGAATCTAGCGGCCGATAGGTGCCGATGAGGTTAACAAATTGGTCCGGAAGCAACCGGGGGACCGTTTTGCCGGTTCCCGAACGGGGTCTCGCAGGCGCTATTTCGGCAGTTTGGCGATCGCCTGGCTGAGCTGGTGGATTTCGTAGGGCTTGCGGAGAATTGGAAAATCTCCGAGCACGTTTGCCGCGGCATCGCTGTAACCGGTCGCCAGCAGGATCGGCAGACCGGGCCGGTTGGCCTTCAGATGACGGGCGAGGGCGAGCCCGTCCATCTTGCCGGGCATCACGATGTCGGAGAATACCAGGTCGATCCCATCACGTTCGATTTCGACCAACGCGGATTCGACATCCGCCACCCGGCGGACGGCATAGCCGAGCTGTTCAAGCAGACTGGCGCTGACGGCCGCGACATCCGGATTGTCTTCGACCAGAAGTACCGTCCCGCTGCCGCGGGTCTCGACGCCATGGCCTTGGTCGATGGCAGGGCCGGCGTCGTTGCGCGGCAACAGGATCGTGATCTTGGTGCCGTTGCCGATTTCGCTTGCGACCCTGACCGTACCGCCGGCCTGATGCGCGAAACCGTGGACCTGCGATAGTCCAAGGCCAGTGCCCTTGCCGACCGGCTTGGTGGTGAAGAAGGGGTCGAAGATCCGGCTCAGTACGTCAGGTGCGATGCCGACCCCGGTGTCCGCGACGGAGATGGCGACGTAGTCTCCCGCGCGAGCTCCCTCGTCGATCGTGTCGTTGTGCGCCGAGACCGTAATGACGCCACCGGCCGGCATCGCGTCGCGTGCATTGATGACGAGGTTCACCAGCGCCGTTTCAAGCTCCGCGACATCGACGATAACCGGCCAGATGTCGCGGTCGACGTCGAATTGCAGCGCCACTGCGCCGGCGCCGCCGGCGCCGAGCACCTCGCGCACCGCATTGATCCGTTCGGCGACATTGATCGGTTCCGGATTGACGCTTTGACGTCGGGCGAACGTCAGCAACTGGCTGGTCAGGGCGGCGCCCCGCTTGGCGGCCGCCTCGATCGCCGCCAATGCGCGCAGGGGCCCCGGATCGTCGCCCAGGCCTCTCTTCAGCGTATGAAGACTGCCGCCGATGATCATGAGCAGATTGTTGAAATCATGCGCCACGCCGCCGGTGAGCTGGCCCAGCGCGTCGAGCTTCTGCGATTCCGCCAGTTGCGCCTGCATCTGTTCGAGCTTGAGCTGCGCGTCGCGCCGCTCGGTGATGTCGCGGGTGATTTTGGCAAAGCCGATTAGCTTGTCGCCCTCCCGGATCGGATCAATGACGACGCTGGCCCAGAAGAAGGTGCCATCCTTGCGGACGCGCCAGCCTTCCTCGTCATAGCGGCCCTGTTCCCGGGCGATGCGGAGCGCCCTGGCCGGCTTGCCATTGGCGCGGTCGGTTTCGGTATAGAAACAGGAGAAGTGCCGGCCGACGATTTCCTCGGGCGAATAGCCCTTGATCCGGTGGCCGCCGACGTTCCAGCTGGTGACGATGCCGACAGGGTCCAGCATGTACAGCGCGTAGTCGACGACACCTTCGACCAAAAGCCGGAAACTACGTTCGCTCTCGAACAGATCCCGTTGTTGCTGCTTGTCTTTTTGGAACATACGCGCCCCTGACCTATGGGGCCGAAACGCACGGCAGGTGGATTGGTTCCAATTTTACCGGGCCCTTTGTCGGGTTGAACGGTTACCCCACGGCCGCGACGCTTCGAAACGTCGCCGCCAGCGTCCGCAAAGCTGCCAGCTTGGCGGGGTCGCTGACCCTGGAATGCAGCATCACCTTTGAGCTGCCGAGATCCGGCAGCCTCGAAGATGCTCCGATATCGATGAGGCCGGCCGGGGCGATCCGGCGGGCGAGCGGGGCGACCGCCAGCCCCGCCAGGGCGGCGGCTGCGACAGCCGTGACGCCGCCGCCGACAAAGGTCTCGTTCCAGGCGATGCCGGCCTTGTCGAGCGCGCGGACCGCGATCGCGCGCACGCCGCAGGGCGGCGCCAGCGTCGCCAGCCGCAACGGCTCGCCCCGGCGCCAGACGAAGCGCTTGGCGGCGAACCAGCCGAATTGGTCTACCGTCAGCTTCTCGCCGCCGCGCCGGCTGCCTTCCTGACGCACCACGATCGCATCGAGTTCGCCGCCGTCGTAGGCATCGACGATCTCGCGTGACAAGCCGATGGTGACGTTGAGCGCCAGTTGCGACGACATCGCGTGCAGCCGCTCGAGCAGCGGCACCAGTTCCGGCCCTCCGGCATGGTCGCTGATCCCGAGCGACAGGATCTGCTGCGCCGGTGTCTCTCCGGACAAAGCGCGGTCGTGCGCTTCCATCAGCGCGCGGGCGTGGTGCAGAAAGGCGGCGCCATCGGCGGTCAGTCCGACCGAGCGCGGCGAACGTTCGACCAGCCGCCGGCCGACCACGGCCTCCAGCCGCTGCAGTTTCAGGCTGACAGAGGCCTGGGTGGTGCCGAGGGCTTCGGCCGTGCGGGTAAAACTCTGTAGTTCGGCGACCAGCAGGAAGGCCTGCACGGTATCGATGTCGAGGGTGCTCATGTCATCATCAATAATCGTTATCACTGTTATGAATAGAGATAAGATACCAAAATGGCGGCGGCAGGTCTAGTTACGGATGGCGCGCCGATCGCGCGAACCGATCATAAGGAGAACCATCATGCCGCTCATCACCGTCACCTATTCGAGCTTCCGCAAAGCCCCGTCGCTGAAGGCCGAGATTGCATCTGCGGTCAGCGGACTCACCGCCGATATCCTGCACAAGAACCCCCGGGTCACGGCCGTCATCGTGAAAGCGGTCGACGCCGCCGACTGGTTCGCCGGCGGCAGGTCGCTGGCGGAACAGAGCCTCGCCAGCTTCTGGCTCGACGTCCATGTCAGCGAGGGCACCAACACCAAGGACGAGAAGGCGGCCTATCTTGCCGCGCTCTTCAAGCGCATGGGCGAGCTGCTCGGGCCGCTGCACGAAGAAAGCTACGCGCATGTCGACGAAGTCAAAGGCGATGCCTACGGCTTCGGCGGCCTGACGCAGGAACGCCGCTACATCGCCGGCAAGCTCGAAGTCGCGCCGCAGAGAGCTGCGGCGTGAGACCCGGCGCGCGCTGGACTCGGCGAAGGGCCAATTTATAGTTGGCACTTCACCGGGGCCGGCGTGCATGCCCTTCGACGTGCAGATGATCGACACCGGCGCGGCTGCGCGTCGCAATCGCGGGCGAGGGGCCGTTGATCGTGCAGATCCATGGCTTTCCCGAGAGCCCCGGTACTCCTGGCGCCCCCAGCTTCCGGTGCCGAGCGTCGAGTTGTTTCGCAAAATCTATCAGGATCGCTTCCTCTACCGGCTCTATTTTCAGGAGCCCGGCGTCGCCGAAGCCGAACTGGACGTTGCCCCAGCACCTGGGCTGCGATAGGCGTTTCGCGAGGTCTTTTTCAGCGGGGATTACATGAGACGACGGGATTTCGTAGCCGGCCTTGGCGCCGCAGCGTTGCCTTTGCCGGCGTACGCGCAATCGAACAACGATCATGTCGCCCGCGTCGCCTACTTGGGTGTTGGGAGTCCGGGCGCCTTCGATCCTCGGCAGATCGAAGCGTTCAAACAAGGTCTGCTCGAGAATGGCCTTGTAGAGGGCAGAACGATTGAGGTTGATTACCTGTGGGGCGAAGGCGATCCAAACCGCGTCAAAGAGCTGGCAGCAGTTCTCGGACAGCGCGATCTCGACGTCATCATCACGGCTGGCTCGGAGGCGACACTTGCGCTCATGGCCACTGGAACCAAAACGCCGATTGTATTTGCAATCATCAGTGATCCGATTGGGACGGGCGTTGTTAAGAGCCTCAGCCGACCCGGCGGCAATGTCACCGGTTTGGCGATGGCTGGCACAGATTTGGAAGCCAAACGTGTGGAAGTGTTGAAGGAGGCTGTACCGGCAACTACAAGGATTATGGTCCTGCATGACCCGAAGGTGGGGCAGGCCGGAGTGGCTGAAGTACGGGCGGCTGCGCGTGCGCTTAAACTCGAACCACTGATTGTGCAGGCCGTCGACCCCGGTGAATTCGACGGTGCATTCGCGCGCGCGAAGGAACAGGGCGCGGATGCGCTTGTAACTATGGCATCTCCGTTCCTGAACTATAATCGCAAGCGGCTGATCGAGTTGGCGGGACGCTATCGATTGGCATCGATTTGGTATGGTGCCGCCTTCGTCAGAGAGGGAGGGCTGCTATCGTATGGTCCGAGTTTTCCGGATATGTACCGCCGGTCGGCCGGTTACGTAGCAAGAATTATAGCGGGCGCGAAGCCCGCCGACATCCCTGTTGAACAACCCGTAAAGTTCGAGATGATCATAAATCTCAAGACCTCAAAGGCGCTCGGGCTCGAAATCCCAGCGGTGCTGATCGCTCGCGCCGATGAGGTGATCGAATAGCAGGTCACGTCCGCAAACGGCCCATCGCGTCATTTAGCTGCGCTGCAGAATCCAGCTAGACGCTATCGGCGAATAGCGGACTCTAACGAGCCGTCCGCTGGAAGATTTATAGGTTCATGGCCTAGCTCGTCGCTTCCGGTAGCCGCGCGCTCGTCGCACCGAACACTTCCGTAAAAGCCTGCCGGAGCGCGACGTCGACATCTTCCATCGTCACGGGCAGGCCGAGATCGACCAGCGAAGTGACGCCGTAGCGCGGGTCGACGACGCCGCAGGGCACGATCGCCTGGAAATGCGACAGCTCCGGTTCGACATTGATGGCGATGCCGTGGAACGAGACCCAGCGCCGCAGGCGCACGCCGATCGCCGCGATCTTGTCCTCGTGGCCGATGCCCTTGTCGGGCCGCTTGACCCAGACGCCGACGCGATCCTCGCGGCGCTCGCCGCGGACATTGAAGGCATCGAGCGTGCGGATGATCCATTGTTCGAGGCCGGCGACATAGGCGCGCACGTCGGGCCGCCGCCGCTTCAGGTCGAGCATCACATAGGCCACCCGCTGGCCCGGGCCGTGATAGGTGAGCTGGCCGCCGCGGCCGGTGGTGAACAGGGGAAAGCGCGGATCGAGCAGGTCGCCCTGCTTACCGCTGGTGCCTGACGTGTAGAGCGGCGGATGCTCCAGCAGCCACACCAATTCGGACGCCTTGTGGTCGGCGATGTCGGCCGCGCGCTGCTCCATCGCGGCTATGGCCGCAGGGTAGGGCACCGGCGCAGACTCAATGCGCCATTCGACGTCGGCACCGCCCGAAGGCTGCGCGAAGGTCGTCAAATCAAGGCTTTGGCGGTCATTAACCATTGGCTAACCATAACGTGGTCAGTTGGAACCCAACAGATTTAGTTCTTGGTTTGGTGGTTCAGAAGTGGCGACCCTCGATAAAGTCAGCGTCGATCTCATGGTGGTGCTCGGCACCACCACCATGCCCGTCCACCAGGTCATGCGGCTCTCCCGCGGCGCCATCATCGAGCTGGATGCCACCGAAGCGGACGAGGTCAAGATCCTCGCCAACAACCTGCCGGTGGCTTCCGGCGTGGTGCTGGTCGATCGCAACCGTATCGCGGTCGAAGTCAAGCAAATGCTGCCGAAATTGCCGGGTGTTAGGTAGTCAATTCGGTCGCAAAACCGCCTTGTCCCCCCATCTCTGATTTGTTACATCGGCGCCGTTGATCCGGCAGGGCACGTCCTTCCAGCCGGTATCCCAAGCGCTCGTGGCGGAATTGGTAGACGCGCTGCCTTGAGGTGGCAGTGAGTAAAATCGTGGGGGTTCGAGTCCCTCCGAGCGCACCACAAAATCATGCAGTTTGGGTCTAAACCCAATCGATTCGGCGAGCCCGCCGGCTTGTCCGCGGGATCGCGATTCCTTGAGAGCGAAGGAATGTGGATACCTTACTGTAACACCGTTCGCTTAAACTGACCGGACCCGCCTGCGGGTGATTCCAGCCACTCGCCGCAGTTCGGCGCTTCCAAGACCACCCGGAGCATTGCCATGCTGTTTCTGAGCTACGCCTACCGATTCCTGTCCAATTTCGTGTTCCTGGCGCTGGTCTATCTCGCTCTGAATTTCCTGGAAAAGTACCAGAACCGCGTGGTCGTCGCGGTTCTCGTGCTGGTCTATGCCGGCATGCACGCGGCATCGGCGTTGCGTTCGTTCCATTTCTTTCAGCGTATCGAGCGCCTGGAGATCAAGGCCCGCCGCCTGGTGGCAGCCACGGGCGAGGGGCCGAATTCGACCTCCGCGCGCAAGCAGATCGTCACGGATGTCAGCGCGCTCCGCCACGCCGGCGAGATGAAGTCGTACATCGACCTGTTGTTTCTCGCCCTCGTGATTCTGCTCTGCGTCACCAAGATTCTGTCGAACTGAGCCGGGACGCTTTTTGGTTTAGCTAGCGCTTCTTGAGGCCGGCAACCCGGACCGCGTGCGGCTTCTTTTTGCCCTGCGCCGCCTGTTTGGGAGCGCCACGGCCGGCCTGTACGGCGTGCCGGGTCTGATGTGCGGCGGGTTTGGCCGCCGGCCCGCCATGCGCCTGCCGAGTCAGCGCGCCGCCCGCCGGTCGTCGCCACCTGCCGGACCGCACCGGCTCCGGCTTGGCTTCCGGTTCAAGCGCCGCCTGCGCTGTTTGCTCGACACGCTCCAGGGTGCCCAGCATCGTGGCCCCGGTCGATTCCGGAACCTGGAAGAGGCTCGCGGCCGGAACCGCCAACGTCGTCGCGATGGTATTCTGCGCCGGAGTCATTTCGCTCGGCCACTTGGTCCGTTGCGCCAGCGGCACGCCGCGCATGCGACGCGTCAACACACCGAGCTCGGCGTCGCGCCAGTCGAAGTCGAACCAGGCGGGCGCGGGAAAAGTTGCCGTGGCGGCATAAGCGAAATTCGGAATTTTCGGCCAACGGGAAGTCGCCACCGTCTCCGTTGTCGGATTCATGTACCATTGCTGCGGTTCGGTCGGCGTCGCC
>Ga0105240_10014359_pt1 | contig 10814 bp, 10 predicted proteins | sample KBSC54metaG_FD_80426 | JGI IMG/M metagenome (GOLD analysis project Ga0105240, IMG submission 80426) | Corn rhizosphere microbial communities from Kellogg Biological Station, Michigan, USA - KBS C5-4 metaG | ecosystem: Host-associated > Plants > Roots > Rhizosphere > Soil | place: Michigan, USA...
GCAGACGCCAAGGAGGTGGGGGTGGGGAACCCCGCTGAAGAAACGTGCTGCCACCCGAACTTTAACCATGGTAGGTTCACGCCCGGGGATGTCAACTGTTCGCCAAGGCCAAGAAATGCGGATACCTACCCCGTCCTTCCGCGTTGCAACCGCCCCTGCCCCCGCATAGCATACGCCTTCCCGCTCCAGTCTGCGGGGCGCCAATGTCCGAATATAAAGTCCAGTTTGAGGTCTTTGAAGGCCCGCTTGACCTCCTTCTTTATCTCATTAAGAAGGAGGAGGTTGACATCTATGAGGTCAATTTGACCCAGCTCGCCACCCGGTTCATCGAGTACATCGATACCATGCGCCTGCTGGACCTCGATATCGCGGGCGAGTTCCTCGTGATGGCCGCAACTTTGATGTATATCAAGAGCCGCGAACTGCTCCCCAAGGACCTCCAGGTGGAGACCGAGGCGGAGGAAGATGGCGAGGATCCCCGCTGGGAGCTCATCCGCCAGCTCGTTGAATATAAAAAATTCAAGGACGCCGCCGCGAAGCTGCAGGAGTTGGAACACCGGCAGGAATCGATTTTCCCCCGCCTGCCTCCGAAGCTGGAGTTCGAACGCGATCAGACGGTGAAGGCGGATGCTTCCATCTTCGATCTCGTCAGCGCGGTGAGCAACATCCTCAAGCGCTTCAGCGAACAGAAAGAAGACCTGCGCGAGATCTTCGAGGATAAATGGTCCGTCAGTGAGAAGATTGAACTTTTGCGCCGCCGCATCACCGATGCGCCGCGGATTAAATTTTCCGAGATGTTCGCCGATGCTACCAGCCGCACAGAGGTCGTGGTGACCTTCCTCGCGATGCTGGAGTTGATTCGCATGAAAATCCTCGTGGCCGTGCAGTCGGAAGATTTTGGTGACATTGATATTGCCCGCGGCCCGCAAGCCGCGCCGGCACCGACCATGAATCCGGTCGGCCCGGAACCAACGGCCTGGGAACTTGACGAGCCCAGCACTGAAACCGCTTAAGATGGAGTTGAAATTCATTCTGGAGGCGCTGCTTTTCGCCGCGCAAAAACCGCTCTCGACGCGGGAACTGCGCGACGTGTTCGCGGGTGCCGTGGAACATGCCGAAGGCGACGAATTTGTCCGCTCGGTGCGCAAGGTGAAGGAGGCCGACTTGGAGGCCGCGCTGCAACAGCTCGCCGTGGAGCACGAGCAGGCGGCGCGCAGCTACCGGCTCGCGTGCGTGGCGGGTGCGTGGCAATTCGTCACGCAGCCGGATTACGCTCCTTGGCTCAAGGCACTCGTGGGACATAAGGCGCGTCCGCCGCGGCTTTCGCAGCCGGCGTTGGAGACGCTGGCAATCATCGCGTATCGCCAGCCGCTTACGCGGTCTGAGATCGAGCAGGTTCGCGGCGTCGCGGTGGATGGCGTGATGCAAACACTTTTGGAGCGCGGCATCGTGGAGCAAACGGGGCGCGCGGAAGTTGTCGGACGTCCGGCGCTGTACGGCACCACGGCGTTGTTCTTGGAATATTTTGGCCTGCGCAGTCTCGATGAGATGCCGGCGGCAGATGAATTACGCCGCATTCCCGTTGAGAAACCACCGTTGGCCACAGCCACCGAACCCGGCCTGGCGACTGCGCCACCGGAACAATTGGCGACCGAAGCCGCGCCCGAAAAGGCTGCGGAACCGCCGGCTGAAAATCCACCTTCCGCCTAAAGCATTGAAAACGCCGCTCAATCTTTCCGAACATCGCAAGGCGATTGATGCGCTGGACGAACAGATCGTCCGGCTGCTGAACGAGCGCACGAAGCACGTGCTCGAAATCGGCCATCTGAAGCGCAAGAACGGCGAGGAAATCTACGCGCCGCATCGCGAAATCGCGGTGTTCAACCGCGTGTGCAAGCTCAATGAGGGGCCCATCACCAACGAGTCTGTCCGTGCCATCTATCGTGAAATCATGTCGAGCGCTCTCTCCGTCGAGAAGAGCATGACGATTGCATATCTCGGGCCGGAGGCGACGTTCACCCATCAGGCGGCGATCAAAAAGTTTGGTTCGAGCCTGACGTACTCATCGCAGAAGACGATTGCGGAAGTGTTCACGGAGGTGACGCGCGGTCGTGCGGAATATGGCGTGGTACCGGTGGAAAATTCCACCGAGGGCGTCGTGACTCACACGCTCGATATGTTCGCGGATAGCGACCTCAAGGTGGTTGCGCAAATCGTGCTACCGATCCAGCAGTGCTTGATGAGCCGCGTGAGCCGCGACCAGATCCAGAAGCTTTACGTGCATCCGCAGTCGTTCGCGCAATGCCGCGGATGGATAGCGAAGAAGTTCCCCCACGCGGAAATTATCGAGACGTCATCGAATGCGCGTTCGGCGGAGCTCGCAGCGAAGGACAAGAAATCCGGCGCCATCGGCGGCGCGCTGGCGGCGGCGCAGTACGGGCTGACGCTGCTGGAGAAGGATATTCAGGATAATTCCGCCAACGCCACGCGCTTCCTAGTGCTTGGACGGAAATGTCCGCCCGCAACGGGCCAGGACCGCACCAGCTTGATGTTCAGCATCAAGGATGCGGTGGGGGCGCTGCATCGTTCGCTCGCGCCGTTCCGCCGTTATCGCATCAACATGACGAAGATTGAATCGCGCCCGAGCAAACGGAAGGCGTGGGAATATTATTTCTTCGTGGATTGCGACGGGCACCAGACAGACACGCGCGTGGCGAAGGCCATCGAGCAACTCACTCAGCATTGCAGCTTCGTGAAAGTGCTGGGGTCGTATCCGAACGCGGAATAAATGCGTGGTATGCGCGCACTGTTGCTAGCAACTGTCGCGTTTGCATTAATCAACTCACAGAGCTTTGCCGAGTCGGGTAAGCCGGCTCCAACGGCCACCAAGGCGGCAAACGGCGTCGCGGTAGAATTCAGTGAAGCCCGCATCGCCAACAAGCGGACGACCATTTGCCGGGTGAATCTTCAGAAGACGAAGCTCGAGCTTTATTCACGCGACGATTCCGGCCAGCCCATCAAACGTTTCGACCGGCTCGCGGAGATGGTGAAGGCGAAGGGGAAGACGTTGACCTTCGCGATGAATGCCGGGATGTATCACCCTGATTTTTCGCCGGTGGGTTTGTTTGTGTCCGACGGGCGGGAATTGCGCCCCGTCAACACGACGAACGGTAACGGAAATTTCTTCCTCAAGCCCAATGGCATCTTTGTCGTGACTGACACGGGAGCGCGCGTCGTGGAGACATCGGAGTATTCATCAATCAAGGAGCACGTCACCCTTGCCACGCAGTCGGGACCGCTGCTGGTTCACAACGACAGGATTCACCCGGCGCTCAATGCCAACTCGCAATCGCGCTTCGTCAGAAACGGCGTGGGCGTTGCCGCTACCAACGAGGTAGTATTTGTCATCACGGAGGAACCGGTCAACTTCCACGAGTTAGCCACTTTCTTCCGCGATACGCTGCACTGTCCGAATGCGCTCTATCTCGACGGCACGGTTTCGAGCCTCTATTCGACGCAGCTTAAGCGAAATGATGTTCGCGCGGATTTGGGAACATTTATCGTCGTCGCTGAGTAAGCGTCAGCTCCCGGAGCTTTCGGGCTTCTTTTCCTCGATTTTCTCCTTCGAATAGTCGGAGATTTTATTGGTGAGGTCCGTTGCCGACGGGCGCGCGGCCACTTTCTTGTCGAAGAGGATGTCGCTCATCGAGACCGCCTGCTGGTAGTAAGTCACGTTGGCTTTGCTGTCGGGCCCGACGACTCCGCCTTTGATTGCCGCTGCGCCGAATGCGCCGGTACGGTCGGAATAAACGATGATGGATTGTTCGGGGGAGACGAAGGAAGCGTCTTTGCCCTTGGTTTTGTTGCCGCCGGTGCCGCGCGCTTCGCCGCCGAAATCGATGCTCGAATCGGTCAGCGCGGCAGTAGCGTTTGTATTCATCAGCAGGATGACGAAGAAATTTTGTTCGCCACCGATTTGCAGGCCCAGGCTGGCTTCGTTAGCCGAAAGAAATGCGGGCGGGCTCCAGTTACCAGCAGCATCTTTCACCAACGCGACGCCGCGGCCGCCTTGATAGGCGAAGACGAGACCTGCCTTCGTACGATCCAAAAGAACAATGCCCTGTGCCTTCGCGAGCGTGACCGCCGGAATGGCTTTGCCGGGCTTCCGCTGCATGGCGTCGAACTTGGCCGCCAGGTTGAGGATTTGGCTATCCAAATCACTTTGAGTGAGGGCGAATGCCGGAGCGATGAACCCCAGCACCAACAGGCTGAGTAATAGTTTTTTCATGCGGCGACAAATGTGAAGGAGCGCACGCGCGAATGCAACCGTTGGCGCCTCCATGAACAATTCGTAATGTCGTTACGTTTCAAGCTTTGCGCTTCCCGAATCCGGTTTGAAATGAACACCTTATCTCGTATGCTCCGTGCATGAGTCATCTGGCGAAAGCGCGCGAAGTTTTCGACATCGAACTGGCAGCGGTCCGCGCTGTGCAGGGACATTTGGACAAGCATTTCGATAGTGCTGTGGACTTGGTCGTTACGGCGTTGCGCAATCGCAGCAAGATTGTCGTCATCGGTATCGGCAAGTCGGGCGCAGTGGGACGAAAAATTGCGGCGACGCTCACCAGTACGGGGTCTACCAGTGTTGTGCTCGACAGCGTGGACGCGTTGCACGGGGACCTCGGAGTTATCAGTGATGGGGACGTAATACTCGCTTTGAGTTATTCGGGGGAGTCGGAGGAGTTGCTGAATTTGTTGCCGGCCATCAAACGGTTCTCGGTCAAAATCATCTCTTTCACCGGCGGTCTAAAATCCTCGCTCGCGCGGCATAGCGACGTGGTGTTGAACGTGCATGTGCCGAAGGAGGCGTGCCCGTTCAATCTGGCACCGACAGCGAGCACGACGGCGACGCTCGTGATGGGGGATGCACTCGCGATGGCAGTTTTGCAAGCGCGCGGGTTCAAGCAAAGCGACTTCGCCAAGCGGCATCCGTCGGGTGCGATTGGGCGCGCCATGCTTTTGCGCGTTGGGGAAATTATGCGAAGCGGAGAGCGGAATGCCATCGCCGAGGAGTCGCTGACGGTGAAAGAGGCGTTGTTGGTCATGACGCGCGCCAAGTCGGGGAGCCTCGCGATTGTGAATGCGAAGGGTAAATTGACCGGCGTTTTTACCGATGGCGATTTTCGCCGGCACATGTCGGCGGATGGTGAACTGCTGACACGCTCTATCAAGTCCGTCATGACGCCGAAGCCAATCACGGTGCGTGAGAGCGCGCTGGCGGTGGAGGCGTTGAAGATTTTCAATGAGCGGAACATCGATGATTTGATCGTTGTGAATGCGAAACATGAGCCGGTTGGGCTCGTGGATTCACAGGATTTGCCGAAACTTAAGATGATGTAAGCAGGCGGTGGCGCATCATTCAGTGCGCGCCGCTTCTGGCAAGATTGAACGACGGCGCGCACGGAGTGACGCGCCCTACCGCGACAAATTTATGAAAATGCCATTGGTACTAGCCACGGTCGCCGCTTCCCTCTGTTTCATTATGCAAACGAACGCGCAATCCACCAATGCTCCCCTGCCCTCGGACTCTTTCAAATGGACCGTCCGCGGCAGTGGCGAGCTGAAGTATTTATTGTATCTGCCGAAGGAATATTCCGCGAAGAAGGGCGAGCACTGGCCATTGATGCTTTTCCTGCACGGCGCCGGCGAGCGCGGGACGGATGTGCAGCGCGCGGCGGTTCATGGGCCGATGAGCCTCGTGGCGAAGGGGACAAATTTTCCGTTTATCATCGTGGCTCCGGTTTGTCCCGCGGGAGAGATTTGGCAGAATGAGCCGCTGATTCAGTTGCTAAACCGCATTGAAAAGAAATACGCAGTCGATACGAACCGGGTTTATCTCACCGGCATCAGCATGGGCGGTTACGGAACGTGGAAGCTCGGGCTCGCACGGCCAGATCGTTTCGCGGCGCTCATGCCGATTTGTGGCGGGGGCAGCATGATTGACGTCATCTTAGGCACGCGCGACAAGGGCGATGTCTTCAAGAGTCTACCCATCTGGGCCTTTCACGGTGCAAAGGATGATGTTGTGCCGTTGGACGAATCGGAGCGGATGGTGAAGCAGCTCAAAAAGCTGGGTGTGAAGAATGTGGAGCTTACGGTTTATCCGGAAGCAATGCACAACTCATGGACGGAGACGTATAACAATCCGAAGGTGTATGAGTGGTTGTTGAAGCAGAAGAGGTGAGGAAAACGCGTAGATGGCGGAACGCCCGCCCTCACCCTAACCCTCTCCACCGAGGAGAGGGAATAGCGGCGGCAATTGCTGAATATCCGAAAACACGCCTCGCGAATCCAGCGATGCGTCGATCCGAGAAGACACCATTATATTCTTACTCTAAGCCGCTGGCTTTGCGGGCACGATTCAGAACGGTTCGGGCCAGCGCGCGGGCACGACCGGCACCGTCGCGGAGGACTTGGTTCACGTGGTCCAAGTTCGCGGCCAGTTCGGCGCGGCGGGCGCGGGCGGCGGCGAATTGCTCCCAATAAACTTCGAATAGCTTCTTCTTCAGGTCGCCGTAGCCCATGCCGCCTGCGCGGAGCTTCTCTTCGTAATCTTTGCCGATGGCGGAATCGATGACCTTAAGCAACTGGATGGCGAGGTTTTGGTCGGCGTCGGGCTTGGGCTCCGCCGGGGTACGGCTGTCCATTTTGATAGCCATAACTTTCTTCCGGAGCGTTTTTTCGTCGCCGAAGATTTCGATGGTGTTGCCGTAGCTCTTGCTCATTTTTTCGCCGTCGAGGCCGGGAACCTTGGCTACATCGCTACGAATCTGCGGCTCGGGGATGATGAACGTTTCGCCGTATTGCTCGTTGAACTTGATGGCGATGTCGCGGGTCATCTCGACGTGTTGCTTCTGGTCCTGTCCCACAGGCACGACGTTTGAATCGTATACCAAAATGTCCGCTGCCATCAGCACCGGATACGCAAAGAGGCCGTGGTTGATCGGGATTCCCTTGGCAGACTTGTCTTTGAACGAGTGGCCTTTCTCCAAGAGGCTCATCGGAGTGAGCGTAGAAAGGAGCCAAGCCAGTTCACAGACTTCTGGGACGTCGGACTGTTTGAAGAAGACAGCGCGCTTCGGGTCGAGACCGCAGGCGAGGAAATCGAGCGCCACGTCGAGCGTGTTTTGGCGGCGGGCGGCGGCATCGAAGAGCGAGGTCATCGAATGATAATCCGCAATGAAGTAAAAGGCTTCGCCTTTTTCCTGCAACTCGATGGACGGCTTCATCATGCCGTAATAATTCCCGAGGTGCAGCGCGCCCGAAGGCTGTATGCCTGACAAAATTCTCATATCCAAACAATGGGAAGAATTGGGGGCGCAGGAAAGCCGGAAAAGTTGGGCGACCTAATGAAAGGGAGAGCGCTCTCGGCGTTACCACCCCTCACCCTTAATCCCTCTCCCCGTTGAGGGGAGAGGGAAAACATCCACGCGTCTGATTGCTTGGCTCGTGTGATTGTAAGCCCAGCGCATCGCAACACGGCGGGCTTGAGATTTACCACTCAGTGGCCATAGCCTCGCCACAGCCCCGATGTAATATGAAAAGCCACATTGTCTATTGCACTGTTTTTGGTGGATTTCTCGTAATGCTCGCCGCGTGTTCATCGACTTCTGATGCTAAGGCCAAGCAGGGTTCGGGGATGACGAACAACCCCGCAGAAATTCAAACGTCGACTCCGATTGATCCACCGTATGGTGTTACGGGGACAATCATCAAGCACGATGGGTTTACGTCCAAGTTTGTGGATGCGCGGAATGTGCATGTGTGGTTGCCGCCGTCGTATGGGAGCCAGCCGCATAAAAGGTATCCCGTGCTGTATGCGAATGATGGGCAGAACCAGTTCGACCCGAAGGAGTGTTTTATCGGGGTTGATTGGGCGCTGGATGAAACGATGACGCGGTTGATTGCGGAAGGGAAAGTGCGTGAGGCGATCGTAGTGGCGGTTTGGAATACACCGAAGCGGACGAGGGAGTATATACCGCAGAAGGCGTTGCTGTCGGCAGTTGGCACCCCGCGCGAGGCAACGGTGCGCTCAGCCGTAAAAGATTTCGGCGCGGACCTCGACAAACCTGAGTGGTTTCTTTCGGATGCGTATCTGAAGTTTCTGGTGACGGAGTTGAAGCCGTTCATTGATAAGGAATATCGGACGCGCACGGGGCGTAGCGATACGTTCATCATGGGTTCGTCGGCGGGAGCGATGATTTCACTCTATGCGATCAGCGAATATCCGGACGTGTTCGGTGGCGCAGCGTGCCTCTCGACTCACCTGCCGCTCGCGGATGGAATTTTAGTCGAATACTTCAAAGACAAACTGCCTGATCCGAAGACGCATAAAATCTATTTTGATTTTGGGACGGAGACGCTCGACAAAAATTATGAGCCGTATCAGTTGCAAATGGATGCGGCGTTGGAGAAGCGTGGCTATCGGAGCGGAGTGAACGGGATGACGCGAAAATTCCAAGGGGATGAACATTCGGAACGGGCGTGGCGCAAGCGGGTGCATGTGCCGTTGGAGTTTTTATTGGGGAAGCCGACAAAGCTCAAGTAACGCGCGAGCGAATCGCGACGTTTACTTTGCTGCTGCTTTTAGCCCGCTTCGCCCGCCGCATTTTTTGATCAGCTTAAGACAGGCATTGAGCTGCTTTTTCTGAACCAGCGGGCCGGCTTCGGCGGCCATATCTAGTGGAGTTCTGCCTTCATTATCAGCGGCGTTCACCTGTGCCCCGGCGTTCAAGAGCAACAAGGCAATGTCGACGCGGCCGGCCTCAACCGCGCGGTGCAATGGTGCCCGGCCGTCATCGGATTTGGCATTAGGATCGGCACCGGCCTGAAGCAATGCTTTCACCCAGCCGGAATCGCCCTTTGATGACATGCCGTGCAAGGGAGTTTTGCCACGGTCATCCTTGGCGTTCACATCGGCGCCGGCATCGATGAGTGGCTTGATGAGGGCGACAGAAGCTTTGTAATGCCACGTCGCCGAATGAAGCGGCGTCCCCCCTGCTCGGCCCCGAATTTTGGGATCGGCGCCAGCGGCCAGCAGCGCCTCGATATTTTCTCCATTTTCGCTGAACGCGGCAAAATGAAGCGGCGTGTCGCCGCCCTCCTCAGCCGCATTCACATTGACTCCGGCTTGAATAAACCGCCGAACGACAGCCACATTGCCATTTTCGGCGCCAGCGGCCAGATGCAAAGGGGTCAGGCCATGCGTAGCAACGACGTTGCAATTGGCTCCCCCCGCAAGGATGGTATTGACCAACTCATCCCAATGCTTTTTCGCGAACGCCTCTTCTTCATCGCCATCCTGAAAACGTAAGGCGAAGAACAAAGGAGTTTCGCCGAACTTGGTGAGTGCGTTCACGTTCGCGCCGGCGGCGAGCAACGCTTTCACGATCTCCACGTGGCCGCCCTCCGCCGCCAAGTGCAGGGGCGTGCGCTGCATGCGATCCCGGCGGTCCACCAAGGCATCCGCTTTGAGCAAGCGCAGCACCTCGTTCGTGTCGCCATCCTCGGCGGCGATGTGTAGCGGTGTTTGACGGTTCTGCAGCATGCGCTCCGTGGGGTCGCTAAATTCTTGCACCATCGCCTCAAAATGAGCGTCCGCGCTGGCTTTCGCGCTCTCGACTGATTTTGTGGCGCATCCGGCGACCAACAATAGAAAGCAACCGAGCAACGACAACACTCCGTTAACGAGGAACGGCGGCGGTGTTGAATTCCCTGGGAGGCTGTTCACAAGCGGAAACATGACCAATCCACGCCACACTGAAAAGAGAACAAAATAGTCCGCAAGCCTCCGACTAAAGACCGGCTCAAGAGGTGCGCAGCGTCCCTGCGCTGACCTGCCAGCGCTGCAACTTCAAACCCAGTTCGCGGGGCCAGTTTTCTTCGGTGCAGGTCATGAAGACCTGGCCGCGGGAGCGGTGGGCTTGTTCGAGCAAGGTGAGGAAGCCGTTACGGCGTTTGGCGTCGAGTTCGCCCATGACGTCGTCGATGAGCAGGATGGGGGCGGCGCCGTGCAGGCCGGTGAGGTATTCGGCTTGAGCCATTTTTAGGGCGATGGCGACGGAACGTTTTTGGCCTTCGCTGCCGAATTGGGCGGCGGCGCGGACGTTAAGGTCGAGTTGGATGTCGTCGCGGTGCGGACCGACGAGCGTCGCGCGGTAGCTGCGTTCGCGAGCGCGACTGGCGGCGAGTTCAACGGTGAAATCCTTTTTCACGCTCGGCATATACTCGATGCGCAGTTCCTCGGCGTCGTTGGAGATGCGGCGGTACGCGAGGCGGGCGAGCGGCGAGACGCGCGGAATAATTTCGCGGCGTTGGCGGGTGATTTCGTTGCCGGTGGCGATGAGTTCGCGCGAGAAACTATCGAGCGCGGCGTCATCGACGACACGTTGCTTGAGGATGGCATTACGGGAACGGAGGGATTGGGCGTAGCGCTGGAGCAACGTCAGGTAGCCGGGCTGAGTTTGCGACAGGAGCAAGTCGAGGAAACGACGGCGCACGCGGCCGGTGCCTTTGATGAGTTGCAAATCCTCGGTGCAGAACACGACGGTGCGGAGGGTGCCGAGGTAGTCTGTGAGTTTCTTAACTGGAGAGCCGTTGAGGTTGAGGCTGCGTTCGGCGGCGGACCAATACAGTTTGATTTCGCTCTGGCCCTGCCCCACGACGGAGCCGCCGACGAAGTAGCCCTTTGAACCCTGCCGGATGAGTTGGGCGCTGCCGACGCCGCGAAAGGAGCGCAGCGTGGCCATGAGATA
>Ga0105240_10014360_pt1 | contig 10813 bp, 3 predicted proteins | sample KBSC54metaG_FD_80426 | JGI IMG/M metagenome (GOLD analysis project Ga0105240, IMG submission 80426) | Corn rhizosphere microbial communities from Kellogg Biological Station, Michigan, USA - KBS C5-4 metaG | ecosystem: Host-associated > Plants > Roots > Rhizosphere > Soil | place: Michigan, USA...
CCGAACAGCATCACCACCGACCCTCTCGCTGCCGGTGACGATGGACCGTTCAACGTGTATCCCGTGTTGTACGCCGCCACCTGACCTCCACCCGCTACGAAAATCCCGGGCGTAGCCGGCGATACCTGCAGCGCCACGGGAAGTGATGCCGATCCGCCGCACGTCACCTGTATCGTGACTTGCGACCCGATCCCGAAGGGCAGCACAAAGTTGATCTGCGTCGCGCCTGCCGAGAGGATCAACGCAGGCACGCCGTTCGCCAGCACCTGCGTCGTTCCCGAGCAGGTCAGATTCGTCCCGTACAGCGACACGATTTCGTTCCCGCTCACGTTCCCCGTCTGCGAGCTGGCGGCGTTGCTGAGTCCGCCGATCACGGGCGTGGGCGCCGGCGCGGCCAGAACCGTCAGTGTAACTGCCACGTCGAGCGGCGAGTTAGTCGCGTCGGATGCCGCTACGTGCAGCAATCCCTGGTAAGTCCCCGGATCCATTCCCGTCGGCGAGATAGTAACATGCACATTGGCCGGTGTGGATGAGTTATCCGCCGACGCATGCAGCCAGTTACTCTGCGGCGTAACAGTGAACCCGATATTGCGCACCGAGGCCGACACCGAGAAGTCCTGCCCGGCCGGAACCGTTCCGCCCTGCGTGTACTGGAACGTCAGCGCCGCCGCGCTCGTGCGGATCGCCGGCCGCGGATTCACGACCAGCGTCACCAGCAGCACCGCCTTCCCGATCGTCACGTTGCCGAAGTAGTGATTCGCCGCCAGCCCCGTCTGGTCCACCGACACCGTCAAAATACTGCCGCGCATCGATGCCCGCAGCCACGGCTGGTCAGTCGTGGCAAGGTAAGGCTCATTGCCGCCGTCCACCGTAGCCGCTTGAGCCGGCGGCGCCGCCAGACCGGGATCGGCGGTGAACGTCATCGTGTTCGGGTTAATCGTGACCGGGGGAATGATGGTGTTCGACAGGCCGAACGTGGTCTGGAAATTACCCGTCGCGGCCGTCACGTTGTAACTCCCCGCGAGCAGGTTAGCCTGCAACTGCGGAGTAGTCGCCAGTCCTGCCGCGTCCGTGGTCGTGGTGAACGTCAGCGCCGACGGCGGGAACGCCGCCGATGCGCCATTCGCCGGCAGCGTGAACGTCACCGTGACGTTCGGCACCGGCTGATTCGCCGGATTAAAGACCAGCGCAACCAGCGGTCCTCCGAACACTGCGCCCGGCTGAGCGACCTGACCCGTGCCCGAGAAGACCTTAATCCCCGCGGGGATGTTCAGGCTATTCGTTAAGCTGAACGACGTCGACAGCGCGCCCGATACTGCCTGTACCGTGTACGACCCGGCCGTCGCGTTAGCCGTAAAGGTGGGCGCGGCGGCCACACCCGAAGCATTCGTCGTGACGGTGGGGTTGCCGCTGAAACTGCCGCTGGCGCCGTTCACCGGCGGCGTGAACGTCACGCTGAGCCCCGAAATCCCATTCCCGAAGCTATCCGTAATCTTCACCGAAAGCGGCGTGGCGAAAGCCAGCCCGATCGAACCCGTCTGCGGCGTTCCCGACGGCACGATATTTACCGGCGCCCCCAGCAGATTCGTCAGACTGAACGTCGCCGTCAGGCCGCCTGCCGATGCTGTCGCCGAGTAAGCCCCGGCCGCCGTATTCGCGGTGAAGCCCGGCGCCGTCGCAATTCCCGAAGCGTTCGTGGACACCGTTGCCGACCCTCCGAACGTGCCGCTCGCACCCGATCCCGGAGCCGTGAAGGTCACGCTCACGCCCGCCAGCGGATTGCCGAAGCTGTCCGTGACCTTCGCCTGCAGCGCCGTCGCAAAGGCCGTCGCCACAACCGCACTCTGCGGCGTACCCGCGAACGCAGTCAGACTGGACGGCGCGCCCGCGGTATTGCTCAAATTGAAAGTTTTGCTCAGAGCCCCGGCCGTCGCGCTGACGACATAGGCTCCGATCTGCCCGTTGGCCGTAAACGTCGGCGCGGTCGCGACGCCCGCTGCGTTCGTCGCCACGATCGCCGACCCGGTGAAGCCTCCGCCCGCCCCGCTCCCGGGCGCCGCGAACGTCACTGACGTGCCCGCCAGCGGATTGCTAAACGAATCCGCGATCGTCACCGCCAGCGCCGTACCGAAGGCGCTGCCCACGGCCGCGCTCTGGTTATTCCCCGCGGCGATCGTCATGATCCCCGCACCCGGATTATTGGTCAACGAGAAATTCTGCGAAAGCGCGGCAACCGACGCCGCAACGGCAAATCCTCCAGCCTTCGTATTCGCCGTCAGCGCCGGCGCGGTGGCGTTGCCCGCCTCGTCCGTCATCGCACTCACGGTAGCGAGTGGACCCGGAAACGCCCCGCTGGCCCCGCTGCCCGGCGCGGTGAAGTTCACCGTAACACCCGACAGCGCATTATTCCCCGCGTCCGTCACCTTTACCTGCAGTTGCGTGGCAAACGCCGTATTCACCGTCGCCGATTGGTTATTCCCCGCCGTGATCGTCAGGTGCGCCGGAGCGCCCGCAAGATTCGTCAGATGGAACAACCCACTCGTCGCGCCGAACGACGCCGACACCGTATACGCGCCCGTCGTGCCGTTCGCGGTGAACGCCGGCGCGGTAGCTTTCCCGCTCGCATCCGTAACCGCCGATGTGCCGGTCGTCGCGCCCGCGAATGTGCCGCTCGCGCCGCTGCCCGGCGCCGTGAAATTCACCGTCACGCCGGCAACCGGATTGCCGAACGAATCCGTAACTACCGCCGCCAGCGCCGTCGCGAATTGCGTGCTCACTCCCGCGCTCTGGTTATCGCTGGACGCCTGAATCGTCAGATTCGCCGGTGCACCTGCAGTATTAGTCAGAACGAATGTCCCCGTCGCGCCATTAGTCAAAGCCGTGACGTTGTAAGTGCCGGTAACATTGTTAGCCGTGAAAGCTACCGGCGTGGCCACGCCGCTCGCATCCGTCACCGCCGTGACCGTGTTCGACGCTCCCGTAAATGCCCCGCTAGCCCCGCTCGCAGGCGCCGTATAAGTCACCGTCTGCCCGGACACCACATTGCTATTCGCGTCCGTCACCGTGACCGTCAAAGTGCTAAAGGCCGACCCGATCTGCACGCTCTGCGGCGTCGCTCCCGGCGTTACGATTGCCGCCGCCCCGGGATTCACCACGATCCCCGATTGTGTCCCCGTAATCGAAGCGTTCGCGTTGTCCGTCGCCGTGATGCTGTGGGTTCCCGTCTTCTTCAGTGTCGCGCTGAACGTGTGGACGCCCGCATCGCCAACGGTGAACGTATAGTTGGCCGGCAGCGTCGCCAGCGCATCGCTCGTGAACTTCACCACCCCGGTGTAGCCCGTCGCCGTATTGTTCCCCGCATCCAGCGCCGTCACCGTAAACGATCCCGCCGTGCCGGCCGTTGCCGGATTCGGGAACCCCGTCACCGTGTAATGTGTCGCGCTCCCCGCTGTGACATTGAACGAATTACTGGCAAGAGTGACCCCGCCGGTGGTCGTCGCAGTCAGCGTGTAAGTCCCCGGTGTATCGACGATCAGGTTGCTGAAAGTCGCGAAACCGCTCACCGCGTTGACCGTCGTCGTCGCCGCCGCGTCGAAACTGCCACCGTTCAACGTGAGGGTGATCGCCTCGTTATAGTTCACCGCGGTGCAGCAGCCCGGATCCTGCACGCGCACCACCACCGCCGGCGATATCGCAACTCCCGAGTGCACCGCCGAGGGCTGCGTACTGTAAAAGAGCGTCGGCGTGAAACCCGTAATCGTGAACGTCGTCCCCGAACTGTCCGACGGCAGTGTAGCCGCGTCACCCAGATACGACGCCACGAAGCTATGCGACCCCAGCGTGATCACCACATTCGCCGTGGCCTTCCCCAAGTTGTTGACCGCACCGGCCGGATACGTAGTCGCGCCGTCCACGATATTCGCGTTCCCGCCCGCCTTCGCCCATGACGACCCCGTGATCGCCGTGGTCGACGTGAACGCCAGCGTCTGTCCCACCGCCACGCGCCCGGAAGGCGTGCTGCTGATCGTAGTCGTCGTCGCCGCCTTCCCGCCCTGGAAATAATTCAGGTTGGAACTGCCCGTCGAGAGCAAGTCGGTGCTGCCGTCGCCTGTAAAATCGGCCAACCCGGTGAACCCTGTGCTGACGCCGAAGCCCACCGTGGAGGTAAGCAGAACTGGCGCCGCAAACCCGCCCGACCCGTTGCCCAAAAGGATCAGGGCTTTGTTATTCGCCGCGCTCATGCCCGCCAGATCGATATTGCCGTCGCCATCGATATCGCCCGCGCTCAGCCCCTGCAGCCCCGACGTGCTCACCGCGATGCTGCTGCTTGTAAATCCACCCGACCCGTTGCCCAACAGCATCGTGATGGACTGCGTGGCGTCCACCTTCGCGCTAATCGCCAGGTCCGCGTTGCCGTCCTTGTTGAAGTCAGCCATCGCCATCGAGGTCGACGTGTTGCCCGTCAGGTACGGACTCCCCGCCGCTTCCGTGAAGTTCCCGTTTCCGTTACCCAGCAGGATCGTGACCGCGCCCTGCGTGGCCGACCCGGTCGACTGCTGATGCGTGATCGCCAGGTCGAGCTTGCCGTCATGGTTGAAGTCGCCCACCACCATCGCCGCGCCCAGTTTCCCTGAGAGATCGCGCGGCAGTCCCGGCATTACCGTGAACCCGCCGGCACCGTCGCCCAAATAGATACTCAGCGTGCTGGTATTGTCAGACCCCACCACCTTCACGGAATTGAGCACGGCCAGATCGGGTTTGCCGTCTCCGTCGAAATCGCCGGACACGATCGCGGTCGGCGAGAATCCTCCCGAGAACCCCACAAACGTTGCGTTATCGAAGTTAGTGAAATGGCCCGTGCCCAGACCCACCGCGGCGTACACTTGGGTAGCGCTACTCAGGAAATTCGGAGCCGCCACCGCGAAGTCCACATTTCCATCGCCGTTGAAATCGCCCACTGCCGGACCCACCAGATTGTTCGCGATTCCAATGTTGGTCACGTTCGAGAAGGTGCCCGCCCCGTTGTTCTTGATCGAATACACCGAACTCCCCGCGACCACCAGCACATCCGGACTGCCATCGTTATTGACGTCGGCCACCACGAAGTTCCCCGTCTGCGATCCCGTCAGCGGTCCACTCGCGGCGTTCACCGTTGCATCCGGTTTCACCACCGTATACGTCACTTGGATTTTGTAGCCGGCATACCCCGTCGCGGACAGCGTCAGCGTCCCCGTGAATGTGCCCGTGGTAATCTTCGTGGGGTCCACCGACACCGTCAGACTCGTCGGCGGAGCGGCGCCATTCACAGTGGCTGACAGCCACGTCGCGCTGCTCGCCACCGCGAAACCCGCCGCGTTGCCCGAGGTGAACGTCAGTGCCGCCGCCTGGCTGGCCGGAGCCGCAGCCCCCAGAACCGAATTGAAGCTCAGTAGGGCTGGCGCGGAAATTGACGGGGTGTTGTTCAAGAACACATATAGTTTCCCGTTCGCCTTGTCGGTGACCAGGATGTCCGGCTTGCCGTCGCCATTCACATCGCGAGCGACCACCGACCCGCCGGTGCCGCCGCTGCCCAGGCTGAGCGTGGTTAACGCGGCGAAATTGCCCGTACCGTTGCCCAGCAGAACATAAGCTGTCGCATCTGCGCTGGAACTCACGACGATATCCGGTTTCCCGTCGCGGTTGAAGTCCGCCACCGCCACGGCGCTCGCCGCCGAACCGCCGAAGGCCGTAACAATCGCCGTCTGAAATGTGCCATCCGCATTGCCCAGCATCGTATAGATGTTGCCGTTCCCCGTGGCCACGATCGCGTCCAGTTTGCCATCGCCATTCACATCCGCCAGCGCGATGAACTTGGACGTGGTCCCCGCCGGCAGCGGCGACCACGCCGATCCGTTTGCGTCCAGCCCGCCCTGCCCGTTCCCTTGAATCCACACGACATCGGCGTTCCCGGTCGCGCAGACGACATCCAGCTTGCCGTTATTCAGGACGCTGCCGAAAACCATCTGTCCAATCGCCGGCGTCCCGGGATATGCGCTCGGCGTGCCGGGCGCCGCCCCGTATCCGAAACTCCCGTTATTTCCCGTGAGCACGCCGCTGCCGTCCACACTCGATGCGGTACGCGAAATAAAGTTGCCGCCGCTCGACCACGTCAGGTCGGGCAGGCCGTCCGTATTCAAATCGGGCGCGATCACGTAATTCCAGATCGCCCCCACCGTCGGATTCAGCGCCGTCTGCGTGAAGCCGCCCGCCCCATCGCCCTTCATGTACGTGATGTTCGACGCCGTCGAACTAGGGTTGCCGGTCACCAGGTCCAGCTTATGGTCGCCGTCCATATCGACTGCGGTGATCGACGTGATCCCGCCCGTCACCGCGATCGTGCTGGCGGTATATCCGCCCCCCGCCTGCGCCAGCAGTATCGTGATATTCGCGCTACCCTGATTCGCGACGGCGAAGTCCTGCCGCCCGTCGCCATTGAAATCGCCGGCCGCAATATAAACGGGCGTCGTGCCCACCGTGAAGGGACTTCCCGAAGCTCCCGAGAAGGTCGTCTGGGCGGAAGCCGAGCCGATGGTCATTGCAAGAATGAGCGTGCAAAGTGTGCGTGGCATGTGAGGGGTCTGAACCTGGACCTCTCAGCGTCCCATGTTTGCCCGAGCAGCCGTCCCACATGAATATGTGGGTTTCCGCTCATTTGCTGGTGTGATTTATGTGGGAGTACTACAATCGTCGGCGCGCTTGTGGTGTTCCCTGTAGTCAGTCCTACTTATGCGAAGGCTTTTTCTAAAGCGGCATGCGCCGCTTCCGCCGCCTCATCCGCCCCCATATGCCGCACGACGTCATTGAACGGCTCGGCCCGCACTGGACCCTGGAACCCGATCCCCTGCAGCGCGCCCAGAAACGCCTTAACGTCGATCACGCCCGTCGCTGCCGGCAACTCCCGCTTGCCGTCGACCATCTGATCTTTCGGCACGCCCGCCGGCGCATCGTTCAGATCCACCGACACCACGTCCGACGCCTTGAGCGCCGCAATGTCCGACGCCAGATCGCCCGCGTGATACCAGTGCCAGCTATCGATCACCAGCCCCGCATTCGGCTGCCCCATCTCCGCCAGCAACTCCCGCATCTCCGCCATCGTGTGCACGAACGAATATTTCTGCGATGCCCACAGCGTCTTCGGCGCCACGTACTCGATGCCGAACCGCAACCCCGAATCGCGCAGCACCCGCGCCGCCGACCCCAGCCGCACCGCATGCAGTTTGAAGTTCTGCAGGTACGTGCGATCGTTGCTCATCGGCAGCACATACGTCGTCACCATGCTTACCCCCGCCCGCTGGATCCCGCGCGCAAACGCCGGCAGTCCCGCCATCCCGCTCGTAAATGCAGCCTCGTCTTTGCGGAACTCCACTGGCAGCCCCGCCATCGCCCACCCGACATTCTTCGCTTTCATGTACCCCAGCAGATCGCCGAGCTCGCCATCGCCCAACCCGCCCAGATATTTCCCATCGGCATCGACCACGTCGAAGCCGTGCTTCGCGGCCAGATCGACCGCCTGCCGCTGGTTGGCCGAAATCCCGAGCGCGCCGCAACTCAGGTGCAGCTTCATTCCGCGAGCCGTAGCCCGCGCCGCCGCGGCCATCGCCGCCATCGCCACAAACGTCCGCCTGTTCATTCCCGTAGGATAACTACTTACAATACTCCCGTGAACCCTCTGGAAATCCGCACCGCTTCCCGAACTGGCGATTTGTGCGGCGAAGGCCCCGTCTGGTGCGCCGAAGAACAAGCCCTCTATTGGACCGATATCAACCGATTTTTCATTCACCGCCTCGACGCATCGAAGACCGTCCGCACCTGGGTCTTCGACGAGCCCGTCACCGCGCTCGCCCTCACCGCCCGCCCCGGCACTCTCGCCGTCGCGCTCGGCTCTCGACTCATCTACTGGACCGCCGCCACCGACGAGCGCCGCGACCATGGCTTCCACCTCCCCGGCTGGCCCCACGTGCGCCTCAACGACGGCCGCCCCGATCCCCGCGGCTCCTTCTGGGTCGGCTCCATGCGCAACAACGTCGCGGCCGACGGTTCCTCCACCGAATGCGGCGGCGCCGACGGCGTCCTCTACCGCATCGATCCCGACGGGACTACCCTCGAATGCAAACGCGATATCGGCATCGCCAATACCCTTGCCTGGAGTCCCGACCTCTCCCGCTTCTACTTCGCCGACACCCTGCTCAACACGATCTACGCGTACGATTACGACGCCGCGACCGGCGCCATCTCGGGCGAGCGGCCCTTCTTCACCGGCTTCGACCGCGGCATGCCCGACGGCTCCGCCATCGACAGCGAAGGCTACCTCTGGAACTGCCGCTGGGGCGGCGCCTGCATCGTCCGCATCGCGCCCGGCGGGTCCATCGATCGCATCGTCGAAATGCCCGCTCAAAACATCACCAGTTGCACCTTCGGCGGACCCGATCTGCAGACGCTCTATGTCACCAGCGCCCTGATGGGTGCGGACTCCGGAGATCTCCTCGCCGGCAGCCTGTTTGCCGTCGACACAGGCGTCCGCGGCCTCGCCGAGCACAAATTCCAATAAATCTCTTTCCAACGCCAAAACATTGGCGTAGCATTATGTCATCGGCTATAGCCGAACGGGAGAATCACAAGAAGAATGACGCAATCACAGATTGTTCAGACGCTGGCCGACAAGTGCCAGGTCACGAAGAAAGTCGCAGCGGCTATGATGAGCGCTCTGGGCTCCACGGCCGTCGCCGAAGTCAAAAAGAACGGCATGTTCGTCGTCCCTGGTTTGGGCCGGCTGGTACGCGTCGATCGCAAAGCTCGCATGGGGCGCAACCCTGCGACAGGAGACGCGATCAAAATTCCCGCCAAGAAAGTCGTCAAGTTCCGCGTGGCCAAAGCCGCAAAGGACGCCATCGTTCCTCCGAAAAAAGCCAAGTAGTAAGTGGGGCAGGCGCCCTGGGTCCGTCCCGGATTTCGCCTGCCCATCTTCACTTCTCCTTCTCCGCGCCCGCCTTCTTTAATTCCCTCTCGCGCTCCAACACGCTCGTCCCCGACGTGATCCACCCCTCCGCCTCCGACCCCTTCAAATAATGATCGAACCACGCATTGATCCGCCGGTGATAATCAAGTTGATTCGCCTTCTGTGCCACCGAATGATTCTCGCCTTCGTACACCAACATCACGCAGTTCTTCCCCGCCCGCCGAGCCGAATTGTACAGCTCGATATCTTGGTGCCAGTCCGACGCCCCGTCTTTATCCCCCACGCTCAACAGCAGCGGCGCCGCCAGCTTATTCGCGAAGTACACCGCCGAATTCCGCAGGTACGCTTGCGGATCCTCGTACAGCGGAACTTCCATCCGCTCCTGCCCCACCTCCACGTGATTCGTCTCCGGACCCCCGCTGTTCCAATAAATCTCCCCATAGCTCGACGCCAGATTCGTCAGCGGACCGCCCGCCACCCCCGCCGCGAATAGATCGCTCTGCGTCAGGATGAACGTCGTCTCGTACCCGCCCCATGAATGGCCCACCAGCCCGACATGCTTGGCGTCGATCATCCCGCTCGCCAGCACTTTCTTCACCGCCGCCGTCACGCAATCCAGCGCCGAAATCCCCGGCGCGCGCGGCTGGAATACGATGTCCGGCCGCAGCACGAAGTACCCGTTCTGCGTCCACACCGCCGGATTGTACGTGGCCCTCTCGCTCGGCGCCGTCCAGTTGTGCAACTGGTTGCTCTCGATCTCGTAAATCTGCACGATCATCGGATACCGCTTGCCGCTCTCGTACCCCGCCGGATAATACAGCGCACCCTGCAACCGCTCGCCCTGCGCGTTCTTGTAGTCGATCAACTCCGCGCGGCTCGTCGCGAACTCCCCCGCAAACGGATTCGTCTCACTCACCTTCCGCGCCGCCTTCAGATCCCCCGCCGCGGTATAAAAGTTCGGCGATTCACTCCACGACCCCGCCTGATACAGGAACACATCCGCGCTCTTCGCCTTCTCCAGTCCGCGCACGCTCTTCGACGCATAGATCAGCCGCTCCAGCTTTCCGTTCACCAGCCGCGCGTACCCCGTCTGCTTCGTCCACCGGCCCTCCAGGCTCAGGTACACCGGCTTCCCCGGATCGATCCAGTCCGTGTCCTCGCCGCCTCCACGCCCTCCGCGTCCGCCCCCCGTGCGCGCCGTGACGCGCGCGTACCGGCTCCTTACCTCATCCCCGCGCCCGTCCGTCAATCTCCGCGCTTTCGCCGACCCGTCCGGGAACAGTTCCCACAAGTCGTACGCGTCGTACACGATCACACTCCGGTCGTTGCTGGTCCACCCCGCCACCCCGTACGACGGCTTCTGCGGCACCGGATAATCGTTTTCCTTGTTCGTAAAACTCGCGCCCGCCGCGTCCTTGCTGATGTCGCGCGACGCGCCACTGTCGAGGTCGTACGCCGCGAAATGGCCGTCCTGAAAACTCATCGCGTAACGACCCCCGGGACTGAAATCCACCGGCGCGATCAGCTTCTTCGCCACAGGCTTCCGCGCCCCGGTCTGCAGATCCACGCGATACAAATCGGCATACCGCCGACCGAACATCGAGTCGTTCACATAAGGCGTGCCGTCCACCGCCAGCGCGCGCTCGCCCCGTTTTGGCAGCCGGATCTCCTCGCGATTGTTTGCCGACAGCGCCGTCACCTTGCTCCCTGCTACATGCCACGCGCCCGGCACGTTCCGATCCCGATCCCGCGCCGCCGTCAGTTTCTGCTCGCTGATGACGTTCTCGTCCTTCCAGTGCCAGACCTCCACCGTCGACG
>Ga0105240_10014362_pt1 | contig 10812 bp, 4 predicted proteins | sample KBSC54metaG_FD_80426 | JGI IMG/M metagenome (GOLD analysis project Ga0105240, IMG submission 80426) | Corn rhizosphere microbial communities from Kellogg Biological Station, Michigan, USA - KBS C5-4 metaG | ecosystem: Host-associated > Plants > Roots > Rhizosphere > Soil | place: Michigan, USA...
AGCCAATTATAATTATCTTCCTCGGTCCAACTGCCAGTGTTGCTCCAATCCACCGTGGAAAATTCCGTCAGCCACACCGGACGTCCCCAAGTCGTTTTAGCCGTCTGCAACTCCGAAATGAGTCCGCTGGGGTCGCCGCCATTGGGGCCGGGATATTTGTGGATCGCAACGCCATCGATGCGGTAGCCACGATTGCCCGCCTCCGCCATGAAGGCATACATCCAGGAGACCAACGGATTCGCGGTCACCGGACTCATCAGGGGCATGTCCATGCGTTCGAGGCGCGGCCAGAGCGCGAGAGCGGTATTGGTGTCCAAGTTGGACTGGTCCGCCCCATCGGGTTCATTGAACCCGAGGTAATACATGGCCTTGTCTTCGCGCTTCCACTCTGAGCGGTATTGTTCCACCGGTCCGGCGGCGGCCCCGATGTCCCAGTTATAGTTTCCCCATTGCATCGGGTTGAAAACAAAGTTGGAAACGACCGTCACCCCCGGCGTCCGTCCCCAGTTGTAACCCCAACTCGTTTGGTTGGTCTGGTTAAACTGGATGGATCCGGCCGCGCCCTTGCGCGGGTAAGGCTCTTGAAACACCGTGCGCCAGCGTTGGGACGTCGAACCGCTGTAAACATTTTGCACCAGTGGCGTCGCCGCGTTTGTGCCTCCGCCTTGCGTGTCCATCACCAGCCCGCTCCACTGGTTCACGAGATGAATATCCGTGCCATTAACCCTCATGAACCGCCAGTTCTGGTGCGGCAGGGCAGTGTAATCCTGATCCACCAGCAGTGCGCCTGCGTTGGTTGAAAAGCCCGCGCCCGCGAGGCATTTTCCGGTGGTGCGATGGCGCAGCCGGTAGGTATCCGTGCCGACGTTGAACAGAATCTGATATTGGCTCAATGCCCCATCCAGATTGGTGGCGCCCAGACACGGTGTGCCGGCGACGACGCTGGCGGACAGATTCGCCGCGCGGTTGATGACATTGTAAAAAGCGTCGTTGTAATCCTCCCAGTTCAAGTCGGGCGGCGGTGCCGACACCACGTCCTGGCCGAGCGGATAACCCACGCCGCCGTTGGCCGGGAAAACGCAAAGTTCGCGCACGGCACTCACGGAAGTGTTGGTGAAGACCAGTTGGACACGGGTGGTGGTGACCGGCGTGGTGAAGGCGATGACACAGGTAGGGTTGGTGTTGCCGGAAAGCGCGCCGCCGGGAATGGCCTGCCACGCTCCGCCATCCCAGTATTGCAAGACAAAGTTGGCAATCGGCGGCACCGCATCGTCGCCGGAATACAGGTGCGCGCTGCCGATTTTTGCTCCGATGCGCAGGTCAATCTGGAGCGCATTGCTGCCCACCAGCGTCGTCTGCCACTTGGACGCGCTGTCCGCAAAGCCGTCCACGGCGAGCTTGGGATAATTTGCGCCCGAAGTGGCGGTTGCGACCGCGGGACGTTTCCGGGCCAGATTCAATTCCACGTCTGTGCCGATGGGGAAACCTTGCTCAACCCCGTTGGTTGGGTTGGGGTTGGGCGGGAACAACGCGAACTCCTTCACGCACTGGCTGCCGTTGTCGTCGGAATAGAGGCGGAATTGAGCTGAGGTGACGGAGGAAGTGAAGATGATGTTGCGTTCACTGTTGGTGTTTCCCGCGACGGATGAACCCGGCACGTCAGCCCAGCTGGCGTTCGTGAGATATTGCACTTTGAAGTTGGCCAGCACCGAACCGTCATCAATGCCGCTGTAAATGTGGGCACTGCCTAGAGTGACTGGAGAAGGGAAACCGACCGCCGCCCAATGCGGCGTGGTCACGTTGGACGCGCGCCAACTGTTGTCGTTGCCCACGATTCCGTCCGTGGCATAGGTGGGCAGATACTGGCCGTTCGTCGTCGAGCCGGTGGTCACCTGATATTTGGCCAGATTAACGCGCGGTTTAAGAACCGAGGGGGACGCGGCGGTGGTAGTGACATCCATCGAGATCTGGAGTTGCGGCCGGAGGGCCACAGTGTTGGTTGGGCTAAAGGTGAGACCCTGCCGGGAGTCGCCGTTGACCAAAGCCGGGATTCGCAGCGTGAGGTAGAGCGTCTTGTCACCCCGGGCAAGGGCGTTGGTGATGGCAGAAATAAAGTCGGTGCCGCCAAGCAAAGTCAGGGGGGTTCCGTCCGTCACACCATTCAAGAATATGGTATTGGTGTTCAAGAGCGGGGTCAGCGCTGACCCGCCACCGGTATAGCCGTATTGAACCATATTACTGGCAATGTTCTGGTAAGGAAGGGTCCAATGGTTGACGCCATCGTAATTGGACCAAGTGCCACTGGAGGTGAACGGATCCGTTCCGTAGAGTTGCCAAGCGTAATTACCTCCACTAGTAGACGCGGCACCCGCCGCGATGACGGTAAAAGTTGCGGAGGCTATAGATACCGAACTATTGCCGGCGGTATTTGCGGCGATGAAGTTGGCGAGCTGGGTCAAGTCATAGGCGAAAAAGCCGTTTTGTTGTTGGCCATTGGGGCTACCGGATCGGAAAAAACTACCGATGACGGCGGTCTGGCTGGTGGTCAAGAGTGCCGTTGCGCTACCGTCACTGAGAGCGCCGTCCAACACGTTGGTGTAGCCAGCCCCACTGGCATAGGGAGAGGTAACACCATCCTGAAGCAGGTTCCCCTTTTGGATGGTAAAAGTGGTGGTCACCACCCCGGCGCGAGCTGCGGACACAAACACGACGCCGATCAGGGCCGCGAGGATTACGCCGGCGAGTGCGGGACGGTAGGTTTGAATCCGGTTGATTGGTTTTGTCACCATTATAGGGTTCCTAAATCTGCACGACATTTGTCTTCAATTGGCGGCGATCAGCCTCGCTAACACTGCAAGTTTATTTGGATAAAGTTCCTCCGATTCATATCGTAACATGGGATCCGATCTCATCGTCAACTTTTGTGAGGAATTACACTGAGCTATAGGCCTGCCCTACCGGCGTCAATGAACCGTCCTCGTTGAATAAAGCGCACGGCCCGAGCGCGGCATTATCTGGTTTGGACGGAAACCAAGCGTAACGTTCGACGAACTCGCACTGATCCAGGCGCGGCAATGCTTGTTCCAAGAACTTGATAATTTCCTCCGGCTGATAGCGGTTCTCGGCGCGAGTTTTTGCCTCCCAATCACCCACCCCAAACTCGGTAATCCAGAGGGGACGTTGAAACTCCTTATGCACTGCCTCCAAACGATTCATCAGACCGTCCACGTTCAAACCGCCGTAGCTGTGAAGCGTCACAAAATCCACACGTAACTGTTTTTCGGTAACGCCTTTCATGAACGCCCGCATCCATTCCTTGTCCGGATGAACACAGCCGGGACTGCCGAGTCGCAGGCCAAGTTTCATTAGTTCAGGCCAAAGTTCTAGGGCTTGTTCGACCTTCAGGTCAGATTGCGCTTTGCTATCTGGCTCATTAAAACCAAGCAGTTCACTCGCCCCCTGTTGTTTGAGTGTTTCACTGATTTTGGCCTGTAGTTCCACGCCGGTTCGTCCGTAGATCATGGGCACAAATTTGATTCCGTCAGGAATCGATGCCGGTGCCGTGGGCCCCCACGAATAGAACCACCGGGCCCCGATGTGCTCGAGCTTCTCATGCCACTGGCTTCCCGGCTTCGTGGTGATGCCAAGACCGCGCTTGGGATGGGAGAGTGTGGACGACTTCAATGCCTCCGCGCCGCGGGCTGGAACAAGGAGTCCAGCCGTCGCCGTGAGACCGAGTTGGATAAAATGTCTGCGTTTCATTGTTGATGGCATTTCATTTGATACTGACTCGTGCCGCGAGCTCCGGCCACAAGCCGAGGGTGAAAATTGTCAGGGTGAACGGAGCGGCGGATTTTATCCTGCTGTATTTGTGTTTAGGGTTTGAACGGATTGGGCGACTCAGCTCATGTCTGACAGGTCACTGCGTGTCCCAAAGCGCGCTGGGGTCGCCGGCAGGAAGGCTATATCCTAATTTGCTATTCTTGATTGATTCTGCGTGGCCGTCAAACCAGACGGTGTTGACGCGTTTACCGTGGCGGGGAATCGATAGCAACCCGGTCTGAAGCCAAGGCGTGCCTTGGAAACTCGGCACGGAAAAAGCGGTGCCATTTGGGCCACCCAAAGCACTCGTCGACTCCTGCCAATCGTCCGCGTTGTTGACCGTCGGCGTGCCCGTTATCCGACCGGAATCGGCACACACCACCGATTGCGAAGGATTGCGCACTGCGCTCTCCTTGATTGGGGGCTTCATGTCGCCGTTGATGTATTCCACGGCGAACTCCGGCCGGTTCATGCCGACACCAAGCGCATTGGTTACTCCGGATGCAGCGGAGCTTTTGGACTGCAACGTCGGACAATTAAAGACGTTTGCTGAACTCATGTAGCCGCCAAGTCGCAGCAGGTCGGGCCAGTAAACAAATGGAGAAGCACCGCTTACGATAAATGAATTGTCGATCACCACGGTGGGGAAGCCTCCGATAGCGGCCTGGCGCCGCCAGTAGCATAGTTGCCCTGAGCAGTCATCCATGTATAGCCGCTGGGCGATTCCCAGTTGGCGCATGTTGCTCATACAATTGATCGCCTTGGCCTTTTCCTTGGCCTTGGCGAGGGCGGGTAAAAGCATCGCAGCTAGAATCGCGATGATGGCAATGACCACCAACAGCTCAATCAGCGTGAAACCGTAGGAACGATTGGATTTATGATAGGTAGTTTGCATGGTTTTACGGGTTTGTGTTCTGCAAACCTTAGCTGCAGGCGAAGATGTACGGTATCCCCCAACCGTGTGATACCAGCGCGGCATGCCAAACCGCGGCTTGCGATGCGGCCCCTGACGCCCTCTTATCTTCATTAATTCCTAGCGCTGCGAATCTTCACTTCCTGGGCAGGCTTATCACAATTGGCTGAATTGCCGAGGGGCCATGGCGGCGGCGTTGAAAAAAAACCGCCCCGCCATTACCGTGACTTCGTTGGTGGCAATGGTTGAGCCTGCAGCGTTTAGCCAGCGACACTTTACAATCGTGTCAGGGCGAACCTGAACGGACTTCGGGTCAGCGCGGCAGTGTTCATGCGATTATGCCTTACCAGACATTAGCCCGCCCGACGCGAACGCCGGGCGGGCCACCAACCAACCCTTAACCCAAACTCTATTGACTGATCAGCCGGAAGAACGTCGTTGGAATTGCCACATTATTCGTCACGTTCACTGGATTGCTGATATTCGGATAATCACCCAGTTGGTCTTCAAACCGGCAGAGGCCGCGTTGGTCTGCCATTGCAGCTTGAACGCGCCGGTCCAATTGAACTGGAACACACCGCCGCCCAGATTCGCGTAATTGAGCGTCGTGGGTGAAGGCAGCGAGGCTACCACGGATATGACTCCAGTCGTCTTGTTGAGACTGAATGCCTGACCCGGACCGGCGTTACCCGTAACCGTGACGGTGCCAGTGCCGCCAGCCGGGAAGACCGGGAAGCTGTCGCCGATGGACAGCGCAGGCCCTTCGTTGGTGACGGCTATGGTGCCACCATACGCAATCGTCCCGGTTACGAAAACAACGTCATTCGAGGGCGCCACACTCTTGTTGACCTCAATCAGAACGTTGCCGCCCAGCGTGAGGTTGTTGCTAATGGTCAGCGTGCCAATGGAATTGCCGGGAGACAGAGTTCCAAGTGCGCCGATCGTCACTGGCCCACTGATAACTCCGGTGCCACCGAGCGAACCGCCGGTGATGGTGGTGAGCCCGGTATAGATGTTGAGTCCGTTCAACGCGAGTGTGCCGTTGCCGGTCTTGGTCAACCCGCCGATGCCTTGGAGCGGCTGCGCCACACCGATGTCAAACCCGGCTGTATCGAACGTCACCCCGCCACCCAGCACGTTGGCGGATGTAAGGTTTTGCAGGAAGTCCGGGCGACTAGTGGTCGGCGACAGGGTGCCGCCGTTCAGGTTGAGTTCAGACGGATTTGCTCCAGCGATGAAGTAGTTGATTTGGAAGAATCCGCCGGCGCGGAGATTCAACTGTGACAGCGCGCCCGCGCTACCGATAAAGATGGCACCACCGTTGTTGGTCTGCCAAGCCACTGTGCCCGCCACATCGAGAATGTTGGTGGAGCTGGTGTCCGCGGCCGGGGCTTGGTCATTGCCCAAACGCATATTCAACCCGGCCCCGACAAAGTTGATGACGGCACCGTTGGTCACACTGACCCGGGCGATGCCGTTCGGAATCGTGCTGCCGATACGAAAGCCACCGGCGGATTTGGACAAGCTGCCAGCGCTGATGACGAGCGTGCCGTCCTCCACCTGCAAATTGCCGGCGGAAGCGGTGCCTGTCACTCCACTGAATGTCAGCGTGGCAGAACCCGTTTTCTCATCGAGACCGCCGTTGCTCATGGAGCCGCTGAAAATTACCGGACTGTTTACTGTCAAATCCCGCGCTCCGCCGCCAAAATCCACGGGGCCAGACAGGGTCAGAGTGCCAGAGCTCACGGCGTCGCCCAAGGTAGTCGAGGTGGCACCGATGCTGAGGGCATTGGTCACCGAACGCGCGGTAACACCATCCGAGGAAACCGCCGCGCCTTCCAGCGCCACCGTGCCCGAGCCCAGGGCCGCATTATTGCCGATCAATACGGCACCGGAACCCGCGAGCGTGCTGCCGCCGGCGTAGTCGTTGGCGGTAAGAAGCGTGAGGCTGCCGGAGTTGGCTTTCACCAGCGCAGTGAAAGGGCCGGTCAGCTTGCCCGAGCCAGTGGTTGAAAATCGGTAATTCAAGGACGCGTTGTCCACCGTCATGATCAACGGAGCCAAGGGTGCCGTCAGGTTGACGTTGGTCGCGTAATTGGCTCCGTCGAAGAATGCGGTGTCGTCAAACCGGACATAATCACCCACCTCGACGTTTTCGGAATATTTCTGGGCGGCTGAATTCCAGTTCGTGCTGGTTGTGTTCCAGTTCTGGTTCAGGGTGACGGAGTCCGTGGAGCCATACCACGTCAGACTCTTGGGCGCAGTCGTGATATTCACCACAATCTGGCTGCCGTTGGTCTGCACGCTGCCAGAAACTCCCGGCGGCATGCTGGCGACCCACGAGACAGTGCCGGTCAGCGTGGAGAATTTAATGATCGGGTACTGGCCGAGGCCCCAATTCTGCCCGGCGATCTTGATGGTTTGAACGCCGGAGATGTTCAACGGAACACCAGCCCCGCCGAGGCCGCCAAAGGCTACGGTGGTGGACAGCGAGCCGGACAAGTCACCGTAGTTCACGCTGACCGTCGAGCTATTGAGCGTGAGGCTGGTGATTTCGGCCGTGCCTGCGCCAATCGGCACAAAGTCGGCAGCCACTATGGCGGCGTTACTCACCACCACCGCGCTTGCAGTCAGCACGTTGTTGGGCAAAGCGCCTGGATAAATGCCGAGTGTTCCCGCCTCGACAATCGTGGAACTGGAGTAGGCGTTGATACCAGAGAGCCACAGCGCACCCGCGCCCTTCTTCCGCAAACCGCCGCCGCCCTGAATGCTCTGGGATGCGGTCAGTGTGTTACTGCCAGAATCGATCGTCACACTGCCGGTGAACGTGGTGTTCGAGATGCCGCCGAGAAAATTCGTGCTGTTGGCGGTCGCAATGATGGTTGCGGCGTTGACGTTCAAGACGGTGCGACCGATTGCCGCGCCAACCGGACCGATGCCGGCCACTTGGAGAACCGATCCGGGACGAAGATCCACCTGATCGTAGGCACTGGCCTGACCGAGCGCCAACACGTTGATTGAGCCCACCGGCATCAGTAGGCTACCGGAGAGATCCAGATAGTTGGATGACGAGTTGACGCTCTGTCCCTGCACGCCAACGAGCAATGTGCCGTTGGTGGAAAGATTGATCACTGAACCGTTGGTGATGACGCCGACAGCCACGCCATTCACACTAGCCGCCCCCACCCGCAGAGCGTCGAGGGGATTTGCCGGAGTCGGGGCATTGAAAACCAAAGTCCCGTTGCGGATGGCCCAGTTGGCGTTGGTTTCATAGTCGGTGCCCGTGATGGTCAGCTTGCCGGGACCAGTTTTGGAGGAAAGCCCGCCATTGGTGAGCACACCGCTGATTAAGACTTCGCTTTGCGCGTCAATGGCGCCTGTGTTGGTCCCGCCAAAATTCAACATGCCCGAAAGTGTCATCGGCCCATTGTCCACGGTATTCCCCAGCACAGCGGTGCCGGAAAGGGCGATGGTGTTCGGCACAGTGACGGGGGCCGCGCCCACGGAAGAGAGGGCGCCCGAGGCAAACGTGACGCTGCCCGCGCCCAATCCGCTGGCATTGCCCAGCCGGACGCGACCACCCGCCAGCATGCTGCCGCCGGTGAAGTCATTCGCTGTGTTCAAGGTGGTGACGCCTGAACCCTGATTGGTCAAAACCGTGCCGCCCGTAATTTTGCCGGGGCCGCTGAAGATGTATTGGCGGCTGGCGTTGGCCAGAATGAGAGACGATGGCCGTAGTGGAGTGCCAGTTGTGAGATTAATGTTAGTACGAAGCGCGGGCGCAAGCGTGTCATCAAAGATCACCTGCGGACCGGATAAGCCGTTGTCCGTGTATTTGTCCGGCGCGAAGGTGTAGCCGCCCAGATGCCGGTTCCAATTGGTGGTCGTCACATCCCAATCCGCGCTGGTGTTGCCTTGCCAGACAAAACTGTTGGTGGCGGGTGGAACAACCACCGATCCAGCGAGCGTGATGCGCATATTCGGGTTGGCTCCGCCGATAATAGCGCCGGTGCCGCTGTTCAAACGCGTCGCATTCGGGGCTGTGCCAGCAGTATTGATTTTGAATTGATTCGAAGAATAGGTGACCGTGGAAAAGTTGGTGAACTGGACGGCGATGCTCCGGCTGACCGCCGTAAAAACGATTGGCGTATCAAACGTGACCGAGTAAGCGCTGGCAGAGGCATCCGTGGCGAGCGTGCCTTGAGCACTACCGAGTAACGTCTCTGTGCCGATGCCCTCGAAGACGTTTGTATCTGCACCTTGGTCCACGCCGTAAAAATTAAACGTGAACGCGCCCGCCGTTGTAACCGTGCGGATCGGCAAGGCCACCCCAGTGATCCGAATGGTCTGGCCGATGTTCCACAAGTTGGTCATCTGGACAACAAATCCAGGATTGCCACTTACGGACTGACCGGTATCGCCGCCGCCGGTGGCGGCATTGTCCAGGAACACGTTGGGGCCGAAGCCCCCGATTACGTATCCCGAATTCATCGTCGCGGCGTGGACCGTAGTGGCCCCCAGCAACACTAGTGCGAGCGACATTTTAAGTAATTTTTTCTGAATGTTTTTGTTCATGGTGCGAGGTTTTGGGGTGATTTAGTTGTTGGGTGAGGCTTGCCAATGGCGGTTCAAGGATGGGTTAGATGGATAACACGGGCGTTGTCGTTCGAACTGGAATGTGTTCGAAGCCACGAGGACGAACAGAGTTGTGTTCTATTTGCACAAATGCGGGACGGATTTGCACAAATCATAACCGCGTTAAAAAAACTAGGTATCCCCTAAGCGTGTGATTGGAGGCTGGCTAAACCGCGGCTTGCGATGCGACCGATCAGGCTTTCAAACTTCATCAATTTCCTGCTGGCTTGAGTGGTCGCAGCAAAGCCCCGTTTGTGCGCTTGCATCAGCTACGCCGCAAAGAAGCCCACGCCGTCCGCCGGCAGGCGCATTCCTGCCGCCTTACACTCAGTCTCACACGATCGTGGGATAGGCGGCAAATTGCCCTTCAATTATGGTGCGGTGACTCAAATCTGCGAATGCCATGAAAACCATCCCCACGCAGTCTCTCCAACCTAACCGGAAACCACACGGCTTCACGCTCATCGAGTTGCTGGTGGTCATTGCTATCATCGCGATTCTCGCGGCGATGCTTTTACCCGCGCTCTCGTCAGCGAAGCAAAAGGCAAACCAGATCAATTGCATCAGCAATCTCAAGCAGATGAATCTCGCCTACACGATGTATGTGCAGGACGGCAGTTCGATGCTGGATTACAACGACGTGAACGTACTCTGGATGAAAGCGCTGATTGATTATCAGGCGAAGGTGGCCGACCTACGGCTATGTCCAGTGGCGAAATTTCGCAGCACGATCACCACCTCGGCCGCGGGCACCGCCACCACACCTTGGTATTGGGGCATTTCCCCTGACCCGATTTATCGCTCCGGTGCCTACGCGATGAATGGCTGGCTTTACAAGTATCCCGGCGGGGGCATCGACCAATTTGTAGCCCCTTCGCAGGCATCCAAGTTTTTCCAAAAGGAAAGCAACATCCGGCAGTCGGCGGAGACCCCGACATTCTTCGACGCAACCTGGCCCGACATGTGGCCAAGGTCATCCATAGCTGTGCCCAACAACCTTGATCTGGCCATCGGCGGCTCGGGCGGCGGTTGGGAACGACTGCTAATTTCGCGCCACCCCGCAAAAGCTGGAAAAACGGTGTCCGGTCAACCCATCCAAGGGAGAATCAACATGGGATTTGCGGACGGTCATGCAGAAAACTTCAAATTGCAGCGCATCAAGAGCGTCATCTGGCACGTGGATTTCAACCCCAGCAATGATCCTTGGTCTAATAACCCGTGAGTGATCGCGGGGGCGGCGGGTGATAGCCGGCTGCAGGTAGCCGCCAAAATCCACACGACAAGTTTCAGTTGGCTTCTCCAGATGTCTGATCTTGAACAAACTTCATCACCGCTTCAAGGCGCGACTCAACATGCAGCTTCTCGTAGACGTGATGAACGTGCGTGCGCACGGTCTCAATGCCAATATTTAAATGGTCGGCGATCTCCTTGTAGCGATACCC
>Ga0105240_10014366_pt1 | contig 10811 bp, 7 predicted proteins | sample KBSC54metaG_FD_80426 | JGI IMG/M metagenome (GOLD analysis project Ga0105240, IMG submission 80426) | Corn rhizosphere microbial communities from Kellogg Biological Station, Michigan, USA - KBS C5-4 metaG | ecosystem: Host-associated > Plants > Roots > Rhizosphere > Soil | place: Michigan, USA...
TCATCGGACCGATGGTCCCCGGTAGTAATGCCCCGTTTACATATACGACAGCATTCGCCACGCCCGCCATGGGCCCGCAATAGTCCAGTACCCGTAGATATGTCGTCTGGGTCATCGCTCCGGGTGTATAGGTGGTGCCCGTACCTACGGTAGTCCAGTTGGCGCCGTCGGGAGAACTTTGCCAGGTATACGTATAGTTGCCTCCACACATCGTTCCTCCGGACCCCGCCGCCGCCGTAAAAGTCCCCGGGTTGCCACCTGATACGATCGTTACATTCGCCGGTGAAATAGCCCCGGGCGTTATCGGCGGTTCCGTCTGCACCTGGATCACCTGTGAATTGTAGGTGAACATATAGCCTAGCAATATCACCGTAACTATCCGCTGGATATAGGTGATGGGGGCGGTAAAAACCTGTGTCAGCGTATAATTCGGTAAATTAGGACCGGGGAGACCCGTATAATGCGTGCCATCCGTGCTGATTTGCCAGGAATAAACCACCGTCCCTTCCGGCACCGAATTCGATGTTCCCATCAGGTTCACCGTATACATCTGGTTCAGAGGCACAAACGGGAAATAATCCGGAAAGAACTCCTGATTGGCGTTCATTGTGATATTATTCGTGATCGTGTAAGCCGTCACGTTATAGGTAGCCACCGGCGTCGGATTGGTTCCCGAATAATAAGATAGCGTCCCGCTGTTGTTCCATATCACGCTTATGCTCGGCGTCCCGTTATTAGGGATACTCGAAAGACCGGTGCCGTTCAGCGTGCAATTGGTACAGGCCCAGTGATCGGCCGTGCTCCACGTCCCGCCGCTAATAGTATAAGGGCCATAGGACTGCCCGGCGATCACGGGAGTGTATCCTATGATCGAATATTGTGAAAAGGCTGCCTGCGAAAGGGTCAGGAGGACCAGCCCGGTCAGAAACATTTTTTTTGGGGCGTTAAAGACTAACGTATTCACGAGATAAAAGTTTAGGATGCTATTGTGATACCTGATATTGGTAATTGAATGTCTTCAGTACATTGCCGTCATTGTCCGTGATGATCTGCAGTCGCTGAAATGGATCGTATTGATAAAAAGTCGTAAGGCCCCTGGCATCGGTCTCACTGGTAATACCCGTCAGCGGCAGATAGGTATAAGTCGTCACCAGCGCATTGGGCAGGCTCGTTCGCAACGTTTGCAGGTAGCTCCGCACGCTTGCGTCATTGGTAGGAGAGCTCGTATTCGTCAGCGCGTCTATCTGGGTCTGGCTGACCACGTTCATAACAGCGGCAAGCGTCGAGCCAGTGATCTTGGCCACCGGATATTGCCGGAAATATCCCCACAGATATACGTCATGGACATCATTCGTCTTCGATACTTCCTCCAGGTGGCCCTTCGAGTCGTAATTGTAAAAGGACTGCCTCGTCTCCGAAGGATTACCTGCCACCTGCTCCACCATATTTTGCGGCTCGAACAGGCCGCCTGACGTAGTGAAATAATTCACCTGTTTCATACTCACAGGGCCGAACGTATTCATTACCGTCGCCTGCATCACTGGTGTGAGGATATGCGCCGTCGTCATCGCCTGGCTTGTCGCATCGGTCATGTCCGGAGGGTATTTGTACGTAGTGGTGACCGTCTCGGCCCTGCTGTTCGTCTCCGTCTTATTGCTTACCAGGTTGTTGCTGTTATATTGATAAGCGGTGGTGCTGGCCAGGGGATTCTTCCCGTTCTGATCGTAATTGGTCACCGTCGTGGAGGTGACATAATAGTTATAAATGAACTTCTGGTTGGATGTCGCCAATACCAATGCATCATAGGCCGCGCAGCCGCTGTACGATCCGTTGAAATTGATCAGCCGGACATAGTTATTGAACCGCGCCGGGTCATTCCGGTAGGTATTTACAGTAGATTGCACCAGCACGTTATTCGCGTTATAATTCAGCGAGGCCACCAGTTTCCCCCTTTCGTTGGACAGGTCGGAGATACTGTAATAGTTGTCGCTCGGCAGCCAGCCTACCGAGGCCAGCGGTTGAACATCCCAATGGGAATTTCCATTGTAATCAGGCCCATAACTTGTAAAATAATGGATCGTATACGAATTGTCTTCGTTCTTCTCGACCACCTGGTCATAACCAAGATAGTTGCCCTCGGAGTTGTAGCTGTATACCCCAAAGGAATTCAGCATCGTGACACTGATGTTCTCGTTGATCTGGCCGTCGATGCCGGTACGGTTCGCAAGCACCATCGTATAGGTCGGTGTGCCGTCGAGGATACCACTGGAATACAGGCTGCTGAGGGGTGTGTTATTGTTGTAGCCCCGTACATAATAGTATTTCCTATCGTGCGCCGGCGTACCGTCCGTCAGGAAGCTTTGTATCTCCCCGATCCGGCAGCAGCCCGCATATTGCGAGGCGGCGGGACTCGATAGGGCTTGCCTGCTCGTAGTGGTAGTGCTCGTGACCACCTGCGAATAGTCGTGGGGTTGCCAGGTCAGCTTTGTATAGCCGCCTGTCGGGTAGTTTATCTGGGTGAGAAGCCCCGTCAGCACCAACAGCGGATCAGTCACCTTGTAGGAAAAGATACTCCCTGTACTCTGGTCGGAACCGCCCGGATTGGATGCAAATGACAGGTTCATTCCATTGTAGAAACCCCAGTGGTCGGAATTGTTGCCGTCGTAGAAAGGCAGCGTGCCGATGTTATTGTAGCTGAAGGAATATTTCTGCACCGAAGTGCCTGAATTGTCCATCTCTTGCAGCGAATTGAGGGCCAGTCGCTGGCTGGAATTATTATTGTAATTGAACTGAAAGGATTTGAAGTTCTGCCCATTGCCATTGGCGACCGCTATCGAGTTCAGCTCCATCCACTGAAGGTTCTGCGCCGGGTTGATGTTCACGCCGCCGACCACGACGTTCTGTCCCAATACAGCCAGATTGAAATAATTGGCAGGCACATTCGACCCGCTCAGATCGATCTCCTCATAGGTTAGGTCCGTAAATCGCAGACAGGTCGCCACCTGTCGGTTGAAAGTCACCGTTTCATTTGGACAGCTGATATTGTCAAGGTACAGCGGGATATAAAGCATACCACCATGCCTTAGGATATTCACGCTCCCTCCGTATTGCCAGTTCGGCCCGGCAGAAGCGCTGAGGAACCCGCCGCTCCGCGGCGCGCAGCTCCAGCTGTCGGCGTTATAGCCAAAACCAATGTCCGCCGTACAATAGCTCGTGCTGTATTTGAAATCCACTTCATTCCCTTCCACATCGACGATCTTCGTCAGCATCCAGGTGTTGGTGTTCCACTGCAGCGCAAAGGTTGGAAATGGATACAAGGTATAGTACTCCACCCCGATGCTGTTGCCGTTCGCATCAACGCCGCCGAAATAATATTTAGTACCATCAGCCACCGTAAGCACAAAGCCGCTGAACACATAGGTGGCGTTAGTGACATCGTAGGTGCTGCCCGTAATGGCCGTGGTCGGAAAGAACCTGGTCGGATAAGCGCTGAATTCGTTGGTGACAGAGCTGACCACCGCACTGCTGGTGAGGAGGGGTGTTTGATTCAGCTGCACCTGGATATTTTCGTCGCTCGCCACCTGCCATCCGCTGGGAGTATAATAGAACTTCCCGCTATGTCCCATAAAAGTGAAAGAGAATTCATCGGCGCAGTTGTCCGTAAACACACCATTAGAAGTAAAGTAGGTTTTGAGACCTGCCGCCGTAGACCAGCTGCTCCCGTTGTATACATTTTGCGCACCGGAGGTCGGAGGATTAGCTATTGGATATGGACAATATGTACTGACGGAATTATTCATGATCGCAGTCGATCCATAGAACTCGTCCGGCAGGTTTCTTACTACCCGGGTGATCACTCCGCCCGCCTCGAGGTCCCATCCGGTGCCAACCCAGCCCGGATGCGAAGGCATTTTGACAGACGCGGGATGATACCGGAGCTCTATCGGGACATTGATATTCCCATAGTGCAACGTATGAAGAGGCACCGAAATATCAGGCACACCGTCCGCCAGGTCCACCGGTATATCGCCGAATTTGTCAAAGGCCGCGACATTCGGCGTCTCCGTCTTTGGCACCGGCACAGACTGCGACCGTCCGGAATCAGATAATAGCAGGAACAAACACACCCATCCTATACGGACCGTTGTTGAAAAAATCTTTCTCATAGCTGAAAAGAATTGAATTGAATTTGGTAAGTGATCTCGATTAGAATCCCCATCCCAGCCGGAATACGAATGGCTGCCCTTTTGGCAATTCGCTGCCTGCGAGCAGATCGTACAGCAATTGAAGGTTGTTCTCTCGCTTGCCGATGCGGTACTTTTTTGTAATGCCGATCAAGGCGCTTCGCTGCCAGACATCGATATGGGGCAGGTTACGCAGACTGGCAAATTGCTGCATATAGTTATATTCGAATCCACCCGCGATCCAGATGCTACCCTTGACCTTGACATCTACGAACGATCGTATTCCTACACCCTGGTTGCTAAGCCGCATATCCTTGAGCGGGAAGCCGAGACCCAGCAGGTAGCTCCCTCCGATGCCTGCTGTCGCCCTATCGCTGATCTTATATCCAATATTGAGACCAAGGCTCGAGATAGCCGGCAAGGTCGCCGTGCTGGGCGAGTTCTGCAGCATGAAACTATATTGTAGCCTTTTCAAAAATGTTTTGATGTGTTGGCTGTTGGGCTGAAAATCAGGGATAGTCGGATCACCATTGGAAAGCCCTGTCGAACTACCGGCACTATACGCTGCAATATTGCTTTTCATTCGCTGCAGTTGCGCCTCCATCGCCTGCATCTGCCGTTGCACATAGGCCAGGCCGTTCCCTCCACTGCCGTTGTCCGCCTTCTCTGCCGCCTGGCTGGCTTCCTTATTGGCGGAAAGCTCCAGCCGGCTCTGCACCTCCTTCTGCACCTGATCCCTTGTCTGAAGACCCGCGAGCGCCATCGGGGTGCCCGCCACGCCAGGAGAGGGCGCAGGGAACAATTTTGCATAATAGCTGTTTTGTTGCCAGAATCGCTGGAAGGCCGGCGCCTCACGTACCGCCGACAACACCTCCTGCGTTATCTTGTCCGGATCGTTTAGCATGTCCTTGTATTGCGACAACCGGGCCTGGTAATAATAGGCCTCTTCATTTATACCACGCAGTTGCCTGGCTACGCCCGAGTTGATCAGCTGGTCCTTCAGTTCCTGTTCTCGTTGCCGGATAAAGTGCTGGACCTCATTAGCATTTTGCAAAGCCCCTTGCAATCTTAGTAACTGCTGGCTGGCAGACTCTACACGTTGTATCTGCCCTGGCAGCAAACCCGGAAGCCCCCCCTGACCGGCTGGCTGGCCGAGGAAGCGTAACACCGTCTGCATGCTATCCACACCAGGAATATATTGTTTCAATAGGTTGGCGTTCGCCGCCATGCCCGGTCCCGGCGCGTTTTTCCCAGACTGTAGCCTGGCCAGCAGAAGCTGATAATCGGCACGCGTTCGCGCAAACAATACCTTCGCCTTCAGGCTGTCCTTACCTTGTATCTTCCGTTGTAGATCAAGCTCTTTTTTCTGCATCCGAAGAAGCATCTTCTCGGTTTGGCGATCGACAAGTTTGTTCAGCCCGGCATAGCGACTGTTCAATACGTTCAGCGCGTGCTCGCTAATGGGGTTGAAGGAAAATTCTCGCGGGGAAATGGAGTCGCCCGCTGGATAAAAAAAGCGCCCGTATCGGCAGATGTCGGGGTGGTTGCCGGTTCGGGAATAGCCTGAAGAAAAGCATAGGCAAAGCAATGCCGCCGCGCCGAAGGTGGTGCATCTCATAATAATGGCATGGTTTAACAAATGTTGATCTGAAAACACCGGGCAGGAATAAATTGGGGGCGAATCGGGCAGGAGTAAATCGGGGGCGGATAACAGGGTGGAAGAATAAATTGCAATCGAATGTAAAAGTAATTTTTAAAATTCCAAATAACGTTTGAAACTAACGTTAACCAATAAGTGTTAATAATTAGAACAATCATTGACTTTATCCCACACGGATCCATATCCCCGCGGAATAACCCATAGCTGGAAATTCAACAACAAAAAAACAATACCCTTCTTAAATGCTTGAAGGGTTGATAGTATTTAGAAAGTATAGTTAGGAGTGATCAATACCAGGGCAGGATGGTCAGGTTGATAAAATGAAACTAAATAAACTATTTTAAATGACAAAGTGCTTCTGTCAATGAATTCACCACCGTGTTCATATTGCCAACAGACGTGTCGATTTAGCCAATACGCGTGTAAAGGTTTCGCTTCGGAATACTACCGGAAGGCCTACCCCGGAATGGCGCCAAATCTTAAAGGAGCTGCAGAAACCCAGCTCTATTTTATTTAAAATCAATTAGTTATTACGCATACAGTAACTGACCAGCAGATTGCACCACACCTTTTTTTACAGTACCTTTATACCGCGTATAAAATCGCTCAATTATGATGCTCCTTCCCCTTGGGCTTGTCCCGATTTTTATCCTCTACGCCCTGTACAGGCTACTCATAGCAAGGGATGCAAAAAAACACCGGTTTGAATTGGCGCTCGGCTCGATCTTTTCCCTCATATGGGGAATGATCTACTTTCTGATCCTTAAATAGTACAACCCGTCAAATATTTGCTTCACCAAGCGTCTATACGTTGATCAAAAAAGACTTTGGATTAGGTGTAAATACACACGTGGCCCCTAAGTATCTCGTTATAAGTATCCCCCCACAACTGCAATACCAGCCGATCCGATCCTTTTTGCTTCACGAACAGTCGATTGAAAACATTGACTTCAGAGATTGCCTAAGCAAGGTCCATGCATCACACCTGGAATAAAGCTTCCCCTTCCTCAAAATAAATTTTTTTGTACCCTGTAACGTAATAGGTTACATTTGCCCTATGATTGCCAGCATACAACATAAGGGTTTAAAGCTCCTATCGATTATCATTAAACAAAAAGGAGGACCCAAAAAATGTTACAACAAAAAATGCCCCCCATTCATCCGGGAGAAATTCTAAAAGAGATGTACCTCGATCCACTGGGGATCACCATAACAGGCCTGGCCAACAACCTGGGTGTCGCCCGCAAGACCGTTTCACAGCTGATCAATGGCCATATGGGCGTCAGCGCAGAAATGGCCATAAGGCTCGGAAAATCCTTCAATACAACCCCCGAGCTTTGGTTGAATATGCAATGTAATTATGACCTCTGGCACGCAGGCTCGAGGATCAAGACATCCCATATCCGATCCCTCCGGACAAAAGAGCGCAGACCTTACAAGGCCAACTAGATGCTTTACTCGTTGAACTATCGTCTTGGTGGTCCCACCAATCGTACACCCTCTGTATCAATACCGAACATCCTCCCTCCCCACCCACCCCCTAAAAAATTAACGCTCAACACCCTACCAACTTGGCATCCAATTAGATGCAATTCATCAAACACGAGCCCCGATGGCTACCTACAAACTCTCGATAAATTCAAAAGATTATAACATAGACGCCGATCCCCAAATGCCCCTCCTCTGGGTCATAAGAGAACTGGCCGGCCTCACAGGCACAAAATACGGATGTGGTATCGCCCAGTGCGGCGCATGCACCGTACAGCTCAACGGCAACCCCATGCGTTCCTGTTCCCTCCCGGTATCCATGGTGGCGGATCAACGCATCACTACCATCGAAGGGCTGTCCCCCGACAATTCACACCCCATACAAAAAGCATGGATCACCGAACAGGTGCCGCAATGCGGCTACTGCCAGAGCGGCCAGATCATGACCGCCGCCGCATTACTCAAACGTACCCCTAACCCCACCGATAAGGATATCGACAATGCCATGCAAGGCCATATCTGCCGCTGCGGCACCTACCCTCGTATACGCAAAGCCATAAAGACGGCCGCAAGCCTGCCCAAACAATAAAATTTACCGCGATGCACAACACCGATTCAAATATCTCGCGCCGGAAATTCATAAAACAGACAGGCCTGACAGGCATAGCGCTTACACTCGGCATAGTCCTTCCGGGTTGCGGGGATAATAAAACAGGTATCGTAAATGTCTCACAAGAAGGTACCGCCGATGCAGGAATTGAATTGATGTCCTGGATCTCTATAGATCAATCCGGTAAGGTGCACATCATGAACCACCGTAGCGAGATGGGCCAGGGTACCTCACAAGCCATACCACAGATCATCGCGGAAGAATTGGAAGTATCGCTCGACCAGGTCAGCATAAGATCCGCCCCTGCCAACCCGAAAAAATATGGCCCGCAGCCGCAGGACGGCAGCTTCTCCGTGCGGGGATGGCATAAACAACTTTTACAAGTTGGGGCTACAGCGCGGCAAATGCTGATAACAACCGCTGCCGCCCGGTGGACAGTGCCGGTATCCGAATGTCATGCAAGATCAGGCGAAGTAATACATGGCCCTTCAGGCAAAAAGCTCGGTTATGGGGCGCTGGTGGCGGAGGCAGCAAAACTACAGCCGCCGCAAAACCCCGTATTAAAAGACAGAAAAGACTATACCGTTATCGGTAAGCCGCTGCCCCGGCTGGACACACCGTCCAAAACCAATGGCACGGCCATATTCGGACTGGATAAAAAGCTGCCGGGCATGTTGTATGCCATGGTGGAACGCAGCCCTCGATTCCGGGGAAAGGTCAGGAGCTTTGACGACACCGCCTGCAGGACCATAGCGGGGATGAAGAAAGCGTTTAAAGTGCAGCGACCGGTCTTCGGAGCCTGGTACGAGGGAGTAGCCGTGGTGGCCGACACCCTTTGGGGCGCGATGCAGGCCCGAAAGGCATTGAAAGTGGAATGGGACGATGACGGATTTGAGCACATTGATTCAGACAAATTAAAAGCCCGGATGCTGGAAGACATAAAAAGGCCGGGCGCCTCGGAAAAATTCGAAAAAGCTTATGCGCAGGCAGCCAAAAAACTCGAGGCAGTATATGAAACGCCTTACCAGACCCATAGCTGTATGGAGCCGCTTAATTGCACAGCCGACGTGCGGGAGAAAAGTATTGAAATTTGGGGGCCGGTACAGGAAGCCAACTGGATACAGGCATTTTTGAGCGAACATATGAACATGCCGGCCGCCAACATCACGGTGAACATGACTTTTCTCGGAGGCGGATTTGGGCGCAAGGCATCGCCGGACTATCCGTATGAAGCAGCATACATATCGAAAGAGATGAAGGCGCCCGTGCAAGTGGTATGGACAAGAGAGGACGACATGACAGGGGGACCTTTCCGCGCCGGCTCCGCATACGCATGTAAGGGTGCCCTGGATGCCCACGGCAATATATCCGCCTTTCAGGCGATCACCGCTTCGCAGCCTTTTGGCGAGGGCACGGTTAATGATGATAAGCCCGGGCCGGCTTCCGACAACAGTGGCAGTCTGAGTGGATTGCCCGCAGGGTATCTCCAATCGATCCCTCATTATAGTTTTGGCTGGTGTACCGTCAAGTCGATCATACCCACCATCTGGTGGCGCGCGCCCAACGCCCACAGCGATGGTTTTGTCGGTGAAAGCTTTATTGACGAGCTGGCTTTTGCAGCTGGTAAAGACCCGCTGGAATTCAGGAGGGCGCATTTGCCGGGCACGCGCTATGGGGCACTGATAGACAAATTAGAGACCGTCAGCGGATGGAAAGAGCGCAGCAAAAAGGAAGGATGGGGCGTAGCGATCACCCAGTGCTTCGGCAGCACAGTTGGCCATATAGTAAAAGTATCAAAGAAGCCTGACGGCAAAATAAAAATTGATAAAGTCATAGCCGTGATGGATTGCGGCTGGTATGTAAACCCGGACATTATACGCGCCCAGGTGGAAGGCAGTATTGTAATGGGACTTGGCGCCGCTATAAAGCACGAAACACATTTTAAAGACGGGATGGCGGTTGAAAAAAACTTTGACACCTACAAAATGCCCCGTATAAACGACATACCGGATATAGAAGTGTACATCATGGACAATGACGAAGCCGCTGGCGGCGTAGGCGAACCCGGCCTACCTCCACTCGCTCCTGCTCTTTGCAATGCCATTTTTGACCTCACTGGCAAACGCATACGCAAATTGCCTTTTACTCTGGAAGAAGTATAAGGCAGGTACATCTTCACTACCCAAAAAGGCCCCTATCCCACCCATTCAGCCACAGTCATTACATCCGCATGCCTTGGAAATATCTTGGTGGTCAGCACTCTCTGCACCTCTTCATCAGCATCGGCACAGCAGTCCGCCAGCACGGTTACCCCATAATCTTTGTCAACAGCTTCCCGCAGCGTTGACAACACCACACCGCTGGTAGAAATGCCGGTTAGTACCAGATGCTGGGTACGGAACGACCTTAATACCATTTCCAGGTCACTGCCGGCAAACGCGCTTAGCCCGCGTTTCATCACCTGCAGCTCATCGTCCCTCTTGCCAAGTTCAGGCGATACAGTTGTAAACAGGTTCATATCCACATTGGCAACCCTTTCTTTAATGGCAGCCAGGCCTTTATTGTTGGCCCGCCCTTCCCACGCATTTTGCCTGAAACCAACAGTAACAAATAGTACAGGCATTTTAATCTCACGGGCATAGCCTATTGCTTTCCTGTTCGCATCTACCAATGCAGTGCCACCCTGTGAAAAATTGCCGATTATCCCAGCTTGCATGTCCATTACCAGTAGGGCAGTATTTTGTATCTTCTGATCCATCTGTATCGGAGTTTTATAAAATTGAAGATGCAAATATTGAAAAGAATAGTCATCCACGCTGTGACGAAAGTCACAAACTATTGTCGCTGTTTCTCCCACGAATGCGGCTCA
>Ga0105240_10014368_pt1 | contig 10811 bp, 4 predicted proteins | sample KBSC54metaG_FD_80426 | JGI IMG/M metagenome (GOLD analysis project Ga0105240, IMG submission 80426) | Corn rhizosphere microbial communities from Kellogg Biological Station, Michigan, USA - KBS C5-4 metaG | ecosystem: Host-associated > Plants > Roots > Rhizosphere > Soil | place: Michigan, USA...
ACGGGAGCCGTCGGCACGCTGCAATCGTCCCAGGCGTCCGGCATCTGGCGGGGGCCCGCGTTTGTCGGTTTGGACGTGCCTGCGGGCCCGCGTGTCTCATTGCGCGCCGAGGCTGACCAGATCGCCGCAAACACAACGCTCGATCTCGCGCCGGGCACTGAGAGATCTCTGACCTTCGTCGTCGGACGGGCAGATCCGACGGGCCGTTACGCAAACGTATTTGACTCACCGCGACGTCTGCTCGCGCATCTCGCAGTGAAAGCCGACGCCTATGCCAACAGGCTCGCTGGCTTCATCGCGGCCCTGCCCAAAACGGGCGACGATGCGATCGACCGCTATCTTCGCTGGTACACCTCCGCCGGCATTCTCCTTACCAAAGGCCTGCGCACCGGCGAAGTGCTGACAATGGGGTATGTCGAGCTGAATCAGCGCGACTCGTTCTGGTCGAGCGGCGCCCATCTCGTCTTCTGGCCTGACCTCGAGAAGAAAATGATCGAGGAGACCGTACAGAGCCAACGGCCCGACGGCCGCATTCCGGTGACTATCCTGCCGGTCATCGATCGTGGCGACGAGCTCGACAGCGCCGAGTATTTCATACTGCGCGTGTCACGTTACTGGCGCTGGTACCGGGACAAAGCACTGTTGGATGAGACCTGGCCCGCCACAAGACGAGCGATCGACTATCTGGCCTCGCGCGACGCTGAGAACGTCGGCGTGCCCATGCAAACCTCGTTCTGGGCCGACTGGAAAGACGTGCCCGGCGTCGAAGGCAGAAAGTACGCGCCGCACTTCGATCTGTTGTGGGTTGCAGCACTCAAAGCCGCAACTGAGCTCGCGCGTGCCGCCGACGATGCAACGGCTGCCGCAGTCTACGCCGCCATGCGTACTCGCGCCGAGGCCTTCCTCAACCGGCCTTTCGAACAGGGCGGCATGTGGAACGGGACCCACTATGTTGATCGCTGGGCCGATAGCCGTAAACCGAGCTATGTCCTGCTCGACCAGACGATCGGCGCATACTTCGATGTCGTCTCGCGCGCATGCCTCGAATCCATTTACGACCGACTGAAGGCGAGCGAAACTGCCTACGGCGTTCGCGAAACCTTCCCATACGCACCCTACTCGAGCGGCTACCGCGTCGATGACCGCCCCGGCAATTACCACAACGGCGGGATCTGGCCCTGGCTCAATTTCGTTGATGTCGCCGGCCGCTATCGTCACGGCCGTGCGGATGATGCCGAGCGCATCATCCGCGAAGTCGGGCACCAGGACCTCGACGCTAACGACGACGAGCAGCCGGGTGAGTTTATGAACGGCGACACCGGCAAAAATATGGGCTTCGCAATTCAGGCATGGGACGCGTCGCTTTTTTCCGCGATCTACTTTGGCGCGTACGGCGCAGAACGCATTTCTGCTCGAGAGGTCGAGCTCCATGTTCGCATACCCCAAAACCGCGACTTCTCCACACGCCTTCTTCTGCCAATGGGCGCTGGGACCCTCTCGAGTCACGCGGGCAAACTCATGTGGGCGCCGGATGCTCATGCACCGCTTGGAGCGCAAGTCGTGAAGCTTTTGGACGAGCGCGGCAACACCCACCCCTGAGGCACTACATTGACGATTTCTTCCAACATAGACTGGATAGCGCGCGCGGACAACCTGACAACCCGCGTCCGTAACTATCTCGACGGTCGCTGGCAAGCCGAATCGGGCGGCCAGCTGAAAAAATATTCCCCGCGCGACGGTCGTCTGCTCGCGCAATTCGGCAGGGGCACGCCGGCGGACGTGGACGCTGCCGTTGTCAGCGCGCGTCGCGCCTTTGAGGATGGACGCTGGTCACGCCGCTCAGTGCAATACCGCAAGGACGTCCTGTATCGCCTCGGTGGTCTGATCGAGAGAAATCTCGAAGAACTTGCCCTTCTCGAGTCCCTCGACGTCGGCAAGACCATCACCGATGCGTTGACGATCGATGTCCCCACGGCCGCTACGGTCCTCAAGACAAGTGCCGAGTGCGCCGACAAAGTGTTCGGCGATGTCTATGGCACCGATGACAGTACCCTTACGTATCAACTTCGGCGCCCTGTCGGTGTGGTCGGCGGCATCATCGGCTGGAACTTCCCGCTCCTCCTTGCGGCGCAGAAAGTGGGGCCGGTGCTCGCGGCCGGCAACTGTCTCGTCCTCAAACCTTCCGAGATCACCTCACTCAGCGCGGGCCGGCTGGCAGAGCTTGCGGTCGAGGCGGGCGTTCCGCCCGGAGTGTTCAACGTCGTCCACGGCGACGGCGCCGTCGGCGCCGCACTGGCTCAGCATCGCGATGTCGATCTCATCACCTTCACCGGCAGCACCCAGACCGGCAAACGCCTCCTGATCGCCTCCGGCGAGTCGAACATGAAACGGCTCATCCTGGAATGCGGTGGCAAGGCTCCGAACATTGTGTTTGATGATTGCCCCGATCTCGACGGCGTCGCCGCTGCCATCGTCGCCCGCGCGTTCTGGAATCAGGGGCAGGTATGTACCGCGAGCTCGCGTCTGTTGATTCAGCACAGCGTCAAAGAGCGGCTCTTGCCTCTGGTCATCGAAAAGTCATCAACCCTCAACCCTCAGGATCCGCTCACAACAGCGGCGACATTCGGCGCCGTAGCAAGCCGGGAGCACCAGGAGAAGATTCTTGCCTACGTCCGATCTGGCCAGGCTGAAGGCGCACGCATCGCTCATCAGTCCTGCGTTCAAAGCCCGCACGCCAACGGCTTCTATGTGCCGCCCGTCATTTTCGACAACGTTTCCATGGCGAACAAGATTGCGCGTGAAGAGATCTTCGGTCCTGTGCTCGCGGTCATGGGATTCCGCGATGAGGAAGAGGCTATCCGGATCGCCAACGACACAATTTACGGCCTGTCGGCCATTGTCTGGACCCAAAGCCTCCGCCGGGCGCACCGGATGAGTCAGGGTATCAAGGCGGGTTGGATAGTCGTCAACGCGACTGACAAGCCGACGAGCGACGCCGGAGGCGCGCTGATGACGATCGGCGGTCACAAAGAGTCTGGCCTCGGCGCAGAGGGCGGCATCGCCGGGCTTGCGGAATACACGATCAGCACCGCCGTGCAAATCTTTGTGTAGGGAATATCTCACGTGCGCAGGCGCATCATGTGCCGCTCAAACCAGTCCACGACGCGCGCGGCGTAGTCGATCAATGCCGGAAATGCCCGTATGCCGTGACCCTCTTCGGGGTACGTGACGAGTGCAGAGATTGCGTCGTTCTCGACCAACGCGCGGTGGAACTGGGCAGCCTCCTGCGGCGGTGTGCAGCGATCCAGCCCGCCGCAAATGCTGAGAGTCGGGGTTTTGACCTGATGCGCATACAGTACCGGGCTGCGGGTGTAGTACGGGCCATCGCGGTTGCGGTAGCAGTCGGCAAGGAACAATGCCACGAATTGTGGAATGTTTGACAGAAGATGAGAAGTCACGTGATTGGTGGCCGGAGAAACGGCAACTGCAGCGGCAAACCGTGTTGATTGAGAAACCAACCAGCACGTCATGAATCCGCCGTAGCTTCCCCCGGAAACACCTAAGCGCTCCGGATCGGCAATCCCTTTTGCAATCAGATCGTCAATGCCTGAAAGGCAGTCTTCAGCGTCCGCGCCGCCGAGATCCCCGAGCACTTTTCTTGCGAACGCTTGCCCCCACCCAAAACTGCCCCGGGGATTGGGAAAGAAGATGGCGTACCCTCGCCTCAAGAACATGAGCGCGGGCGCATGCCGCCGGCCCAGCCAGGTGGGCCGCCACTGGCCTACCGGTCCGCCGTGCACGTACATGATCAATGGGAATGGACCTGTTCCCCGGGGACGTAGGAGCCATCCCTCTATATCCAGGCCGTCGGATGCCTTCCAGCTCAAGGCTTCTACCAAGGCGGTGGTTGCCATCATCTCGCCATAACCGTGGTCGAACGATGCTATCGTGCGATAACGTCCTTCGTGAATCAGGGCGATTTCCGGGGCATCGAGGAAGCCTTCCCCGACCAACACGCAGTCGTCCGTCGAGGGTAGCGCAGACGATGTCGCGCAAATACCGACCGAGGCGCGCACCTGACTGCTCCACACCTCTTTGAACGTCCGTGCCACAGGATCGTACGAGCTCACCACGGTCCGCAGTCCCCGATGGCCTGTGACCATCAATTGCCCATTGGGCCTCCACTCCAGATGCGATACGTCCACACCCAAGGTATCGACCGACTCAATATCTCCCCAAGGCCGGTGGATCAGACGCAAGTCCCCGACTACAACGCCGCGATCGCTGGACAGCCCCTCGACGAATGCGATCCGCCCACCGCACGCCGTTGCGGCGGGCACGCCGATCTGACCCTGCGGCCTGTAAAACTCCTTTGTTGCGCCGTTTTGTGCGTCTATCAGCACCAGATCGGAGCGGTACCAGTCACCCTCGGTCGCGCCCGAGCTCGCAATGGCAAGGATCGAATCTCCACCGTGCCACACGGCCTCCCAGATGTTATAGCCGTCGGCGCTGAGCTCTCGCGTCGTGTCTGTCTTGAGATCGTAAATCCATGCTTGGCGGCGAGCATCGCGATGAGAGCCGTAGTCAACCAGAGGGCGCCAGGAAGGACGCTCGTCGTTGTCCCACCGACAGGTTTTCGCGCCGGACGACCCCGGGAGATCCGCCTCATCGCCGGCGACGCCGAACAGTAGTTGGTATCCATCGGGAGACCAGTGCAGGTACTCCACCCAACCCTGAACTGATCCGACCGGCCGGATGGTGCCGCCGGCCCAGTCCATCAGATAGGGTTGGAAGCGACCGGCGGTCTTGCGATCGGATAGGAGGGCGACCTGTCGGCCATCCGGGGAGAATTTAGGCATCTTGTCCGAATGAGGCCCGGAGGTGAGCTCTCGCACGTTGCCGGCAGTCAGATCGACCGCGGCGATCCTGGTTGACGGCGTCCCCCGGAGTTCACTCACTACCGTGGCCGTGAAGACGGCGAACTGGCCATCTGGGGATACCGAGAGCTCGGCCGCGTCGCTGATCTTGTTGGTACCCGGTTGGCGCAAAGCTCGGTGAACTGCCTCCGCCTCCGCGAAGAGGGCCGTGTGTGATGCGTCTTTTTCCATCAACATTTCCGCGATAGCGCCCGCCGTTAGTCGGTGCCCGCCACGGTGGACTCCAGGTGCGGCAGGGGCGGTGTGGCGCGATCGAGGAGGTCCTGCCGGACGGTCTGGCTTGCACGCCAGAAGAGATACGAGCCTCCCAGTGATACGAATGACATCGCGAGCATGGCATTTCGTAATCCGGTCACTCCCCGTTCCGCGCCCGTCAGGTCGCTCAGGACGCCGACGATCTGCGGGCCGATTCCCATGCCGATGAGATTCGCCAGTAACATGACAATGGACAACATGGTGGCCCTCATCTCGTCCGGCACGAGGCGCTGCAGTAAGGCATAAATGGGTCCAAAGAAAAAATTGAAGGCCATGGTCATGGGGATCAGAGCGAGAAGCGCCTGATATTTCTGCGACACCGTCAGAAAGGCGACCAGACACGGGACGAGGCACGCGATCCCGATGGCAATGCACCTGAGCTGCGCGGGTTCGTCACTCGCGAGCACTTGGCCGGCGATATAGCCGCCGGCAAGAACCCCAAGCGTGCCGCCCAGACCAATGATCAGTCCCAGCCAGAGCCCCAGTTCGGCGGTGCCCGTGCCGTACTTGCGCATCAGGAAGGCGGCATACCATGGACTGAGACCCAGACTCACCATGTATAGTACGACGAAGGCGGCGGTCAAATATCGACACGAGCGCTGCTGCCACATGAATGCAAAGACGCCCGCCACGGGACGCCGAAGACGCGTGCGAGCGCTGTTGGATCTTCCTTCTTCGCGTGTCTCGGCGACGGTGGTCCTCACGATGGCGGCCACTAGCAGACCTGGAATACCCATTGTCAGAAAAGCCACACGCCAGCCGTAGTGTTCGTTGATCCAGCCTCCCAGAATAAAGCTGACCAGCGCCGACAGCGTCCCGCCAGATACGTAGATGGATAACGCCCGAGTTCGTTCGGCGGCACCGGGAAAGTAGTCGCCGACCAGCGAATAGGTCGGCGGCATGGCGCCCGCCTCACCGACAGCAGCGGCCATCCGGGCGAGCAGTAGTTGAAAAAAATTCCCGACCAGGCCGCAGGCGATCACCGTCGCGCCCCAGAGCCCAATGGCCACGGAGGTCAGGGTTACGCGATTGCCGTGGTCGGCGACACGGGCAATCGGGACCCCCATGGTGGCGTAGAAGATCGCGAATGCGATACCCGTCAGAAATCCCAGTTGCGTGTCGCTCAGGTGTAAGTCCAATTTGATGGGCTGGAGTAACAGCATCATCAAACCCCGGTCTACCAGATTCAGCAAATAGACGGCGGTCAGGACCGAGAGCACGTAACGTTTGTAGCCAAGGCTCGACACGTGGACTACAGAAATCGCTCAAACCATTCCAGCAACGCCGTGTTCTGCGCCACCCGGGTTCGAGGGGGTCCGATCGAGTCTCCCATGTGGTTCGCATCCCGCAATCGAACCAGCTCGGAAATGCACCCCACGTCCAGCAGAGCGCGATGGAATTGCTCCGCCTCGGCCATCGGACATCGCAGGTCCAACTCGCCGTGAATCAGCAGGGTCGGCGTCCTGCATCGGTGGGCGTATGTCAAAGGCGATCGGGCCCGATACACATCGGGTATCTCGTGGGGCCGCCCACCCAGATCCCGACAGATGAATTCAGGGGAGTCCGACAAGTAGTATGCGGACTCGAGATTCGTGACCGCTGCTTCCGCGACAGCCGCGCGAAATCGTGACGTGTGGCCAACCAGCCAGCAGGTGGCAAAGCCGCCGTGGGACGCGCCCCAAACCCCTAGGCGCGCGGGATCCACCAGTCCCAAGGCGATGCCGGTCTCGACGAGAGCCATGTGATCCGGGAAGGCGCGAGCTCCCCAATCTCCCATGACCGCTTGACCAAACTCCTCGCCGTATCCGAAGGAGCCACGAAAGTTTCCAAACAGCACGCCAAACCCGCGTGAGGCCAGCAGATGCAGATCGAACCGAAACGCGTGTCCAGCGGCGATGAAAGGCCCCCCGTGAATGAACATCACGGTCCGCACGGGCGCCGCTTGGCCGGCCTGCGCCAGAAACCATCCTTCGATGTCGAGGCCATCGGCGCTACGGGCGTTCAGGGGCCTCACTCGCAGCTCAGGCCAGCTCGTCAACACCTCGTTGTTGGAATGTGTGATCTGATGCTCGGCCTGTCCATCCCAAATGTACAAATCGGGTGGCGTGAGCATGGTCGCCGAGACGAAGAGGAGCTTGCGCCGATCGTTACTGGCGTTCAGGGCAATACAGGCGCGCTCCCCGCCGATGATGCGCCGACACTGTATTGGACCGCGGAGTGAGAGCTCAAAGATCTCCGCGCGCCCACCGAGTTGGGCGGTTGCCCAAACCGAGTCGGGGCTTGCGAGAACAACCCCGTTCAGGTTCGACAAGTCCCAGATGGGCATGTCATGATGGAGGCGGAACCCCACTTTGCCCTTCACGCTGGGGGAGCGGCAACTCCTGGCAGACCCATCGCAGTCAACGACCCACAGGTCGGTCGTGGGTATGGTGAGTGGACTCTGATACGCTGCGACGATGACAAATCGTTGTCCGCAGGGAAGCCAGTGTGCCGACTGTATGAACCACTCGCGATCGAGATGTCGGCGGATCGCCTTATCGGCGATCCTGACGGTGTAAAGCGAGGGCGAATAGTTCGAGCCGGGTATGGGACTCGAGGTGCCAAGGTATAGAAGGCGTTCACCTGCTTCGTCCCACTCCAGATGCGCGTAGTAGTTCCCGTCTTCCACTATCGTCGATAGGGCTCCAGAGGCGACATCGACTATGCAGATCTTTTGCGTTCGTTGGTCGATGAAACCCAGGCCGTCAGCTCGAAACTCGCGCGCGGTCACTCGCCTGACTTCGGTCGCTTCGTAACTGTTACTCTCGACGACCACGGCAATCCGCGTGCCGTCCGCAGACCAGGCGGGTGGTCCCTGCAGGGTTCCTGCTGGTATTTCAATGACATGTGGGGCGCCGTCGCCGTGGTTTGACAGAATGACGAGGGAGGCGGTGCCGGAACCGTTTGCGACATAGGCGAGTTGACCAGCCACGGACCAACGGGGATAACGACCTTCAGCCTTGCGGGTTGGTGCCCGATGTCGAGTCGAGTCAAAATCGTGAATCCAGATCTCGGACACATCCATGTGTCCTTCGGTTCGGGAAATCTCGTAGGCGAGCTGTTGGCCGTCCGCCGAGATCCTTGCATCTCGGATGAAGCTCAGACGGAGCACGTCCTCCGCGCTGAGAGATCGCCTCACCATGTGACCGCGAGGTTGATTCCCACGGTCCGCGGCTGGATCAGATAATAGCCGTTCGGGTTCGCGATATTGAGCTGACTTTGGAGGATGCCGCGCCGATCGGTCGCGTTGTTGAGATAGCCATTGATTGACCAGCTGTCGAACTTCAGTCCCGTACGAAAGTCGACTTTAGTATAGGACGGGAATGTCTGCCGGCTGCCGGCCGGTTGAAAGTCGCCCAGACGATCTCCAACATAGGTGACTGCGCCACCGAGGATACCGGTCACATCGCGCCCCACTCGAAACTCCTGCATGAGCGACAAGTTGCCCGAAAAGCGGCTGCTGAAGGGCAAGCGGTCGCCGTCCAGGCCAACCAAATAGCTATTGCGCGGAAAATTCTCGATCAAGAGGGCGTCGGTATACGCGCCCCAAACACCTAACGTGAAACCAATCCAAGGATGGGCTTGCACCGACAGCTCCGCTCCCTCGCTTTTTGCACGGCTGGCATTCACGTAGTAGGTGAGCTTGGATACGGGGTCGGTCACGTTGACCTGCAGATCCTTCCAGTCGATGTAGTACAGCGAGGCATCGACCGACAGCGCGCGATTCAGGAAATCTCCTTTGACGCCGGCTTCGTAGTTCTTGGTCTTGTCAGGCGCATAGGAGCTCGGCAGCGTCGGATTGACGGCTGTACCCTCGTTCACTCCCGGCGGACGATATCCGGACGCAAATCGTGCGTACAGCATCAAGTCTTCCGACAGCCGATAGCGGGGTGTGACGAGGTATGTAAATGCATTGCCCGTCGCCTGGCCTTGCGGCTGAGAAGCTGCACCGCCAAAGAGACCGCCGCTGGTAGTCTGCGCAAGGGTCGCCCGGCTGTGGCTTTCGCGTCCGCCGAGCTGCACATCAAATTGATCCGTCACGCGGAAGGTGAAATCGGAGAATACCGCGTACTCCTGGTAACCGTTGGGATAGGACAGATTCGCAAGATTGCCCAGCTGAGCGCCGGTCGCAAAGTTTACGACTGGAACGAACTGAAACATCTGCGGCGTATCCTCGTGGTCGTAGAATCCTCCAACGAGCCAGTTGATCCGTTGCCCGAGCGGCAGCGCGAGGCGCACCTCTTCGGTGTACTTTTTGGTGTCCACAGATTGATCGGATGTGACGCCGGTGGTGGGAGAAGTGGCATCAAGACAACCGCAAAAGCTGGCGGCGCCGTTCAGATAGGGCGTGAAATCCCAGAAAAACCGGTTGCGATTGCTGATGAATGCGCTGATCGCCGTGAGCTCGGCGATGCCCAATTTCGCAGTCAGGTTTGCACTATAGACGCCCAGTGTCTTGCGGAATCCACCGGAATGAGGCGGCGCAATCTGTTCCAGGTCTTGCAAACCGAGATCTGCTTGCACGACATCCGTTCCGTGCATTTCACTCGTCTGAAAGAGCGCGCTGACCTTTAAGGAAAGTGCGTCGAACGGCCGCCACAGGGCCGACACGTGTCCCCCAGAGACCCTGCCAGCATTGACTCCGTCAATCCCGTGCACTGGGTCATTGATATAGCCGGGATCTTCCCGCGTAAAGGCACTCGCGCGCAGCGCAAGCACATCGTTTACGGGGATGTTGACAGAGCCTCGAAAGCTGGATCCCAACGTCGCTCCGTTGTGAACGCTACTGATTCCCGACTCGACACGGGCGTGTATCGCATCGGTAGACGGATCGACCGTCACAAACTTAAGAAGTCCACCCATGCTGCTCGCACCGTACAAGGTACCCTGAGGTCCGCGCAGTACCTCGACGCGCTGAAGATCGCTGGGATCGATTTCGGGCACGGCATTGCCAAAACCCCAAATCGTGGCCGAGGTGTACGGGACATCGTCTACGACGGTCCCCACAGTCGGCGTCTGGTTGAATCCCGTGGTAACGCCACGAATGGCGAGCGAAGGCGTTCCAAAGGGTTGCGCCGTCGTCAGCTGAAGTCCCGGTATCTGGCTATAGTAGTCGCTGAGCTTCAGTTGATTGCTGTCGGTCAGCGACTCAGCGGAAAGCGCCGTCACAGGCACCGGCACGTCCTGTAAACGCTCCGCACGCTTCTGTGCCGTAACGACGATTTCATCCAGATTTCCGCTACCGGATGTCTCTGACTGATCGGCTGCGCGTGTGGAGTGCACACCTGAGGCCAGAACGGGCTTTGCGTCGACCGCATTCGATGCTGAGCGAGCCGCGTTCGCGGCTCCCGCATCGCTGGTGGGAGTTTCCGTGGAGATCGCTTTACTCACGGTGATGGAGGTCTCGCTTGCGATCTGGTACCGCAGGCCCGCCGGCCCGAGGAGCTCACTCAAAGCCTGTTTGATGGCGCGCTGGCCTGTCACACCTTGAGTCTTCTGGCCCGTGAGGTCCACGGACACGATGACCTGCAGTCGGGCTTGTTGGGAGAACTCAATCAAGGCGACCGACAGATCCTGGGG
>Ga0105240_10014369_pt1 | contig 10811 bp, 8 predicted proteins | sample KBSC54metaG_FD_80426 | JGI IMG/M metagenome (GOLD analysis project Ga0105240, IMG submission 80426) | Corn rhizosphere microbial communities from Kellogg Biological Station, Michigan, USA - KBS C5-4 metaG | ecosystem: Host-associated > Plants > Roots > Rhizosphere > Soil | place: Michigan, USA...
CCGCCGAGGACGATGTCCGTGCCGCGGCCCGCCATGTTGGTGGCGATTGTCACTGCCCCGGCACGACCGGCCTGCGCGACGATGTGAGCCTCGCGCTCGTGCTGCTTGGCGTTGAGTACCTCGTGTCCGATGCCCTCTTTCTGCAGCACGCCGGACACGAGCTCCGAGGTTTCGATGGAAGTCGTGCCGACGAGCACCGGCTGCTCGCGCTCGACGCACTCGCGAATGTCCTCGATGATGGCCTTGAACTTGTCGTCCTGCGTCAGGTGCACGAAGTCAGCGCCATCCTTGCGGATCATCGGCTTGTGCGTCGGGATGACCATGACCTCCAGGCCATAGATCTCCAGGAACTCAGGGGCCTCGGTATCGGCGGTGCCCGTCATGCCCGAGAGTTTCTTGTACAGGCGGAAGTAGTTCTGGAAGGTGATGGAGGCGACCGTCTGGTTCTCCTCGCGCACGCGTACCCCTTCCTTGGCCTCGATCGCCTGGTGCAGCCCGTCCGACCAGCGCCGGCCGGGCATGGTGCGTCCGGTAAACTCATCGACGATGATGATCTCGCCGCCGCGCACGATGTACTCGACATCCCGCTTGTAGAGAGCGTGCGCGCGCAGCGCCGCGTTCAAGTGATGCATCAGGCGGATGTTGGCCGGGTCGTAGAGGCTCTCGCCCTCGCGCAGCAGGCCCGCCTTCAGCATCAGCGCCTCGACCTGCTCGTGGCCATCCTCGGTGATGTGGACCTGTTTGGTCTTCTCCTCCACTGCGAAGTCGCCGGGTCCCTCCTCTTCGAGCTGGCGCGTCAGGCTCGGGACCAGTTGGTTGATTCGCAGGTACAGCTCAGTGCTCTCCTCGGCCGGGCCCGAGATGATGAGGGGCGTGCGCGCCTCATCGATCAGGATCGAGTCGACTTCGTCCACGATGGCGTAGGCGAGTGACCGCTGGACGCGCTCCTCCAGGCTGAAAGCCAGGTTGTCCCGCAGATAATCGAAGCCGAGCTCGTTGTTGGTTCCGTAGGTGATGTCGCAGGCGTACGCCTCGCGCTTCTCCTGCGGGGACTGGGAGTTCTTGATCACCCCCACCGTGAGGCCGAGGAAGCGATGCACCGGTCCCATCCAGTCGGCATCGCGTTGCGCCAGATACTCGTTCACCGTGACGATGTGCACGCCCTCGCCGGTGAGGGCATTCAGGTAGGCGGGCAGGGTCGAGACCAGGGTCTTGCCCTCGCCGGTGCGCATCTCCGCGATCTTGCCCTGGTGCAGGGCGAGGCCGCCGATCAGCTGGACATCGAAGTGGCGCATCTTGAGCGTGCGCCAGGCCGCCTCCCGGACCACGGCAAAGGCTTCCGGCACCAGGTCATCGAGCGTCGCACCATCGCGCAGCCGCTGGCGGAATTCCTCGGTCTTGCCGCGCAGCGCCTCATCGCTGAGCTCCTTGAGCCCGGGCTCGAGCTCCGTAGCCGTGCGGATGTACCGGCCATAGCCGCGGATCATCCGATCATTGCGGCTACCGAAAATACGCTTGAGAGTGTCGAGCAACTTGACGATCCTGGTTTACTGGTCCGAGCCGGGGCGGCCCGGATACCCGCCTCACCCCAAAATGGGCCGGGAAACGGGCGGGGTATTCTACGCATGCCAGGCTGACTCCCCAATGGGTTCCGACGCCGGGGAAATCAAGCAGTCATTAGACCGCTCGCTCGGCGATGGGTGCGCCTCGGGCGTTGCAATGTGCCGGCCTGGCAGCCGGTCTTATCAGCCAGTCCCGGGCTGCGGGAATTCAGTCCTGTCCGTGTGCGCTCGCGGTGGATGGCGACTTCTCGGCCACCACGTGGGCCGTGCCCGTGCCGGTGAACGCTGCCGTTCCCGCCCGCAAGGCGACGAATCGGGCTGGATTCACCTCGTGACCGTTCTTCAGCACCTCGAAATGGACATGGGGGCCAGTGGAGCGGCCGGTATCGCCGACGAGGGCGAGAGGATCGCCTCGATTGACCGTCTCACCCACGTGCACGAGCACCTGATAGGCATGTCCGTAGCGCGTTGCGTAGCCGTTGCCATGGTCGACCTGAACCATGTTGCCGTAGCCGCCGCGCGGGCCCGCCCAGGTCACGATCCCGGCAGCCACGGCGCGAATGCGCGTGCCCTCGGGAGCCGCGAAGTCGATACCTTCGTGAAACTCTTCACCGCCCGTGAAGGGATCGACACGCCGGCCAAAGCCGGAAGACATGTATCCGCTGCTCACGGGGCGCCCCTCCGGGTGGATCTCCTGCCCGAGCTGGCGCGCGAGAATGACGTTCTCCAGCGCCGAGAGCTGCGAGCCGCTGGAATCGATCTGGCCCTGCAGGCTCTTCAGCATGGTGGAGACATCGGCCATCTCCGGCCGCGTGCCCGGGATGTCCATCTCCGGACCGCCCTGAGGCGGGTCCTGACCGAAGTTGAATTCAGTGCTCTTGATGCCCGCCATTGCGGTCAGTCGCTGTCCCAGCGCATCCAGACGGAGGACGTGCGCCTTCATGTCGCCGAGCTGAATGGCGATCGCATCGGCGCGCGCCTGCATCTGCCGCTTGAGATCGGCGATCTCCTCGCGCTGCCTGGCGAGGATCTGCGACCAGTGGTTAGTCTGTCCGAGGGGCAGGCCGGTTGCGCCGCCGCCATGTCCCAGGCTGAGGCCAATCCCGAAGGCACCGCCCACGATGGCAAGCCCCACGAGGAGCACGCCGGCGAGAGCCAGCGGAGGCAGGTTCAGCTCGCGGGCATGCCCGTGGCGCTTCGAAAAAAAGATGACATTCATGCCATGCGCTCCGGACGCGTGCGTACCCCTTCAGTAACGGCAGGTGACGCAGCAGCCTGAGCGCACGAGCCAGTCATGGCGGGCCTCCCCCGCCAGATTCGAAAGAACTTGCGCTTTGCCGGCAACCCCGCTGTCATGGCTCTCCGCTTTAGACCGGTGGCTTTGCGTCCCCGCCTTTCGACGGGTTTGCCCTTAAGCAGCAACCAGAATATGCCCAATAAGAGCCGTCCAGACAAGCACGGCGTCCGCAAACTCACGGTCCGCCCACCGCGAACCCGCTCACACTCGGCCTCCAGACCCGGCCATTCGGGCCCTCAGCCGCAGCGCGCACATTCTGTCAAAGACCTATTGGCGCGTGCGGTTCCCGTTCTGTCAAAAGCCGCCGGCCAATCCGCCCGCCAGGCTTTCTGGCGCAACTGGCTGCGGGCCCGTCTCCCGACCGACCTTCCCCCGCGAATCACCGGGATTACCGAGCGTGACGGTAACCTGATCGTTTTCGGCGAGTCCCCTGCGTGGTCAGCGCGCCTGCGCTACGCCCTCCAGGAGCTCGGCGTCGAGATCCGGGAGGCCCAGCCGGACATCAGGGAAGTTACCGTCCGGGTCTTGCCCGGTTCAAAGAAGTAGCCCTGCCCAACATTGGCGGCCGCGACCTTGCGGGAATGACCCGCTCAGGCGCCGCCGGAGCCGGGCAGAGCAGGCGCCTCGATGTAGGAGATCGGCGCATCGGCATAAGACTCGAATACCACCTTCTCCCAGGTGGTCGCGTCCGCCAGCAACGCCCGCAACAGCCGATTGTTGAGCGCGTGTCCGGATTTATGGCCGCTGAACTCTCCGATCAGGCTGTGTCCCAGCAGATAGAGATCCCCGATCGCATCCAGGATCTTGTGCTTGACGAACTCGTCCTCGTACCGGAGGCCATCCTCGTTGAGCACCCTGAAATCATCGAGCACAATGGCGTTGTCGAGATTGCCGCCGAGCGCGAGATTACGCTCCCGCAGCATCTCCAGGTCGCGCATGAACCCGAACGTGCGCGCCCGGCTCACCTCCTTCAGGAAGGAAGTCGTCGAGAAGTCCATCGAGGCCTTCTGCGCCCGGCGCTTGAAGATCGGATGATTGAACTCGATCTCGAAGTTGACCTTGAAGCCATCGAAGGGGATGAACTCCGCCCATTTGTCTCCGTCGTCCACCCGCAGCCGCTTTTTGATGCGGATGAAGTGCTTCGGCTGCCGTTGCTCCTCGATGCCCGCCGATTGCAACAGAAAGACGAACGGACCGGCGCTGCCGTCCATGATGGGCACCTCGGGTGCCGACAGCTCAACGATGGCGTTGTCGATCCCGAGGCCCGCGAACGCCGAGAGCAGGTGCTCGACCGTTGAGACCCGGGTGCTGCCTCGGCACAGTGTCGTGCCGAGCAAAGTGTCACTGACATTCTCCGCGTGCGCCAACACCTCACCCGGCTGCGGCAGATCGGTCCGTCGGAACACAATGCCGGTGTCAGCGGGGGCCGGACGGAGCGTCATCAGGACCTTCTTGCCCGTGTGAAGCCCGACGCCCGTAGCGCGGATGGAATTCTTGAGCGTCCGCTGACCGACCATGTTTATAGCTGCGTGAGTCCTTCGTCTCTCAACGATCTTGCCGGGCCGTGGATGACACCGCGGCGCACCGCCCCGCAGTCCGTCGACCCGAGGGCCATGACCCGCCACCACATGGCCCCTGGATGAGAACGGTTGCCGCGGACGCTCGGGTCCGCGGCGCGGAACGGCGCGCTAACGTATCACAAGCTGGCCAGTTACGCTCAATCAGCTTGGCGGCGCAGAAATGCCGGAATGTCAAGCAGGTCGTCCGGCTGGACGTCCTGCCGCAATCCGTCGCCCACCGCTCGCTGCCGCTGAACCGTCGGCTTGTCGAGCTGGGCGTAGTCGCTGCTCGAGAGGGGGCTGCGCCGCACCACCCTCATGGGCGGCTCGCGCGTCTCCCGCTCCCGGCCCGGCGGCTCCCCACGCGGTGCAGCCTCGGGCTGCCGGAATCCCCCGAGCGGCTGCGGCCGGGCCGCGACGGCCGGGCGGCCGAGGCCGGTGGCTACGACGGTCACCCGCACCTGGTTGCTGAGCTCCGGATCGATCACTGTGCCCACGACTACCGTGGCGTCCTCAGAGGCGAACTGCTTGACGATCTGGCCGACCTCCTGGAATTCCCCGATCGAGAGGTCCATGCCGGCCGTCACGTTCACGAGAATGCCGTGTGCGCCTGCCAGGTTGATATCCTCCAGAAGGGGTGAAGATACGGCCGCTTCGGCTGCCGCCCGCGAGCGCCCTTCGCCGCTCGCAGCTCCGGAGCCCATCATCGCCATGCCGGTCTCTGCCATGACCGTGCGTACGTCGGCAAAGTCGACGTTGATGAGGCCCGGCCGGGTGATGAGCTCCGCGATACCCTGCACCGCCCCCTGCAGCACCTGATTCGCCGACTTGAACGCATCCAGTAGTGTCGTTTGTGCCCCGAGGACCGTGAGAAGTTTCTGGTTGGGAATGGTGATGAGCGAGTCGCAGTACTTGCCGAGCTCGGCGATGCCGTGGTCGGCCATGTACGAGCGCTTACTGCCCTCCATCTCGAAGGGCTTGGTCACCACCGCAACCGTCAGGATCCCGAGCTCCTTGGCGACCTGCGCCACCACAGGCGCGCCGCCCGTGCCCGTGCCGCCGCCCATCCCCGCGGTGATGAACAGCATGTCGCATCCCTCGACCAGCTCGACTATCCGGTCGCGGTCCTCCATCGCCGCCTGGCGGCCGACTTCCGGATCGGCCCCGGCGCCGAGCCCCTTGGTGATGTTGGTGCCGATCTGCAGGGCGGTCTTGACCTTCGCGTGCTTCAGGGCCTGCGAATCGGTGTTGATGCACATGAACTCCACCCCCTCGATACCGGAGGTGACCATGTGGGCTACGGCGTTCCCGCCGCCGCCGCCCACGCCGATGACTTTGATGACAGCGCTTTGGCTGTAGGCGTCCATTAGTTCGAACATTGCGCGTGCTCCTCGAAAATGAATCGGTTGATTGAGAGGGTTGCTTTGGTTTTCTTGGGATCGTTCGGTCTGTCAGCGTCAAAAGTTTCCCTGGAACCAGGCGCGCATACGGTCGAGCGCCGTCTTCGCGTTGCCCAGGGACCGCCCGCGACGCGCGGGCAGGAAGTTGTCACGGGCGTAGAGCAGCAGCCCCACGCCGGTGGAGAAAACGGGGTTCTTCACGACATCGGTGAGCCCATGCACCTGCTGAGGGAGCCCCAGCCTCACGGGCACGTGGAAGACCTCCTCGGCGAGCTCGATCGCGCCTTCCATCTTGGCGCTGCCGCCGGTGAGCACCACGCCCGCGGCGATCACTTCCTCGAAACCGCTGCGCCGCAGCTCCTCGCGTACGAGGCCGAAGAGCTCCTCGTAACGTGGCTCGACGATCTCGGCCAGCGTCTGGCGCGCGAGGCGCCGCGCCGGCCGGTCGCCGACACTCGGCACTTCGATGCTCTCGTCCGGGTTGGCGAGCTGCGAGAGCGCGCAGGCGTAGCGGATCTTGATGTCTTCGGCGTGTTGGGTCGGCGTGCGCATCGAGACCGCGATGTCGTTGGTCACCTGATCGCCCGCGATCGGGATCACTGCCGTGTGGCGGATCGCCCCGTGCGCGAACACCGCCAGATCCGTCGTGCCGCCGCCGATGTCGACCAGGCAGACGCCGAGCTCTTTCTCATCGTCGGTGAGCACCGAGAAGCTGGAGGCCAGCTGCTCGAGCACGACATCGTCGACTTCCAGCCCGCAGCGCTTGATGCACTTCTCGATGTTCTGCGCGGCGCTCTCCGCGCCGGTGACGATGTGCACCTTGGCCTCCAGGCGCACACCCGACATGCCGATGGGGTCGCGGATGCCCTCCTGGCCGTCGACGATGAACTCCTGCGGCAGCACGTGCAGGATCTTCTGGTCGGCGGGTATCGCCACCGCTTTCGCCGCATCGATCACGTGCTCGACATCGCCGTGGGTCACCTCGCGATCACGGATCGCCACCACGCCGTGCGAGTTGAGACTGCGCACGTGGCTGCCGGCGATTCCGGCGAACACCGAGTGGATCTCGCAACCGGCCATGAGCTCGGCCTCCTCCACGGCGCGCTGGATCGACTGCACCGTCGATTCGATGTTGACGACGACGCCCTTCTTCAGCCCCCGCGAAGGTTGGGAGCCGAGCCCCAGCACCTCGATGGTGCCGTCGACGCCGACCTCCCCGACCAGGGCAACCACCTTGGAGGTGCCGATGTCGAGGCCCACGATGAGATTTCTATCGGACCGCTTAAGCATGACTTGCACCTGCCCGCCAACCGATCGAGAAGCCGTTTGTGTAGCGCATATCCACGTACGAAATGTCCCCCGCGCGGCGCTCGACGATGGCGAGTGCCGCGCTCATGAATTTCTCGAACCGCTCATCGACCTGGGAGCGCCCAAGCCTCACCGTGATGCCGTTGGCGAGATCGAGCTGCCAGGCGCCGCGCGCATCGAGCCGCAGAGCCGTGATCGTGAGGCTCACGCGAGTCAGGCGGCGCTGCATGGCGAGATAGCGCTGGGTGACCTCGGCCTCGGAGCCATCCGGTCCCGAGAGACGCGCAAGCCCCACGGGGAAGCGGCTGACGCCGGTGGCAAACACCACGCCGCTGCCGTTGACCAGACCATCGCTGCCCCAGCGCGCGGCGGCCACCTGCTCCACGATCAGCACCGAAAGGCCATGTGGCCAGTCGCGCTCGACGCTCGCGGCATCGACCCAGGGCAGCGTGTGGATCGCCCGGCCCACCGCGGCGAGGCTCACCGTGAGCAGGCCCTGGCCGCGCACCTGGCGTGCGACGATCCGCTCGATCTCGGCCGGGGCGATGTGTTGGAAACGTCCCGTTACCTCCACCGTGCGGATCGGCTGGTTGAGCGCCCAGAACACGACACAAAGCGTCGCAAACACTGCCCCGCCCGCAGCGAGCACCCGGGCGACGGCGCCCCAGGGGAGCGCCGCCCGCTGCGCGGCCTTCTGGCGTGCCTTGATGCGGTTGCGGGTCCGCTTCCACATGGTCAGCGCCCTCTCCCGTGGTAGCGCACGAAGCTCGTCTCGAGCACCCGCCAGACGAGCTCATCGAAGTCGATGCCGGCCGCGCGCGCCGCCATCGGCACCAGGCTGTGGCCGGTCATCCCGGGGACGGTGTTGACCTCGAGGAGCAGCGGCCGCCCGGCGGCGTCCATCATGAAATCCGCCCGTCCCCAACCTTCTCCGCCCACCGCCGCGAACGCCGCGCACGCGAGGCTCGCCAGGTGCTGCTCTGCCGGTTGCGAGAGCCCCGAGGGACAGAGATAGCGCGTGTCGTCGCGAAAGTACTTCGCCTGGTAGTCGTAGAAGCCTGTCGGCGTCTCGATGCGGATGGACGGCAGTGCCTGGCCCTGCAGCAGTGCCACGGTGTACTCGCGGCCGGTGACCCACTGCTCCACGAAGACGCTTCGATCGACCGCTGCGGCCGCCGCATAGGCCGCCGGCAGCGCCTCGGCGCTCTCGACCTTCGTCATCCCGACACTCGAGCCCTGGCACGCCGGCTTCACGATGAGCGGCAGGCGCAGGCGCTCGAGCGCCAACTCGAGGTCCTGCGGGCCATGGAGCTCCAGAGCATCGGGCGATGGGACGCCGATCGCCTGAGCCAGGCGCTTGGTGCGCAGCTTGTCCATGGCCATCGCCGAACCCGCGACGCCACTGCCGGTGTAGGGAATACCCAGGTACTCGAGCGCGCCCTGGACGGTACCGTCCTCGCCCCCGGGGCCGTGCAGCGCGATCCACACCCGGTCGAAGCGCTGCTCGAGCAGGTCTGGCAGGGAGTGCTCGCAGGGATCGAAGGCGACCGCCTCGACGCCTCGACGAACGAGCGCTGCCAGGACGGCATGGCCGGTGAGGAGTGAGATCTCGCGCTCACTCGAGTCACCGCCGAGCAGCACGGCCACCCGGCCGAACTCGCGGGGCTCGGCAGCGTGGTGGGCGCGAGTCGGATCGTGGGCGAGCCGCATCAGCGCCTCTCCTGCAGAGGCTCGCCGACGATGCGCACCTCCGGGTGCAGGCGCACGCCGTGCGCGCGCTGCACTTCATCCTGTACGCGTCCGATCAGACTCTCGACATCCGCAGCCTTGGCCTCTCCGTGATTGATGATGAAGTTGGCATGCTTCATCGACACGGAGGCGCCGCCGACGGCGAGACCCTTCAGGCCCGCGGCCTCGATGAGGCGCGCGGCATGGTCGCCGGGCGGGTTGGTGAACACCGAGCCGCAGCTCCACTCCCCGATGGGCTGGGTCGCTTTGCGCCGCTCGAGGAGGGCATTCACCTCGCTCCGATGCTCGGGCGGCCGGACCTCGAAGCGCAGTCTCGCGGCGACGAACCACTCCTCCGCCACGGGCGGGTCGATATGTCGGTAACCGACGGCGTACTCGCTCGCCGGCCGGCGATGCTCGCGGCCCTGCCGATCGATGGTCTCGACCTCCACGACGTGCCGCCAGGTCTCACCGCCAAAGGCGCCGGCATTCATCGCAAGGGCGCCGCCCAGCGTGCCGGGGATGCCGGCGAAGAACTCCGCCGGCCCGAGACCCCATTTGATGCACTGTCTGGCGATACGGGCACAGGCGACTCCGGCCTCGCAATGCACGGTCTCGGGCCCATCGCGCTCCAGCCGGTCCAACACGCCGTGCGTGCTGATGACGACTCCGGCGATTCCGCCGTCGCGCACCAGCAGGTTGCTTCCGAGTCCGACCCAGCAGACCGGCACATCGGCCGGTACGCTCTGGAGGAATGCCGCGAGATCCGCCCGATCGCTCGGTGTGAAGTAGATCTCCGCGGGTCCGCCGACGTGCCAGGAGGTATGGCGGCTCATCGGCTCGTTGCGGCGGATGCGCGGCAGGAACTCGCTTGCGACCGCCAGCATCAGGCACCCCTCCGCGGCGGCAGGAGCACACCGAGGCGCTCCTCGAGCCGGTGCGCCACCGCGCTGATGTTGCCGGCACCCATGGCAACGATCACATCGCCATCGCGGATCACATCCTTCAGCGACTCCGCCAGCTCCTCGACGCGCTCCACGAAGAGTGGCTCCACCTGACCGCGGCTGCGCACCGCGCGGCAGATCGCACGCCCGTCCGCGCCCGCGATCGGCGCCTCACCCGCGGCGTAGACCTCTGTCACGAGAAGCACGTCCACGGTCGACAGTACCCTGCCGAAGTCATCGATGAGATCGTGAGTGCGCGTGTAACGGTGCGGCTGGAAGGCGAGCACGATCCTGCGGCCAGGGTATCCCTGACGCAGCGCTTCCAGTGTCGCTGACACCTCGGTCGGGTGATGGCCATAGTCATCGATCACAGTGACCGTGCCCACGGTGGTCTGGATATCGGCAACGTGCTGTATCCGCCGATCGATGCCCTGGAAACCCGCGAGCGCCCGCCCGACCGCGGCATCGTCTATGCCGAGCTCCGTCGCCACCGCAATCGCAGCAAGCGAGTTCAACACGTTGTGCGCGCCTGGAAGGTTGACGGTGACCTCGAAGGGCGCCCCGCCACGGCGTGTAACCCGGATCCTCGTCTGCAGCCCGAGCCGCCGGACGTCGACGGCGCGCACGTCGGCCGCCTCGCTGAGGCCGTATGTCAGGACCGGCCTGCCGACGCGCTCCAGAATGCTGCGCACGTGCTCATCGTCCAGACACAGTACCGCCAGTCCGTAGAACGGCAGGTTGTGCAGGAACCCGACGAAGCTCTGCTTCAATCGCTCGAAGTCGCCGCCATGGGTCGCCAGATGATCGTTGTCGATGTTGGTGACGACCGCGACGAGCGGCTGCAGATGCACGAATGAGGCGTCGCTCTCGTCGGCTTCAGCGACCAGATAACGGCCGGTGCCGAGCCGGGCGTGGCTGCCGGCGCTCTTCAGGCGGCCGCCGATCACGAACGTCGGATCCTCACCACCTTCGGCCAGCACGCTGGCGATGAGGCTGGTCGTAGTCGTCTTGCC
>Ga0105240_10014371_pt1 | contig 10810 bp, 12 predicted proteins | sample KBSC54metaG_FD_80426 | JGI IMG/M metagenome (GOLD analysis project Ga0105240, IMG submission 80426) | Corn rhizosphere microbial communities from Kellogg Biological Station, Michigan, USA - KBS C5-4 metaG | ecosystem: Host-associated > Plants > Roots > Rhizosphere > Soil | place: Michigan, USA...
ACACCCGAGGAAATGGTCGCGCTGGCATCCGCCAAAGGCATGGGCGCGGCGGAAGAGAGCGTGCAACGCTACAAGCGCGCGGCGCCCGGCGATATCATTGTCAACGAGGCCGAATATGATGCGCTGGGCCATGCGCTTTTGCAGAAGCACCAGGACAAGCAAGCTATCCTGGTGCTGACACTCGACACCTATATCTGTCCGCGTTCGGCCAATTTGGCCGACAGCCTGGGCGACATGTATGCGGGCACGGGCGATGCCGCCAATGTGGCCAAGGCATACTGTCATGGCCTGGAGCTTTTGCCCAACGACCCCGAACAGAATGCCTAAGACAAGCGTGACATGGAAGCGACCCTGCGCTAGGCGTTGCAGAAGCTTGCCGCCCGATTGAAGTGACGTTCGCCCGAATGAACAGTGGACAAAGAGCATTTCCGATCCGTGTGGAGCGTCCCTCCGACGTTTCCGCCATCAACGATCTGACCATCCGGGCTTTCACGGGCATGGCCTATAGCGAGGGCACCGAAGCGCCGATCATTCGCCTGCTGCGGCAATCCGGCGACCTTGCCTTGTCCCTGGTCGCGGAAGAGGGCGGGACCGTCATCGGTCATGTCGCATTCTCTGCGATCCGCATCGATGGAATTGGCGGTGACTGGTTCGGGCTGGGCCCCATCTCGGTCGAGCCGTCGCGCCAGCGTTCGGGCATCGGCAGAGCGCTGATCGAAACGGGTCTGAAAATCCTGAAAGATCGAGGCGCCGCGGGCGTGGCACTGATCGGCGACCCGGACGTCTATTGCTCCTCCGGCTTCACCAGCGATGGGCGCCTGACCTACAAAGGCCTGGAAACCCGCTTCGTGCAGCGAATCGTATTTTCCGGCCCGACTCCGGAAGGCGAACTTCATTTCGCCGACGCCTTCGATCAAGCTACAAAGCCCGAATGAATGGGCCGACCGCCAGCAGGGAGATTTCCGTGATAACCGCCATCGTTCAATTTCAGTTGCCCGCCGATGTGGATTCGGCAAAAGCCGCGGAGCTGTTTCGGGGCTCGGCGCCAAAATATCGGGCGCTCCCTGGCCTCATCCGCAAATATTATCTCTACGACAAAGACACCCACATTGGCGGCGGCTGTTATCTGTGGGAGAGCCGCGCGGCTGCGGAAAATTTCTACAATGCCGATTGGCGCAAATTCATCACCGACCGTTATGGCAGCGCGCCCAAACTCAGTTATTTTGAGACCCCGGTGATCGTTGACAACATCGCGGACGAGACGCAACTTCACACTTGATCTTCAACTTGGAATTCGCGGCTCCATCATGAATGCCGAAGTCAGGGAAAATTCCGCGCTGCATCGCTTTGAACTGCCGCTCGGCGGCGAAGCGATGGCGCTGGCCTATTATACAATCACCGACGGGCAACTTGTCCTGACCCACACCGAGGTGCCTTCCGAATTTTCCGGCCAGGGAATCGGCAGCCGCCTGGCGCGCGGCACCTTCGATCTGCTGCGCCAGTCGGGACGCAAAGCGGTTCTGAAATGCCCTTTCATGGGGCATTTTTTCGCCACTCACCCGGAATATGCCGACGTCGTTGCCGGATGATAGGATAGCGCGCAGAAGCGCGGCCCCGGCATGCCGGCCGGATCGCTTTGAGGGGATAAGGACATGCTGGTCGAACAGATGCTATCGCGGGCGAGCGAGCGGCTCGCGGTGATCGATGCGGGAGCCTCCATCCGGGATGCGGCCGGCCTGATGACGCAACCCGCCACCGATCTGATCATTGTTTGCCAAGGTGGTGCGGTGACAGGGGTGGTCACCAAAACCGATATCGTCCTTCATATCAGCCGCAATCCCGGTGCCGATCTGGGTGCGCCGGTGGACAGTATCATGCGGCGCGACGTCACCACCTGCCGGCCGTCCGACCCGCTCGATGATGTTCTCCAGGCCATGAAGGAAAACGGCTTTCATCGTATTCCGGTCGTCGACGACAAGCAGAGCCCGGTCGGCATTGTCTATGTGCGCGATGCGCTTCAATGCCTGCTGGAAGAAGTCGAAATCGATGACGAGCTGCTCCGCGATTTCATAACCGGCGTCGGATACCGGTGACTTTGTCCAACGGCCGCCATCAAACAGGAACTCAGCGCCTGAGCATGCCGCCCAGCGCGCCCCGGATGATGGCGCGACCGATGGTGCCGCCGGTTTTTCCGCCCAGCGACTTGCCCAGATCGGCGGCGATCTGGCCCGCCACCCGGTTGGTCACGCTGCGTGTCACTTCACGCGCGATTGCCTGCCCGGCGGAGAGCCGCTGGCCGCGCGGATTGTTGGTGCCGAACACGCTGCCCAGCGCGCCCGCCAGCCCGCCCAGAAATCCGCCACCTGCGGGTGGTGCCGCGGCGGCTGCCGCCGCTTGCTCCGCCTTCCCGGCCAGCACTTCGTAAGCGGATTCGCTGTCCAGCGTCTGTTCGTATTTGCCTTTCACGGGACTGGCGTCGATCACCGCCTTGCGCTCGTCCGGCGTGACTGTGCCCAGCCGCGCCGATGGCGGGCAGATCATGGTGCGATCCACCATGCGCGGGGTGCCGTTGCCTTCCAGGAAAGAGACCAGCGCCTCGCCCTTGCCCAATTCCATGATCACGCGCGCCGTATCCAGTTTGGGATTGGGGCGGAAAGTATCGGCGGCGGTCTTGACCGCCTTCTGATCGCGCGGGGTGAAGGCGCGCAGCGCATGCTGCACCCGGTTGCTCAATTGGGCCAGCACGGTCTCGGGCACATCGAGCGGACTCTGGGTGACGAAATAAACGCCCACGCCCTTGGAACGCACCAGCCGCACCACCTGCTCGATCTTGTCCATCAAGGGCTTGGGCGCGTCATTGAAAAGCAGATGCGCTTCGTCAAAGAAGAAAACCAGCTTGGGCTTTTCCGGATCGCCCACTTCGGGCATCTGCTCGAACAATTCCGACAACAGCCAGAGCAGGAAGGTGGCGTAAAGCCTGGGCGTCTGCATCAGCTTGTCGGCAGCCAGGATGTTGATAGTGCCCCGCCCGTCCCGGTCGGTGCGCAGAAAATCGTTGAAGGCAAGCGCGGGCTCGCCGAAGAATTTGGTGCCGCCCTGATTTTCCAAGACCAGCAGCTGGCGCTGGATCGTGCCCAAGGTCGCCTTGGAGACATTGCCGTATTGGGTGGTGAGTTCATCGGCATGCTCGCCGAGAAAACTCAACATGGCACGGAGGTCTTTCATGTCCAGCAGCAAGAGGCCCTGCTCGTCCGCCACGCGGAAGGCGATGTTGAGAACCCCTTCCTGCACATCGTTCAGATCCATCAGCCGCGACAGAAGCAGCGGACCCATTTCGGAAACGGTGGCGCGGATGGGATGGCCCTGCTCGCCGAACAGGTCCCAAAAGATCACGGGGAAACGGTCGGGCTCATAATCATAGCCCAGGCTTTTTGCGCGGGCGACGAACGCATCCTTGGCTTCACCCGGCGCGGACAGGCCCGACAGGTCGCCCTTGATGTCGGCAGCGAAGACCGGCACCCCGGCCTTGGAAAATCCTTCGGCCAGCACTTGCAAGGTGACGGTCTTGCCGGTGCCCGTGGCGCCCGCCACAAGGCCGTGACGGTTGGCCAGGCCTAGGAGCAGATATTCGGGCTCATCACCCTTGCCCGCCAGAATTCCGTTTGCCTGGCCGTCAGACTTGCCGTCGGACATGGAAGGTGCCCCGTGAGAAAGATTCGAGACGCATTATGCACAGGATCGGCGGCGCCGCGCCGGAAAACCGGCGCCTGGCCCCGCCATCACCCGCGCGCCGGACCGTCGCGATACCGCCACCAGACATAAAGCCACAAAAGCGCAATGGCGGGGTACATCAGAAAGCTTGCTTCGGTGCCCAGGACCCCGCCGGTCAGCCACCAGGGTCCATCGAATGTGACATCCAAAAGGCGGCCAGCGGGAAATTGCGATCCGTTGGGCGTGCCGATCACAAAGAGCTGCATGTAATCGAACGCGATGTGGAACCCGACCGCGAACCATAAGGTACCCGTGCGCAACACCGAATAGCTCATCATCAGGCTGAGACTCACCAAAGTGATCACGTCCCAGATATTCTCGCCCGGCTTGTAGAAATAATGGTCGGCGGCGAAGACCAGGGCGACCAGAATGGCGCCGGGCCAGAAGCCCACGCTTTTCCACAAGGCCTGCAGAAAATAACCGCGATAGAACATCTCTTCGGCGACGCCGATGCAGATATTCGCGAAAAGCCACCAGAGCGCGAAACCCGCGATGGATCCGCCGCCGGACGCCAGGCCCTTCACCTGCATGCCGCCCAGCGCGATCATGCCCAGTGCCACCAGCCCAGCGCTGATCACGCCGGCCGCGGCACCTTCCAGGGTGGGCGGCCGCAACAGCTGAGCGAGGGGCATTCCATAGCTGTCGATGCGCCGCCCTTCGTAAGCAGCAAACACGGCCGTCAGGATCAGTGCGGTCAGGAGCGTGCCGATTTCCGCGATCGCGATATTACCGGCGGTCAGGCCAGGCGGAATATGCAGCGCCGCCGCAATCGCATTGGACGGTTCCGTCAGCAGGGGAGTGATGACCCAGGTCGCGGCGGCATAGAAGATCACCGCTCGCCAGAAAAAACGCAGCTTGCGGTCTGCGTCGAAGAAAAGGCGCCCTATTCCGTTCGCCATGCGCTTGCATATCCCAAGGCCCGCCCGGCGATGGTATTTCCAACACCACCGCCGGAGCAATCCGTCCGGGTGCCCGAAATGGGCGGCCGGTAAATCTCCCTAAAGATTTCGACAGCGATGGACTTTGGATCGCTCTATCGTCCGTTTGCTGCAAAGGAACCGACCTCATGACCGATCAATCCGCAAAAGCCCAAGCCTTCAAGGACCTCCACATTCCCGGAAACCCCCTGCTTCTGTTCAATGCCTGGGATGCCGGAAGCACCAAGGCGGTTGAAAAGGCGGGCGCACGGGCCATCGCCACCGGCAGCTGGTCGGTCGCGGCCGCCAATGGCTACGGCGATGGCGAGGAAGTGCCGCTCGCGTTGGCGATGGAAAATCTCGCCCGCATCGTGGCGGCGACATCCCTGCCCGTGTCGGTCGATATCGAAAGCGGTTATGGCGATGCACCGGAAGCGGTCGGCCAAACGGTTCGCAAGGCCGTCGCCGCGGGCGCCATCGGCTGTAATCTGGAAGACAGTTTCCCTGCCGATGGCAGCTTGCGCGATGCCGAAGCACAAGTCTCACGCATCGGTGCGGCACGGCAAGCGGCGAACGGCTTGCCCTTTTTCATCAATGCCCGCACGGACATCTTCTTTCAGAAACCTGCGCCGCAGCATGACGAAACGATGCTGCAAGAGGCGGTGCGGCGCGCCCAGCTTTATGCGGATGCAGGCGCGGACGGGATTTTCGTACCCGGCCTGATCGATCCCAAATTGCTTGCCCGGCTGGTGAAGGCTGTGCCTCTGCCCATCAACATCATGATCAGTGGCGCCACCCCCAGCTTCGATGTGTTGGCCGATGCGGGCGCCGCTCGCCTCAGCCATGGACCGGGGCCGTATGTGACCGCGATGAAAGCGGTGGAAGATGCCGCGCGCGCGGTCTTCGCCTGGACACCGCGCGCATAAAAAAGGGGCGGCCTTCGGGCCGCCCCTCTTCACGCATTCAGCGATCTTCAGGCCGTCAGCACCTTGTTGCAGGCGGCCATGAAGCCTTCCATTTCCTTCCTGGAGCCGATGGTGATGCGCGACACGGTGGGCCAGATCGCCCAGCGGCCGCCCGCGATCTCCACATTCTGGGCTTTGAAGGCGGCTTGCATTTCCTTGGCGGTCTTGGTCTTCCAATCGACCATCAGCATGTTGGCATGACTGGGGCCGATCACCCGAAGACCCCGCTTGGAGAGGAACGCCTCGGTCATGGCGCGCACCGCAACCAACTCTTTGCAGCGCTGATCGATCAGGCTGGTTGCGGTCAGGCTGGCGTTGGCACAAGCCGCGGCCGGAACCGGGATCTGGTACGACATCTGGCCGCCGTCATGGGCCCGCAATTTGTTGATCAGGTCGGGACGGCCCATCGCAAAGCCCATCCGCATCCCCGCCATGCCGAACACTTTGGAGAAGGTGCGCATGATCAGGACATCCTTGCCAGCGCGCACCAGATGATTGGCGGTGTTGTTGGGGAAATCTGAAGTCCAGTGAATATAAGCTTCGTCCACCACCACAACGGCGCCGGCCGGCTTGTTGGCAACCAGCCATTCGATATCGGCCATCGGCGTCAGGGTGCCGGTGGGATTGTTGGGCGAGCAGACATAATAGAGGCCCGCATCCGGATTGGCCGCCAGCATCGCCTTGACGTCATGGCGGTAATCTTCGGTGAGCGGCACGCTCTTGATCGGCGCGCCCAGGAACTTGGCGGCCGTGACCGCGGTCTCGTAAGACGGATCGGCCGTCACCAGACCCTTTTGCGGCGAACAGAATACCAGCACCGATCGCGCCAAGGCTTCGTTGGAACCCGGCCAAGTGGAAATATGATCCTCCGGCATGTTTTCGACCGTGGCGATGGTCTTAATCAGCCGGGCGTGAATATCGTCCGGCGTATAGCGATTGCATTTGGCGCTGATCTCGGCGGACGCTTTGAGGCCCGGCGCCATGGGCCCCGCCCAGCACTCGTTCAGGCTGATGCGAATCGTATCGGTTCCCGCCGCCGCCCGCGCGATTTCCGGATTAAGCGCCAAGGCGGTCGCCCCGCCGCTTACCAGCATCGCCGCCCGCATCATCTGCCGCCGCGAAAACCCGCGACTCAAAAGATCGTTCCTGCCCTCGTCGGTAATATTGAACAAACTGCTCTCCCCTTCGGATCAATGAAGCGACGCTAACCGGAACTTTGCTCCGCGTCAGCCCCAAATCGCAGGAAAAGCGAGGCTTTGCGCGGCATGCGAGATCCATCACCAGCGGTTTGAATTGTGCCGATTTTGCGGCGCGGTTCCATTTTCCGCGCCATACACTTGATTGATTGCTTTCCCGGAAAAGCTGTCCTTTGATGAAACGGCAAACTTGAATCGTACGATCGCAATGGCTCGAAGCCGTTTGGAGATACTGGCGGAAGAAGAGGCGGAATCGCAGGCCGAGCGCGACCGTTTCCAAGAACTCGCGGACCAGTATCGTCAACAGAGCCATCTGCCACCTGGGGGCGATCAATCCTGGCGTGAACGCGAAGCCATGCGCCGCGCCGCTTATGACAAGGGCTATGCGCCGCCGCCGGGCGATCCGTCCTGGCGCGAACACGAAGCCGCGCAACGCGCCGCAAGTCACGAGCCGGAGCCAATACAAGAATCCGCGCGCGAGGAAGACATCGCCGGTGGTATGGCGGAAGAACATTATGCGCTGCAGGAGCCGGACCTGCAGCCGGTGCATGTCGCCAAAGGCGGACAGGGCGGCACCATCCTCATATTCGTCCTGGTGGCAGCAATCGTGTTCGGCGTCACCGCGCTTGCCTATCCAGAGATGCTCACAGCCGATTATTGGCGCACGGCCGGGGCACAAACCAATTCCGTCCCGCAAAGCCCGTCGCGCGGGGCTGAGCCGGCGGCGCAGCCTGTCCCGCCGCCCGTAAAACAACCAGCGCCTTCGCCGGCTTTGAACGTCGCGCCCGCGCCGTCTGTGCCGCCGCCATCATCGCCGCCTGCGCCGGACACGAATATCGTGCCTGCACCGCCCGCGCAGGAAACGCCGCCGCCAGCGTCACCTGCTGCGAAGGCAGCACCGATCGAGGCGCCGACACCGAAACTCAGGCCCCGCGCCGCGGTGCCCGACGACCGCAGCGTCGGCGGATTCTATGCCAAGGTGCCCGCGCCGGATGGCACCATGGAATACAAATATTTTCCTGCCGATCCGAAGTCCGATGCGCGCGCGCCCGCGCGCAAAGAGCCTGCCGTTCCCGATGCGGGCGGCTTCTATGCCAAAGCGCCCGGACCGGACGGAACACTGCAAGACCGGTATTTTCCCCGCCAGCCGCCGCCACCACGCTGACGCACCGGACCGTCAGTTGAGCGCGGTCCAGATTTCGTTTTCGGAAATGACTTCGACCGGCGCGCCTTTACCGAAAAAAGCCGGCCGCTGATAATGCGACGCGCCCAGTACGCCGTCACAGATGCGCCCGTCGGACGCAAGCGGCAGCATGATGCGTTCGCCCGGCACAACGCGACCCATATATTTGAACAACGGCCCACGGTTCAGATAGATCGCGGGCGTCAGCGCCACCTTCGACATGGCGGCGTGGGAGATTTCGAACCCACGGGGTGGGTGAATATCCTGCAGACTGGTCCCGCGAAAATTCTTGCCGAAACATTCGCTGATCCGGTCCCCGGCCAGGCGACCGATGAATTGACGGCTGATACGATCAAAACGATAAGCCCAAACGATGGAAAGATGCTGGGCGATCTGCGACGGCTTTAGCCGCTGCCAGGACGGCATCCCGGTTCCGTTGCGGGCCGCCTGCCAATGGGCGGCAACCGCTTTCAGCGAAGGGCTTTCTATTGCGCTATGCAGAACTTCGAAATTCACGACGTGCCTGAGCGACAAAGAGGTGGGGACGCTAGTGCCCAAGCCTTTAACGCTTCGTGAACCCCTTGCGAAGCCGTACGAAGGCATATCAATCCAGAGTTGTACGCGCGTCACTTGTCCGTGCACGACAATCCCGGATCCGCCGCATCTTTACGGCTGACCATTTCCTCCGGCCGCGCCATAAATCTGCCCCGTGGCAAAAGACGCGTCGCTGGCGGCAAGCTGTACATAGATGGATGCCAGCTCCGCGGGCTGGCCGGGCCGCCCCAAGGGCGTGTGTTCGCCGAACTTTTCCAGCTTCTCCATGCTGGTGCCGCCCGACACCTGCAAGGGCGTCCAGATCGGGCCCGGCGCCACGCCGTTGACGCGAATGCCCTTCGGCCCGAGTTGCTTCGCCAGCGACTTCACATAATTCATCGTGGCGGCCTTGGTCTGTGCGTAATCGTAAAGCTCGGGCGACGGGTCATAGGCCTGCTCGGACGTGGTGCCGATGATTACCGAGCCCGGCTTCAGATGCGGGATCGCCGCCTTCAAAATCCAGAAAGGTGCATAGATATTGGTCTTCATGGTGGCGTCGAAATCCTCCGACGTGACGTCGAGAATGGATTTGCGGCTCTGTTGACGCGCCGCATTATTCACCACGATATCCAGCCCGCCCAGCGCCGCCACCGCCTTTGCAACCAGCTCTTCGCAGAAGGCTTCGTCGCGCAGATCGCCGGGAATGGCGATACCCTTGCGTCCCGCCTCACGGATCAGCGCGATGACATCCTGGGCGTCTTCCTCTTCGGACGGAAAATAATTGATGGCGACATCGGCGCCTTCGCGCGCATAGGCGATCGCCGCGGCCCGGCCCATGCCGGAATCGCCGCCCGTGATCAGCGCCTTGCGTCCCGTCAGGCGGCCCGATCCTTTGTAGCTGGTCTCGCCATGATCGGGTCGCGGCTCCATCCGGGCGGCCAGGCCAGGCCAGGGCTGGCTCTGCTTGTTAAAGGGCGGCTTCGGATATTTCGAGCGAGGATCGTCAGATTGCGCGGACGTTCCGCCAGTTCCGGTGAGTTCCTTATCCATCCCTCATCTCCCGCATATGCGGCTGGATAACGCGGGATGCAACCATCGGTGCCCGGCGGCCCTCATTGGTTTTCCAACGAGATGCGCGCGGTATCGCACCGGCAAACATGCGCGTGGAAGTGAACTTCGCCGCCCACCCCGCGTTTTCACATCGAGAAGTTTGCCTTCAGGAGGTATCGTCATGAGATCGATTTTTCTCACCGCTTCGGCGCTTACGCTTCTGGCGGGAACGGCGATGGCCGCCCCGCCCGACAAGGCGGGTCATGTAAGCCCGGCGCCAGGAACGCGCTCGGAGACCGCCAGCGCCGTCAAGGATGCGACATCCGGACTCGTCGGAAAAGTTTCCGCCGAGATGACCAGCACCACCAAAGGATTCGTCGCTGCCGCCGCCATCAGCGACATGTATGAAGTGGAGGCCGGCAAGATCGCCGCCGAACGGTCCGCCAACAGCGCCGTGAAGGATTTCGCCAACCATATGATCGAAGCCCACACCCAGACCACCGACAAGCTGAAATCCATCCTGGCAAACAATGACATCAAAGTGACGCCGCCCACCCGTCTGGACACGCGCCGTCAAAATATGATCGACAATCTGCGCGGCGCCAAGGCGGAAGATTTCGATCACCGTTATGTCGAACAACAGGAAGCGGCCCATGAGGAAGCCCGGATCCTGATGCGCGGCTATGCCAAGGACGGCGACAATGCGTCCATCAAGCAGTTCGCGTCCGAGACGCTCCCGGCGGTCAAGGAGCATCTGGCCATGGTTGAAAAGATCGAAAAGAACATGAAGACCGCTTCGAAATAAAACCGCAGGAAGATCTGCGACGGGCGCGCCCGTCGGCGCGCCCTTTTTAGCCGGGCTTGCGGTCCTGGTTGGTGGTGGTGGCGGCGGACCGTTCCGCGTCCTTGATATGCGGCACCAACCCTTTCTTCCCGATATGTGCAATGAAGCGTTCCACCCAGCCATCGAAAGCCTCCATCCCGGCCTTCTCACGCACCATGTCGTCGGCCTGATCGTCGGCGTAAGGCTTACCGGCACCGAAATCGGTGCATGTCCATAACGCATCGGGCACTTCGATATCGCTATAGCGGCATTGCCAGACCAGGCCCTGATAGGCCAGCCTTTCATCCCTCCCCCGCATCGGGTGATGCCTGGCGTCGAACCATTCGGGATGCTCCAGATTCTTGGGTATG
>Ga0105240_10014372_pt1 | contig 10810 bp, 8 predicted proteins | sample KBSC54metaG_FD_80426 | JGI IMG/M metagenome (GOLD analysis project Ga0105240, IMG submission 80426) | Corn rhizosphere microbial communities from Kellogg Biological Station, Michigan, USA - KBS C5-4 metaG | ecosystem: Host-associated > Plants > Roots > Rhizosphere > Soil | place: Michigan, USA...
AGGCTCGATGCTCCCCCCGAGATGAGAAACATAGGCGAGACCGCCGCCGGCAACGCCTCCACCCACTCGAGGAGCCGCCGGCCGGCCGCGAGCGAGCGCTCGTCTGGAATGGGGTGCGCGCTCTCATGAGTTTCGATGCCGGGCTGTGACAGGAGCTCGGGATCGAGATGCCCGCTCTTAGTGATGACCAACACCCGCTCGAGCGACGGGCCCAACGCATCGCGGGCGCCTAGGGCCATGGAGCAGGCCGCCTTGCCCACGGCGGCAGCCCAGACCGGCCCATCGTGGCGCGCCGCCTGTGCCGCGAGCAGTACCTCGCGCACACAGCGCCGCCCCTCGACACACTCGAGTCCGGCGTGGAGCAGCCCGAGAAGGAGCGCGCGCCGCCCGTCGGCGGAGGTCATATCAGGAAGCGCGGATGACCTTGAGCGGCCGCCGGTCGCCGCGCAGCTTCTTCGCCTCGTCCGAGCGCTCGAGCTGCAGCCGCTCGAGGTATTCCGGCGTGACATCGCCCGTGACGTACTCGCCGGAGAAGCAGGACGTGTCGAATTCCTCGATGCGCGCATCCTCGTGCTTGCAGGCGGCGATCAGGTCCTCGAGGTCCTGATAGACGAGCCAATCGGCGCCGATGAGCTCCGCGACCTCATCGAGCCGCCGTCCGCTCGCGACGAGCTCGCGGGCCGCCGGCATGTCGATGCCGTAGACGTTGGGGAAGCGTACCGGCGGCGCAGCAGAGGCGAAATACACCTTGCGGGCGCCCGCCTCGCGCGCGAGCTCGATGATCTGCGCGGAGGTCGTGCCGCGCACGATGGAGTCATCCACCAGCAGCACGTTCTTGCCGCGGAACTCGAGGTCGATGGCGTTCAACTTCCGGCGCACCGACTTCTGCCGCTCCTCCTGGCCGGGCATGATGAAGGTACGGCCGATGTAGCGGTTCTTGATGAAGCCTTCCCGGTACTTGACGCCGAGGCGCTGTGCGAGCTGCAGGGCACTCGTGCGGCTCGTGTCCGGGATCGGAATGACAACGTCGATGTCGTGGTTGGCGCGCTCGCGCAGGATCTTTTCCGCGAGCCGGTCGCCCATGCGCATGCGCGCACGGTAGACGGAGATGTTGTCGATCTTCGAGTCAGGACGGGCGAAGTAGACGTACTCGAAGATGCACGGCGTGTGGCGCACGCTCGCCACGCACTGCTGCGAGTGCAGGCGCCCGCCTTCATCGATGAACACCGCCTCGCCCGGGGCGATATCGCGCACCAGGCGGAACGACAGGCCATCGAGCGCCACGCTTTCCGAGGCCAGCATCCACTCCGGCCCGCGCGGCGTGTCACGCTGCCCGAGCACCAGGGGACGGATGCCATTGGGGTCGCGAAAGCCGAGGATGCCGTGCCCGATGATCATCGCCACCGCCGCGTAGCCGCCGCGGCAGCGCCGGTAGACGGCATTCAGAGCCGCGAACACGTCCGCCGGTGTGATGCGCGGCGTGCCGATGCGCTGCAGCTCCGAAGCAAACACGTTGAGCAGCACCTCGGAGTCGGACGTCGTATTGAGATGCCGGCGGTCCTCTCGCGTCAACACCTCGGCGAGCTCCGTGGCGTTGGTCAGATTGCCGTTGTGGGCGAGGCAGATACCGTAGGGGGAGTTGACGTAGAACGGTTGCGCCTCGGAGGCGCTGGCGCAGCCAGCGGTGGGATAGCGGACGTGGCCGATGCCGGCGTTACCCTTCAGCTCGAGCATGTGACGCTGCTGGAAGACATCGCGCACCAGACCGCTTTCCTTGCGGACGTAAAGCTCCCCGTCGCTGTAGGTAGCGATGCCGGCGGCGTCCTGCCCGCGATGCTGCAGCACCGTCAGAGCGTCATAGATGCGCTGATTGACCGCGCTCGTCCCAACGACACCGACGATTCCGCACATATTCCTTACCTCAAGGGGCCCGCGCCGACCAATACACGCAACCCGCTCGCCACCGAGTCACCATACGGCAGCAGCATCGAATGCCGCCACCAGATCTCGCCGTCGAGCTTCAGCAGTTGCGCGAGGATGACGAACACTCCGATCAGCACCACGCCGCGCGCCGCGCCGAAGACAAACCCGAGAAAACGGTCCATGCCGCTGAAGATCGAGAGACGCACGTAATGCCCGATGAGGGCGCCGAGCCCCGCGCCAAAAAGCAGAATGAGGGCGACGATGATCACCCGGGCCGCCCAGGGTCGCACATAGCTGCCGCCGAGGAGTCCGCCGAGGTGCGGCTCGATCATGTCCGAGAAGTGCCAGGCGACGAATAGGGCCACCAGCCAGGTGCCAAGGGCAATCGACTCTCGCAGGAAGCCGCGGACGGCACCCACGGCCGCCGACAGCACTACCGCGGCGATCACCAGGTAATCGGCTATGTTCATAGAGGGAACGAGCCAAGTGTGGGCGCGGCGGATTGTACAAGAGCGCGACCTCCGCAGTACGTGATCTCAAGCACGGGTGCCCGGGAGAAATCGCTGCCCCCCCGGAGCGTCACCGGACCAGCAGGAGCTCGCCCCGATGCCCCAGCCCCCGCAACCGGGCGGCCAGCCGCATCGCCCCGGCACGATCGTGCGCAGGCCCGGCCCGGACCCGCCAGAGGGTCCGCGACCCGCCGCGTGCGGGAGAGACTGACATCCTAAAGCCCTTCCTCGAGAGCGAGCGGGCGAGGCGATTCGCGTTCGCGTGACTCGCAAAGCTGCCGAGCTGCACCACCCAGCCACCTGATGAGGCGGCCTCTCGCACAGAGGAATGTGCGGCCGACTTGCCGGCTTGCAAGCCCGGCCCGGTCCCCTCCCCGGGTGGGGACGCGGCCGGCGTGCTCGGAAGCGATTGGGCGGTCGCAGCGGCCTCGACCGGTTGCGGTCCCTGAGGGGTCGGGGTGCTTTCCGGAAGGCTGTCTGCGGGAGCCTCTGGCGCAGCGGCTGCAGGGCTTTGTGCCGGCTGAGCCGGCGCTTGTCCGACCGGGAGGCCCGAAGCCTCGCGGGCAGGTGGCGCGGTGAGTGTCAGGGTGTAGGAGCGAAGGGGCGTCTCCGGATGCCCGGCCAGCGTGCCCGGATGAGACGCGCCCGCCGCGGACTTCGTCCGGATCGGGCCGGTCAGCAACTCCGGAACCAACAACACGATCAGCGCCACGAGGATGATGGCGCCCGTCAGTCGCTCTTTCACCCGGTGGAGTATACCCCAAGCCAGTCGAGCGCCGGCCCGACGGTGTGAACGGAGCCGCACACGACCACGCGATCGCCCGATCGCACGGCGGCGCGCGCTACCTCGCAGCCCTCGCGAACCGAGCCGGCGAGGCTCGGATCGTGTACGACGCCCTCGAGGCGCCGCGCGAGCGCTGCGGCAGAGATGCCGCGCGGACCCTCGAGGCTGCAGAGCACCCAACCGTCCACCGCAGGGGCGAGTGCCGCTCCAATTGCCGGCGCGTCCTTGTCCGCGAGAATGCCCACGACGGCGAGCGTGCGTCCCTGACAGGGGCGTTCCTCGAGCTGCGCGGCCAACACTTCGGCGGCAGGCGGGTTGTGCGCGATATCGAGGATCCACTCGACCGCACCCGGCACGATCTGAAAGCGGCCGGCGAGACGCACCCGTCCGAGCGCAGCCGCCACGGTCCGCGCATCGAGCGCCCGCAGCACCTCCCTCGCCGCAGTGTAACGCGCCCCCTCGGCGGCCAGCGCTTCGAGCGCGGCGAGCGCGGTCGCCGCGTTGCGGTACTGGATGGAGCCGGCAAGCACCGAAGGCGGCAAGTCATCGAGACTCAGGCGCAGGCCGCGGTAACTCCAACGCGGCCTCCCGTTCGGGCACGAAGTCAGGCGCCAGGTGAAATCCGTCTCCGCCACGATGGACCTCGCCCCGAGAGTGGCGATCGTCGAGTACACGCTCGCCGGCATGCGTGCCGTGCCGAGGATCGCGGGCCGGCCGGAACGGAAGATGCCGGCCTTCTCCGCTCCGATCTCCTCCAGTGTCTCTCCCAGCCAATCGCGGTGATCGAAGCCGATCGAGCAGACCACCGCCACGTCCGCATCCATGAGATTGGTGGCATCGAGGCGTCCCCCGAGCCCGACCTCGAGGAGCGCGAGCTCGACGCCACGCTCGGCAAAGAGCTGCAGCGCCGCCAGTGTGTTGTATTCGAAGAACGTCAGCGAGATCGCACCACGCGCCGCCTCGATACGCTCGAAGGCCGCGACGATCTGCGCATCCTCGACCTCCCTGCCATCGATGCGGATGCGCTCGTTGTAGCGCAGGAAGTGCGGCGAGGTGAAAAGTCCCACCGAGCGCCCCGCTGCCAGGCAGAGCGCCTCGAGATGCGCGGCCGTGGATCCCTTGCCGTTGGTGCCGCCCACCGTGATCACCGGCGCGGCTGACCGATCGATGCCGAGCTGCCGAGCGACGGCCGCGACACGCGTGAGGCCGAGGTCGATCGACTTCGGATGCGCCGCCTCCTGCCGCGCCAGCCACTCCTCGAGCGAGCGGGCCACAGCGCCGCTTATGCAGCGGCGGCCGGCTGTTTGAGGAGCATGCGAAGGAGCGAAGCGATGCGCTCGCGCATGTCACGCCGGTCGACGATCATGTCGAGGGCGCCGTGATCGAGCAGGAACTCGCTGCGTTGGAAGCCCTCGGGCAGCGTCTCGCGCACCGTCTGTTGGATCACGCGCGGGCCCGCGAAGCCGATGAGGGCACGTGGCTCGGCGAGATTGAGATCACCCAGCATCGCGAGGCTCGCCGAGACGCCACCGGTAGTCGGGTCGGTCATCACCGAGATGAACGGCAGATGCGCCTGGGCGAGGCGCGAGAGTGCCGCTGCGGTCTTGGCCATCTGCAGCAGCGAGTAGAGTGCCTCCTGCATGCGGGCGCCGCCGCTCGCGGTGAAGCAGACGAGCGGCTTTCGGTGCTCGATGCAGTGATCGGCGCCCCGCATGAAGCGCTCCCCGACCACGGAGCCCATCGAGCCGCCGAGAAACTGGAATTCGAAGGCGCAGGCCACGATCGGCAGCTTCTCGAGGGTGCCGGCGAGCACGATGAGCGCGTCGGTCTCACCGGTCGCCTTCTGGGCCTGGGCGAGCCGGTCCTTGTAGCGCTTGCTGTCGCGGAATTTCAGCGGATCTTCGGGAGTGATCCGCGCCCCGATCTCCTCGGTGGAGGCCGGATCGAGGAAACGTTCGAGGCGCTCGCGGCCGCCGATGCGCATGTGGTGGCTGCACTTCGGGCACACGTAGAGATTGCGCTCGAGCTCCGCCCGATAGAGCACGGCATCACAGGCCGGGCACTTGATCCAAAGCCCCTCCGGCACCGAGCGGGTACGGCGCTCGGTCTTGATGCGCGAGGGCATGATCTTCTCGAACCAGGACATGAGCGCCGCCTACGGTGGAGACCCGGCGATCATCATAGCGTTTCCGTTTCCCGAAGCACTGCCGGCTTCGCCCAAACGGCTCTCAGCGGGGCACGGTAGCGCGAAAGCGGCGGGGTACCGCACGTGCCACAGGTACAGCCCGTCCGCCGGCGCCGTTGCAGCGCTCACGCGCCGGTCACGACCCGCCAGCACCTCCGCCGCCCAGGACGGTGGCGCATCGCCCTTGCCGATGCGGATGAGGAGCCCGGCGATGTTGCGCACCATGTGGTGCAGGAAGGCATTGCCAGTGGCCTCGATCGAGAGCCAGTCGCCCTGCCTCGTGACGGCGAGGCGCTCCATGCGGCGGATCGGCGATTTTGCCTGACATTCGGCGGCGCGAAAGGCGCTGAAGTCATGCTCCCCCTCGAGCGCCGCGGCCGCCTGCGCCATGCGCTGCGCATCGAGCGGACGGTGAATCCAGGTTGCGCGCGAGGCCAGGAGTCCCGATCGCGAGGCACGATTGAATATGAGATAGCGGTAGGTGCGCGCCTCGGCCGAGTAACGCGCGTGAAAGTGTCCGGGCACCGGCCGCACCCAGGAGATACTGATGTCGCGCGGGAGCTCCGAGTTGGCCCCGAGCATCCACGCCCGCATGCTGCGGGTCGCTGTGCTGTCGAAATGCGCCACCTGACCGCGCGCATGTACCCCGGCGTCGGTCCTACCCGCGCAGACGAGACTCACCGCTTGGGCTGCCACCTTGCCGAGCGCCGCCTCGGCGAGCACCTGCACCGTCTCGGCCGACTGTTGACTCTGCCAGCCGGCGTAGCGCGTTCCAGCATATTCGAGCCCGACCGCGATCCGCATCATTGAAGCAGCACGACCCCTATGCGAGGCACAGGGACGTGCCCCGCCGCCGCAGGTGGCGGAGCTTCGAGCAAAAACCACGCTTTTTGCTCGAAGCAGCGCTGGGCCGGGCAGGATGCCCGGATCCAGCGCTTCAAACGACTTACCCCGGCAACGACTCCATCAGGCGCTCCGCCTCCTGGCGCTGCGCGACCGAGCCCTCGTGCATGACTTCCTCGAGAATGTTGCGCGCGCCCTCGGGGTCGCCCATGTCCATGTAGGCGCGGGCGAGGTCGAGCTTGGTGCCGACCTCGCTCATGGTGACGGGCTCGAGATCCGGCAGCGCCAGATCGTCCGCCGACAACTTCTGGGTAGCGGTGAAGGCGGTATCCGGGACCGTCGCCGTGCCGACATCGAGGTCGAGGCTCGCGCCGTTGGTGCCGTGCGAAGGCTCCGGCTCCGCCGGGCTGAGCTCGTAGTCAACACTGCCGCCATCGAGTGCGGCCAGACGCGAAGTGGCGGCCGAGTCATGGCCATTCGCGTGGCCATCGCCCTCGCTCAGTACCGCCTCGAGCTCGCTCTCATCGATCTGCCAGGCGTTGGTGGTCCCCGTGGGCTCCGGCGAGGGCTCCGCCTCGCGGTGATTGGCCTCCTCCATGACCCGGCGTGAGTGATCGTCCAAACCGGCGACCAGCGTCGGGGCCTCGGGGGAGGCTTCAGCAGACTCACCCGGCTGCTCGGCCGTCTCGAAGGCGCCGAGATCCAGACCCAGATCATCGATCGCAAGCTCCGCGGTCTGCTCGGCGCCGCTTTGCTTCAGAGCCGTCTCGACCTTCTGCCGAATCGTCGGCTGCTCCGTCGTGTGCAGCGCGGGCTGCTCGATGGTGGGACCTTCCGTGAACTCGACTGGCACGTCGTCATCGTGTCCGGGTAGCGTCGCGGTCATCTCCCGCGTTGAGCCGGTGGCGTTGTTCTCGAAGTGCGTATCGAGCGCCATGTTGCGATCGGTAGCGTTGGCGGGCGACTCCGCGGTCACCGCATGCTCGCCATCCCCTAGCGCTGAGCCGATGTCGAGATCGAGGCCCTGAGCATGTGTGCCAGTGTGTCCAGAGGCGACATCGAAATCGAGACTGGCGGCCTGCCCGCCTGCGAGGTCGAGGTCGACACCCGCCGATGCCGCGCCGCTCACGGCGGCGCCGCCGGCGAACAACGGATCCTCGGGCGCGAGCTGCTTGCCCATGATCACGATCTTTTCCCACTCGCCCGGCGCAGCATCGGCACGGGACTCGGCCAGCTCTCGCGCGGTCTGCAGGAACTGCTCCTTGTTGCCCCAGACGAAGAAGACTTCGAGGAGCTTGAGCTTGAGGTCCCGCCGCTCGGGCTCACGCCCGATGGCGATGCGGATCAGATCGGCGGCCTGGTCGTAGAGACCGTACGCCATGTGGAAATCCGCCTCGGCCAGCGGGTCGCCCTGATCGAGGTTGACCGCGGTCTCGCTGCTAATCGTCTGATCGGCCGTCACGTGCTTCGGCGCTACCGCCGCAGCGGCTGCTGCGATGCGCGGCCGCTCGTGCGTTCCCGACTCCTCGACGACAAAGGCATCGTCATGGTCCGCAGCAATCGGACGGATCGGAGCTGTATCGTCCGTCGACGGCTCCAACCTGGTGTAGGGCGACGGGGTCGCACCGGCCGCAGCAAGGCGCCCGAGCGAGTCATCGAGATCCGACTGCCGCCGCGAGCGCCAGGCGCGCGAGCCAACCCAGCCGAGCAGCGCAACAACCAACAGCGCAACCGCCCACCAGTAGCCGGCGAGGGTATCGAGGATCGAGCCGCCCGAGGAGGGCTTGAACGAGGTGGATTTCGCAGGTGCGTGATGCACCACCTGCGGCGGCGGTGCGTGGTGCACCGGAGCGGGCGCCGGCGGCGGCGTTGCCGCCTGGGTGGGCGGGGCTTCCGCGGGCGCCGGAGCGTTGGCCGGCGCACTCGCCTGTGGAGGAGTGGCCGCCGGCGGCGAGCTCGCAACCGGCGGGGTCTCCGGGGGGGCGGACTGCGGCGCTTGCTTGGCGGCAAGGCGAGCCTGCATCTGCGCAAGCTCTGCGTCCTTCAGCTGAAGCGCGCGATGCTCGTCCGCGAGCTGCCCCTGCAGCGTCTGAACCTGGGCCTGCAGTGCCTTGACCTCGCCCGTCGAGGCCTCCGAGGTCGCGGGTGAGCCCGACGCGCCGGCACCACCCTGGGGTGCCACGAGCCGAAGTCTGCCCGGTCCGCTCGCGGCATTGGCGCTCGCCTGCGAGCTGCCGTGCCACGCCGCGAACTGCCGGTGGATCTCGGCCGAGGCGGTCGCCGGCGAGATCGCCGCGACCGTGGAGTTATCAGGAACGCGCAGCACGGCGCCCGAGCGCATGAGATTCATGTTGCGCTCGAAGGCCGAGGGGTTTGCCTGGTAGATCGCCAGCATCCAGGCGCGGGTGGGCGCGGAGGCGATCGCGGTGCCGCTCAACCGGGCCGCAATGCCGGAGAGAGTCTGACCGCGACGCACGATGAGCGAGTGCGGCTCCTCGGCCGCAGGCGCTGGCGAAGCCGTAGCGGTTGCCGGCTCCGTGGAGCTGGTGGCGGGCGTAGCGTCCGAAGCGGGTGCTGCGGCCTGGGCGGCGGCAGGCTGCGAGCGCTCGATCTCACCACCCCGCTTGGCGGTGCCGGTGGCAGCCGGGGCGACCTGGTCGCTGGCCGCCTGCGACTGATTGGGGACGTATACCGGCGGGTCGAGCAGCACGGTGTACTCGCGGATCAGATGACCGCGATCCCAATTGGCCTCGACCAGCAGCGTCAGCACCGGATCCGTGATCGGCTTATCCGTGGAAAGCTCCACCACCTCACGCCCGTCGGCGGTGCGCACGGCTTTCACGTGCACATCACCGAGGAACGGCGGCCAGGAGAGACCGTAGCGCGCGAAGGTATCGCGGGAAGCGAGCTGAACCCGCAGGTTCTGCACCGCCTCCGGCGTAGCATCGAGCAGCTCGATCTGCGCTTTGAGCGGCTGATCGAGGGGCGAGAGGAGACGGATGTCTCCGAGGCCGAGAGCGAACGCCGCTGAGGGCACTACCAGCAGCAACGCCACCGCCCGGCTTGAGCGTTTGGCGACCATTACGACACCCCGGAAGGTATCAGTGAGTGGAATAGATTGTAGAAACAAAGGGATGGCTGCATCTTGGCAGTCTCATCCGATCGAGGCGGCAATATAACTTAATTGGGCGGAAAGCCAAAGCGACCGCAGCACAGGATGAACGAATTCGCGACCACGACCCATAAGTTAAGTCCTACCGTCGATGGCGCGATATTCCCGTATCTGCAAGACATAAACTGTGTCGGCGATCACCGTCGGGTGATATCCGGGGTCTGGGAGCGTACGTCGGCGTTCTGGGCGCGATGGCGCAGGTAGTGGTCGAGCAGCACGATCGCGAGCATGGCCTCGGCGATGGGGGTCGCCCTGAGGCCCACGCACGGGTCGTGACGGCCCGTCGTGACGATCTCCACCGCCTGCCCGGCGGTATCCACGGTCCGGCCGGGCACCTGGATGCTCGAGGTCGGCTTCAGGGTCAGGTGTGCCACGATGTCCTGGCCGGAGGAGATTCCGCCGAGGACCCCGCCGGCGTGATTACTGGCAAACCCCTGCGGGGTGAGCTCATCCCGATGCTCGCTGCCCCGCTGGGCGACCGCGGCGGCTCCGGCGCCGATCTCGACTGCCTTCACTGCATTGATGCCCATGAGGGCCCCGGCGATATCGGCGTCCAGCCGCTCGAATACCGGCTCGCCGAGGCCGGGCGGTACGCCGGCGGCGATGACGGTCACCCGCGCGCCGATCGAGTCCCCCTCCGAGCGCAGCTTCCAGATGAGCGCCTCGAGCTCCGCCACCCGCGTCGGGTCCGGACAGAAGAAAGGGTTCTCGTAGGCGAACGCGGGGTCCCGCGCCTCGAGTCGCAGGGCCCCGACCTGACTGAGATACCCGTAGATCCTGACGCCGAGGCGGGTCGCGAGGTACTTGCGCGCGATGGCTCCCGCCGCCACCCGCATCACGGTCTCGCGCGCCGATGAGCGCCCCCCGCCCCGATAGTCGCGCCGGCCGTACTTCTGTTGATAGGTGTAGTCGGCATGCCCCGGCCGGAAGCGGTCCTTGATCTTCTCGTAGTCGCGCGAGCGGGCATCGGTGTTCTCGATGAGAAGCCCGATGGGCGTGCCGGTGGTGTGTCCCTCGAACACCCCGGAGAGAATGCGCACCTGATCGCCCTCGTGGCGCTGGCTGACGAACTTCGAAGTGCCGGTCCGCCGCCGGTCGACATCCTGTTGGATGTCCTCCTCCGCGAGCGCGAGCCCCGGCGGACAGCCATCGACGATGCAGCCGAGCGCCGGTCCGTGACTCTCGCCGAAAGTCGTCACCGTGAAGAGCCTGCCGATGCTGTTACCTGACATGTCGCGCGCTACCCGCCCAGTTGTTGTGCGGTCAGGAGGAAGACCCCGCCGCCGCCGCGCTCGAATTCCAGCCAGAGAAAAGGAAGCCGCTTGAACGTCCGGCGCACGGCCGCCTCGGTGTTGCCGACCTCGACGATGAGCAGCCCGCCCGGACGCAGATGC
>Ga0105240_10014373_pt1 | contig 10810 bp, 10 predicted proteins | sample KBSC54metaG_FD_80426 | JGI IMG/M metagenome (GOLD analysis project Ga0105240, IMG submission 80426) | Corn rhizosphere microbial communities from Kellogg Biological Station, Michigan, USA - KBS C5-4 metaG | ecosystem: Host-associated > Plants > Roots > Rhizosphere > Soil | place: Michigan, USA...
CGCCCACCTCGCTCCGCGCTCCTGGCCGGATGAGCAAAATCCGCGGCGCCGACGGAGATTAAATGGCTGATGTCAGTGTCTTAAAAGCTTGTCTTCTCGGCCTCTGTCCGCGCTGCGGGCAGGGGCCGTTGTTTGACGGCTATATCAAGCTCAAGCCGTCCTGCCCGTCTTGCGGTCTCGACTATGCGATGTTCGACGCGGGGGACGGACCGGCAGTGTTCGGCATCTTGATCGTGGGCGCCATCGTGGCCGGACTGGCGCTCTGGGTCGAGTTCAGTTTCTCCCCGCCTTACTGGGTCCACGCGGTGCTTTGGGGCCCCTTGATCGTGATCCTCAGCCTGGGTTTCCTCAGGCTTTCCAAATCCACGCTTCTGGTCCTGCAATTCAAGCACAAGGCGGGAGAAGGGCGGCGGCACTGATGGCCCTGCGCTTCCGGCCTTATCCCGGCGTCACTGTCGCGGCTGTGATCGCCACCGCGATCTTGATCGGATTGGGCGTTTGGCAGCTTGAGCGCCTGCAATGGAAGCTCGCCTTGATTGCGGAAGTGAACGGTCATATGGCGGCGGCGCCGATTTCGCTGGGCGAAGCGCTCAAGGCCGACGCGGACAGTATGCAATATCGCCGCGTCGCGCTTTCAGGGCGCTTCGACAATGCCAAAGAGGCCTATGTCTTCACCACAGGCGCTGCCGGTGAGCCGGTCTATCATGTGCTCACGCCGTTTCTGACGGACGATGGCGAAACGCTGCTGGTGGATCGCGGCTTCGTTCCCAAGAGCCGGCTTGATCCGTCGGCGCGGACACAGATCGAAGGCGAGACCCGATTGGTCGGGGTCTGGCGCGTGCCCGACGCGCCCGGCGCTTTTACCCCGGTGCCGGACAAGGCGCATCGCATCTGGTATGCCCGCGACCTTCAGGGCATTGCCGCCGCCGACCATATCCAGCTCGCCGCCCCCGTCGTGATCGAGGCCGATGCCGCGCCCAATCCCGGCGGCTGGCCCAAGGGCGGACAGACTGTGGTTTCCTTCCGCAATGAGCATCTCTCCTATGCCGTCACCTGGTTTGGGCTTGCGGCGGGCCTGCTCGGCGTCTATCTCGCCTTCCACATCTCCAAAGGCCGGCTTGGCTGGGACTGAGTGCCCTCATGCAGCGAAGCGGCAGGGCAAAAAAGGGCAAATATAGTGTCAGAGTCCAGCCAGTTCATCTCTACGCGGGGCGAAGCGCCCCCGGCCGGTTTTGCTGACGTCCTGCTGGCGGGGCTGGCGCCGGACGGCGGCCTCTATCTGCCGGCGGTCTGGCCGCATTTCAGCGCCGTCCAGGTTGCTGCGTTCAAGGGCAAGCGCTACCAGGATGTCGCGTACGAAATTCTGTCGCGCTTCGTGGGCAAGAGTTTTTCTGCGGCCGAATTGAAAGACGATATCGAAGCCGCCTATGCCGGTTTCGAGCATGCCGATATCGCCCCTCTGTCGCCGATGAGCGGCAACCGCTATCTACTGGAATTGTTTCACGGGCCGACTTTCGCCTTCAAGGACATCGCGCTGCAGATTCTGGGGCGGCTGTTCGCGCGTGCCTTGAAGCGGCGCGGCGGCAAGGCCACCATCGTGGCAGCTACGTCGGGGGACACGGGATCGGCGGCGATCGCGGCCCTGGGCGGGCTGCCCAACATCACGGTCTTCGTGCTCCATCCCAAAGGCCGGGTGAGCGAAGTGCAGCGCCGGCAGATGACCACCAGCGGTCATGCCAATGTCCACAACATCGCGCTGGAAGGATCCTTCGACGATGCCCAGAGCATTGTGAAGGGCCTGTTTGCGCAAAGCGAGTTCGCACGCGAGATCGGGCTCACCGCTGTCAATTCCATCAATTTCGTCCGCATCGCGGCGCAAAGTGTCTATTACTTCACCGCCATGGCGGCGCTGGGTCAGCCCGCCACCTTCATCGTGCCCACCGGCAATTTTGGCGACATCTTCGCAGGCGAAGCGGCCGAGCGCATGGGGCTCGCCGCCAAGAGGCTGGTGATCGCCACCAACGCCAACGACATCATGGCGCGGGCCTTGAACGAGGGCGTTTATGAATCCGGCGCCGCGCATCACACGCTCAGCCCTTCCATGGACATCCAAGTGGCGTCCAATTTCGAACGCGCTTTGTTCGAAGCCTCGGGCCGTGATGCCGCCTGGACGCGCGAGGCAATGGCGACTTTCAACCGCGACAGAAAGCTGGCCTTGCCCGAGCCTGTGCTGGACGCCTTGCGCGCCCGTTACGATGCCCGGTCCAGCGACGACGACGACACGATTTCCACCATCAACGCCGTCGCCACCACGGGAGGCCGCATCATCGATCCGCACACCGCGGTGGCGGTCAACGCCTTGCGCAAATTCGGCTTCCGCGAAGAACCGATGGTGGTTCTTTCCACGGCGCATCCCGCGAAATTTGCGGACGCGGTGACCCATGCCACAGGCGCACCGCCGCCCATGCCCGAAGGCCTCAAGCGTGTGCTGGGCTTGCCGGAGCGGCTGGACGTCCTGCCCAACGACCTGACTTTGATTCGGCGTTTCATCTCTTCTAGACTGGCGGCATGATCATAGAAATATCAAGTCTTTCCAATGGTTTGACGGTTATAACAGACCCGATGGCCAATCTGGAAAGTGCCGCCTTGGGTGTTTGGGTGGCAACCGGCAGCCGTAACGAAACGCCCGCCGAGATGGGCCTTTCCCACATGCTCGAGCATATGGCGTTCAAGGGCACGACAAGCCGCAGTGCGCGCCAGATCGCCGAAGAGATCGAGGCGGTGGGCGGCTATCTCAACGCCTATACCAGCCGCGAGCAGACCGCGTTTCATGCCCGCGTCTTGAAAGACGATGTGCCGTTGGCGCTGGATCTCATCGCCGACATTCTGGTGAATTCCGCTTTTGCGGAAGAAGAACTCGAGCGCGAGCGCCAAGTGGTGCTGCAGGAGTTGGGGCAGGCACGCGACACCCCCGACGATATCGTTTTCGATCATCTCCAAAGCGCGATCTACAAGGGACAAGCCTTGGGCTGGCCGATCCTGGGCGAGGAAGCGACGGTCGCCGCGTTCACACCGGCCGCGTTGCGCGCCTATAGCGGGCGGCAATATCGCGCCGGCGCGATGACCCTGGTGTCGTCGGGCGCCGTGGCACACCGCGACATTCTCGCCATCGTGGAAGAGAAATTCGCGCCGATCACAGCGGGGCGGAACGATCTCACTTCGTCTGCGCACTATGTCGGTGGTGATTTTCGTGACGAACAGGATCTGGAGCAGGCGCATATCGTCTACGCGTTTCCAGGCGTCGCCGCCAACGATCCCGATTTTCATGTCTCGCAACTGCACGCCATGGTGTTGGGCGGCGGCATGTCGTCTCGCTTGTTCCAAGAAGTGCGCGAAAAGCGCGGCCTTTGCTATTCGATCTATGCCTTCACCAACAATTTCCAGGATACCGGCTTTACCGGCATTTATGCCGGCACCGGCGAAAAGGAAGCCGAGCAATTATCGGCAGTGATCGCGGGCGAAATGGAAGCCATGACCGGTTCCATCAGCGACGCCGAGCTTGCGCGCGCCAAGGCGCAGTTCAAATCCGGCTTGCTGATGGGACTGGAACGGCCCGGCACGCGTGCCGAACAAATCGCCGGTCAGATCTTCACGCTGGGCCATGTGCAGAGCGTGGCCGAGATGGTGGCGCAGATCGATGCCGTGGATGCGGTGGCGCTCCAACGCTATGCCACGCGCATCATGGCCCAGCCTTCCATCGCCGCGGTGGGGCCGGTAGGCCGGCTGGAGCGCCATGATGTTTTCGCCGCCCGCTTCGCGCGCGGGCGCCAAGCGGCGGAATGATGAAGCCGGCTCCACCCCAAGGCAAAATGCGCGCGATGATGCAGTCGCGCCCGATGGCCTTCATGCGCGGCCTCACTTTTCCGGGCGGCCAACAGCCCGTCATCCGGGGCGAGAGTGTCTATCTGCGCTATCCGCGCATCGGCGATTATGCCAGTTGGGCGCGGCTTCGCGGCGAAAGCCGGGAATTTCTCGCCAAATGGGAGCCGGTCTGGGCCGACGACGAGTTGACCCGCGGCGCTTTCCGCCGCCGCATCAAACGCTATCACAAAGAGACGCGGCTGGATTCGGCCTATGTCTTCTTCGTGTTCCGTGCCGGCGATGACACGTTGATGGGCGGCTGCACCCTCTCCAATGTCCGGCGCGGCGTGACGCAATGTTGCGCCTTGGGCTACTGGATCGGGGCCCGTTTCGCGCGCCAGGGTTACATGACCGACGCAGTCCGCGCCCTGATTCCTTTCGTATTCGGAACTTTGGGACTGCATCGCATCGAGGCGGCCTGCTTGCCGGAAAATGAACCGTCGCGCAGCCTGCTCACCAAGATCGGTTTTCGGGAAGAGGGACTTGCCCGCAAATATCTCTTGATCAACGGCGAATGGAGCGACCATGTCCAATTCGCGCTTCTGGAAGATGAAGCTTCCTTGAGGAGCGGGGCGCGGCTAGGTTAGCCCGTTACCGTCATCAAGAGTCGGATGCGAAAACCGCTGTTCCTTGCGTTGATCGGCCTCATGCTTGCGGGGCTCGCCGCGGCATTCGCCGCCGATCCGCCACATGCAGTGGATTTTGGTTCTGACGCCAATGTCATAAATCTCCGCCATGAACTGACGCCCTATCATGCCCCCAGCGGGCCGGAAGCCGACGGCTCGGCCTGGTATATGATGGCGGTCACCAACAACAGCGTGCGTCCCGCCATTCGCGTGCTTCTGGCCGGGCAGCCGCCGCGCATGGCGTTGAGGCTTTTGCCCCGTCCGTCCCGGCCGGCTATATTGGCGGTGGCGAGTTCGGATTCCGGCGTGGTGGTCGAGCCGGCCAAAGCCTATGGCGGCCGGGCCTGGCGCGTGATCATTCCGCCGGTGACCCAGGTCGGGCTTGCCGTGCGCGTGGCCAACGCCAGCGCGCCGCCTTCGCTATTGGCTTGGACCGAGCCGGCGCTTGCTTCTCACAACCGGCAGCTTGCCATCTTTATCACCGCGGTGGGAGCGCTGATCGCAGCATCGGCTCTGATCACGGCGGGGCTTGCCATTCTGATTGGACATGCCGCGCCGCGCTGGGTGGCGATCACTTTATTTCTGCTGCTATGGAGCTGGCTGGCCGGCACCGGCATGTTCGATGCCAGCCTCGCCACCCGCATCGGCGGACCCTATGGGCTGACGGCTTTCCTGACGGCGCTGGCGCTGGCGGCGGGCGCCCGTCTTGCCGACGCCATCGTGCCGGTGCGCGAGGTTCTGCCCAAGCGCTTGCGGCAATTCCGGCTGGCCATTTACGGGCTTTGCGGCCTGGGCGCTGCGTCTTATCTGGGATTGCCCGGGGCCACCCTGATCACGGACACGCTGATTGTTCCGGGCAGCGCCGGCGTCGCCGTCTATCTTTTCATCTGTGGCCGGCGGGGAATGCGCGCGGCCCAAGTGATCGCGCCCAGCGCTGGCGCCTTTGCGTTGGTGGCACTGGCGGGGGCCGTCACCAGCCTGGGCGGTTTGGGCGAGACATTGACCGCACCTGCCACCACCGGAGGCTTCGCGGCCGCCGGCGCTGTGCTTCTGGCGCTGGCGGTGATCGCCAGTGAAGAGATTGCGGTCTTGCCTTTTCTTCATGGTTCGCATGCGGCACGGCTGTTGGAAGCGCAGAGCACGCCGGACGCGGCGCTCGATCCCGCCGCGCCGGTTGCCAGTCTGGCGCTGGCGGCGATCGGCGCCGCACACCAAGGCATCTTCGATCTGGATTTTCGGGCTCAGCTTTTGACGCTCTCGCCCGATGCCGCGCTGATGGCTGGTCTGTCGCGTCACAAAGTCACCTTGTCCCATTCCGATTGGATGGCGCGGCTCCATCCCGACGACCGCGACATTTATCGCGGTGCGCTGGACACGTTTCGCGGTCAGCCGGGGCAGGCCTTTCGGCTGGAGTTCCGCGCCAAGGGGCAAGGTGGACATTGGCGCTGGCTGGAGCTGCGCGCCAGCATCGTTACGGAACAAGATGTGCCGTCCGATTGCCTGGGTCTTCTCAGCGATGTCACCGATCGCAAGGAGACGCCGCCGCCTGCCGGCGATCCGCTCACCGGTCTTGGCGGTCGTCCCGCGCTCATGGATGCGATGGCGGGATTGGGCGGCCAGCTCGCGGAAGCTGAATTGGCGATGCTCGACCTCGACCGCTTCAAAGCCATTCATGCCAGCATCGGCGATGATGGCGGAGATGCGGTCCTGTTGCAGACCGCGCGGCGGTTGAACGAACGCTTCGGCCGTGACGCGCGCATGTTTCGCATCGGCGGCGATGGCTTCGCGCTTTTGTTCGCCAAAGGCGGTTTCGCGGCCCAAGGCCTGGGCGATGACATGGTGGAGCTCTGCAATCCGCCCCATCCCTACGACGGCCGCAGCATTTTTGCGCCCGCCAGTGTCGGCCTCGCTTTCGGCGAAAAAGATCCGGCCCGCCTTCTCAGGAATGCCGAACTGGCCTTGTCGGCCGCGAAGAGCAAAGGCGGGGCTTGTGCGCTGATCTATGAGCCAAGCCTGGAGTCGCAGGCGCGCGCCGATACGGTGGCGTTGGAGGCGGATCTGCGCCAGGCGCTGGATGAAGGTCAGATCGAGCTTTTCTATCAACCCATCATGCGGCTTTCGGACCGCGCGGTGGCGGGGTTCGAAGCGCTGCTACGCTGGCGGCATCCGACGCGGGGCTTGATCACGCCGGCCGATTTCATTGCTCATTCCGAGGAAACCGGACTGATCGTGAATTTGGGCCGTTTGGCACTGGAGCGCGCCGCCAATGATCTGTCGCATTGGCAACGGTATTTTCCTCTGTCGCCGCCCTTGTTCGCCAGCGTCAATCTCTCTCGCCGCCAGCTGCGCGATCCTGGGTTCGAAACGCTTTTGACCGAGACCGTGCACCGCCACGCCTTGGCGCAAGGCACGCTGACCTTGGAAGTGACGGAGAGTGCCGCCGCCGAAGATCCCGACCTCGCCGCCAGCCTGACGCGGCTGAAGGGGCTGGGCGCGGGCCTGGCGATGGACGATTTCGGCACCGGCGCCTCCAGCCTCAGCCGCTTCCGTGATCTGCCTTTCGACACGGTGAAGCTGGACCGCAGTTTCCTGGCCCGGTCGGGCGACAGCGATGAGGCTGATCAGGTACTGCAGTCGGTGGTGCGTTTGGCCCATGACCTGGGACGCAGCGTGGTGGCCGAAGGGGTCGAAAGCGCCGAGGACGCCGAATGGCTGGCGTCGCTGGGTTGCGAATTCGGCCAGGGTTTTTATTTCTCGCCGCCCTTGAGTCCGGCCGATGCATTGGCCTTCATCGCCCGGCATCACGATATGGCGGCGGCAACTTCTTCTTAGTTTCGGCATTTCCAGCATTCCACAGGAGCGACAGCAATGACCATCAAAGTGGGCGACAAGATCCCGTCCGTAACCCTCATGCAGATGAAGGATGGCGGCCCGAAACCGGTTTCGACCGACGAATTGTTCAAGGGCAAGAAGGTGGCACTGTTCGCGCTGCCGGGCGCTTTCACACCCACCTGCTCGGCCAAGCATCTGCCTGGCTATATCCAGCAATATGAGGCCCTGAAAGCCAAGGGTGTCGATGCCATCGCCTGCCTCTCCGTCAACGATGCGTTCGTGATGGGGGCCTGGGGCACGCAGCAAGGCGCCGGCGACAAGGTGATGATGCTGGCGGACGGCAATGGCGATTTCACCCGGGCCGTGGGCCTAGAAATGGACGGCAGCAAATTCGGCATGGGCAAACGCAGCCAGCGCTATTCCATGATCGTGGAGGACGGCGTGGTGAAATCCCTGAATGTGGAAGCACCGGGCGCCTTCGAAGTTTCCAGCGCCGATCACATGATGGCGCTGCTCTAGACCGGCTTCGCTTTCAGATTGGAGATGGCGGAGCGAGCGAGCACATCTGCGCGTTCATTTTCCACGTGCCCGGAATGGCCCCGCACCCAGGTCCAAGTCACCGACAAGTGGCGCTGTTGCTGTTCGTCCAGTGCGCGCCATAGATCCTCATTCTTGACCGGCTTCTTGTCGGCGGTTTTCCAGCCGCGCGCTTTCCAGCCTTTGATCCAGCTTCGAGCGCCGTCCATCACATATTTGGAGTCGGTGTGAATTCCGACATGCGACGGCTTCTTGATGGCGCCGAGACCCTCGATCACCGCCGTCAATTCCATCCGGTTGTTGGTGGTGTGAGCTTCGCCGCCCGACAATTCTTTTTCATATCCGTCGCTGCGAAGGATCGCGGCCCAACCGCCCGGCCCCGGGTTGCCGGAACAGGCGCCATCGGTGAAAAGTTCGATTTTTGTCATGGTCGCGCGCCCGGACGAAAAACCGGTCGCGGCTTCGCCGCCCCCACTTTTTCTGGTCGTCGCTCCCGGGTCACAGGCCGTACTCTCCAGCGTGTTTCACCTTGAGGTGAAAGCGCAGCCGCTTGGCGTATTCGCGCGGGTCCTTGGGCCGGACCAAGGCATTGGGATCGGGATTGAGCCAGTCATAGAGCCGGGTCAGGAGAAAGCGCAGCGATGCCCCCCGCATCAGGATGGGCAAGGCATTCTGCTCGGCGACGGAAAGAGACCGCTTGCTTTGATAAGCCGCGATAAGGGCGCGACCCTTGGTGACGTTGTAGGCGCCGTCCTGTTCGAAGCACCAACTGTTCAGCATCACCGCCAGGTCATAGGCGTACATATCATTGCAGGCGAAATAGAAATCGATAAGGCCGGAGACTTTCTCCTGCATGAAGAGGACATTGTCCGGAAACAGATCGGCATGAATCACGCCGGACGGCAGATCACGCGGCCAGTCCCGATCCAGATCCGACAAGGCGTCGGCGATCAGAGCACCCAGACTGCGTTCCACCGCATCGGCGCGAGCCCGAGTCGCCCCAGCCAGTTCATGCCAGCCGGGGAGCGACAGGGCGTTGGCGCGGGTCAGCGTGAAATCATGGCCGGCGGCATGCAGGTCAGCCAGAGCGCGTCCGGCGGCGGCGCAATGTACCGCCTCTGGCTTGCGCAACGACACACCGTTCAGAAAGGTGAAGATGGCGCCCGCGCGGTCCTTCAACACAAAGGACTGCGCCCCTCTCAGGCTGCGCAGAGGCTGGGGGCAGGAAAGCCCGTGCCCCGCCAGATGCTCCATCAGTCCCAGGAAGAATGGCAGGTCCTCGGTGTGGACCCGCTTTTCATACAGGGTCAGGATGAACGCGCCCCGATCGGTCTGGAGATAAAAGTTGGAATTCTCCACCCCTTCGGCGATGCCCTTGAAGGTGAGTGGCACGCCGATATCGTAGCCGGCGAGCAGGCTCTCCAGCTCCTCGAAGCCGACATCGGTATAGACCGCCATAACGCCCCATTCGCGCCCTTTTCGGGCTGCTTCCCTTGAGGGGCGCGGATAGGTACAGTCCGCCGCCCAAAAGCAAAGAGGGCCGAGAAGTCGGCCGGAGCCTTCAAAAAGTCAAGTCTGAGCCGGATCTTAACCGACATGCTGCGTTCCCGATTCGCCGTTCTCGGCCTCTCTCTATTGACGCTGGCCGGCTGCAACACCGCCAAGGTCAACAATTGCCCCGTGGCCGTGATCCTGGCCGATGCCGGACAGATGGCAGTCTTCCGCCAGGGGGCCTCACAGGATCTCGCAGGCGAGGCCTATCGCGTGGCGATGACCGGCGCGCGCAGCGGCTGCGACATCAACAAGAAGACCGGGGAGACCAGTTCGTCATTTCATCTGGATTTCCGCGCCACCCGTGCGCCTTCCGCCGACGGGGCGGAATATAGCGTGCCGTATTTTGTGGCCGTGACGCGCGGCGACCAGATCATCGAGAAACGCATCTTGACCGTGCGCTTCCGCTTCGCGCCCGGTGCGTCGTCCGCCACCTTCAGCGAATCGCCGGACGATTTCGAAATTCAGATGGAGAACGGCCACTTCCCCTACGAGTATCAACTGATGGCTGGCTTCCAGATGACGCCGGCCCAAGTGGACTATAACAAGAAGATGGGCCGCTTCACGCCATGACATCGTTGGCGTCGGAGCTGTCGCGCGCCGTGGGCGAAGCCTTCGCCGCGGCAGGCCTGGATCAGAGCTTTGGACTGGTGCAAGTGTCGGACCGGCCGGATCTGGCGCAGTTCCAATGCAATGGCGCCATGGCGGCCGCCAAGGCGGCGAAAACCAATCCCCGCGCCATCGCCGAAAAGATCGCGGGCCGCCTGAAGGCCGATCCCCGCTTCGCCAAGGTGGAAATCGCGGGACCTGGCTTCATCAATCTCGATCTCGCCGACACCACGCTCGATGCTTCCATCGCCCAACCTGATGCGCCGGTCGCGCCCAACGGCAAGACGGCGATTGTCGATTTCGGCGGCTATAATATCGCCAAGCCGCTGCATGTCGGTCATCTGCGCTCCACCATCATCGGCGACTGTCTGCAGCGGCTGTTCCGCGCCAATGGCTGGACGGTGATCAGCGATGTGCATCTGGGCGATTGGGGCCTGCAGATGGGTCAGCTGATCTCCGAGATCGACGTGCGCGGCATTGCACCGCTCTATTTCGATGAAGCCTTTAAAGGACCGTACCCAGAGCAATCCCCCGTTACGATGGAGGATCTGGAAGAGATTTATCCGGCAGCGTCCGCCGCCTGCAAAGCCGATCCGGCGCGGCTGGAAGCAGCCCGCCGCGCCACCCAGCAATTGCAGGAAGGTAGGCCCGGTTATCGGGCACTCTGGCGCCATTTCGTGAAAGTCTCGGAAAAAGGCCTTGCGCGCGAGACCGAAAGCCTGGGTGTGACGTTC
>Ga0105240_10014374_pt1 | contig 10809 bp, 9 predicted proteins | sample KBSC54metaG_FD_80426 | JGI IMG/M metagenome (GOLD analysis project Ga0105240, IMG submission 80426) | Corn rhizosphere microbial communities from Kellogg Biological Station, Michigan, USA - KBS C5-4 metaG | ecosystem: Host-associated > Plants > Roots > Rhizosphere > Soil | place: Michigan, USA...
AACAGGTCGACGATGAGCGGACGGCGGACGATTAGTTCGTTGCCATGGCAGTCGATCGCCAGGCCGCAGTGAATACGCACGCAGGTGCGAGGCTCTTCACGGCAGACGTGTTTGTAGAATTCGTGAAGTTTGCGGCGCAGGATCTCGATCTGGGCATCGAGGCCGGGTTCAGGCTCGGGCTTTCCCGGCGGCGCCTCCGCCGGTTCAGCCGCTGGTGCCTGGGGCGGATTCTGCGCGGCCGCAGGAGCGGGTTGTGGTGGAGCGGCCTTGCGGGCGAGAAGCTTCTCCATCTCTTCCCACAGCTCCCGCTCCTCCGCCTGTTGCTTGGCGTCGCACTCCTTGGGCACGGGCACGGGCTCGACGAGCAACCCGCACACTACGCCGTAGCCGTGCAGGCAACGGTTGTGAAGCTTCAGCTTCTCGCGAAAGAAGTTCTGCTCGGTCTTGAAGTCGTCTACGCCGAGCATCTGCCCATAGAAATAATTCAGCCGGCGAAACTCCGGAAGGTTCAGGCATGACTCGCCGTGAACGCCATGGCCATCTGTTTTTACGCTGCTCATAAGTCTTCTACCCCGCTATCGGATCTCTACCCACGATGGAGTTGCGCCCCACAATCGTCGCTTGGACACAAGCGTCCGGGCTACCCCACAAGACACTCATCCGGTTCAACCGGATATTTCCAGTGCTTCCCAACACCGGCGCAGCCAGCGGCACGAACGCCGAATCCACACCTACGGCGGACCAGTGCCCTACCAGGAATCCCGTGCCGCCTACTCGGATGGACGACACGGTGTGCGCCGGGCTCTGTGACTCGATCAGATTCTTCAGTCGCTGGATCTGTTCCGGAGAATTGTCCGCGAGCGGCGGGACCAACGCACGAAAGCGATATGCACCCGCGGAGAAGGGATCCTGGTCGGGATTCCCGTAGCTGCGCAGCGGCGTCGCGCCGAGCGGCGAACGGTTCAGGTACAGGCGCGCACGCGTCCTGCCAAATAATCGCACAGAGCCCAAGCGGGCTGGGCGTCCCAGAGCCCCCGACGCATCGCACTGCCCGTTATTGGGAGCGATGGAGCCCCAAGGACCCGACGACGACGCCTCTTCGATCGACAGCGTCACGCCAAAAACCAGTTGCACGGCGAGCTGTAGCCCAGCCACAGTTCCGCGTTTGCGATATAGCTCCGGCGCTGCGGCCAGAATCTTGCGACGTTGGTCGTCACTCCAGGTGGCGTCGAGACCGATGTCGAAGAAACCGGCCAGCCACGGCAGCAATTGACTGGGCACGCCGGCCGGGTCGAGCAACGCGGGATAGCGCTGAATTACCGCGTCAACTTCGGCAACGGAGGAATCGAAGAGCGCGAGGAAGCGTTTGGTGAAGTCCTCCGCCTTGGGCGTTTCGCGATATACGTCAGGCAGTCGATCGAGACTGGTGGCGCGCGGAAAGTCGAGGCGCACGCGGCGCACCACGGGCGTCGCGGTCCCATCTCCCGTCAGCCGTAAGCGGAAGAACAGGTACCGGCCGGCGGGTTGATTAATCAGGAAGTCGACTGAACCCGCGGGAGAAGAGGTCCAGTCGGAATAATGCGGAGTGCCCGGCGGGAACGTCTTCCACGCGGGGTCGCGCGAGGAATCGCCCTGTGGCGTCGAAGCAGGATCCTCCGTCGAAGCCACTGCCATGGACAGAGTGGTGCCCGCGGGAATGTCCGCATCCAGGCGGACGCGATGCCATTCGCAACGCGGGATCCCACTATCAAGTTCGAGGGTGAGGAACTGCCCCTGCATCTGACGCTTGGGTAACGAGGGCGGTGTCACCGATGATGCGGGAATCGGGCGCCCATACCAGGAGAAGGCAGTCTCGACATCGAGTCCCTTGCGTGTGTCCTGGTCGAATGCGAAGCCTTCCGAAGAGGCGGTCACGAGACCCGTCGGTGAGAAGGACGTGCGCAAATCGGCGATGCTGGCTGGTTTGAACTGTGCGTCACCAGGAGAGGCCGACCAAAGGGTCCAGGAACCGTTCAAGTCTTCCACGATCCATACGTTGCGGCCGGCATCCACTGCGATGCTCAGTACGCTGCCGGATGCGGGAACCGGCGCTTGAAAAGTGCCGCGTGGCTCGCCGCCGAGTCCGAATCGTGCGATGGTCTTGGAACTCGCGGAGGTAACGAGAAGTTCGCCGGACGGCGTAAACGCCAGGGGACCAGGCTGTGGTATACCGATGGTCGCAAGGAGCCTGCCTCCGTCGGCGGCCAGCAGCACCACCTGATCTGCAGCGCGATCAGCGATCGCGAGGCGGCCGCTCCACACTGCGATGGCCACCGGATCCTGAAACGGATGCGGCCTGCAGGATCCGCGAAGGCGCTGCCAACCGGAGTGACAGTCATCGCGATGTAGTAAGAAGGATTCCGGCGGCGCAGGGGTAAGCAGGTACCACTCGCATCTTTCGCAACCGTGCGCCAGGCGGGCCGGCGGAATACACGGCAGCACCTGGTTGGGATCGATCGCTCTGGGCACGAGCTGCGACAGATAGATCCCCGAGTCATCCGCGAGACCGTCGAGGTTCGCGACGCTGTCCGCACTCCAACCCACGTTGACGTCGAGCAGCCGGAAATTCGGTTTGCCTGCGGTGCAGCTCATGGCTCTTCTCCCGGACCGAGGGCGATGACCACGTGCTGTCCCGGCCACACCAGCGAATTAGCGGAAATAGAAGCGTCGGCACAACGCTTGCCGCGAATTCCGTCCACTACGAAACTCAAGGTGGGCACCGCGGTGACTCCGTCGATGCCCGACAGCCGGCGCACAAACGCGACATTGGAGAGCGTGCCGCCGAAGGGCCAGCCGCGTCCATCGTCGCCGCCGGTCACAGGATCAAGGTAGCGATTGATTTCGGAAAGGACGTTTTGTACTGCCTGACCGCGGCTGACGGAAGGGTCGATCACCAGGCTGACTTCCACGCGGACGGTGTGATAGAGCGGCGCCGCTGCCACTACCTCGACGCCGGCGGGAGCCAGCGTGTTGCTGAGATAGGTCGAGACCGCGCGGAGAGTGTCGTCGTCGGGTGTCGGCGCGCCCGTGCCGCGTTCGAGCGGAATGGCAAAGACGCACACCACGCCGGGAATCGGAGTACCAGGGAATGCCGGATGGAAACCTGAGACCGCGTGCGCGCGGGCCACCTGTGCCCCGACGGTGCGAAGAGCCAGAATCTCGTAGTCGGCCGAGGCCACGGCGCGGCCGCGAGCGCGAAGTTCCTGCGCGCCACGCTGCAGGGTCTCTGCCTGGGACTCGGCGTCCATGCCTCCGGTAGCCGGCAGCGGATTGGTCACACCGGAGATGAAGGGCACGGAGTTGATAGGGTTCGTGATCTGGCCGGCGTCCACCGCGCCGGCGAGTCCGCCACCGACCTGGTATTTGCGCGCGATCACGTTGCGGAACCCCGGAGGCAGGCGCATGCCGTGAACGCCGTCGCCGAACATCACCTGCCCACTGGCCGAGTCGAGCACGTACACTTTGTCATCTGGACGCGACTGTGAGAAATCATCTACCGCGGTCCAAACCGTCGCCGCAGGCGGAATCGCGCCAGCGGTGCTCGAAGGAGAGAAAGAGAGATCGGCGGTGTCATCTACTTCGAGGATCAGCGAACCCGGGAGCACGGGCGTGTTGCTCAGAGTCATGACGGATGGAGCGTTGTTGACTCTGGGCAGTGGCATCAGGACTTCGTTGTAGAAAGTCTGTGCAGCTACGGCACGCACTACGTTGGAACGTAGGGCGAGCAGCACGGGAGGCGCGGGATAACTTCCATAGAGAATTTGCAGCCGTAGCCACAGCAATGGCACGGTGTCGGATGCACCCGGCGGGATTCCCGGATTCCAGGTGGCGGGAAGGGCCAGCGTGACGACGCCACTCTGCACCAGCCCTTTGGTCTCGTCGAGCACCACCCGCGCTTCACGAAAGGTGTTGCCATCGAGGACATCCCAACGCAGCAGAGGCGCGAGAGGCGCGGGCAGCGGCGCAATGCCTCCGGTCGCCACCGGCGGCGCCTGACCTGCGAGCCCCTGTACTTCGATACCGAGGGAGATTTCGCGGCCCGGTTCGAAGCCTACCGGCGCAGGCAGTCCGATAAAGAGTGCGAACCCGGGTGCGGGATTTTTTCCGAAGGGTAGAAACGGCCCGGCTGCGGGATCGATGGCGCGATACAGGCCACGCGCAAACGCATAGATCTCCTGAATGGTACCGGGCATAGCCGTCAGGTTGGCGTTGGTTTCGAAGATCACGAGCCCGCCTCTACCCGATGCTCCGACTTGAAATCCCGCGGGCACGGGGACAGCAAGCGGGGCGTTGTTCGATACGGTGAATTGCAATAGAGCTTCAGCCGGAGTGCCGGGCAACGGCTGAACACCCGCGCATTGCAGGAATTGGATGAAGCAATTTTCCGGCAGCTGGTTCAACCGCTGAAGAACGGGCTCCATCTCTTCGGAGAAAAGGTGCGCGAGTGCTATGCCGGCATCTCCGGGCCGGCGATTGGTCCACTCGGGAGTATAGGAGGCGATGCGGGAGATGAGAGTCGCGTAGACAGCTTCACGCGTGGCGTCGACGAGTTGCGGCCAGGCGCCGGGGGCGGCGGCGGTCTGGGGAACGTTCTCTTGCTGCCCCGCAGGAGTCTCCTTACCCCACCATGCCGCGGTCATCGCAGACCTCCACTTTGTACCGCCCGGCGATTGCTCACCAGTTCGACGTGCATCAGGTTCACCAACTCGTGCGGCCGGATAGGAACGTCTCTGCACGGTTCCGCAGCGGCGTCGGAACGGTCGATCCTTACGGATACTGTCTGCACATTGCCGGCACTGGCAAGTACTGCCTGTGCGACGCGGAGCAGGGCCGACGGACGCAATGGATCGCCGAACGGCCAGCCTTCCCCGCCATCGCCGCCAATCAGCGGATCGAGGAAGTCTTGCAGGCTGGTAATGATCGACTGCCGCACTTGTACCGACAACGGGGAATCGACCGCGATGGCGAGGGTCAACCAGACCTTACGGTAGACGGGCGGACAAACGAAGATTTCTCCGCCGATCAACTTGGCCGCATTCAATTGCGACTGCGCGGCTTGGAGCGCGCCTTGATCCGGAATCGGAGCGGGAACGTAGATGTCGCTAGCCCAGTCGCCATCTTTGCTCACCCGCGGAGCATAGGGCACTACGAAAACCGTGATGGCGCCAGGCACCGTCGAGCAGGGAAATTCAGGATGATAGCCGACCGCGGCGTAGGCCCTTTGGAACCCGACGCCGGGAGTTGTCACCGCCAGATTCACAATGTCGGCCTTGGAGACCGCACGATTTCTTTCGTGAAGAGTCGCGGTGGAGCGCGCGATCGCGCCGGCAAGGGTTTCGGACTCCGTTCCGCCGTCTCCGGGCGCGAGGTTGACGGCTGAAAATTGCGGGAACGGAGCGGCATCCGTCGGGGCCACCCCTTCCCAAGAGGCTCCTTCGCCGACATTGCCCGCCGGTCCGCCACCGGCTTCAAACATGACCGTGATATCGGACTCGTCATTGGGCGAGGTCACGGGAAGGCGGCCAGTGAGGCCGTCACCGAAGCGGATTTCCTGGTTGGTCCGATCGACGACGAACACGCGATCGGCGGGACCGTAGCGCGACAGGTCGGATACACCCTGCCATGGGCGCACGACTCCATCCGACTCCTTGACCTGAACCTTCACGGTGTCTTCGAGCGGCGGAAACTCTTCCAGGCTCGAATCGGTTGGAGCCTGCGGAAGCGAGACGATGTTACCGGGCAACGGCAGCCAGGATTTAGTGGATGGCTGTTTGCTGCGCGGCCAGCGGTGTCGCGCCAGAACCACGTTCGATTGGAGACGCCGCAACTGGGGCTGGTAGGTGAACGTCGCACTGTCCACTTGCAACCGAATCCGGTAGGCGGTGATGGAGGGGTCGGCGCCCTGAGGCTCGGGTTGCCAGTCGCCCGGCAAGGGAAGCCGGACCACTCCAGCTCGCCGCAGTCCCGCGGTTCCATCGTGAACCTGGGAGCCGTCGAATGCCGTCACCTTCGATCCGGAGGCGCTGGTGTACGACCAGGTCAGAACCGCGGGGTCGGGCACGCCCGCCACAGCTTGCGCCGACCATTCGGGAAACACGCCAGCCGGAGTTTCAAGTTCGATCATCAAAGAGAAGAATTGGCCGGCCGCGACGGCGGGAATTGCGGCGCCGAGGGAGAGGACGATTTCGATCTCCGCGGATGTTTTTCCCACCAGCGATACGGTGCGGCATTGTTGCAGATCGTTTGTGCGATCGATGCCGTCGACGCGGACCGCGATGTCAGACACCGGAAGCACCGTCAAATCGTCCTGGACGGAAAAGATGATCGGCGGATTGGCGTCACCGAGTTGCATGATGGTGCCCGCGGATGCCACCGGGAAAGATCGCGCGGGAGTTGCGGCATCGGCAAGTTGCAGCACCGTGACCGCGGCCTGTGCGGGTTTGGGAGCTTCGCCGAGCAGCGCCAGTGCCGCCAGGCTCAGGGATGCCGGAACCTGGTTCATCCAATAGATGCGCTGGTCGAGCAGCCAGGCGAACAACTCGAGCAAAGTGACGCCCGGGTCGACGGGCGCGTGCAGCGTCCACTTGCCCTGCGAATCGGGTACGATCCGCGGGCGAATGGCCGTGACCATCTGGTTCCAGTCGAGGGTGTCGAGTTGAATCGGTTGCAGCGCCATCAGAGTCCTCTGACCGTTCCGAGATAGAAGGGAAAGACCAGGTTGTTACTGGTGTTGGTTTGGCGCACGGTGTAGCTGATAGACACCGTGACGCGATGGGGCTCGGCGGCATCCGCCTCGGCACGGACGCTCGTAAGGTCTACGCGCGGCTCCCAGTTCACCACCGCTTCCTGGACGGTCTTCTCGAGCAGGCGTAGATACTGAGTGCTGCCTGGCGAGAAGACCAGGCGCTGGGCCTGGGTACCGAAGTCGGAGCGCATCACCCGCTCACCGAGACGCGTCATCAGCAGGATGTGCAGAGACTGCTCTACGTTAGCGTCACCCTCCACGTAGCTGAGGCACCCACTCGCGTCGGGGAGAATCGGGAATCGCCAGCCTTTACCGAGAAAGAGAGATTGCGCCATGGTTCAACTCGTTTTGGAGGTCATGGAAAGTAACGTCGGCGTGGGCGGCACGACAGGCGGCGAACTCGGGGTCGCGGGAGCCGTGCAGGTGTGTACATGAGTGGCGAGCCAGGTGAGGAGACTGTCGCCCAATACCAGTGGGTGCGCCGCCGAACTACCACCAAGAGAGACGCTCTGGGCTTCGAGGACCACCGTCGTGCCCGTCAGCGTGATGGTGCCGGAGCCGTCGATCACCACTTTGCTCGAGCCGGCCTGCACCGTGATCTTGCTGCTGTTGTCGTCGATGATGACCTTCTGGCCGCTGCTGCTTTCGATATTGATTTTCTTGTCGACATCGCTCAAGTCGGCAGTGTGCCCGCCCTTGGTCTTGATGCGGACGCGGCCCTTGCCGGGCGAGTCATCGAAGAGGAGTTCGTGCTCGCCCTTGGTCCGAATCATTTTCTGATCGGTGTTGGAATCGCGGTGGGAGGGGGGCTTGTCCTGGCCGTTGTAAAGGCCGCCGAGCACGATGGGCATGCGCATATCGCCGTGGATAAAGGCGACGAGAACCTCATCGCCCACTTCAGGAATGAAGAACGCGCCGTAGCCATTGCCGGCGTAGAACTGGCGGACGCGGCACCATTCGGTCTCCATCTGGTCGTCAAACCACGGGAACTGAACCTTGACGCGGCCTTCCTTACCTGTACCGTCATTGGCGTCGGTGACGATGCCCTGCACGACGCCGTAGAAGCGCTTGTCGGTGGTTCGAGTGCGTGAGGGTGCGCTCATTTGCTGGTGCCTCCATCGTTGTAATTGCGGACGTCGAAGGTGGTGTGATAGCCGGAGCTGCCGAGGGCGTGCTCCACCTTGGTGACGTAATACATTCCGCTGAAGCGCTTGCCGAGTCCCTGCACTTCGATGTTGTCGCCGGGCCGCAGGTCCGGGAGGCCGATTACCTGCCCGTTGGCCGTGATGTAGCTGTAAGCGCGCTCCCGGAGCAGCGCCTGGGCGAGAGCCTTCGCTTCCTGCTGGCTGGTGACGGGCTGATCGACGACCACGTCCTCGCGATCCTGGAAACGCGACTGGATGGCGCTCGGACCATTCTCGCCGCCGCCGGACGTGGGCAGGTCAGATGGCCCCGCGGTGTACTGGATGATCTTCTTGGTGTTGGGATCCCAGCCCTTGACGGTGACTTTGCCGACCTGCTTATTGAGCGAAATAGTCGGATTGAAGTTGATGAGGCTCTTACCCCACTCGAAGACATAGACGCGGACCTTTTTACCGTCTCGCGCGTCGGTCGGGCTTTGAAAGTAGAGGGCGTCCTGCCCGGTATCCGGATCGACGCCGATGAAGCAGTCGTAGTCGATGCGCTTGGCGCGTTCCATGAGGAAGGAGACGTCGTCCTGATTCTTCTGCACCACGATGTCGTGCTTCTCGGTGGTCTTCTGGACCTTGGGAATCAGGCCGTTGCGCGTCGCGATGACCTTCACGATCTCCGAGTCGGTCTGGTTGACAAACTTCTTCTGTTCGCCGTCGCGCGGCTTGCGCTCCTTGAGCTTCACCATGCGGTCTTCCCCACCGATCGCCAGCGTAGGCGGTCCCGATTCCGGAAAGCGCGGCGTCAGGCTGGTGATAAGGCCCTGCACCATGGACAGCAGTTTGCCGGCGTAACCCATCTGCACGTGGACGCGATTACCCAGGTCAAATGTCGCGGTGTCGCTGTATTTGAAGCTGAGATGCTTGTCGTCCCAGTTGTTGACAGTCATGTCGAAGTGGGTCAGGTTGGCGATGTCCATGGTTACTTTGAGATCCAGCACGTCGCCCTTGGATTCGGGGTCGATCTCCTGTCCTTCCACTTCGATCTTGTAGTCCGGCGCATAGTAATCGGTGGAGGGAATGCCGGACGAAAGTAGTGACGCCATGAATGGTTACCTTAACCTCGGAATCTGCAGTACGCGGCCGGGCTGCAGCGCGCGCGGGTCCTGAATCTGGTTATTGCGTGCGATGGCGCGCCAGGCTGACGCGTCGCGATAGATGGCGAACGCAATACTGCTGAGCGTGTCGCCGCGCTTGACGACGTAGGTCTTTTCGAAATCGGGCGATGCTTTGGGATTCTCTTTTACCTGGATGTCCACCGGCCGGTATTCTTTGAGGCTCAGGCTCAACTTGGCGCGCAGCGGAACACCCTCCGGCGTGAACAGGACGTAGGTGACGTTGAGGCTCTCCATCACGCCGCGGAAGACTTCGGTGTCCCAGGTGAAGCGCACGATGGGCGGCGCATGCAGCTCGCGATTGATGTCCATCAGGCCGCGCAGCGCGTTTACGTACTTGACGCGGACATCGTCCAAGGTGTCCGACGTGTCGACGAGAACTTCCGCGGTAAGTTTCTCGGAAGAACCGCGGACGTATTGGATGGGCGGAGACTCCAGGCCGGGGATGGCAATTTCGGCGAAGTTGTTGGACTTCTGCAACTGGTACTCAGTGGGATTGAAGCGCAACGGGATCACCGGGTTGGGGATCGACGGCGCAACGATCTCGAGGTAGGCCTGCACCAGGCTCTGACCCGCCAACTGGACCACGCTGGTCATCTACGCGCCTTCCTTGTCATGCTGGTCGCCAAGCGAGCGATTCTCATCGGCCTGGCACTTCCGGGCCTTGGCCTCTTCGGTGAGGCGCGACCACTTGCGGATGTACTTGTCGAAGTACCTCGTGAACACGGCCTCGTCCCCTTCGCCTTCCACTTCGAGGCGGACTTCGAGATTTTGAATGGTCACCATGATTAAGGAGTCCCCGGCGGCGAGAGGAGTACCGGGATCAAGCCTTCGTGGGCGATCTCCAGACTTTCCACTGCCACCGCATTGTTCATTGCATTCAATTCCGGTCCTACCCACTTGGCCGCCAGGCCGCCGTGGAACATCCACGTCATGGCCGGCGTGCCCGACGCGGTAAGCAAGATAATGGTTCCGTCGCGCCGCGCACCGAGTGACTGCGTCAGGCCCGCCATGTACCAGGACCAGAGCCCGAGGTCGCGCACCACACCCCGCCGCAGCGAGATGCGGGTCCAGGAATGCCGCACCGGCAGCAGGTGGACGTGGTCGTTGACGCCGCCTTCGGCATAGTTCATCACTTCGAGATCCGCGCCCAGTCCCTTGGCTTCCAGGAACTCGCCGGCGCCGACCAGCGGCAGCAACAGCGCCTGGGTCGCCGGAAGATAGGCGTCGCCCGGCAGGAGGGTCACGATGAAGCGATAAGACGGGAGTGGATCCTCGACCATCACGATTCGAATACCTCCAGCTGTCCCTGCTCGCTGACCGAAACCCGCAGGGTGATGAATTCCATCGGAACCGCCGGCGCGACATTGACGAGGCACACCACGAACCCGTTGTCGATGTTGGCGGGCGGATTGGTGGTGGCGTCACAAACCACCTGGAATGCCTGGTTCGGCTGGTCGCCTTTGAGGGCGCCCGCGCGATAGGCTTCGAGCAGCACGGTGGTGATGCCGCGGACCAGTGAAAGCCACAGCTGCGGTCCATTGTTGTCGAACACCAGCGGTTCAGCCACGCGGCGGATGGCGCGCACCAGCAGATGAATCAGGCGGCGATGGGCGACGAAGCCTCCGGGGGACCGCTCGCCCAGAACCCGCCCGCCCCACACCAGCAAACCCAGGCTTGGCGAGCAAGTCAGCAGATTCACGCCACCCGAATAGAGGAT
>Ga0105240_10014375_pt1 | contig 10809 bp, 9 predicted proteins | sample KBSC54metaG_FD_80426 | JGI IMG/M metagenome (GOLD analysis project Ga0105240, IMG submission 80426) | Corn rhizosphere microbial communities from Kellogg Biological Station, Michigan, USA - KBS C5-4 metaG | ecosystem: Host-associated > Plants > Roots > Rhizosphere > Soil | place: Michigan, USA...
ATTCGGTCGCTTCTTCGTCGGTGACTTGCAGATAGCCATCCACGGCGACACCTTGGAGGAATTTCAGATGGGGTATCGCGTAGCCACCCCCCTGAATGCGGTGACCGGGTCTTACTAGAGGTTCGCCCGCAAGGACCGCAGCGCCACGCGGTTCAACCACGTAGCACCGTGTCGCGGGGTTGGCCTTCCGGAATGCTTCTGCACAACCCCGGAAAGTCCCACCTGAACCCACGAAGTCGCAAAAGGCGTCGATGTGCCCTGCTTGGCGCAAGATCTCCGGGCCGGTCTTCTGCGCATGGGAGTGCCAGTTTCCGTCGAGCGCGAACTGATCGGCGCGAAACGCGCCGCGCTCGCGAACCAATTCCGCCGCCCGCAACTCAACCCGCTTGAGATCTTCACCGGAGACCTGTCCGGGCACGCCTCCAGCGGCCTGTTCAACCAGCACGACTTCGGCGCCCAACGCACGCATCATCATCGCCCGTTCGGCGGAGTTCCCACGCGACATCACTGCAACAAACGGATAGCCTCTGACCGCACAGACGATCGCGAGGCCCGTGCCGGTATTGCCGCTAGTGAGTTCGACAACCGCCTGGCCGGGTCGCAGAGCGCCGGATTGCTCGGCCTCCTCGATCATTTGCAGCGCGGCCCGGTCTTTTTTCGAGAACCCGGGATTCAAGTAGTCCAGCTTGAGCAAAATGCGGCCCCGCATGCCGTTTGTCAGACGGCGTAGCTCCACGAGGGGCGTGTTGCCGATCGCCTCAAGTACGGATGACATTACATTCATGGGTGCGGCGCCTGTAGAGTGATCCATGATGATTCTACGCTGTGAGCGTACGAGCGGTGAAAGTCGGCCCTGCATTAGTAAGTTGTCCTTATGTAAGGACGTTACGCCCCCGCGCGAAATCAGCGTGGCAAATACACAGCATTTTTTGCGCTGGCTATCTGACGTCGTCTCCGGTAGTGTTATCTCGTACCTTGTACGGGTCGTTTACTGCCAAATTCACACACCTCGCAGCGGGTACTAGGGTCGTGAAAAAGATACAACCAAAACACTTCGATTGGCTCGCTGAGTTAGAGTCGGCCGAAGACAACCCTGAGTTGTGCACTGCGTTCGATGCCTGGCTCAAATCTGATCCCGCACAGCATCCTCTCGTGCAATCGACTGTCGAGGAAGGCTGGCGAACAATGCTGCTCGGTGCTATCAAGCATTGAAGAGCTAGATTGCCCTGTCGAGCTGAGGGTTCGCTACCTTCCGCCAGGGCGAGCATCCCTACTCCGAAAGTCCCACTCTCAAGCTTTCTGGCTCATCTGAACGATCTTTGCACCAAGCAACAGGTCCTGGGCCGCTAGTCCCGAGCTGTCAAAAATTGTAATTTCCGTCTCGCTTTCCCGCCCGGCACACCGTCCTGCAAGGACGTCCCCCACCGCGGTCAACCTGATGGATCCCGACTCAACCTCGGTACGGACGTGCTGAAATTCCCCTATAGACACCGACTGCTGTGGCAGATCGCAAAACAAATGCGCGCGCCGGACAAGGGCCGAGGGAAGCTCCTGCTTTCCGACCTGATCGCTCCCCATGGTGGCGATGTGAGTGCCGGGTCGAATCCACTCGGGCTCGAACAGCGCGGATCGAGAAGGCGTTACAGTAACGAGGATGTCGGCTCTACGGCACGCCTCCTCCACGGTCGTCGGTTCCACGAACGCGCTCAGCTCGCGAGCGAGTGTGTCCCGCAATCTGCCGGCGCTCCCCGGGGTCCTTGACGATATCAACACGCGCTCGATCGGACGAACCGCACATAGCGCTCTCACTTCGTGAGCCGCCTGGTGGCCCGCGCCCACAACGCCAAGTGTTCGTGCATCTTTTCTAGCGAGGACCGAAGCCGCGACTGCGTCCGCCGCGGCGGTCCTGGGTCCATTGAGCTCACTCGCTTCCACGACCGCCGCGAGGCGGCCGGTCTGCGGGTCGAGGAGGAACACCGAAGAGCCGTGACGCGGAAGATGCTTTGCCGCGTTCCCGGGCCAATAGGAGCCCACTTTGAGCCCGACGATGGGGCCGTCTTCCATCGCTGCAGATTTGATGGAAAAGACCTCGCCTTCATTCAGCCCCTGCCCAATGACAACAGGGTTTGTTCGCACCGAGCCGTTGGCAACATAGATTAGCGCTTGGGCGACGGCATCGAACGCGACTTTGAGCGTGAGGTGTCGGTGAACCTCTTGTGCCGACAGATATATCATCAGCCCCTCTTGACTTATCGATCGAGGTTGTGTTCGAGAGCGCTTTGAGATGCGCCACCGAAGAATGGATTGATCAAAGCATCTACAGCGAGCCGCACGCAGAACTTTGATGGTATCTCAGGTGCAATCCTACGCAGAATCAACACTCTCACGCAAGACGATAGCGAATGCGAACAGAGTGCCGATGGCAACGAGCTGCCCAAGAACATCGACTGGCACAGATGCCGCGACGCGCCTTAGGTATCCTTGCGTCTCTTCCCATTGATCACGCGAGAAGTCATTCCAACGAGCGGCATCGCGTGTCGGGTGCCCAGACCTGACACACTACCCCGCCAATCGCGAGCACCGCCGCGCACAGAGTCAAGGTAAAACGAATTCCGATCGTCGCGACGCAAACGGGCAGCAAGAAAGTGCTCAAGGCCGAGCCGACTCGGCTCGATGCCGTCGCCAGTCCCACTCCAGAGGCTCGCAGCCGAGTCGGGAAGAGCTCCGGCAGATACCCATATTCGAGGTTGGCTGCTGCCGAGAGTACGAAGGCGAATAATCCAAACAGAACCACTACCGCTTTATCCGTCCCGCTAGGCAGCAAGACGAGGGCGGTTAGCGTGATCGCCGTTAGATAGAAGCTGCCCATTAAGAATTGTCGTCGAGTAATCTTATCGATTACCCAAACACCGACAGCAGACCCCGCCAGCAAAAACAAATTGAATGCGACACCGCCCACTAGGGCGCTCGTTACTCCCAGGGTGGCAAGTACCACGGATATGAAGGTACCCATCGCGAAGTAGGGCATGACTTGCGCTGTATAAAAGGTTGTGGCCACTAAGGTATTGGTCCGGTACGGCCGGCTAAAGAGCTCAGCCCATGCTGATCGTGCTTGGGTAGCGGAATCCTGCTCTACAACTGGGAGCGAGACGCAGCATCCAAAGTACTTTGTCACTATTGCTCTAGCCTCCTCAACGCGGCCACGCTGCACTAACCAAGGCGGTGTCTCGGGGATCGAGAGGCGGAGAAAAAAGACAATCAACGCGGGAACGGCGCTACTGACTAGGATCCAGCGCCAGGGCCTGTTGATCGAGGACGCAATTAAAGTACCAACCACATATGCCAGAGCGAACCCAGCTGTCCACGATACGGCCATAAGACTCAATAACCTGCTACGGACGCGGTGGGGTGCGAATTCCGTCACGACAGAACTGCCAGTCACGTAGTCGATCCCTAACGCCAACCCCAGGAGCAACCGCAGACATAGCAATTGCCAGGCGGTGTGCACAAAGAACTGAGCAATTGAAACCACAACAAAAGCGGGCATTGTCGGAATGAACAGCGGTCTTCGTCCGTACTGGTCTGCCAAGGGCGCCAACAGCAAACTACCCAGAAACAGTCCAGCGAGCGTGGCTCCCCCCAAGAGCCCCATCCACAGCGTATTGAGCTGTAGTTCCGCATGTGCGACATCCAAAGCGATCCCCACCGTGCCCAATACATAGCCGTCGCTGAATTGGCCACCGGCAGCGGCTAAGGCAACCCTCACATGAAATCCGCTAAAGGGTGTCTCCTGGTACCCTATCATGGCTACCTCGCCGAGCGAGCCGCGCAATTGTTGACAGACTCTGTTCTCAGCAGATATCGAACAAAGTAGTCGTAACTGCGGTGTCTTGCGTAGGACTGTGCGTCGCCAGAGAGCGTGTGTCGCTCCCACTGGGCAATAGATGGGCCGGAAACAACCCATTTTTTGCGAATCTCACCACCAGGCCACCTCCTGCGTGCTCTCGCCGTGCAGCTTTGGCGGCAAGTCGGATGACTATCAGTCGGCAGGTACCGCTTCGGTAGCCGCGGCGTGCTCTGCCCGTTTCGCGGCTCTGACGTGCGGCAAATAGCGGTGCGCTGGGAGTGTCTCGATTAACGCATTAGGCTCTATCTCGGTATCGACTCGCGCTAGTCGGAAGTGCCGTGGAGTTGGCGCCGGCGGAAGTTTGCGCAGTCGTGCTGGCAGGCGTTCTCCAAACATGACCAAGGGCAACACAGCGGGCTTGATGTATCGAGCTGCTTTACCGTCGCTTGCGGGCCAAGCGATGTTCGCCTTGGGCGTAGTGTGTCCGGGTCGCACGATGGCGAGGGGTTCGTTGGGTTCGAGCTTGCTCAAAAGGCTGATGTCGCGGTCATAGCGGTCGGGGTTATCGACGGCAGATCGGCCTTCTCGCAGCTGTTGTATAAGGGTCTCGCGGCTAGTTCGACGCACCTCGCGGCACGTGGCCCAACTGAATCCAACGTATTCGGGCGTACCGATGAAAGTCGCGCTCATACGCAACACGACCAACTCGCGAGTAGCTTGCCAGTGATGAAGGCGCCGGAAATAGAACGCCTCTAGCGCTACCTCACGTAACGGGCGAGGTCCACGTTCGCCGGTCCGCTGGTCGATGACACCGTCCTCGGTTCGACCCTGCATGGCGCGCAGGACGGCTGCAAGAGACCGCTTCGATCGGTTTACCTCCTCTGCGAGCGCGATGCCCTCTTCGGGTACCACGATGATCCCCGGAGCGATGCGTGACTCGTGAGGATCTTGTCCATCGGTGTACTTGAGGTCCTCGAGCGACTGGCTGAGCAACTCAAGGGTGAGCTCTCGGGAGATCTCCGGCAGGTGCGGTGTGAGCGCGTTTGCCGGGCCGCGAGGTCTTTGCCAGGCCCAGGCGTCGCGGGCTTCGCTCCTCAGATACCGTGTGAAGGTCGTGAGGGAAGATTGGAGACGCTCCAGGGCTGTGCCTAATTCGGCGCGGAGGGATGAGTTGGTGGTGCGGGTTAACATTTATATCTGTTGCTCTTGCCTCAGCTTATCAGGTTGAATGCTGTCCTAGGAAGCTCCTTAGTTTTAAAAAGCACTGAGCGGATTCGGGCGCCGGGTGATGAGGCGGACAAAGGGGGTGGTTGTGATTGGGGAGGAAGAAGGAACAGATATAAATATTAGTGAAGAGGCGCGAGAGACCCCTTGAGCCTCGGCCGCCAGCAAGGACACAACGTCAGCCTGACTTAGAACCGCCGATCAGCCCCGCGGGGGACTCCGCCCTAGGCTGGCAAGACTAGGCACGCGCAGACCTTCGGGTAAGGGGCTCTTTCCGAGTCAGAACGTTCCACCACAGCTGCCAATCGCCGAGGAAGCTGTACACCGGATATTTGAAAGTAGCGGGTCTGTTGTGTTCGAAAAAGAAGTGTCCAGCCCATGCGAAGGCGTAACCCGCCACGAATGCGACCCCGATGAGCCACCAGCGCTGCGTCAGCGCACTAGCGATTAGAAGGATGACTGCGAGTGTGGTGCCTACGAAATGCAAGACGCGACACGTAGGATGAGTGTGCTCGGTGAGATAGAAGGGGTAGAACTCGGCGAAGGTGTGAAAGGAATCGGCCATTCGCGACCTCCAACTCCCGATGTAAGAGTTCGGCCTCTTGTGAGAACGTATTGTCCTAGGGTGGCTTACGCACTTAGTTAGGCCCAGCGTCTACTTTGCGATGACGAGGGTTGCGGGTGTTGGCGTAGGAACAATTTCAACGGACGTGAAGCCGGCCTCGCTCAACCAGGAGCGGTAATCCGATTGCCGGTAAGTAGCGCCGCCCTTCGTAGCCACGAGCATCTGCGCGGCGAATATCATTGCAAAGGGGTGGCCCGTACGATCGTCATTCAGGATGAAGTCGTTAACGACGAGGGCACCTCCCGGCTTGAGAGCCTTACGACATTTGCGGAACATCCCAATGTTGTCTGCGGGAGCTTCTTGGTGAGCGATATGGCTGTAAATCATGCAGTCATACTTTGCAACACCGAGATCAGCAGTGTGGAAATCGCCATCGATTGTTTTAAAGCGGTCGCCAACTCCGAATCTTCCGACAAAGTCCCGCCCAATTGCGTTGACATGAGGCCAGTCCAGCTGAAAGCCGGTGGAGCGCCTGCACAGCTCAAGCCACACCGCCGACCAAACACCCGAGCCGCCGCCCAGGTCAAGCCACGAGATGGGCTCCGCTGCGGTGAGTGCCAGCCGCTCGGCCGCAATGCGCGCAACCGGCACCGATAGCGGTGCAATCGCGGTCACCAGAACGTGCCAAAAGGGATTGTCGGCCTCGTCCGTCGTATGCTGCGCCGTCGGCAAGCCCGTCTGGGCCGCTTCGGGCAATTTCTGCCACGTGCCAAAATCCTCTAAAAACACTTCGGCCAGCGCGCCCAAGTAACCCGGCTTATCTTTGACAAGGAAAGCCGCCGCTTCCGGCGTGTTCCGATACGTCTGATCCGATAAGCTCAGAAGGCCAAGGCCCGTTAGGCCATCGAGCAGCGCCTGCGCGCCACGAACTGAAATGCCGGCCCGCTTTGCGATGCCTTCCGCATTGTCCGGGTGGGCATCCAGCGCAGTGAATAGGCCATGCCGAGCTCCGGCCCCTAGGATGCTCGCGGCCCAAGCCCCTGTAATCAGCTGCATCACTCTGTCGGGAGCTGGTGCGGTCATTGTCTTACCCTCCCCAAAGCGCTTGGATATGCGATGACGTCACGCTCAACGGCGAACGCTATGATAACGCGCTTCTCGCGAAGAGAGGAGGATTGCACACCGCGGCCCCGGTCCGGGACAAGTACTACTTCAACTCGTCCTTAACCAACTCCCCGGCACGCATGATGACGCTCAGATGACGTCCGTCGGCTGCCAGGATCGAAACATCCTTCAGCGGATCGCCGTCAACGACCAACAGATCCGCATGTGGCGCCCGGAGCCACGCAACCTAGCTTCCCGCGCCGCATGAGCAATCTGCGCTGACAGAGGTGGCCTGACGTAGAATTTCTATCGGTGAGAAGACCTCTGCACGCAGTTGGAACTCGCGACATTGCTCGATGTACAAACGACCGAGCAGATCCGTACCGAACGCAACCTTCACTCCCACCTGCCGCATAAGGTCCATCCCTTGCAGCGCGTTCTGGCACTCACAACCGAGGGAAGGAACGACAACGCGTCCGCGCAGGACTCGCAGACTAGTGGAAACGCGATATCGCAGCGGTCTCATCCGCGAACCTTGGGACTTTGGTCACCCGATAGCCGGTGGTTTTTCACTCACCGGATCGATGCACAGAACCTGCCCGAGGCCGGCTTGACCCAAAGCATCCCCGAGCCGCGATCCTTGAATATCCAGAAGTGTTTAAGGTCGCCGTCGCGGGGTGTGGAAACCATGACTCGGATGTGTATGCCGCAACGTGGTCTGACAAATTTAGGGGACCGAAGCTGGACAGGGCTGGAGTGAGCCGCTGACAGCCACGTTGGCGAGGCGCCTGGCCGGGAAGCTGCTCCTAATCTCCGGCGACATGGATGAAAATGTTCATGTCAGCCAGTCGCTGAGGCTCGCTGATGCGCTGGTGAAAGAGAGCAAGGACTTTGACCTGCTCATTGTCCCGAATGCCGGGCACGGCGTGCTTTTGACAAGCGGTTATGCACAACGACGTATGTGGGACTACTTTATTAGGCATCTTCTTGGGCGAGACCCCCCAGAGAACTTCGATCTTCGCTTCTGCGGACGGGAGTTGGAACGATTCGCTGAGCGATATCTGCAAGAGGTCATGCAGTAAGCCTCAGTGGGCGGTGGCAAAAGAGGGGCCGCGTCTTGAACGGGATGAGGGTGCTGTCCTGACAGCCAGAAATGCCCGATGGTGCTCACGAAAAAGCGTCCACGAACTCGATACGGTCACACATCGAGCCTATACGCCCACAACGGGCGAGCAGGGAGAAGCGGAACCACGCGGGCCATTGCCGCCGGATGCCCGGTATCCCTATGATGGGAATTTGCGATCAAAAAAAGAGAGGCAAACCGCGAGCGCCGGCGGCGAATTCGGCGCGGCATTCGGCAGAGGTACCCCTTGAAAAACGTTTCTGGCCCGTCCTGGACTGTGTGGTCACGTCAGTCAATCTTCCGGGTAGCGCTAACGACGGCACTGATTTGGACCCCCGCCGCTCAGCCGACCCCCGCCCCGCCAATCGACCTTCACGTTATCTCCAGCCGCCCCGATACGGTCAGTGGCGGCGATGTGTTGGTCAAAGTTAACCTCTCACAAGATTCAAAGTGGACTGCACGACTGGGGAACCGCGACGTTACCGAGTCCTTTCGTGCCGCTGCAGGTTCGGGTCAGCTTCTTGGCCTCGTGAGTGGGCTCAAACCAGGCGACAACACGCTGGAGCTGCGCGTCGCGGGAGTGAAGCGATCGAGTCTGCGCCTCGTCAACCACCCGCTCACCGGGCCCCTCTTTTCAGGCCCGCACCAACAGCCGTTTGTTTGCCAAACCGAAGCCAACGGACTAGGACCTGCCTCCGACCCCGACTGCAGCGCCAAGACTATTGTTCAGTATTACTACAAGTCCACCGAGCCGACCTCGCCCTTTCCCTTGGCGGAAATCGTCGCGGAGTTTTACAACCCGCCTGGCAGCTTCAGTGCGGGATTCAAGGCGTACAACCCTGCTTCCCCACCGTCGGACGTGGCGCAAACCGTGACCTCCGACGGTCACATGGTTCCTTATATCGTCCGGCGAGAATTAGGGACGCTTAATCGAGCTGTTTACGACATTCAGTTCCTCCACCAACCCGGACAACCGCTTCCGAATCCCTGGGCAAGTTCTACTCCAGGTTGGAATGGGCGCTTGGTGTACGTCTTCGAAGGCGGCTGCGGCACCGGCCATCATCAGGGCACGTTGGGGATTCTTGGAGGTCCCCAAGAACCGCTGCTCGCACAGGGTTATGCGGTTGCGACCTCCACTCTGAACGTCTTCGCCACCGACTGTAACGACCGTGTGTCTGCGGAGACACTCTCGATGGTGAAGGAGCATTTCATCAAGGAGTTTGGCGCTCCGGCCCATACGATCGGCTGGGGCGAGTCCGGCGGCGCGATGCAGGTTTACCTGACCGCCCAGAACTACCCTGGGTTGCTCGATGGCATCCTGCCCATTAAAAACTTCCCGGACATGATGAGCTTTGTCCAGTTTACTGCGGATTGCACCCTCGTCGACTCCGCTCTGAACTCCTCAGGGAGCCTTTGGACGCAGCCGCAGAAGACCGCGGTGTCTGGATTTGCCTCGTGGCGGATGTGTGAGCTGATCACGAGGTACAAAATACGGCCTTTGGATGCGCAAAACTGCGACGCATCGCTTCCCAAAGGCTCCGTCTACAACCCAACCGACAATCCTCGCGGCGCGCGCTGCGACCTGTTTGACAGCCAGGTCAACACCTACGGCCGAGACCCCCGGACGGGACTGGCTCGCCGTCCGTTCGATAACGAAGGGGTTCAATATGGCCTCGGGGCGTTCAATAGCGGCAAGATCACGGCGGAGCAATTCGTCGGGTTGAATGAGCATATTGGCGGATTCGACGCTGACGGCCGCCTCAGTCCAACGCGCAACCAGGTGGATGAAGAAACCCTTCGCTTAGTCTACGAGCGCGGATTGGTGCTGACCGGGGGTGGCGGGCTGTCCAATGTCCCCATCATCGACTGGCGCCCCTACTCTGACGAGCTGACTTCCGTTGACGGTCATCCGCTGTTTCTTTCTCTGGCAACTCGCGCGCGGTTGATCGCGGCGTACGGCAATGCCGGCAATCAGGTCATTCGGGTCAGCCCCCGAGAGACCTGGTTTGATTGGAACATCGAAGCCTCATCCGGCCCGGCTGCGCTGCTCGCTAAGCTGGACCAGTGGCTCGATAACATAGCAGCCGATCAGGCTGCTGGGACCGCCGCCGAGAAAGTTGTGCGCGATCGACCCCCAGACCTGCAGAGCGGCTGCATTGGACTTGATGGCGAAAACATCCTTGCGGAAGATGAGCTGGCCAAGCCTTCGATCCAGAAAGGATTGGGCCGATGCAACCCGTCATACACGGTCTACGCTATGCCACGAGTGGTGGCGGGTGCGCCCTTATCCAACGATATTTTGAAATGCGCGCTGAAACCGCTCAGCGCAGCCGATTACACTCAACCCCTAAGCGCGGACCAGTTAAAACGACTGCAAGCCGTGTTTTCTTCGGGGGTCTGTGATTATACCCGTCCCGGTGTTGGCCAACAGATGACCCGGGCCACCTGGCAACGATTCTAACTTCTCATACGAGAGCCGCTGGGATCGACGGCCGGTTGCGGTAGGATCCGGCAATCACGGCGTTCACCGAGAATGGTGACCGACAACCCCTGCTGATTGTCGGGTACGCTGGTGAGGACGTAGCCCATGGCGAGACTCAGCTCGGCGCTATGACCGTAACCGCCGGAGGTTACGAAGCCGACGATCTCTGATCCGAGCCAAATGGGTTCGTAGCCGACAGCATCAGCGTCGGTGGCCTCGACCGATAATGTTACAAGGCGTCGCTCGGGCACCTCGTCGCGGTCTTTGAGCGCGGCGTGGCGGCCAATAAAGGCGGGTTTACTGTAGTCGATGAAGCGATCGAGACCGCACATACGAGGCGTGTAGTCGCGGGAAAACTCCCGGGACCAAATACCGAAGCCTTTCTCCAGACGCAGCGAGTTCAACGCGTAGAGGCCAATGTGGCGCGCTTGGAATTCGCCGGATCGTTTCAGCACGGCCTCCAG
>Ga0105240_10014377_pt1 | contig 10809 bp, 11 predicted proteins | sample KBSC54metaG_FD_80426 | JGI IMG/M metagenome (GOLD analysis project Ga0105240, IMG submission 80426) | Corn rhizosphere microbial communities from Kellogg Biological Station, Michigan, USA - KBS C5-4 metaG | ecosystem: Host-associated > Plants > Roots > Rhizosphere > Soil | place: Michigan, USA...
AGGCCGGCGTGCCGATCATCGGCGACGACATCAAGTCGCAGGTCGGCGCGACGATCACACACCGCGTGCTCACCTCGCTGTTCCGCGAGCGCGGCGTCCATCTCGACAAGACGATGCAGCTGAACGTCGGCGGCAACTCCGACTTCCTGAACATGCTCGAGCGCGAACGGCTCGAGTCGAAGAAGATCTCGAAGACCAACGCCGTTACGTCGATGCTCGACTACGACCTCGGTGCGAAGAACGTGCACGTCGGCCCGTCCGACTACGTGCCGTGGCTGACCGACCGCAAGTGGGCGTACATCCGCCTCGAGGGGTCGGCCTTCGGCGACGTGCCGCTGAACGTCGAGATGAAGCTCGAGGTATGGGACTCGCCGAACTCGGCCGGCATCGTGATCGATGCCGTCCGGCTCGCGAAGCTCGCCCTGAACAACGGCATCTCGGGCTCGCTCGAAGGCCCGAGCTCCTACCTGATGAAGTCGCCGCCGCGGCAGATCCAGGACGACGACGCAGCCGAGCTGGTCGAGGAGTTCATCGAGCGGAACCGCCGGCAGATCACCGCGCCGGCCACAGCCGAGGTCTAAGCCGTCGATCGGGGTGGCGAGCCGCGGCTCGCCACCCCTCCATTCTCCCGTGTTTCTTTCTTGGCGTTGTTGTCAAAGGAGGAAAACACATGCTGAAGAGGTCGCATCTGCGCCGGGCCGGGCTGGTGGCGACGCTGGCCGCCGGTGTGCTCACCGCGGCGGTCGCGGCGAGCGCGCTCGGGAAAGGCGGGCCTTCCCCGCCGCGCGGTCACGCGCTCGACCACGTGTTCGTGATCATGCTGGAGAACCACTCACAGTCGAGTGTGATCGACGACGTCAACGCACCGACGATCACCTCGCTCGCGCACACCTACGCCGAGGCCTTGAACTACTACGGCGTCACGCATCCGAGCGAGCCGAACTACGTGGCATCGATCTCGGGGTCGAACTGGGGCGTCAACGACGACCAGTCGACCAACACGTTCAACCACTGGAACCTGGTCGACCAGCTCGAGCAGCACCATCTCACCTGGGCCGCGTACATGGAATCGCTACCCCAGACCGGCTACACGGGGGCGCAGTACCCGGCGAACGCCGCGCTGTACGTGAACAAGCACGACCCGTTCGTGCTCTTCGACGACATCAGGCTGAACCCGGAGCGGCTGCAGAACATCAAGCCGTATGCCCAGTTCGCCGCCGACATGCAGTCGGCGACCGTCCCGAACTTCGTCTGGATCTCGCCGAACCAGTGCCACGACATGCATGGCGGCGTCTACACGGCGGTCGCGCCCGACGGCAGCGACGGCACACCGTGCCCGTACGGCTCGACGAAGGACGACGCGAACGACGCGGCGTTGAAGCAGAAGGCGGACGCGTTCGTGAAGGGCGCCGTCGATGCGATCCAGGCGAGCGCCGCCTGGAAATCCGGCCGGTCGCTGATCGTGATCGCAACCGACGAGAACGACTTCACCGGCACCACCCAGACCGACGGCTGGGAGACGGCCGACGGCTGCTGCGACTCGCCGTACCTGCCGAAGGGCACGCAGTTCCTCGGCTCGAACGGGAAGCCCGACGGCACGGTCTGGCAGGGCGGGGTCTACGGCGGCGGAAAGATCCCGGCGATCGTGATGGCAAGCAACGGGAAGCGCGGCTACACGAGCAAGACGCCGTACAACCACTACTCACTGCTCGCGACGATCGACTGGAACTGGAGCCTCGGCTACCTCGGGAATGCATCCGACCACATCCAGGTGCAGCCGCTACGCGAGTTCCTGACCAAGTAGACACAGGGCGACCGGGCTTGAACGCGGCAACCCTCGAACCTGGTTCTCGACGCGTAGCGGCGAAACCAGGTTCGGGCGTTTCGGAACCGCGAACGCCGCAACCTGGTTCCGCGGCTCCGCCGCGGCAACCAGGTTGACCGTTGCCCTCAACCCGGACGGTCGACGGCGCCTTCCGTCTACGCTTGCCCCAGATGAGGATCTGCCTCGTCACGCCGTTTGCCTGGTCGCAGCCGCACGACGTCAACGACCATGTCGCCGGCATCGCAGGCGCGCTTCGGGCGCGCGGCCACGACGTCACCGTCGTCGCACCGTCGACGCACGCCGCCGACCTGCTCGCCGGCCGCCGGGCCTTGCTGAGAGGCGAGAGGCTCGACGTGATCGCCGTCGGCACCGCCGTCCCCGTGTCGCGGCGCTCGCAGATGGGCGTTCCCGTCGGAGTGCAGGCCGGGCTCGCGCTGGCGCTCGCGCAGGGCTCGTTCGACGTGGTGCACGGCTTTGAGCCGGGGCTGCCCTCGCTCTCGTACCTCGCGCTCCGCGACACCGACGCGCTCGCGGTCGCCACCTTCGTCTCTCCGAACCGGCTCGGTTACCCGCCGGCGCGCTCACAGCGCGAGAAGCTCCTCGCCCGCCTCGATGCGCTCGTGGCGCTGAACGAGCCCGTACGGGAGGCGGCCGAGGAACGCTTCCCCGGCGACTACCGCCTGATCTCGCCCGGCGTCGACACGGAGCTCTTCGCCCCGGCCGAGAAGCGCAAGACGATCGTGGTCGAGCTGCGCCCGAACGAACGGGTCGTGGCGCGGGGCGTCGTCCGCGCGCTCCGCGAGCTCCCCGGCTGGGAGGCCGTGCTGCTACGGACCCGCGCGCTGATCGGCCGGCCTGCGATCCCGCGCGATCTCATCGGCCGCGTTCACGTGCGCACCGCCCGCGATTCGGCCGCCCGCGCGGCGCTGCTCAACCCAGCGGCGATCTTCGTGCCCGGCGTCGACGGTCTGCGCCGCGTCACGCTCGAGGCGGCGGCCGCAGGCTGCGCGATCGCACACCCGGCCGGTGTCGCCCAGCAGCCCGAGCTGGCGGCCGCGGCCGCTGCGCGCCTGGCCGAGAACGACGAGCTGCGCGAACGCGAAGGTGCACGGTCACGCGCCGAGGCGGCGACGCAAGGCTTCGCGGCGGTCGCCGCCGAGCTCGAGACGCTCTACTCGGCGCTGCCGAAACGCCGGCGGAGCCGGAACGCCGGCGACCCGCTCGCGGGCCGCCCCTGGATCGTGGCCGACCTGCACATGCACACGTCGTGGTCGCACGACTGCTCGATCGACGCAGCCGAGCTGGTCGACCATGCCGAGGCCGAGGGGCTGGGCGCGATCGCCGTGACCGACCACAACGTGTTCGGGGGCGCGCTCGAGGCCAGCGACCATGCACGCGACCGCGACCTGGTCGTGATCGCCGGCGAAGAGGTGAAGACCGACGGGCAGGGCGAGGTGATCGGTCTGTTCCTCGAGCGCGAGATCGAGCGCGGGATGAGCTGGGACGAGACCGTCGCCGCGATCCGCGACCAGGGCGGGCTCGTCTACGTGCCCCACCCGTTCGACCGGATTCATGCGATTCCCGACCCGAGGACGCTGCACCGCCACCTCGCCGACATCGACGTGCTCGAGGTCTACAACGCCCGCCTGCTCTTCGAGGGCTACAACGACGAGGCCCTGCGGTTCGCTCGCAAGTACAACCTGACGATGGGCGCCGGCTCGGATGCCCACGTGCTCCAGGGGGTGGGCACCGGAGCCCTCAGAATGCGTGCTTTCGAGGGGCCGGAGGAGTTCTTGATCTCCCTCCGGACAGCCGAAGTGTTGCGGCGACCCAAGTCGCTCGCTTACCTTCAGTCCCTCAAATGGGTCGCCCAGGTCAAGGAGAAGGTCCGCTAGACACGAATGGTCCTGCTGCCGCGTGGCTACCGCCGTGACGACAGACGAGATCTACGAGCGTTATCTCCAGAAGGCGATCACCGAGATCAATCGGTTGTCGCACGAGATCGCTCAGGCCGCGGACGGGGCCCCTACCGCCCTGCCCACCGGGCATCCGCTGGCCAGCATCTTCTTGCTCAAGTACGGCGCGCAGGCGCACGAGCTGTAGGAAGGGGTCGCCTTCCACGGGCGCGCCGGCAACGCGCTGATCAAGTCGCTGCAGCGCCTGCACGTCGACCCGATGGAGGTCTACGGGACGAACTGCGTGAAGTTCGCAGGCTGCGACCTGACAACGGCGGCGGAGTGGCTGCGCCGCGAGTTGCGGATCGTCGAGCCGAAGCTGCTCGTCGTGATGGGCGAGGATGCACTCGAGTTCCTGAACGGGATCGCATTTCCGCTCTCGAGCCCGATCGAGACTAAGCTGGGCGAGCTGCAGCGCTTCAGCCCCACGATCGAGGCGCTGGCGGTCCCCGACATCGACTCCGCACTCGACGAAGCGCCTGCGAAGACCGCATTTTGGAACGCCTTCAAGTCCGTTGGCCCCTGGTGGGCCGCTCTCCCTCCCTACTAGCCGGCGTCGGGCTGTTCGCGGCCCTGATCGCCTACTACGAGAGCGCGGGCCACCTGTGGCAGGCGAGCCTGTGGTGGGACGTCGCCTGGATTGCGCTGGTGCTGATGCCGGCCGTCTTCGGGCTCGTGCTGGCCGCGCTGCCCCTGCACGCCTGGTATGGCCTCTTGCCGCTCGGGCTGGCATTCGTCGTGCTCGCGGCGGTGCTCACCTGGGTCGACAACGGGATCTTCTCGAACTTCGCCCGCCTCGGCGCGGCGACGCTCCTCGGCTGGTGGTTCCTGTCGGTCTTCGAGCGGCTCTCCTGGGTGGTGGCGGTCGCCTGTCTGATCCCGTGGGTCGACGCGTACTCGGTGTGGCGCGGGCCGACGAAGCAGATCGTCGAGCATCACCAGAACGTCTTCGACGTGCTCTCGTTTGCCTTCCCGGTTCCGGGCGAGCATGCGGCGGCCCAGCTCGGCGTGCCCGACCTGCTCTTCTTCGCGCTCTTCCTGGCGGCGGCGGCCCGGTTCGGGCTGCGCGTCCGGCCGACGTGGATCTGCCTGGTAGCGGCGCTCGGCGGCACGATCGCGCTGACCGTGTGGCTGAACCTGAGCGGCTTGCCGGCCCTGCCGGGGATCGCGATCGGCTTCCTCGTGCCGAACGCCGACCTGCTCTGGCGCCGCCTACGAGGGGAGCCCGGGATCGGTGATCGCCCGGACGTACCGGTCGGCAGAGCGGCGGACGACGCCTGAGCCGTCGCGCTCCACGACCCTCCCCCACCACGCCCCGTAGATCGTCTCGAACGCGAAGGGCCGGAGCGCCGACGCGATCGCCTGCACCTTCGACGCCGGCAGCGGAATCAGGTTCGGATACGAGTACATGAAGCTCACGAAGCGCCGGTCGGGAATCACCTGGATGATGTCGCCGCTGAGGAGCGCCCGGCGTTCGGCCCAGTGCAAGACCTGCCCGCCCTCGTAGTGGCCGCCGAGGCGCACGAGCGTGAGGCCGCCGCCCAGGTCGTGGGTCTCACCGCTCCAGAACTGGATCGCCGGGTCGGGGCGCATCACCCATTTCCGCTCGGCCTCGTGCAGGAAGATCGGGCAGGCGAAGGCGTGTGCCCATTCGACCATCGCCGCGTAGTAGTGCGGGTGTGAGATCGCGATCGCCGCCAGCCCGCCGTCGGCCTTGACCCGGCGAACGATCTCGTCGTCGAGGTACGGGATGCAGTCCCAGAGAACATTGCCGGCCGAGCTCTTCACGAGCAGCGCGCGCTGACCGATCGCGAACGCAGGGTCGCAGCCGATGCCGAGCAACCCGTGCTCGTCGCGCAGCTCCGCCCGGTGGTCACCGAGGAAGTCGTCCCGATCCACCCACACCTGGCCCTCGTCGTACGGGACGTACTGGCGCGGGTCCTCGCAGATCGGACACGCAGCCGGCGGCACGTCACTGGGCGGAAACTGGGTCCCGCAGGCCTGGCAGAGCCAGGTCGTCACTCGGCCGTGCGCTCGAGGAGCGCGACACACTCCACGTGCGGCGTGTGCGGGAACATGTCGACGGGCTGGGCGCGGGTCAGGCGGTAGCCGTAGTTCTCCGACAGGCGCTTCAGGTCGCCGGCCAGGGTCGTCGGGTTGCACGAGACGTAGACGACACGCGGCGCCTCCAGCTCGCCGAGTCGCTTCAACGCCTTGCCGGCGAGGCCGGCGCGCGGCGGATCGACGACGACCACGTCGGGCGCGCCCGAGCGATCGCGCAGCTCGCGCAGCACCTCGCCGACGTTGCCGGCGAAGAACGCGATGTTGCCGATCGAGTTCAGCTCGGCGTTCTCGATCGCACAGGCAACCGACTCTTCGCTGATCTCGATTCCCCACACGGTCAGCGCCTCGGCCGCCATCGACAGGCCGATCGTGCCGATCCCGCAGTAGAGGTCGTAGACCGTCTCGCCGCCCGTGAGGCCGGCGAACTCGCGGGCAATCGCGTACAGCCGGCCGGCCATCTCGGTGTTCGTCTGCAGGAACGCATTCGGGCGCACGCGGAAGCGGAGGCCGCCGATCGCCTCCTCGATCGCATCCTCGCCCCAGAGGAGCTCGGTCGGCAGGTTCGTCACCTCGGCGACGCCCGTGTTGATCGACCAGTGGATCGAGCGGACCTCGGGAAACTCGACCAGCACCTCGATCAGCCGCTCGCGGTCGAAGCGCTCGCCTCGGTTGGTGACCAGGTGCACGAGCGCCTGGCCGGTGTTGCGACCCTCGCGGATCACGAGATGGCGCAGGTAACCCTCGTGCGTGCCCTGGTCGTAGGCGGTGAGCTTCTCTTCGCGCGCCCAGTCGCGCATCCGGTTGCGGATCGCATTGCCGAGCTCGGTGGTCAGCCAGCACTCGTCGATCTGCAGGACCTCGTCCCACCGGCCCGCCTTGTGCAGGCCCAGCTCGACGCCGTCCGGCCCCTGCCCGAACGAGTACTCCATCTTGTTGCGGTAGTGGAACTGCGAGGCGGCGGGGACGATCGGCTCGAGCGGGAAGTCGACGAGCCCGGCGAGGCGCTGGAGCGAATCGCGCACCCACTGCTCCTTGGTGGCGACCTGGGCGGCATAGTCGAGATCCTGGAAGCGGCAGCCGCCGCATGCGGGGTAGTGCACGCAGGGGGCTTCGACGCGCAGCGGCCCGGCGGTAATCACCTCGGTCGCTTGCGCCTCGGCGTGCCGGCGCTGCACCTTGGTGATGCGCGCCTTGACCGTGTCGCCCGGGAGGCCGCTCCGCACGAAGACGACGAAACCGCGCCCCTCGCCGACGTCGAGACGGGCAACGCCGTTGCCGCCGAACGCGATCGAATCGACGGTGAGCTCGAGCTCCTGGTCGCGCTGAACGGGGGAGGCCACGCGTGGAGGCTAGCGGGGTCGCGTCTCGCGACCGGGGACTACGCCAGCACGGAGACGTACACGGAGCGCGTGCGCGGGCCGTCGAGCTCGCAGAAGAAGATGCCTTGCCACGTGCCGAGGGCGAGCTCGCCCTCGTCGGTCAGCGGGATCACGACCTGCGGCCCCATCAGCGCGGCGCGGATGTGCGACGGGGCGTTCTCCTCGCCTTCCTCGATGTGCTGCCAGCCCCATTCCTCGGGTGCGATCTGCTCGAGCGCCATCTCGAAGTCCCGCGCGACGAGCGGATCGGCGTGCTCGTTGATCGTCAGCCCGGCGGTCGTATGCGGCACGTAGACGAGCACCGCACTGCCCGTGAGTCCTGCGACGGACTCGCGCACCAGCTTGGTGATGTCGATGAGCTGCGAGTGCCGCTCGGTAGTGACCGTCAACTGCCGCACGGGGCCGTATCCTAGGGACCATGCAGCCCACCGGCCCGACCAACCGTGAGATCGACGCGTTCCGCGAGCGCGCAGACCGCTTCATCGCCGACCTCGACGAGGAGTTCTACCTCCACTACGGCGGCCTGAAGGACACGCTCGACGTGGCCCAGATCTACGAGCGGTACGAGGAGCTGACGCGCCTCGACACCGCCCAGAACATGCAGGGCGGCCCGACCGAGCTGTGGCGCTTCGCGTGCGAGGGCTTCCTCGGCAATCTCACGCGTGCCCACCAGGAGCGGCTCGCGAAGGCCGAGGCGGAGCTGGAGGCGACGGTCGACGGCGAGACGATCCCGTTCCGCATGCTGCGCACGTCGATGGCGAACGAGCCCGACCGCGGCAAGCGCCAGCGGCTCGAGGAGGCGCGCGTCCGGCTGCTCGACGAGCAGCTCAATCCGGTGTACCTCGACGCGGCGCAGATCGACCGTGAGGCCGTGCACCAGCTGGGCGCCGCCAACTACTACGAGCTCTACAAGGACTTCGGCTTCCGGCTCGACTCGCTTGCCGAGGAGTGCCGGGCCGTGCTCGACGAGACCGAGAAGCTGTGGGAGCGCGAGGGCGACAAGCTGTTTCGCTCGCGCGTCGGCGTCGGCCTCTCGGACGCGCGTCCGTGGGACGTCTCGCGGATGTTCCGCGCGCCCGAGCTCGACCAGTTCTATCCGTCCGACCGCATGCTGCCCGCGCTCGAGGCCACGCTCGGCGACCTCGGCATCGACCTGCGCTCGCAGCAGAACGTGCACCTCGACCTCGAGGAGCGGCCGTCGAAGTCACCCCGTGCGTTCTGCGCTCCGATCGAGATTCCCGGCAAGGTGATGCTGGTGATCCAGCCGATCGGCGGCAAGGACGACTGGGAGGCCCTGTTCCACGAGGCGGGCCACACCGAGCACTACGCGCACACGAGCGAGTCGCTGACAACCGAGGCGAAGCGCCTGGGCGACATGGCGGTCACCGAAGGCTGGGCGGCGCTGCTCGAGCATCTCGTGACCGATACGGCATGGCTGAACCGCCGCCTCGACGTGGGCCGTCCCGATCTGCTCGCTCACGGCGGCGCGGTCTCGCTGCTCTATTTCGTGCGTCGCTACTCGGCGAAGCTGCTCTACGAGATCGAGTTCTTCCAGACGACCGACATCCCCTCGATGCGCAGCCGCTACTTCGAGATCCTCAGCGACGCGCTGAAGCTGCCGGTGAACGCCGAGAGCTACCTCGACGACATCGACGGCAGCTTCTACGTGATCGGCTATCTGCGCTCGTGGGCGTTCGAGGCGCAGCTGCGCGACTTCCTGCGCGGGCAGTTCGGCAACGAGTGGTTTGCGCGGCGCGAGGCCGGCGAGCTCCTGCAGGAGCTGTGGTCGCTCGGCCAGGGCCCGACGGCGGACGAGCTGCTCAAGGACGTAACCGGCTCGAAGCTCGAGATGGCGTCGGTGGCGGGCCGCATCCGCGAGGGGCTCGGCTAGCGAACGCGCGGCGCCGTGCTGCCGCTCTTCGACAACGTCCCCGTTCGCAGCCGCGCGTACGTCACGTACGGCCTGATCGCCGCCAACCTGCTCGTGTGGTGGTGGGAGCTCGGCGCCCGTCGTGCGCGCATCGACCACTACGCCTTCTACCCCTGCGCCGTCAGCGGGCCGTGCGTCGGCGATGCGCACGACCACGTGGGCTGGCCCGAGGGCATCGTCAGCGGCATGTTCCTGCACGCCAGCTGGCTGCACGTGCTGGGAAACATGCTGTTCCTGTGGATCTTCGGCAACAACGTCGAGGACGTGATGGGGCGGCTGCGCTTCCTCGTCTTCTATCTGGCCGCCGGGTTCGCGGCGGCGCTGACGCAAACGGCTGTGACCCTCCACTTCGCAGGGGTCGGCTCTGCCAGCGTCCCGACCGTGGGCGCCAGCGGCGCGATCGCCGGCGTGCTCGGCGCGTACTTCGTCCTGCTCCCCCACGCCCGCGTGGTCACGCTGCTCTTCGGGTTCATCCCGGTGCCCATCTCGGCGCTCGTCTTCCTCGGGCTGTGGTTCTTCTTCCAGCTCTGGGAGGGCGGCTTCTCGCTGGTTCATCCCGACGCCGGCGGCGGCGTGGCGTTCGCCGCGCACGTGGGCGGCTTTGTCTTCGGCGCGCTCGCGGTGCGCCCCTTCCAGGTGCGCGCACCGCTCAGGCCCCGCTGGTGACCTTCGAGGAGCACGTCCGTCGCGCGCTCGAGGAGCTGCCGCCCCACCTGGCGGCCGCCCTCGACAACGTCGCGGTCGTGGTCGAGGAGGAGGCGCCGGGCGAGCCCGACCTGTTCGGGCTCTGGGAGAGGCCCGAGTACCTGCCCGCCAAGATCACGATCTTCCGCCGGCCGCTGACCGAGACGTTTCCGGATCCGGCTGACCTGGAAAGAGAGATCAGGATCACCGTGCTGCACGAGCTGGCACACGAATTCGGGCTCGACGAGGACCGCCTCGACGAACTTGGCTATTCATAGGAATAGGTCATCTGTGTCTGACGTTGTGAGAGATATGCGAACGCTGACCGAGATCAAGCAGGAGATCGATCGCCTCTCGGATCGCCGGGTCAACGTGATGCGTGCGCTTTCCCAGGAGTTCGACGCGAAGCTCAAAGCCGAGCACGTTCAGCTCGAAGAGCAGATCGCAGAGCTGTGGGAAGAGCAGCGAAACGCACGCGCCATGCTCCGCTTCGGCGACCGTGACGTGATCATCCAGAAGGCACGGCAGGAAGAACGTCTGTCGCGCGCGGCCTAACCACCGCCGCCGCACCCGAATGCCGGATAGGGCGCCTACGCAGGCGCCCTGTCCGCGTCCGGGCTACAGTTTCGGCCCGTACGGGGCGTTAGCTCAGCTGGGAGAGCGCCGCCTTTGCAAGGCGGAGGTCATCGGTTCGATCCCGATACGCTCCACTTCTTGCCTCACACGAGTGTGAGACGGGCACTTTCACGTGCTCGTCGCGGTAGAGGGCCGATAGCTGGCCGATGGCTGCACATTCGGGAGCCAGGACCTCGCCAAGCCCGTCATGCGGCGGCTCAGAGACGTCGAGGACGAGGTTGGCCCCGACCCCTATCGGTGTCGGGGCCAACCGGGTGTCACTGGGTTAAGGGTTCTCGGGGTTGCTGCCCCGCCCGCACGTTGGGGAGCCTGGCGTTCCAGAGCCCGCCGCATCAG
>Ga0105240_10014378_pt1 | contig 10809 bp, 9 predicted proteins | sample KBSC54metaG_FD_80426 | JGI IMG/M metagenome (GOLD analysis project Ga0105240, IMG submission 80426) | Corn rhizosphere microbial communities from Kellogg Biological Station, Michigan, USA - KBS C5-4 metaG | ecosystem: Host-associated > Plants > Roots > Rhizosphere > Soil | place: Michigan, USA...
CATCCCAAGCATAGAGATCAAATGGCCGAGCGGAATTGTCCAGGTTCTGAAAAATGTCAAAGCGAATCAGACCTTGCAGGTTCGAGAACCGCAGGAGTCAGAAACCCGGAAGCCGGGGGCGGACCTGAGGCGGCAGAGATAATTGGAAGATGGGTAGGCGGAGTTCGCTCTGAGGTGGAGTGATTTGAATGTCGCGATTGAGCGACTGCTTTTCTGCCTCTTGTTGATCGTGAATTCTCTGGTATTCCTTAAGGGTTTGCCGCGCCAGCTCCGCTTGACCGCTACCCTGATAGGCGCGTCCAAGTTGATAGTGCAGGCTACCGTCGTCATCGATAGGAAGCGCAGCTTTCAGATATGGGATAGCTTTGCCGGATTGACCAAGCGCCAAATAGGTGCGCGCCAGCGAAGCTTGTGCCGGCAGCAGGTGGGGCGCATGACGGACGGCCTTCATCAACAAAGGCAGAGCTTCCGCAGGCTTCTGCGACTTCAAAAGGATGTCGCCGAGATAATAGTTGAGCTCGGCAGATTCCGGTGAAGACTTTATCAAATCCTCAAAAAGCTCCCGGGCGCGATCCAGGTCGGCGGTCTGGAAAAGCGCAATGGCGAGCTGCTGTTTGATGTACGGATCGCCGGGGGAAAACTTGAGGGCTTCCGCCCAATGTTTCGCGGCCTCGACATATTGCCGGCGTTGAGCTTCCATCTTCGCCATCAAAATTTCCGCCGGCCCAGAGGGCGGCAATTGGGTCAGACGAATGTAGGCATCCCGCGCCAGGGCGTTATATGCCCGGGTTTGCCAGTAATACGATTCCGCGGTGGTCTGCCCGTGCGCAGCAGCAAGCAACTCACTGTATCGTCCTGCCTGAAAATCACATTCGATCTTGTGCTGAACGCAGTCCGGAGGTGGGAGTTGGCGCTCCTTTGCGGCCTCGGTCTCCGCCCAATCGGGGTGTCCCGTCTTGCGATAGATCTCTGCGATGGCGGCGTGTATGCCACGCAAGGAGGGCATTTTCTCCAACGCCTGACGATATAAGTAGAATGCGGCAAATAGCTGTTGATTCTCGAAACGAGATTCAGCGGTGATATCCAGCCAATAGGCAGAACCAGTTGCCAGGTTCGTGAGCTTGTCAAAACTGCGCTGCGCCAATCCGTCGTAACTCAGTCCCAGGTCATACCAGAACTTTGGATTGCTGGGGTTTGCTTGAGACAGCTTTTGAAAGCCTTCCGCCGCACGCTCGAATTTCTTGAGGGCCAGGCAAGTCTCGGCGAGCGCCTCCTGAGCATCGGGCTCATTAGGGTTGAGGCTAACTGCCTTCTCAAGCGGGTTGAGTGCTCTGGCGGCATCCCCCAACTCAAGATAGGTGGTGCCCAAAAAAAGCATGGCCACGGCGTTGCCGGGATCGAGTTGAAGGGCCTTTTGGAATTCGCTTAGCGCTTCCCGTTTGTGTCCGGAGTAATCCAGCGCAAAACCGAGATTCATCACCAGGCCCGGATTTGTCGGAAGGGCGCGAACAAGCTCGCGATAGATGGGAACGGCGTCGGCAAACTTGCCTTCGCCCATGAGCGCTTTAGCCTGCCGCGATCTAGCTGCCAAATCGTCGTCCGACTGGGAGAAGCCCTGAACCGCCAGGCAAGCAAGACAAAGCAAAACAACGCGAACTTTTGTGGCGTGGGTTGCAGGTCTCAACGCGCATACTCCTCAGCGGCGTCCTGGAACGCAGTTCCAGGACAGTCGGGTTTTGCCCCACTGATGGTAGCAGGCTGAAAATGATCGGGAATAGCAAACAATTGGGACGCAGAGGACGAGAAGAAAACAGAAAATACGAGTCTGAGTAGGGGTGCTACGTCGTTCCCGATGCGCACCACGAACGTTTGGGCATCGAAACTGCCGGCCGATTTATTGATCGAGTTCGTCTCGTGGCCTTCTAGTTTGATCCCACCGACTGCGGCGGAATTAACCTGAGGCGATTAGGGCACCGCTTAAGCCGTGCCCTAATCCAGAAATACCGGGCAACACCTGTAAACGTCAGAATTTCAGGTGCGATGAGACTTGGATGATGCGTTCCCCGTAGCTGGTTGTGATATGACCGAGGCTGCCACCGCACGTCGGGCCCGACCCACTACAGGTAAGGCCGCTCGGATTGTTGAAATGCACGGTGTTAAACAGGTTTTGTGCTTCCCCGCGCAAATCGAAGGTGAATCGCTCCGTAAACTTGAAGTCTCGGGAAAGGCTGGCGTCGATTTGCCAAAGGCCCGGCCCGCGGAGCCAGGATTGCGTACGATGCATGTTCCCGAGGACAGTTACAGGACAACCTCCGGTCGTCGGACATGAGGAAAGGTTGGGTGCGAAGGCCGAAGGATCAAACCACTGTACGTTGCCGGCGCTGTTCCTCGCTCCCCCAAGATAGTGCACGGACGCCACATGGTTGGGCATCGGAGAGGTGTCAAACGTGTTGATGTTGTTCACGTCCTGGCCAAGCTGCAACGGGGAACCGCTGAAGGCTGAGAAAACGCCGCTGGTTTTCCAACCGCCAATCACGTAGTCGACGGCCTTGTTGTGGGTTCCCAACTTCTTGCCAAGGGGTAGATCGTAGACATAGGCCAGCTTCAAGTTGTGGGTATGATCGAAGCTCAACGGGCCACGGTTATAGTCCTGGCATTCGGGACAGTTAAACAACAGATTGTTTTCCCATGTGTCGTCGTTGACGTACCCCATCGCTTTGGACCAGGTGTATGCTCCCTGAACAAAAAGACCCTGTCCAACCCGACGCGTCGCTGAAACCTGGAGCGAATTATAGTGCGAATCCAGGTAGCCTTGGAATTGGTAGAGGCCTCCGAAATATTGGCAAGTGCCCGGGTCAGAATTGGGACAGGGCGCGCCATACGAAGGCGGACTGCTTTGACCGAGATGGCCAGCCGACAAATCCCTCCCATTCATCTCGTGGACGAAGTGATTGCCCACGTACCCGACATTCAAATCCACGTTCATGGGTAACTGGCGCTCGATGAAGAGATTCCAGGATTCCACGTAGCCTCGTTTAAATTCGCCCGGCCCAAGCGTTCCAATGGTGAGCGTGTTATCAATTGACCCGACGTCGAGGCTACCGGAGGAAGATATCGGCGGCGGCTCGATAACAGGAACGCCTTGGGCAAAAGTTCCATGCCCGGCGGGAAGGCCGAAGCAACTCGCAGGGCTTGCCTGCTGTTTGCATGCTGGCTCAGATGTGTCGTAGAGATCGGAACCAATCGCGAGGGGATAGAAACCACGCAAGGGGCGTTCCAGAGGAGTTGTGTCGTTAGCGATTCCGAAGCCAGCGCGAATTACGGTTTCTGGATTGAACTGATAATTCAATCCTATGCGAGGTGAAAACAGCTTGTGGCTCGTGGTCATTCCGAGATGAGTCGGATTGCCGCCCAGACCGCCTAACAGCAATAATCCGCTCGCTGTGTCGAACCTTTCGAGCTTGTCAGGACCATCGCGCGTAATCAGAGGGAAATATTCCCATCGGACTCCGAGATCGGCGGTGAAGTTCGAGGCAACCTTCCAGCGATCGCCGAAATAGAGCGCGTATTGGGTGTCCTTGCCGGTGGACTTGATGTATTGAGCGTCGTTCTGGCCTTCGGAAATCAGGCCGAGATCCCAGGCAGCAAAAGAGTTCTGCGCGTCCGGGGACAGCGTGACGCCTGCTAAATTGCTGGTGTTGAGCGCGGTGGCTCCCTCATCCTCGATCACGTTCCCGCGCGGACAGCAGAAAATTTCTGGCTGAAAGGCGTTCAGGTGATTATGGGAGATGTCGACGCCCATACGGAACTCATGTTTCTGTTTGATCCAGGTTAGGTTGTGGGCAGTGGTGCTGGTCCAGTCATTGCGTTGAGCGGGCTCCCAGGAATTCAATGAGCCCATGCCGCTGAAACCGTCGATTGTGATTCCGGGAAGACCGCTGTATCGAACATCTCCGGACGGCGTATTCGTTCCGGCGATGCCGAGAAGGTCCTGCCCGAGCGGCTTGCCGTATCCAGGAGGGGTCGCAAGCTCGGTCATCCGGTCAAAACCTACGTGGCCGGTTAATACAAGTCTCGGAGAAAGCGTCCAGGTGTGCCCGAGAGTGGCAATCTGGGCGCGCTGATAAGCATCGCCGCTGCCATCACCTCCGGCCGCGCCGAGGTCGAACGGCTCGAGGAAATTGTTCTGTTGAATCGTCCATTTCACCCAGATGATGTGACTTTGACTCCGGCTCCAATCGACGCGAGCCGTGCCAATATTGCGCCCGAGCAGGTGAGCGCCCTTGGTGCCAATGTAGTTACTTGGACTGGCGAAGACGACCGGGCCCACATCCAAGGTCGGCTCTGGGATTAGCTTGTTGAATGCCAGCGCTCCCGCATTCAACCGCGCGGCCGGTATGACGTTCAGTTTTCCGCCGGAGGAGAAAACGCACCGATTCTCGCCGATACCCGCCCCGCTTTGCACGCCGGTCGAAGGATCAAAAACCATCCCTTGCTGCAGCGGGACAGTTGCGCCCTCAGTCGTGCACACGGTCTGGCCCGGAACAGGAGCGCCAAGGTACGCGCTGAAGTCCCCAGACTTTACGTCAGCGGTAGGGACTGTGTCTGAAAAGCCTTCGGCAGCGTGCTGCCAGCTATCATCCCAGTTCAAGAAATAGAAGAGCTTGTCCTTCTTGATGGGTCCACCCAGCGTAGCGCCAACGTTGTTGAGAAGACCGGTACTCTTGGACCCGTTGAACCAGTTCTTTGCATTGAAACCATTTTCCGTATGGTAAAAGTACAAAGAGCCGTGCAATTGGTTCGAACCGGACTTCGTGGTAACGTCCACAGCGGCTCCCGCAGTCAGGCCCTTTTCCACGTCAAAGTCCGCGGTTTGAACGTTCACTTCCGAAATCGAATCTTGTGGAGGTATGACCAGCATATGGTTGGGCAACCAAATGAACAGGTTGGTGGCCCCGTCAACGCGGGTGGTATTGGCATGATCCGGCATGCCATTCGAAGTGATTGAGAACGACCGATCCGGCGAGTCCGCCGATGAGTTCGGATAGCTATTGCTGAGTCCTGACGTTGAAAACACGCCGGGAGTCAACAATTCCGCAGATTGGAAGTTTCGGAAGCTATTGAGCGGAATGTTCTCAATGGCATAGCTGGAGATTTCCGTGTGCACGTCTGCCTTCTCGGTTTGCAAGGCGACGGCCGAGGCGTCGACAGTCACCTGCTCCGTGGCGGTGCCCACCTGCATTTGCAGGTTTTCTGCATTAACTTGCCCCAGCGTCACTGGTACATTGGCCACCTTCAAGGGTTTAAATCCCGGGGCGCTTACCTCTATGGTGTAATCGCCTGGCGGTAAATCCAGGACCCTATAGATTCCGCTGGCATCCGTGACGGTTTGTTGGGTTTGGCCTGTGGATGGGCTCGAGATCGTCACTTTCGCTCCGGCAAGCACGGCGCCGGACCGGTCAGTGATCGTGCCTGTGACCGAACCGTAGAGCACCTGCGCATGCAGGGGAGAAACAATGACTAGCAGGCTGCTGGCAATGAGAAACGAAACAAACGCGATACCACGAGAGAAGGGGTACATCTTTTTCATGGTGCCTCCTCGCATTCCAGGCCACGGACCGGTCCGCGGCAAAACATGCTTGTCGACATGCCGTTTCAGGGGAAACCGGCCTCTTAATTCGATTGCGAAGCGTAGCCGTACTTCGGATAGGTTGTCAACGCGAAATTGCTCAGCTACCAGAGATTTGGGATACAACTCTCTCGATCTTCGCCGGCAGATTGGTGACGTGAGCGGTAAAGGCCTTCGTGGCCGTTTCCAGCTTGATCGGCGTCCTGCGTTCCTTGACCGGATTCCCCCGACTGTTCTCACCACCCTGAATCGCTCGGTCGCTGACCAGTTCCAAGAGGGGCGTCGTAACCTGCTGTGTGCCGCTTATCACCCGTAACGGCCACCTGAAGCTTTCAATTGCCGGACGGCAGGGACCGTGATCCGCGATGGGAGAGTCGGACCTACATCTCGCTGAAAAATGCGTGACTGCTTCCTGCCTGATCGGCGCGCCGAACGAAGAAAGCCTGGTTCGTGACAGGTGATTAGTCACTCGTTGCGTCGATTTGGTCGGCGATACGAGCGTATGCCGAACCTTCACCATTGGCCAATTGTACGTGTAGAATGCGAGTCACTCTCAGGAGGAGACCCGCACGATGACAAAAAGAACGGTCATTGCTGTTCTAAGCCTTTCCTGCTGTTTCAATCTATCCATCAACCTTCACGCCCAGGGTGGTAGCGATGTTTCCCAGCAGATCAAGCAGCTGCAGCAGGAATCCAGAGATGCCCAAATGAAGAACGATGTGTCACTCTTTGGCCGTACCACAACCGGCTGGAGGCGAACGACTGTTTCCGGGATTCCGCTCGGAATGCTTCTTCACGAGCAATGTGCGTTCAGGCAGAAGTGCGGTTTGGCCGTTATACGGCAAAGGGAGACACAAACAGAACTTGACTTTCTCGATCATCTTGCAGAGTCGATTCCTGGTGTTGGATCTCGAGTTCACAGTTCCGACAGCATCCGTTGCGATCTTGGAGGCGCCATTCATCTCGGCCTGCAGAGCGGGGCGCCATCACCCGAATACCCGAACACACCGAGCAAGCCAGCAATCGTTTCAACCGTTCCGTCAGGTATCGTTACTTTCCAAATGACGGTCTGCGATGAGACAAGAAGATTACCGGAAGCATCAAGTGCCAGCGCACACGCTCCCTCAATGTGGCGACGGTCTTGACGACTCCTGTTGAAGAGGCAATCTCCCTGATCCGGCTGCCATCAAGCACAAATAGATCTCCGGCTGCATCGACCGTGATGCCGGTCAACCAGCCAAATGATGCGTTCAAAGCCGGCCCGCCGTCCCCCGAATAGCCTTGGAGACCATTCCCCGAAACTCTGTTGATGATGCCAGATGGAGGAAGAGAAATCTGTGCAGAGGCTGTGCTCGTAGCGATGAGTGTTATGAGTACCGGTGCGAACAGTAGAGAGCTAGCTCTTGTATCCCTTGGATTCTCCAGGCCTTTTTCAATTCGGATCAGGTCCGTACAACTGCTGCGGGAACCGACTTCCAAACTCCTACGCGCACGCTCCGGAACATCGGCTCTTCTGTCGTGAAAACGCCAGAACAACTGAACAATAAGGTATACAAAAGTAGAGAGATAGCACACAAGCTCGGTTTTCACTGATACACCTGATCCACACTGAAATCAAAACAGCCTTACGGGCGTTATCGGCAATGTGTAGAAAAGTTTCAGTGAGAACACGTCATAACCGCGAGCAGCGCGGCGACTCATCTTCTCAGGTCGAGTTAAACCTGATAATCGCCACTTCTAAGACGTAGTGCTATCCCGTATCACGAGGCTCTCTCAAGCGTCGGTTGCTTTTGGGCTGGCGGGTTAGGCTCGCTTGGGCAGGGTGGCACTTGCCATATAACGGGCTGGATCCAATATGCCAAGGAGGAATGTGGCCCCTCCGTATCCTGACACACAGCCGGGGTCGTTTCTCGCTCGCCGTCCTGATGCACGCGGCCCGCTGCGTCCTTCACGCAAGAGCTAATGCTCTTCTTGTGTACATCCAGTCTGATGAGGTACATAGTCTCTGAGGAGCATCCGAGGTTGTTCTTTAAATCAGCGCGCCGCTGAGTTCAGCTTCTTGTAACATCTCGTGCTCCTCCTCGACTAAACATTCAAACAACACCGCAAGTGAAGGAATGAGTCGATCCTTTTCCATCAAAAAATATGCGTTATCCAAGAACCAAAAGGGGCAGGGTGAGCGCCAGGTCCATCCGTGGTACACGAACAGTGTCGTCAACGCTCATGCTAAACGGCTCGTTTTCCCGAACCGTGTCACTCATCTTGACCCTCATCGAACCCGATCTCCTGCAATGATGCGACTCAATGAACAGGGCCCGAGCATTAGCCAACCATGGCCGCAAGAACGTACAATGAAGCGCGCTTGACATAGGCGTGAGAACCCCGTTCTCCACAATCAAGCGCAAGTTGCTTTTCCTCATGGTTAATTGGAATCGAATCTGGCGGACTGTCCTTCCTATCGTCTTGATCGTTGCGGTATTGGCGACCACGATGGGAATGGCGTTTCATGTTCACCATGACCGCTATGCGGCAGACCAATGCACCCTCTGCCACCTGGTAATTGCGCCGGCAGCGGCGAACGCCGATGCGTGCGAACTCGCCCTGGCTTCTGCCGATTGCCCGATTCAGAGCGACTTTCTGGTTTCCCGCTGCGTCCCCGACCAAATCCCCTCTCGCGCCCCTCCTGCATAGGCCGTCCTTATCCTGCCGTGTCTCAAGGGCACGGCGTGACGGTTCTTCTCTTTTCGGAATTGGAGCGCACCATGCGTTCGTATCCCTTGCATTTCGGCATACTTGTGATGCTCGGCTATCTGCTTGAAGCTGTTGCTGGCGCCCAGACTCAGCCCGTCCAAAGTCAGAGCCAACCGCCCACCACCCAGGCACCCGCGCCGCCAGCGAGCCAGCTGTCTCAGAAGCCCGGATCGCAGTTGATCTCACTGGATCAAGCGATTCAAATGGCTGTAACCCACAACCATAACCTGCTGGCTACTCGGACAACGGTTCAGCAAAATGAGGCCGAGGAGATCACCGCCAATCTGCGTCCGGATCCGGTTCTTCTGGGCGATGTGCAATTTCTCCCTATCTTCCAGCCAGAGAATTTGTCCTCTGATTACCTCGACAACACCGCGCAGTTCGACCTGGGGGTAAGCTATCTGTTCGAACGAGGCAAGAAGAGGCAGCATCGTGTGACGGCCGCGCGGGCCGCGACCGCTGTCTCCCGGGCACAGGCTTCCGATGCCGAGCGCACGCTCGAATTCAACGTTGCCAGCAGTTTCATCAATATAGAGCTTGCCGAGTCTACGCTGGAACTCGCAAACCAGGACCTGAAGAGTTTCGAAAACTCGGTGAACATTACCGAGGAGCGGTACAAGGCGGGCCAGATCGGTTACGACGATTTCCTGAAGATGAAGCTGCAGTTTTTGCAGTTCCAGATGGACGTCTCGCAGGCGAAGTTGGCACGTGCCCAAGGCCTGTCAGACCTGCGGCAGCTGGTTGGCTACGAATCTGTAGGCGAGAACTATGACGTAGAGAGCTCATTTGACTATCAGCCTTTGAGCGCTGGTCTCGAAGATCTTCAGGCCATGGCGCTCAAGACTCGGCCCGACCTGCAGGCCGCGCAACTGGGTGTAACAGCCGCGAACAGTCAGTTTCAACTGCAGAAGTCGATTGGCAAACGGGATGTGACGGGGCAGATAAGCTACACACACGTCTCCGCTCTCAACCAGATTGCGCTCTACGGGCAAATCCAGTTGCCGATTTTCGATCGCAACCAGGGCGAGATCAAGCGGGCAGGATTTGCCATTACTCAGGCTCAGCAACAGCAGCTTTACACCAGTGGCCAGGTGCTTACGGATGTTCGTGATGCCTACCAGGGGTGGAAGGCCAACGATGAGATCGTCCAGCTGTACCGCCAGGGCTATCTGGACGAGTCACAAAAATCCCGCGATATCACCGAATACGCATACCGTCACGGCGCCGCCAGCCTACTGGATTTCCTCGACGCAGAACGAAGTTTCCGATCGACGCAACTCGGCTACCGACAGGCGATGTCGTCGTACCTATTGTCGCTGGAGCAGCTTCGCCAGGCGGTGGGAACAAGGAGCCTACGATGAGATCTGTACGGATCATTGACTTGACGCGACGGCACAGCAACGCGTGGCTCGCGATTTCGATTGCCGCGATGCTCATGATGGCAGGCTGCCACTCGCATGACAACGCTAGCGGCATGACATCCTTTTCGTCGCGGGCGAATTCCGCCACCACGCCCCGGCTCTTTACGATTCCTCCGGACCAGATGAAACATGTGCAACTGCTCACGATGAATCCGGGCACAATGACGCACACGTTGCGTCTCACAGGAACGGTCGCCTACAACGCCTTCAAGACCACACCTGTCATTAGCCAGATCGGCGGCCCGGTAAGCAGGATCATGGCAGTCCCTGGCGATCGCGTGAAGATCAACCAGCCAATGCTCGATGTGAGCAGCCCGGACTACGCGCAATTGATGGATGGCTATCTCAAGGCTGCAGACTCCTTCCGTCTGGCGGACATACTCTACAAGCGCGACCAGGACTTATATGCACACCAGGCGATTGCGAAGCAGGATCTGGAGCAGGCCGAAAGCAATCGCACGCAGGCCCAGGCGGATCTGAATGCAGCCGAGCAGGGAATGCGAATCTTGGGAATCAAGAATCCTCAAGATCTGGCGAAAACTCCGTCCTCGGCACAGATTCAGGTATTGGCGCCAATTTCGGGCGAAGTGGTCGAGAGGCTGGTATCGCCGGGACAAGTGTTGCAAGCCGGCCAGACCCAGGCCTTCACAATCTCTGACCTGAGCACTGTGTGGGTGCTGGCGAATGTCTATCAGGCCGATCTCGAATACGTGAAACAGGGCGACGACGTGTCTGTACAGACAGACGCGTTTCCCCAAATCTTCCACGGCAAGATTTCGTACGTTTCGCCTGCGCTCGACCCGAATACACGCACCCTTCAGGCGCGCATCGTTGTGGACAACCCCGGCGAACGGCTCAAGCGCGACATGTATTGCACAGTCACGGTAACCAGCGGAATCCTGAAGAACGTGCTCTCCGTACCGATCGCCGCGGTGCTGCGCGACGAGAATAACGAGCCGTATGTGTATGTGCTCAGTGGCGAAAACCAGTTCTCGCGTCGCGACGTTC
>Ga0105240_10014379_pt1 | contig 10809 bp, 8 predicted proteins | sample KBSC54metaG_FD_80426 | JGI IMG/M metagenome (GOLD analysis project Ga0105240, IMG submission 80426) | Corn rhizosphere microbial communities from Kellogg Biological Station, Michigan, USA - KBS C5-4 metaG | ecosystem: Host-associated > Plants > Roots > Rhizosphere > Soil | place: Michigan, USA...
CCGCTCGAGCACCTCGCGCACGAGCTCGCGCGAGGCGAACGTCAGCAGGACGTTGAGCACCAGGAACAGGCCCCACACGACCTGCGACACCTCGAACAGCCCCTGTTCCTTCGCCGCGTTGGTGGCGAAGTAGGTCTGCACGTACAGGGTGGCGATGATTCCAAAGACCACCGCGAGGATGCTGCCGACGAAGACGGCGAAGAAATCGTCGACGCGCGATCGGCCGCGCCGCAGCCGGTACAGCCCCTGCAGCTGATACGCGAGCGGCACGAGGATCAGGATGAACGGCAGCACGTTCACGTACTGCCGCAGCGGTGGAATGCCTTTGGTGACCGGAATCAGCCCGGTGTGAAAGCGGAGGGCGTACGCGATGATGAACGCGGTGAGCCCGAGCAGGGCGTCCGAGATGATGTGAAACGCGACGAGCAGCCGATTGTGCCGGTTTACCACGCCGCCGCCTCCGCAACGAGCGCCGCGATCTGATCGCCGAACCGCGCCCGGCCGAATTGCTCGGCATGACGCCGAAGCGCCGCCGCATCGAACCTTCGTCCGACGGCCGTGCCGATCGCATCGGCAAAAGCGTCCGCCGTCGGCTCCTCGACGAGCAGCCCCGTTTCGCCTGGAACGACGGTTTCAGTCGCGCCGCCACGCGCGAGCGCGACGACGGGCCGGCCGCAGGCCTGCGCCTCGACCGGGACGATCCCGAAGTCCTCTTCGCCCGGCAGCAGCACAACGGCGGCCCGCTGGTAGAGGTTGCGAATGTCGGCATCCGACAGTCGGCCGAGGAACTCGGCGGAACCGTCGGCGAGCCGTTCGAGCGCGCGGCGCTCGGGCCCGTCTCCAACGATTTTCAGCGGCACGCGCGCCTTTCGGCACGCGTCGATGGCGACATCCACGCGCTTGTACGGCACGAGAGCGGAGACGATGAGCGCGAAGGGTTCGGGGTCGACGGCAGCAAGCTGGAAAAAATCAGTGTCGACGGGCGGATACACCACGGTCGCCTCGCGATTATAGTATCGGCCGATCCGGCCGGCAACATAGTGTGAGATAGCGACATAGCGGTCCACGCGCCCCGCCGTGTCGCGGTCCCAACGCGCCAGCCCGGCCATCACCCGCCTCATCACCGCATGGCCGGCGTTGCCTGTGCGCTCGCGTCCAAAATAGGCGTCGAACTGATCCCACGCGTACCGCATCGGCGTCAGGCAGTAGCACACGTGGCGTGCGCGACCGGGCCGCACGATGGATTTGACACAGCAGTGGCTCGTGCTGAGGACGACGTCGAACCGATCGAAGTCAAACTGCTCGACCGCGATCGGGAAGAGCGGCAGGTACTGGCGGTAATAGCGCCGGACGAACGGGAGGTGCTGAACAAATGTCGTGTGCGGCCGGAGCCGCTCAATCGCGGGCGACACACTTCCCCGGATGTGGAGCAGCGTAAAGAGTTCGGCATCCGGAAAGCGTTCGCACAGCACTTCGAGCGCTTTCTCGCCGCCGCGCATTCCGGTGAGCCAGTCGTGAACGAGCGCGATCCTCACTGGCCGACCTGCGTATATATCTCGTGAATGCGCCGCACCGACTGCTCCCAGGAAAACTGGCGCGCGCGTGCGATGCCTTTCCGCCGCAGGTCGCGGCGCAGCGTCTCGTCCGTGAGCACGCGGCAGATGCCGTCGGCAATCGCGGCGGGGTCGTACGGATCGACGAGCACGGCCGCATCGCCGGCTACTTCGGGCAGCGACGATACATTCGACGTGACGACGGGCGTTCCGCTCGCCATCGCTTCGAGCGGCGGCAACCCGAAGCCTTCGTAGAGCGACGGGAAGACGAACACACCAGCCAATCGATACATCACCGCCAGCGTCTCCTCGGGCAGGTAGCCGAGGAAGCGAACGTGCTTGTGCAGCTGATGTTGATGAACGGCGCGCCGCAGCGCCGCATATTTCGAGATCTCGTCCCCGATCAGCACGAGCTTCAGGTGATCGAGTCCGCGTTTACGCACGCGGTCGAACGCGTCGATCAGCCGCTCGAGGTTCTTGTGCGGCTTCACGTTGCCCGCATAGAGCACGAACTCGTCGTGAAGCTGGTACCGCTCGCTCACGCGAACGACGTCCTCTTCGCGCGGTTCGACGCCGAATCGTTCGTCGTACGCGTTCGGAATCACCACAACCTTGTCCGGATCGATCTCGAGGAACCGGAGCAGGTCGCGCTTGGACGATTCCGACACGGTCATGACGCGTGTGGCGCGTTTGGACGCCAGCTTCATCGAGATGCGCGCATAGCGGAGCGCGAAACGGTTCGGAAGATACTGCGGAAACATCAGATGAATGCAGTCGTGGATGGTTACGACCGACCGGCAGCGGACGAGCGGCGGCAGCACGTAGTGCGGCGCGTGGAACAACGTGACGCCCTGCCGCTTCAGCGCGCGCGGAATCTGCAGCTGTTCGGCGATCGAATAGTTGCCGGCGGCCTCGGCAACCGGTCGGAAATTCTCGCCGAGCGACGCGAGCACGCTCTCGTCGGCGCTCCGGCACAACAGCACGTACTCGGTGTCCCGATCCAGCCGCGCGAGCTGCCGAAGCAGGTTGCGGATGTAGGTGCCGATTCCGAAGTCGTGGAGCTTGCGGGCGTCGATGCCGATCCGCACTGTCGGATCATACCCGACCGCTCTGCAGCGCTCGGGCCGCGCTCGCGACCTTAGCGGCTCCAGCCGGGGTAATCGAGGCGCCCGCGACGCAGCGCCTCGCGCCGGGCTCCGGGATACACGTCCGCGCGGCGCGCTGCTTCGTCGGCCGCCACGAGAGCGGCGTGGATGCCTTCAGCCGAACGCCGGATCTCCGCCAGGTAAGTGGTGCAGTTGGGCGAGACGGCGCCGTCCATCGCGTGAGGCTCCCACAACGCGAACCATTCGTGGTCGAAGCTGCCGCTGATGCGGCCGTCGTAACACGACTGCGTGAAGCTGCGCCACGATCCATCGAGCGCGTCTGCTTGACGTGCCAGCTGCGCGACGATCGCGGTGAAGCGCTGTGTGGCGCGCTCGCGGTTCACGTCCACGTCGTTCGATCCCGTCGCCGACATCGCATCGTTGAAGGACGAGATCGGCGTCGCCGTGCCCCGCGGCGGACGCCGGCCTTGCAGTAAATCGACGGCATGGTCGATGGCGATCGCGAACGAGAGCCCCTGCGCCACCGCCGAACGCACGCCCATCGTCGTGATGCCGATCACCTTGCCCGATCGATCGACGAGCGGGCCGCCGCTGTTTCCCGGATTGATCGCGGCATCGGTCTGGACGATCGTCACCTCGCCGACCTGCCGGAGCGCGCTCACGATGCCGCGCGTGACCGTGTTCTGGAGACCGAGCGGAGATCCGAGTGCGATCACCTCCTGGCCGGCGCGCGCTCGAAGGCCGGAGCCGAGCACCACAGTCGGCTGGTCCGCCGCCGCGGCGACGCGAAGAACGGCGATGTCCCATTCTGGCGTCGTGCTCTCGACGCGCGCAGAAAGCGTCCGCCCGTTCGCCCGCCGCACGGTAACCGACAAGTTGTCCGTCACCACGTGAACGTTCGTCAGAATCGTGTCCGGTCGGACGAAGAAACCTGTGCCTGACCCGGTGGGCGTTTCCACACGCACGACCGCCGGCATCACGCGCGCGATGATGTCCTCGAGCGACGCGGAATCATTCTCGAGCCGCTGCGCCGCCAACCGTTTGCCTTCTTCCGCCGCCGCCGCGACGCGTTCGGCGGGGGAGAGAACCGGCGGTTCATCAGGCGCGACGGGCTCAGGAACAGTGACGTTCGGCGAAGCGACGATCTTCGGCGGCGGTGCGACTGCGGATATCGCGGCAGGCGCCGGCCGGGTGTTCATCCAGAAGAGGCCGAACGTTCCTCCCGCGAGGATGCCAATGAGGCCGGCAAACATCAAGAATCTGTGTGTTTGGCCTCCGGACGCCACTTCGGGGTTTTCGACGGGAAGCGAGTCGGGGCCGTCGGCCTTTACCTGTCCGCACCGGCAGACACTCAGCTTCCGGGGCACGCGCCGGCCGCACCCCGGGCACAGCCAGCTGAAGGCAGGCGACTCCCCATCGTTCATCACCCAGAATATCGGGCGTTCGGGCGGCGGAGGTGAGCGGTAGGGCTACTGCCGTCGCAGGTTGAGATACAGCTTCAGAACGGGCACCCAGGCGGGGTGATGCTTCTGATAAAAGGCGATTCGGCTGCGGCGGTACGCATCGGCGGTAGCCTTGGGCGCCGCTGCGGCCGAGCGTCCGCGCAGGTGGACGATCTCGACGTCGGGCGTGAACAGGATTTTGCGACCGCGCGCGCGAATGGACGCGCAGAAATCCACATCCTCCGTGTACATGAAAAATCGCTCGTCGAGCAGCCCCACCGCCTCGGCGTCCGCGCGGCGAACCAGGAGGCACGCGCCGCTGACCCAGTCCGGCGACTGCTCGCGGCGCGTCAGCTCTTCGACGACAGGCGATTGCTGAAGGCGCTTCTGCCGAAACTCTGCGAGCGGCCCAATCATCCGGCCGAACGACAGCTCGGCGCGGCCGGAAGCGTCCACCAGCCGCGGGCCGGCGACCGCAACTTCGGGACGGGCCTCGAGGACCGCGAGCAGACGATCGATCGCCCCGGGCGGCACGATCGTGTCGTTGTTGAGCAGCAGCAGCGTTTTGCCGCGCGACGCGCGCATCCCCGCATTGCTTGCGCGCGCGAAGCCGAGGTTCGCGCGATTTTCGATCACGCGAACATCCGCCCATCGCGCGACGGTCGCGAGACTCCCGTCCGAGGACCCATTGTCGACAACGATGATCTCGTGTGCCGTGCGGACCGCGCCAGCATGGAGCGACTCGAGACATCGCTCGAGATCCGCTTGCCCGTTGTAGTTGACGATGACGATCGAGACGCCGATCACGTTGATGCCGATTCAGCGGCGTATTCGAGCACCGCGAGCGTTTGCCGAGCCGCCCGCGCCCAGTCGTAACGAGCCAGCGCCGCGGGCGCTTCGGCCAGAATCGTCGCCCGGGTCGGTTCATCGAAGAGCGCGAGCTCGAGCGCGCGAGTCGTCGCCGCGATATCTCCGCGAGGCACGTATAGCGCCGCCCGGCCGAGCGTTTCGCGCGCAACGGTAGTATCCATGACCACCGGCGGCATTCCCGCCGCAAGCGCTTCGAGCGGAGTCGTGCCGAGCCCTTCGTACTCGGACAGAAAAGCGAAGACGCTCGCCTTCGCGTACAACGTGCTCAGCTGCTCGGGCACGAGATACGGATAGTGGTGCGCGCGGCCGTTCAGTCCGTCGATTTGAATGGCCGCCGCGATGTCCTCTCGCGGAAACGTCCGGTTCGGACCGACGATGTCGAGCTGCGCGGCTGGATGCCGCCGGACCAGCGCAGCGACCGCGCGGATCAGATCGGGGACATGCCTCCGATTGAAGATCGCGCCGACGTACAGGACGCGCGGTTCGGTGCGATCCGCCCGCGTCACGGCGGGCGCGTCGATACCCTGCGGGATCACATGCACACGGTCGGGCGGCAACTGCAGATAGCTCAGGATCTCGCGCCGGGAAAATTCCGAAACCGTGACGACCGCTCGCGCGCGCAGCGCGGAGTGCCGCGTAATCAGCCGCCGGCGGGCGCCCTCGCGCACGGAGAACCACTCGGGATGCGCCATGTACGATAGATCGTGGATCGTGAGCACTGTCGGCACTGCGAGGCGGATCGGCGACGTATATGCCGGCGCGAAAAACAGATCGAGATGGTCCCTCATGGCGATGGGCGGCAGCCGAACCTGCTCCCACCACGTGCCCGGAGCGCCTTCGATGATTCGCGTCCGAAACCGATACGTGTCGAGCTCAATCGCAATCGCCTCGGTTGCGTAGAGCACGAACTCATGGCCGCGTGCGTTTCCTTCGCGCGACCATTCCCGCAACAGGCCAGCCAGATACCGGCCGACGCCGGTCGGCTGTCCGCCCAACTCCCGCGCGTCTATACCAATCCGCATCGTCGTCGATGATCGATCGCCTGTTCGTAGGCCTGGAAGACCTGTCGTGCTGTCGCGTCCCAGCTGAATCGGGCGGCGCGCTGGATGCCCTTCGATGCTGCGGCGGCGACGAGATCGCCATCCGACAGCATGCGCCAGATCGCGGACGCCAAATCATCGGGCCGGTCGGGATCGACGAGCAGTCCGGCGTCGCCGAGCACTTCGGGCAGCGCGCCGCGATTCGCCGCCACGACCGGGACGCCGCGGGTCATGGCCTCGAGAACCGGGATGCCGAACCCTTCTTCGAACGAGGGTTGAACCAGAAGGCGCGCGCCGTCGTACAACCCCTGGCGGTTCGAAGGATCGACGTACCCGATATGGCGCACCCGCCCCTGGAGCGGCGCACGCGCGAGGCGATCCAGCCACGGCTGCGACTCCGGACCTGCTTTTCCAGCGAGCACCAACTCCGGGATATCGTCTTCTCGTTCGGCACGGCGCGCCAGCAGCCGCTCCCACGCGTCGAGCAGACCGCCGACATTTTTCCGCGGCTCGAGCGTGCCGAAAAAAAGCACGTAACCATTCGTCGGTACGAGTGTGCGCGGCGTCCAGTCTGGAGCGCCCGGAGCGCAGACGGCGATCTTCTCTGCCGGCACTCCGAACTGCCGCTCGACTTCGCGGGCGGTGAACGCGGACGGCACAATAATCCGGTCGGCGCGCAGCGCATGCGCCGGAGCGAGCGACGGATAGTCGCGCCGGATCTCGGCGCGGGTGCGCTCCGGATGCGCCATGAAATTCAAGTCGTGGATGGTGACGATCTGCGCCGCCGCGCGCGCCGGCAACAACAATGGATGCAGCGAATGCGTCACGTCGAACGGCCGCCGCATGAGCGTCTCGGCCTTCGGCCATTCGAGACGATGCCACGCGAAATTGAGAAGACGACCGGGGACACGGCAGTCAATCGGCCGCGCGCGGGCGAGCTGCGGCGGCAGCGTGAGGCGATGCTTCCACGAGCTCGAGAAGACGCTCAGGTCGAGCGCTCGAGCGGGCTCTGCCGGCGAGCTTTGCCGAAGCAGCGCGCGGACGAGCTCGTACACGTATTCGCCGACGCCGCTCCGCTCGCGGAGCGCCGGACGATAATCGATCACGGCGCGCACTTGTTTAAGTCTTTCCGACTCAGTATCTTATTGTGAAATGAAAATCGCCGTCGTCGGAACAGGATACGTCGGGCTCGTCGTCGGGGCGTGTCTGGCGGAAAACGGGAACGACGTCATTTGCGTTGATAAGGACGAGTCCAAGATCCGGACGCTCGAGAGCGGCAAGATGCCGATTTACGAGCCGGGCCTCGAGGAGATGGTCCGCCGCAATCACAGCATTGAACGATTGTTGTTCTCAACTGACCTGCCAAACGCCGTCGCGTCGTCCGAAATCATCTTCATCGCGGTCGGGACGCCGCAAGGCGAAGACGGCTCGGCGGATCTGCAGCATGTCCTCGCCGTTGCGCGCGAGGTCGGCCGCACGATGAACAAGTACACCGTCATCGTCGACAAGAGCACGGTGCCGGTGGGCACCGCTCAGACAGTGCGCCAGACGATCGCACAGCACACGAAGCATCCGTTCAGCGTCGTGAGCAACCCTGAGTTTCTGAAGCAGGGCGCCGCCATCGAAGACTTCATGAAGCCCGATCGCGTCGTCATCGGCGTCGAGGAGAACGACAACCGGGCGGCGACGTTGATGAAGGAGCTGTACGGCCCTTTTACGCGCACCGGCGCGCCGATTTACGTGATGAGCACGGCGAGCGCCGAGCTCTGCAAGTACGCAGCGAACTCGATGCTGGCGACGAAGATCTCGTTCATGAACGAGATCGCGAACGTGTGCGAGCTCGTCGGCGCCGACGTCGACCAGGTTCGCCAGGCCATGGGCGCCGACGTGCGCATCGGCAAGTCGTTTCTGTTTCCAGGCGTCGGTTACGGCGGCAGCTGTTTCCCCAAAGACGTCAAGGCGATGCTGAAGTCGGCCGGCGATCGCGGGTACGATTTCAAGATACTCGCCGCGGTCGAGGCGGTGAACAATCGTCAGAAAGAGCGGCTGCTCGACAAAATGGTCGCCCACTTCGACAGCATGGAAGGGCGGACGATCGCGCTCTGGGGGCTCGCGTTCAAACCGCGGACCGACGACATGCGCGAGGCGCCCGCCATCTCGATCATCGAGGGCCTGCTCGCGCGCGGGGCGAAGGTCAAGGCGTACGATCCCGAGGCGACCGCGACCGCGCGTCGGATCTTCGACAGCCGCATCGCGCTCTGCGACAAGAGCTACGATGCGCTCGCCGGCGCCGACGCTCTCGCCATCGTCACCGAATGGAACGAGTTTCGCGAGCCGGACTTCGACAAGATGCGGCGACTCCTGCGGGCCCCGGTGGTGTTCGACGGCCGCAACATCTACTCGCCCGAGCACATGCGCGCGCTCGGCTTCACGTATTTCTCCATTGGCCGCTAACGGACCGGCCGTCCTCGTCACCGGCGGCGCCGGCTACATCGGCAGCCACGCCGCCAAGGCGCTGCACGCTGCCGGCTACCACGTCGTGGTCTACGACAATTTCGTTGCGGGCCATCGAGGAGCCGTGAAATACGGCGACCTTGTGGAAGGCGACATCACCGATGTCGATGCCGTGCGGCGCGCACTCAAGAGACACGAGGTCTCCGCCGTGATGCATTTCGCGGCGTTTCTCGACGTGGGCGAATCGGTGCGCGAGCCGATCCGCTACTACCGCAACAACGTCGGCGGCGCGTTGAGTGTGCTCGAAGCGATGGCCGCCGAGTCGGTGAGCTCCTTCGTCTTTTCGTCGACGTGCGCGACGTACGGCGAACCGATCGAGACGCCGATCGCGGAGACGCACCCGCAGAATCCGATCAACAGCTACGGCGAAACCAAGCTCGCCGTCGAGCGGGCGCTGCCGCATTTCGAGCGCGCGTACGGCATTCATGCGATCGCGCTCCGCTACTTCAATGCCGCCGGCGCCGATCCCGACGGCGAGATCGGCGAGGATCATTCGCCCGAGATTCATTTGATTCCGCGCGCGATCGAGGCGGCGACCGGGGGGCCCGGCCTGCAGGTGTTCGGCGACGACTACCCGACCCCAGATGGCACATGCCTGCGCGACTATATCCACGTGACGGATCTCGCGGACGCTCATGTGCGCGCGCTGCAGACGATCGCCGAGACCAAACGATCCGGCGCATACAACCTCGGGACAGGACATCCGCACTCGGTCCGCGAAGTGATCGAGATGGTCGGCAAGGTCACCGGGCGGCCAGTGCCGTGGACGCTCGGTCCGCGGCGCCCCGGCGACCCGGCGGTCTTGTACGCCGCGCCGCAGAAGGCGAACAACGAGCTGCACTGGAAACCGCGCTTTGCCGGCCTCGACGCGATCGTGAAGACGGCGTGGGACTGGCACCGCACGCATCCGCGCGGATACGAGGAACAGTAACGCGTGTCCGGGTCCGCCCCGCTCCCGCGGCTGTTCAGCTACACGCGACCGCATCGCGGGCGGCTCTGGTGGGCGTTTGCGGGCATGATCCTGTATGCGGCCGGCACCGCAAGCCTGGCCGCTCTCGTCAAACCCATTCTCAACGAAACCCTCCCCAAACAGCAGCAGCTCTCCTTCATCATCGCGGCGATCATCGGCGCGAACGTGATGAAAGGCGTCGGCTCCTACGTGTCGTCGTATCTGATGGCCGACGTCGGCCAGCGTGTCGTGATGGCGCTGCGCAACGAGCTCTTTCATCACATCCTCGGGCAGTCGGCCGGCTTCTTCGCGCAGCGGACGAGCGGGCAGCTGCTCTCGCGCATCAACAACGATGTCGGGCAGGTGCAGCAGGCGGTATCCGAAACCGCGGGCGATCTCGCGCGCGAAACGCTGACCGTCATCGGTCTCGTCGCGCTGATGTTCTACTTCGACGCGAGGCTCACGCTGCTCTGCATGACGGGCGCGCCGCTCGTGGTGTACCCGCTGATCCGGCTCGGGCAGCGCGTGCGGCGCACGACCCGCCGCAGCCAGGAAGCGCTGGAGCATATCTCCCACGTCACCGCCGAAGCCTTCACCGGCCACCGCATCGTCAAGGCGTTCGGGACGGAGCAGTTCGAAGCCGAGAAGTTCAATCGCGCCGGCATGTACCTGTTTCGCACGAACATGAAGGTGACCGCTTCGCTGTCGAGTCTGCCGCCGCTGATGGAGCTCGTCGGCGGTCTCGGCATGGCCGCCGCGCTCTGGTACGGCAGCTCGCAGATTGCAGCCGGGCGGCTCGACGTCGGCAAGTTCGTGTCGTTCTTCGCGGCGGTCTTCATGATGTACAGCCCGGCGAAGAAGCTCAGTCGCGTGAACGCCAATCTCCAGCAGGCGATTGCCGCGTCGGAACGCATCTTCGAAATGCTCGACACGGACACGGAGGTGAAGGAGCAGCCGAACGCCGTGGCGCTCGCGCCGTTCAAACGGGTCATCGAATTTCGCGACGTCGTGTTCGGCTATGACGATGGGCACGGCCGCACGTTGCGGAACGTGACGTTTTCAGTGGGCGCCGGGCAGATGGTGGCGATTGTCGGCCGCAGCGGGGCCGGCAAGACGACGCTCGTCAACCTGCTGCCGAGGTTCTACGATGTGAGTTCCGGCGCGGTGCTGATCGACGGGGTCGACATTCGGAGCGTCACGCTCGCGTCGCTGCGCAAGCAGATTGGCATCGTGACGCAGGAAACGGTGCTCTTCGACGACACGATCGCGAACAACATCGCCTACGGGTCGCCGTCCGCCACTCGAAGCGAGATCGAAGCGGCGGCGCGAGCGGCG
>Ga0105240_10014380_pt1 | contig 10808 bp, 7 predicted proteins | sample KBSC54metaG_FD_80426 | JGI IMG/M metagenome (GOLD analysis project Ga0105240, IMG submission 80426) | Corn rhizosphere microbial communities from Kellogg Biological Station, Michigan, USA - KBS C5-4 metaG | ecosystem: Host-associated > Plants > Roots > Rhizosphere > Soil | place: Michigan, USA...
AGAGGCGAATGCGCTCGACTCCATCGCCGGCGATCCCATCGCTCTCGATCTCTCCATATCCGGTCCCTGGCTCCCCGCGCCTGAAATTCTTCTCGCCGCCAGTGCTGGCTTAAGCGCCGCGCCTGTTGTCGGCGGCCCCGCCATCCCCGCGCAGTTCATCCCCGATCGCCTCAACGGCACAGTCACGCTGCACAACGCAAACTGGAGAACCGACTCTCTTCCCAACGTCGTCGAAATCCCCCAGGCCGTACTCCACCTCGGTGGTGGAAGCAGAACATGGGATCCGGTTGCGTTCGTCTACGGTCCACTCAAGGGAACGGCTCGCCTTGTCATCCCCGTCTGCGATCCGGAACAGCCATGCCCTCCTGAAATCAGCCTCGACTTTCCCGTCCTCGATGCGGCAGAACTGCAATCTACCCTGCTCGGTTCTGAGAAGAAGGGAACACTCCTTTCCTCCGTGATCTCCCGTATCACCTCATCCTCGGATCGCAAATGGCCCGCCTTCGAAGGAAAACTCAAGGCAGACTCACTCATCCTCGGTCCAGTCACCCTGGAGAACGCAGCCGCCGATCTCAAAGTCGCGGCCACCGCCGCTGACTTGACCAGCCTTGACGCCGAAATGCTCGGCGGATCTCTTCACCTCACCGGCAAAATCGACAACGCCGACAAGCCCGTCTACACCCTCGAAGGACAGGCCGACGGCATCGAGGCTGCCGAATTCTGCCGTCTCCTCGAAATCAAATGCACTGGCCATCCTCTCGACGCCACCGGAAGAGTGCAGCTCGCGGGGTTCACTGATTCTGACCTCGCCTCCTCCGCCAAAGGCACACTCCACTTCGACTGGAAAAAAGGCGCGATCGCCGCCCGTGCATCCGAAACAGGAGATCCAATTCCACCCAGCCTAGCTCGATTCGATAGCTGGACCGCCGACACAGAAATCGCGAATAACTCCGCATCCCTCGGCGACAACACCATCAAGACCGGCGCGCGCACCGCAACCGTCAAAGCCACCGTCACCTTCGGCATCCCGCCCACCGTCACCTTTGGCGCGCCAAAGCCATCCGCTCCAAAGAAGTAGCCCCTCCGACTCACTCCGCTCATTACAATCAGGGCATGGCATCCAGAGCCGTCTCTTCCCCCGTTGAGATTCGCTGCAAAGGCGTGCTGTTCGACATGGACGGCATCCTGATCTCTTCCATCGCTTCCGTCGAGCGCAGTTGGACCCGGTGGGCAGAAATGCGCGGTGTTGATCCCGAGTTCGCGCGCAAAATGGCGCATGGCCGCCGCGCCATTGAAACTGCCGCTCTGCTCCGTCCCGACCTCGATAGCCACGACGAACTCAAGCTCATCGAAGACATCGAACTCGCCGACGGCGAAGGCCTCGCAGTACTCCCCGGCGTGCTCGACCTGCTCTCCGCACTTCCTCACGATCGCTGGACCGTCGTAACCAGCGCGACAGAAAGGCTGGCTTCGCAACGCCTCGCCCAGGCCGGAATCCCGCTCCCAGAACGCCTCATCACTGCCGACGACGTGGAGCAAGGTAAGCCTGACCCCGCGCCTTACCTCGCAGGAGCCGCACTGCTCTGCATCCCAGCCGAAGACTGCGTCGTATTCGAAGACGCTGAATCAGGCACTCTCGCTGGACGCGCCGCCGGCTGCACCGTCATCGCCACCACGTTTTCACATGAAGCAGAATCGCTCGCCGCCGCCCACTACCTCATCCAGGACGTGACCGGCGTCCAGGTCCGCAATCTCCCCGGCGAGCAGGGAATTGTCCTTACCTTCTCCCCTCTCGCGGCAGATTAAACAGCAGCGATTAAAGAGCAGGTTGTAACGAAATTGCCCTTGCTAATAAGTAGTCCGTTACTCACTACTCACTAGTCTCTACGTCCCCAGTCTCTACTCGTTCGCCTCAATCCGACGCCCGTGCGTATCCTGCAGAGGCCGAGAGGTCAATCGGAACAGAAATGTATACGCGCGAATCTGATCCAGGCTCATGCTGACTTCATTCTCCAGCACAAACCAGCGCACACCCTCTGTGCACGGCGGCGTACTCAGTGATCCCATGTAGGTCCAGTACCCCTGATCGGCCGGAAGAAACCCGCGCGGGTTCACCATGTCGGCCACCGTCTCCTTCGCGCCGGCCGCCTTCGGCAGATGGGGCCACAGCATCGCCAGCACCGCATTGGGGGCGCCGCGATCCAATGCCATCCGGATCTCAACCACCGCCATCTTCCCGTCAGCGCTCTTGTGCAGTAGCTCCACATCCATGTCGGTGAGCTTGCCCTTTACCGCGCTCTCGCTGGGATGATGGAACTCAAACTGTTGCAGTTCGTACCGCACACCTTCCGCCACAATGTAGCTTCCCGGCTTCACGTGCGCAACGATCAGGCTCCCCGTATTCACCAGTTCCACCGAACCCGCGATGTAGTGAAACTCGATCGGCTGCAGCTTCTTGTTCAGGTGCGCGCCGCGAATGTCGATAGGCGATTGTTCATGTCCCTTCGAGCACGCCTGGTACGCGGGGTCGAGCTTTCCCCACGCCAGCGGCCCTGTCTTCCCGGCATAGTCCCAGCCAGATTGCGCGAGCGCGCAAGCGCTTCCCAACACGAGCACAATCGAGGATGCACAATGGCGCATGTATCAACTCCTGACGTACAGCAACAACATAGAGATTCTAAAGCAACCACCGCATTCTGGCCCCCGGCGGCGGCTTCAACAAAAGCGAACTTTGCGTTCACTCGCGCATTGAACAGGATAGACTTAACGGAATTCTCGATAAAGTCGAGAAACGGGCTCGACTGACGCGCTGCCCGTGGGAGGATTCTTCACAGCCATGAGCACGACAAATCCTCTACGCACCGCGCCAAGAAGATCCGTCATCATCTTTCTGCTTGCCGTCTTCTTTACCTTCGTTGCAATGGCCGTTGCGAACGACATCATTGCCATAGGCCGGCAATCATCGATGCGGTTAGGACTGTCTCTGTTCGTCGCGGGTTTCTTCGCCGTTTGCTACGCAGCAGGTGGTATCACTCTGCGAGGACAGTTCTGGAAAGCCTTCATACCGATGTTTGTCGTGCATATGGCCCTCCTGGGTTTCCTGGCGCGGCGCTTCCCAGACACGCCGAGACTCCACCAAATGAACAACGCAGAGGTGGACCGTCTTGAAAAACGGCTCGCCTTTGACGGCATCGCGACCATCATCACGGTTTGTCTGGGATATGTGGGATTCGTCCACGTCTTCGTCAGCGAGGCACGTCGTCATGGTCGAGCCCAGGCTGAAAAAGCCCAACTGGAAGCCGAGATGGCCGCCGCCCGCGAGGTTCAGCAACTCATGCTGCCAGACGAAGCAGAGTCGTTCCCCGGCTACTCCGTCGACTCCGCCTACCGGCCAGCCCTCCAGATCGGCGGCGACTTCTTCCAGATTCTCCCCGCCGCAAATAACGGATTTCTACTAGTGCTTGGCGACGTCGCCGGAAAAGGCCTGGCAGCCGCCATGCACGTCTCCATGCTTGTTGGAGTAATCCGCACTGTTGCCCCGGAATCAACCGACCCGGCCATCATGCTGCGCAAACTCCACGATCGTCTCGTAGGACGAACCTCAGGCATCTCCACCGCCCTCGCCGCCCATGTCTCCGCAACTGGACTGGTCACCATTGCAAACGCTGGACACCTATCGCCCTACCTCGATGGCAGAGAAATCGACTTGCCCGGAGCGCTTCCGCTCGGAATTCCCGAAGCAGGCAACTACACCGCCGTCCACTTCGAGCTTCCCCCCGGCAGCCGTCTAACTTTCTACTCCGATGGCGTAGTCGAGGCGCAGACCAAATCCGGCGAACTCTTCGGCTTCGATCGCGCCCGCGCAATCTCAAACGAGCCCGCAGAAGCCATTGTCGAGAAAGCCGTCCAATTCGGCCAGGCAGACGACATCACAGTCGTCACCATCCAGCGTCTCGCCGGTTCCGGAGCCCGTGCCGTCACTATGACAACCGCACCAAACCTTGCTCCCGCGTAGCCCGCTCCCAGCATTGCTCATCACAAACAAAAACGGACCCCTTTTCGGGGTCCGTTTTACCTTGCCTATCCGGCTTGGTTATCGTGCGTTAGCGCCTGCAGCCACGCCTGCTTGTTCAGCCAGCTTCGCAGCCTTGTCCGTCGCTTCCCATGTGAACTCCGGCTCCGTCCGTCCGAAGTGCCCATACGCCGCTGTCTGCCTGTAGATCGGCCGACGCAGATTCAGGCTCTCGATAATTGCCTTCGGCGTGAGCGAGAAGTTCTTGCGCACCAGTTCGGTCAACTTCGCCTGGCTGATCTTGCCCGTTCCGAACGTCTCCACCAGCACGCTCACCGGCTCTGCAATGCCAATCGCATACGCCAGCTGAACCTCTGCCTTGTCGGCCAGACCCGCGGCAACAATGTTCTTCGCGATGTATCGCGCCATGTACGCAGCCGAGCGGTCCACCTTGGTCGGATCCTTGCCCGAAAACGCGCCGCCGCCATGACGGCCCGCGCCACCGTACGTATCCACGATGATCTTGCGCCCCGTGAGCCCGGTATCGCCCATCGGTCCGCCAATCACAAAACGTCCCGTCGGATTGATGTGATACTTCGTGTGCTCGTCCAGCAGCTTCGATGGCAGCACTGCCTGGATCACGTGCTTCAACACATCCGCGTGAAGTTCGTCGTTCGCAACCGTTTCAGAGTGCTGGCTCGAAATCACCACCGCATCTATGCGGGACGGCTTGCCGTTTTCGTCGTACTCCACCGTCACCTGGCTCTTGCCGTCCGGCCGCAGGTAAGGCAGCTTGCCATTCTTGCGGACAATGCTGAGCTGCCGCGTAAGCTTGTGCGCCAGAGAAATTGCCGCAGGCATCAGCTCCGGCGTTTCGTTCGTCGCATAGCCGAACATCATGCCCTGGTCGCCTGCGCCGCCCGTATCAACACCCTGGGCAATATCGCCCGACTGCTTGTTGATCGACGAGATCACCGCGCAGGTGTTCGAGTCAAAACCATAAAGCGCATTGTCATATCCAATCGACGCAACCACGCCGCGCACCAGGCTCTGAAAATCGACATAGGCCTTGGTTGTGATTTCGCCCGCGATGACCACCAGGCCCGTCGCCGTCAGCGTCTCTGCCGCTACCCGGCTGTAGGGATCCTGTTCGAGGCAGGCGTCCAGAATTGCATCCGATACCTGGTCCGCAATCTTGTCGGGATGACCTTCCGTCACCGACTCAGAGGTAAACAAAAAACGATCGCTCAACTTCGCATTCCTCCCCTTTTGAAGGGCTTAAGGTAGATTGCCTGCCGCGAATTGGCTTGTGAGGGCAGTTCCAGCGGGAGACAAGGCGCATCGGCCGACCGAAGTCGCACCAGCACATCTTCCTATGGTAACTGCGCAATGCCTGAGCGGGCAAAGAATGGCAGGGAACGGCAATACCCGCGCACCCAGAGGAGCAATGCAGAGGCTCAACGGGACTCGGACCCCGCCGCACTGAAACACTCGGCTAGTTAGAGAGTAGAAAGCTGAGTGAGAAAGCCCTGAAACTTAGTGCTTCAGCCAGGAAGCCAGATGCGCCACAACCGCTTCCGCCTTCGCCGGAACCGGAACAACCGAGCTCCACCAGCCAGCCCGCACTCCGACATACCGCACCGTCAGGTAACCCGCAAAGGCGACCACGGCAACCAGAACCGCCGCTCCAATCCAGCGCAGCCGCACTTCCATCGACTCGCGGCGCTGAATCCGCTCCTTGCCCACATTCGAGGCAAACGTCGCCCACCCATTATCAGGAGTGTCGACGGTCAGCCCTATCTGATTGGTGGCCTTCAGGAACCGGTCGGTCCAGTCCCGGGTATCGAGCCCGATAGCGCTTACATACCCACGGACGATTCCCTTGCTCAGGATGCCCCCAGGAAGCTGCTGATACCGATCCTGCTCCAGCGCAACCAGGTGCCGCTGGCTGATCTTGGTCACGGCAGTGATCTGCTCTAACGCGATCCCGCGCGATAACCGTTGCGTCCGAAGCTCTTCCCCAAAAGTACTCATTCGGTAACCAGTCCCGTCATAATAGCCCGGAGCTTTTCCACAGGCAAGTTACGAAGGACATTTCACGTATGAACCAACTTTATCACCCTTAGTTATCACTGAGCTAGAGGGAGACCTGTGTCCAGCATCACCGTGAGTTGTGCAAAACCCTCTCAACCGATTGTGAGCGACCCCGACGGACAAATTCCACCCACACCACATGGAATTTCCCCAGGAGCATCCAAAAATGCACCGGTAACTGGGCTGTTACCCTAAACTGAGGGGCCGCTGCTCGCTGGAGTCTACGAAATCCCATGAATAAACTCATCATCGCCAACATTTTGCAGCGCCCCGTGCGATCCCTGATCAGCATTACCGCCGTTGCGATCGAAGTCATGATGATCCTCTCCATCGTCGGCATCTTCATGGGAATACTCAACGACACGAAGCAGCGAACAAACGGTATTGGAGCGGATTTGATGATGCGCCCTTCCAATGCAGCGGCGATCAATGGAATGGGCGGCGCGAGCATGCCGCTCAAAACAGCCGATTATCTCCGGGGGCTTCCGCACGTGAAGGCTGTTTCGCCGGTGAATGCTCAATTCTCGATGGGAAGTTCCCCGGAAACGATCTTCGGGATAGATTTCGCTAGTTTCGACGCACTCCGACCCTTCTCATTCGTGGAGGGTGGACCATTTCAGGGCCCCTACGACGCGATAATCGACGACGTCCTTGCTCGAAGCAAGAAGGGCGGCTATCACGTCGGGGATAAGATCACGATTTTCAATCACGACTTCCGCATCTCGGGCATCGTGGAAGCTGGCAAAGGCGGGCGTAAGTTGCTGCCGCTGGATACGATGGGAGATCTCACAGGATCCTCCGGCAAGGCTTCAATCTTCTACATCAAGTGCGACGATTCAGCTAATTCCCAACAAGTGATCGACGAGATTCATAATGTTCACGGATTGCAGGAATACCCCGTGTGGACGATGCACGAATGGCTATCGATGATGACACCGGAGAAATTGCCCGGTTTCAACCTTGCGCTGAACGTGATTACGGTGATCGCCGTCATCGTCGGATTCCTGGTCATCTTTCAATCGATGTACACTGCGGTGCTCGAGCGTACCCGCGAGATTGGCATCCTCAAGTCTCTTGGCTCCTCGAAAACACAGATCATCAGCGTGGTGCTGCGCGAAACCGCTGTTATGGCCGTAGCTGGTGTGATCATCGGCATCGCCGGTACTTACCTCATTCGTACTATCCTGCTGCACTCCACGACTCTCCAATTTGAGATCACGTCAAAATGGCTTGTGCAGGGGACGCTGATCGCGTTTGGAGGCGCCCTCATCGGCGCCATCTACCCCGCCTGGATGGCCTCCCGCAAAGACCCCATCGAAGCCCTCGCATACGAATAGCCGGGATCTCTCGTCACCTCGTTACCTGCACGCAGATATACTTTCCCTCAGTCCCTGCAACAAACAGTGTGAGGTCATCTGCGCCAGCCGCAGGCTGTGTCACCGCAGCGGAGAGAGTGTCTTTGCCGAAAGTCGAGCACCCACCCAGCACTCCCCCATCGACGAGGTGGCTATACGCCGTCTGGGTCGTGGCCATCGGCGCCTTCGCCGTTCTCCACGCCCTCAACCTCGCTGCAGACTTTCCCAATCACACCCCGTGGTACCTCGACTGGGCCAAGTACACCGACGAGGGCTGGTATGGCAACGCCGCTGTCCGTGCCCATCTCTTCCAGCAGTGGTACGTCCCCGGCGACTTCAATCCCGCCCCCGCTGTCCCTGTCTGGCCATTCCTCGAGTGGCTGCTCTTCTTCTTCACCGGCGTCACCATCGAGGCCGCACGCGGCCTTGCCGTCGCTTTCTTCTTCGCGAATCTCGTTCTCTGTTATGCGCTCCTTCGTCCGCGCGCACCCAGGTGGGTAGCCCTGCTAGCCCTTACTCTGCTCGTGACCAGCCCGTTTCTCTATTGCTTCAGCCGTCTCGCCATTCTTGAGCCAATGCTCACCACGCTGATGCTCGCCGCGCTCAATCTCACCGTCCGGCTCCCGCGCCTCCGCCATCCCCTCGCAACATCGGCAGCCATCGGTGCGCTCTTCACGCTCATGATGCTCACCAAGACCACTGCTATCTTCCTGCTCCCGGCAATCGGCTTCGCCATGTTTGCCGCCTTCTGGGACCGTGGAGAAGCTTCCGCGACCACCACACGATCGAGCCTGCGCACCTGGTTCCATCAGCGCGCTCTTCGCTGCGCTGCCTCAGCCGCCACCGCCTTTGCTCTCACCTTCGGCGCATGGATGGCGCTCGTTATCGCACTCGGCTATTTCGGCGATTACAAATATCTGCTCTTCATCAACAAATACGTGAAGCCCACCGAGTTCTACTGGCCGCTGCTCAGCTTTTGGTGGTCGGTTCACGCCACCATCTGGGTCGATCGCATCCTCATCCCGCTCTCCGGCCTGCTCATCATCGCTGTCCTGCTCGCTGCCACCATCTTCCGCAAGCGCGCCGCATGGGCATCCGAACTCCTCGTCGATCCTGTCTTCGGCGCGTGCATTCTCGCGGCCGGCGGTTACATCCTCTTCATGACCTACCAGAATCATCCCCAGCCGCGCTATTTCGCGCTCGTCGCTGTCTTCTGCTTTCTCATCACCGCCATGGCCGCCGGCAAGCTCAGCGAGCAGCCCGGCCTGCGTCGCATCTTCGCGTACGGTGCGGTCGCTCTTGCTGCCGTCGCTTCGGTCGTGAATGGCATTTCGACCATCAGTTTCGCCTCGCACCCCGAGTACACCTTCATCACCGCCGCGCGCGCACTAACCAGCTACATCGATCAGCACCCCAACGGCAACCGCCTTCTCGTCTCCATCAGTGGCGATGAAATCACCCTCATCACCCACCTTCAGTCACTCTGCGACGACTTCAGCATGCGCACCCCCCAGATTCCAGACCTCGGAGCCAAATTGGCCTACTACCAGCCCGGCTGGTGGGCTACATGGAACGACATCGACCCCGGCACCCTCGAAGATCTGCACACCCACTACTCTCTCGAGCAGGTCGCCACATTCAAAGCCTTCGACGATCCGGAGCGAAACGTTCTCGTCCTCTTCAAACTGCACCCGCTTCTCCAACCTCGTGTCATCGAAGGCAACAACCTGCAGCAGCCCTTGCCCGGCGACAAAATCGACATCATCATCGAATAACGCAACCACGTCCACCGTCCCCCTTTGCCTCTTTCGATACTCCGTTGAACCCCCAGTAGACGACTTGACGCGCGATTCAGTAGACTCCTCCCCGCTGTAGGTACATGCGTTTTCCCCATTCCTGCAAAAGGACGGTGCGATGTTCCCCATGATGCTTTCCCCGTAAAGCAACCGACACGTCGCCTCGGGAATCGTCGTAGAAGCTTGTGACTGCAATCACTCGACAGCCATGTAGTCGGATGATAGCCTTCCGGTGACTTCGACCGGGGGCCACGCGGGCCTGTACTTTTGCGGGAGATGTTCTGAGGCTCGTGACTTCTATCGCCTTGAATTTTCCGCCATTTTGGAATCGCAAATCTCTTTTGGAGGGTATGTGACAGTTATCGAATCGGTGTACCTATTGATGAAGCGGCAGTGTAAATCCGTGGCCATTCTCTTGGGCCTTCTGCTGCTTCCTGCCTTTGCATTCGGGCAAACGGAACAATCGGGCGGCGGAGAAGCCAACCTGGTCCTTCCCGATCTGTCGAGTGTCAACTTCCTCGGCATGAACGGACATGCTCTCCTGATGATCGGATTGCTCTTCTGCGTCGGTGGCCTCTTATTCGGTCTCGCCATCTATGTGCAGCTGAAAAATCTGCCCGTGCATCGCTCCATGCGCGATATCTCCGAACTGATCTATGAGACCTGCAAGACCTACCTCATTACACAGGGCAAGTTCATTCTCCTGCTCTGGGTCTTCATCGCCGTCATCATCTCCCTCTACTTCGGCTACCTGGCTCCAGTTCCCGGGAAATCGATCGCGGTTACATTGCCCATCATTCTGCTGTTTTCGCTCGTGGGCATCGCAGGCAGCTACGGCGTAGCGTGGTTCGGAATCCGCGTCAATACTTTCGCAAACTCGCGCACAGCATTCGCCGGGTTGAGAGGCAAACCCTATCCGGTATATGCCATTCCATTGAAGGCCGGCATGAGCATCGGCATGTTGCTGATCTCCGTCGAACTGCTCATCATGCTCTTCATCCTGCTCTTCATTCCGCGGGACTATGCGGGTCCATGCTTCATCGGCTTCGCCATCGGTGAATCCCTCGGCGCCGCCGCCCTCCGCATCGCCGGCGGCATCTTCACCAAGATCGCAGACATCGGCGCAGACCTCATGAAGATCGTATTCAAGATCAAAGAGGACGATGCCCGCAACCCCGGTGTCATCGCCGACTGTACTGGTGACAACGCAGGCGACTCCGTCGGCCCTAGCGCCGATGGTTTCGAAACCTACGGCGTTACCGGCGTGGCCTTGATCACCTTCATCCTCCTCGCCGTTCACGATCCGAGAACGCAGGTGCAATTGCTGGTGTGGATCTTCGTGATGCGCGTCGCGATGCTCGTCTCCAGCTCCGGAGCCTACTTTCTTAATGGCGCCATCGCCCATGCGAAATACGGAAACTCCGACGAGATGGATTTCGAGGCGCCTTTGACCTCGCTCGTCTGGATCACCTCCATCGTCTCCATCATCCTCACCTTTGTCGTCTCCTACTTCATGATCCCCACCCTCGGCGACGGAACGCTCTGGTGGAA
>Ga0105240_10014382_pt1 | contig 10807 bp, 7 predicted proteins | sample KBSC54metaG_FD_80426 | JGI IMG/M metagenome (GOLD analysis project Ga0105240, IMG submission 80426) | Corn rhizosphere microbial communities from Kellogg Biological Station, Michigan, USA - KBS C5-4 metaG | ecosystem: Host-associated > Plants > Roots > Rhizosphere > Soil | place: Michigan, USA...
GATAGGACGGGTGCGATATTAGTGGGAGTGCTCTGCGCCAAGTCTGCGCCCAGTAGTTTGAGTTTGGGGAGCTGCTCCAGCGCGATACGTAGCGCGAGCAGGTCGCGGGCGTTGCCGGAGCCGGTGCTGAGGCGGCCTAACATGCGTTCGAGGTCGCGCACTTCCGTGAGTTGCGTGCGGAACTGGTCGAGCAACGGCGAATTATCCAGCCACGATTGCACGGCCTCCTGACGTTGGCGAATGGGCGCTACGGCAGCCAGCGGTTGCGAAAGCCAGTCGCGCAGGCGGCGCGCGCCCATCGGGGTGACGGTGCGGTTCAATGCGCGATAGAGCGAGCCAGGGGGCGGCGCATCTTTGTGCAACGGCTCAAGGATTTCCAAGTGGCGTAGCGTGGTGCCATCGAGGACGAGGAAGTCGCGACATTCGTAACACGTAAGCCGCGTGAGATGCTTGATGTCGCGGCGCAGATGTTGCGTGAGGTAATGCAACACGGCCCCGGCCGCGCCGATGGCGGCATTCTTGTTCTTGAGCCCAAAACCATCGAGCGAGGCGACACCGAAATGCTCGCGCAACGTGAACACCGCGGTCTCGGGCGCGAAGGTCCAATCTTCATGCGGAATGAGAATCGGAAACGTGGGCTGGATAAGGTCGCGCAACGCACCGGCCTCGGATGGGAAAATAATTTCCGCCGGGCGCAAGCGGTCTAGTTCCGTGAGCAACGCGGTATCGCCTTCGATTTGCGTCACCTTGAAGTCGCCGGTGGTCAGATCCACGAGCGCTAGGCCGATGGTTTTGCCGGAGGCGAGGACAGCCGCGAGGAAGTTATTCCGCTCGGCGGTGAGCATGCGTTCATCGAAGTGCGTGCCGGGCGAGAGAATTTGCGTCACCTGGCGCTGCACGAGCTTGCCGGGCTTCGCTTCTTCCATCTGGTCGCAGATGGCGACTTTGCGCCCGGCCTTGAGGATGCGGGCGATGTAACCGTTCGCGGCGTGATGCGGCAGGCCGCACATGGGAACGCCGTTGCGCTTGGTGAGCGAGAGATTGCAGAGCTGGGCGCCTGCCTGTGCGTCCTCGAAGAACATCTCGTAGAAATCGCCGAGGCGGAAAAGCAGCAGAGCGTCCTTGGGCAGTTCGCCTTTGATGCGGCGATACTGGGCCATCATGGGAGTAAGCTGTGCTTCAGCGGACATGCGGCGCAGAAGTTAGCGGGAAGCACGAAAGAAAGGAAGAGGGTTGAAGGCAAAAGGATGAAGGGGCCAAATGAGCGGAGGCGAAGAAAGTGAATTGAAGGGTTGAGGAGTTAAAAGGGTTAAATACGTTACATGAGTTAAATGGCGGGAAATGGGAAAGGTCACTTGTTTGTGGTAATCGTCAGAGTGCTCACGCTAATAGGATTGGGATTGGTTTCCACCGATGCTTGAGCCTTGGTCGCGGCTTCAGGTGCGAGCTCCCTGAGCGACCACATGGCAAACGTCATTCCATTGGGGCTCATCTTCTCGCCGCGCCCATTGCGTACGATTTCCACGAGAGAAGGAACGGCGCTGGCGGCTTGATTTGTTCCGAGAATGCTAAAGCCGCTGCAGGCCAGCATATTTTTATCGATTGAAGATAGGATTCGAAAAGGCACCCGTGGATGTTGGGAAATCCACGTGACCATTCTTTTTTTGAGTGGGCCGTCCCTGGCGGCAATCCATTCCAGCAGAATAGGGATGGCGTTGGTGCCGATATCGCGAACGGCAATTCTGTCATGCTGCAATTTGTGAGGAGTCGCTTTGCTCGCGTTGGGCCAAAAATCGCTCAACCAGTAGCTCAAGGGTTTGCCTTCGTAGACAGGCTCGCGTTTGCCAGTGCCTAAGAGAATCCAGAAGGGGATGCCGACAAGAGCCAATATGGCAATTGCCGCAGCGTGCTTCTTCCTCATGGAAAAATGTAGGCCTAGGCGAAGGAGGCGAGAAAGCAAAATTAGAGGTGCGAGCCACGCTGGTGCAGGCGAAAGGATCCCGAAACGCTCGTTTCACCAGCGTCAGTTTTGGTAGACGGCATTGGAGCTGTTCGGGGCTTTTGGGGGAAACCATGCGCTGCGGATTGGGGCAATCCTCGCTCCGGGGCCGGCGTGCTTGTAAACATGCGCAGTCTTGTGTCTGGTGGAGCGTTGCGAGCGAAAGACCGTTCCAATAAAGTTGGAGACTCCTCACGTCCTCACCTACCATTCGAAGGAGCAATCAGGCCTGACTCCCGTCAAATGAGGCGGATTTCATGAACGCGAAAATCTTTATCACCGGGTGGCTGGCATTGAGCGCGTGGTGCGTGCAAGGGGGCATTAATCAGCCCAGCGACGGATTTTCCCCGTGGGGATCAGCGCGACCTTTCCCTCCTGGCTTGGAGGTCAACCTGGTGAGTGATCGGACGAACTATTTTCTCGGCGAGAATATTTTGCTCCATTACCGCATTGCGAACGCCTCCGACGAAACTTTCAAAATCTCGGTGGGTGGCGACTATCGGGGCAGTTCCCGCGCTGATCGGTTTAAAGTTACAGCAACTTCCGCGGACGGAAAGCCGGTCGCCGACCCGACGCCATTCATGCAGAACTTTGGCGGTGGGATGATGCCTGGCGGCGAGATTAAACCCGGTGTGGATTGGTTTGAGAAGATTTACGTGCTGGAATATTGCCGGTTTGATGCGCCGGGGACGTACACGATACGCGCGTTTCATGACCTGGGTTTTGGCCCGAAAGGCACCAATGACTCGCGTGAGGTGGCGTTAACGATTCACTTAAGTGCTCCGAGTGAAGCGGAGGCACGGAGGATTCTTGCGGAGGCGGAAAAGGCCGGGCCTGACAACGGCACCACTTGGGGGACAAAGGGCGTGGCGCACCTGGACTATCATTGTATCCGCTGGCCGACGTTTCTAAAACCTTTGCAGGAACGGGCGCAGGCGGGGAGCGAACAGGCGTTGGAAGGCGTCTCCAGCATCCGCACGTTGGAAGCGAGCAGGGCGCTGGTTCAGCTCTTGTCGCACGCCAACGGAACGTTGGCGGCCAAGGCGGCGGGATATTTAGAAGTGCGCCTGCCACATTCGACGAATGAATTTGAAGGACCTTGGGGCAACCAGCGAAAGCAGTTCATCATCGAAAATGCATGGGAAGGCCAATTGAATCCCCTGGTGCGCGACTATTGTTTGCGGCTGCTTGCGAATCGGAAGCGGCCGGACTTTCAACTCGCCGCCTCGCTGCTTCGCCGTGCTGGTACCGCACACGAAGCGCCGGCACTGATGGCGGCTGTGGAGTTCGTGGTGGCGCAGACCAATGCGGAATACATGGACGATATTCGTTATCCGTCACCGGTTCGGATAGGTGATGCGCTGATTGGCGCTGCGTTGAGTTGTGATCCTGCGATGGATGTGCTGCCCGGCGCAATCCGGTCGCCCGGCGAGGCGTTGTTGTTTTTGACCAAGCACGGTGGCTCAGAACGAGCGCTTTCAAAGGAGGAAGCAACTGAGTTCGTCAGGCTTGCGGGCGACCGACTGCCTTATATCCGCATGAAAGCCATCGAGAACTTGCCGAAGGAAGTTACGGCATCGCTCGCGAGTGCAGTGGCGGAGCGAATGGAAGACCCGGTTCCCGGCGTGCGCACATTTGCCTTCGAGGCCGCTCGGCGGATGAATGAGCCAAAGCATCGTGACGTTGCGCTGGCCATTTTAAAGACGGCGGACGACGAATGGTTGCAAAACGGCGCCAGCGACATCGCGCTGAAGTATGGGGCGCGCTATGAATGTGCCATGGTGTGGGCGTCGCGGTTCGTTGCGCCCAAGAATATTAACGATTACACGCCGCACCATGTTCTCCAGCACTTGTTCGAGATCACCGTTGGCAGTGGCGTCGGCGGATCTCTCACCATCCCGCACAATGATGACGAAGCTCGCGCGCTTAGGCAGCGGTGGGAAAGCTTCCTGACTAGGAATCGGTCGCGGATCGAAAACGGCAGTAAGTTTGCCATCGCTGAGTTGCCTGCCGACTTGGGGGTAAAGGCTTCTTCGACGCCGGGCGTATCCGCCGGATACTAGTTAGGCCATTACCAACCTTGCCTTGAATCTCGCTGGGCGTTAAACCTCTTTGCGTTCGCACCCCAGCATGAAACGCATCAAACGCATCGGCATTCTCACTTCAGGCGGCGATGCCCCCGGTCTCAACGCCACCATTCGCGCCGTCGGCAAAGCCTGCCTCGGGCGTTACGACATCCAGGTGGTCGGTATTCGCGATGGGTTCCTTGGGCTCATTGAGAATCACACGATGCCGCTCAACAAAACCACGCTCGCGGGGATTCTTACGGTGGGCGGCACCATCTTGGGCACCAGCCGCCTGAAACCGCATCGCTGCGAAATCAATGGCAAGGTCCGTGATATGCGCGACGCCATCGTGGCGAATTACAAGCGCAACAAGCTCGATGCGCTCGTGTGCATCGGTGGCGGTGGCACGCACAAAAACGCGCTCCGGCTCATTGAGAAGGGGCTCAACATTATCACGCTGCCCAAGACGATTGATAACGACGTGGCGCTGACGGACACGAGTTTCGGTTTTGATACGGCGCTGGGTATTGCGACCGAGGCGATTGACCGGTTGCACAGCACGGCCCACAGTCATCATCGCATCATTGTGGCGGAAATCATGGGGCACCGCGCTGGTTGGCTGGCGCTCGGCGCGGGTATCGCGGGCGGGGCGGACGTGATTTTGATTCCGGAGATTCCTTACGATGTCCAAAAGGTCGCCGCGGCTATCCGCCGGCGCAGTGAACGGGGGAGTAATTTTAGCATCGTATCGGTGGCCGAAGGGGCGCTCTCGAAGGAGAATGCGGCGCTCTTCAAAGCTGCCAAGAATCGGAAGCAGCGTGCTACATCCGCGGCGGCGAAACTCAAGGCCAAGCAGGAACTGGCCGAACTGGACCATGCGCACCTCGGTAATACGCAGCGGCTCGCGCATCAGCTTGAGGAGCTCACAGGATTAGAATCGCGCCTTTCAATCCTTGGCTATGTGCAGCGTGGCGGTGCTCCTTCGGCGGTTGACCGGTTGCTGGCAACGCGGCTGGGAACGGCGGCGGCCGAGCTGATTCATCAGCGTGTTTTTGGCGTGATGGTAGCCGCGCGTGGCGATGGCTGGCATCCGGTGCCGATTCGCGATGTGGCGGGGAACCGGAAGGAAGTTCCGCCAAATCATCAATGGGTGCAGGCAGCGCGGGCGGTGGGAACGTGTATGGGAGATTGATTTACGGAGCGCGAGCGGTTCCCGCGCGTAGCATTTTGATGCCAACTTCCATCCGTAATTCCCGCAGTTTTCTACGTAAACAAATGACTTGCGGCTTGCGCCGGAGCCCGTTTTGGTTACGAAATCTCCAACCTTGGCGAATCCCCGCGCCGTGACATCGCGCGTTTGATTGTTTTAACAAGCGCGCCAAAGGAACGAAGCAACATGCAAGACGCTCAGAAGTATCAGCGGCCTCCATTTGAAGAGGCGATGAAAGAATGGCAACGCATCCTCGCCAACTCTGGTTTTCCGACCGAGTGCGAGTGGATTCTCGACGAGAATCTGGTGATTGAAAAGGATCCGGCGAACGAGGCGGGTGTGAAATTGTCGTATCAGACGCAGTTCACCACGCGTCCCCAGGACCTCGCTCCGCTGGCATACGAATTTTTCAACGACTTCGCGGCGCGGCTGGTTTTTGACCGGCTCGGTACGTCGAAGGGCAAGTCCGTCTGCCTGCTGTTGTGCGATCCCGTTTTTGAAACGCGCGGTGAGGCGGATGGTTTTGTGCGCCGCGATGAGTGGCTGATTTCCTTCCGCGCCGGCCCGAAAGGGAACATCGAGGAAGTGACCGACGCGCAACGTTGGAAAAGCCGGCTCGTGAGCGGCCGCCCGTTGATGGATGTGGATTTCTGCATGCCGCTCGACGTGTTGCGCGAGATCGAAGTGCATGGCCGCGCCCTGACGACGGGTGAACGCTTCGGCGTGAAGATGATCGACGCGTGGCAACGCTGGCAGCGTTCCTCAGGCGAGTAAGTGACTGCGAAGATGGAGAATTGAGGATTGAGGATGGCAGTCGGAGAAACGGCCCCATCTATCTTCCATCTTCTATCCTCCGCCTTCGTCCCAAGAAATGACCAGTACCGAAAAACTTTTGCGCGCCATCATCGCGCTGCCCAGTGTGAACCCGGCCTTTGTGCCGGCGGGGCACAAGCGCGCCGGTGAACAAAACGTGGCGGAGTTTCTTGCGACGGTCGGAGCGCGCGCGGGTCTGGATGTTGAACTCCAAAGCGTCCTGCCGAACCGGCCCAATCTCATCGCCCGTCTCGCACCGCGTGGCGCGATCAAGCAGCGCATCCTGCTGGCGCCACATCTGGACACTGTTCCGGCCGATGATTTGCAGTTTGAGCCCACCACCAAGCAAGGCCGCCTGTATGGACGTGGCGCCTGCGATACGAAGGGGTCCGTGGCGGCGATGTATTCGGCGATGTGCGAGCTAGCGCACGGTGACCGCCGACCGGCGGAGACAGAAATTATTTTTGCGGGATTGTGCGATGAAGAGAATGCGCAAGCGGGTTCGCGCGCGTTGATCGCGAGCGGATTCAAGGCGGACCTGGCCATTGTCGGCGAGCCGACGAAACTTTCCGTTGTCACGGCGCACAAGGGCAGCTTGTGGATTCGGTTGACCACGGACGGCAAGTCGGCACACGGCGCCAAACCGCATTTGGGGAAGAATGCGATTCACGCGATGGCCCCTGTGATCGAAGCGATGGAGGGGGATTATCGCGCAGAACTGGCGAAGCGGCCCAAGCATCCGTTGCTCGGTTTGCCGACGTGCAATCTCGGTTCCATTACCGGCGGCTCGCAGCCGAACATCGTGCCTGACAAGTGCCAGGTTGAAATCGACCGCCGCACGTTGCCGGGCGAAACCGAGGCCAGCGTGAGTCGCGAGATCACGGATTTGCTGCGCGCCAACAAATTGAAGGCGGATTTCAATGTGCTAAAAGGCGCGCCTTCACCAGCATTAGAGACCGATCCAAAACTGCCGCTGGTGCAGCAGTTCATGCGCAGCATCGGGCAATCCAAGCCGCAGGGGGTTGATTATTTCTGTGATGCCGCGGTTCTTTCCGCGGGCGGAATCCCCAGCGTAGTCTTTGGTCCCGGCGATATCTCCCAAGGACATACGGTGGACGAGTGGATTGAGCTGGATCAGCTTGAACGCGCGCGCCGGATGTTGGTCGAATTCCTGCATTCGCTGGCCTAAGCCGGCAGGGAGTTAAAAAGGTTAAATGGTTACATCTTTACATGGGCGTTCTTAGAAATCGGGCTCCCTTCAACTTTTTAACTCCACTAATTTTCCAAATTCATGAGCCAAGAAGCCCAACAAAAGGCCGCATTTTTCAAGCAAAGCGGCTGGCTGATGATCGCCAACATCGTCGGTGGCGGGCTGATGTTGGGTGTGCATTTCCTGTCCCAGAAGGTTTCCAACGCTGAATACGCAACCGTCGGTTCACTGTTGGGCGCATCCATTCTTATCCCGACCATTCCCTTGCAGATGATTTTCACGCGGGAGGCAGCGGCGGCGCTAGCGCTCGGCGATGTTCATACGCTGGCCGCAAAGGCGCGACGCTCGGCACTGGCGTTTTTCATTCTTTGGCTGGTGTTCCTAGCTTTCGTCGTATGCATGCAGAAGAGCATCCTCAAAGGCTGGAGCATCTCGCAACCGCTTACCCTCTGGCTGTTCATGCTGATCATGCTGTCCTCGCTGTTGACGCCGATATTCAGCGGGTTGCTGCAAGGCAAACAGGACTTCTTCTGGCTGGGTTGGACCATGATGCTGAATGCGTTTCTGCGCGTCGGTGTGGCGGCGTTGATCATATTTTACGTCACGCAAACGGCGCTTGGCTTCATGGCAGGGGTGCTGGCGGGTTCCGTCACAGTTTTGCTCATCGCCATGTGGCAGACGCGTTCACTTTGGGCCGGACCGGCCGGACCATTCGCGTTCGGGCCATTTATCCGCGAGGTCACGCCGCTCATGATTGGCTTTGGCGCCTGCCAGCTTCTGTTCTGTTTTGACACCATCGTTGTTAGGAGGTTTTTCGGTGATGCCGAAGGTGCTTGGTATGCCTCCGCCGGAACAATGGCTCGTGCTCTGATGTGGCTGGTGCTTCCCCTTGTTTCGGTCATGTTTCCGAAGCTGGTCCATAGCTCGACCAAATCACAGAAATCTAACGTATTCGGACTGACGCTGCTGCTGACAGCGGGTATGGCGATTGCCGCCGGGGTGGGATTAAGTTTGTTGGGCGGGATCGCCGTGAAGATCGTCTTTGGTGCCGACCGTGTTGATGGGACGATGGCCATCGTTCCTTGGTTTGCGGGGGCGATGGTTCCGTTGACACTTGCCAATGTTGTTGTCAATGCTCTGCTCGCCAAAGCGGATTTGAGGGTCGTACCGTGGCTGGCGGTTCTGGCGATTGGGTATGCCGTTACTTTGTGGATGTGGCATCCCAGCTTGCAGGCGGTACTTCAGACGCTGGCCGCGTTCACAACGGCGCTGTTTATCGCGGGAGCCGTTTTTACCTGGGCCATTCCCTCAACTAAGGCTCCCGCAGCTCAATAGAATCAAGCCATTACGGCTTCTTCGTCGGCTCGTCGTCCTTTTTGTCTTTTTCCGCCGGAGGACTGATCTTCGACTTGTCAGCTGGCCGATGGGGGGCCCGGAGCTTGCGGTAAATCCAAGCCTCCAACCGGGCCAACGGCTTCATCAAACCGTGGAACCGCGAATAAATTATCCGCAGCCGCACAACTGACAGAAACATTGTCAAAGAAGCGCGAAAGAGCGATGCCGTAACCTTTGAACCGACCTTGTCAGTCCATTCCGTCGGGACTTCTAGCACCGTGAATCCAGCCCGACGCATAGAAACGATGAGGTTCACGTCGAAAGCCAAGTCTGCAATCATCAGGTGAGAGTGAATCTTCTCCGCTGCCGCCCGGCGCATCACCTTCGTAGGGCATTGCGTATCCTTGATGTGCATCCAGAACAGGCTTTCAACGACCAGATGGAAACATCGGCTGGTAAACCGGCGCATCAACGGCTGGGCTTGGTGCAACACCGCGCCCGGGAGCCAGCGCGAGCCAATGACGCAATCGGCCTTGCTGGTCAGTTTGACCAGGTCATGGAAAGCATGGGGAGGGGAGGCGCCGTCGGCATCCACGTAGCCGATCAAATCGGCCAAAGGGGCCAGTCGCAATCCTTCGATTAACGCGCCACCTTTACCAATGGGGGCAGGGTGGTTCTCCCAGAAAATGCACTTATAATCCTTCGCCACCCGTTCAACTACTCCCAACGTGTTATCGCGGCAGCCGTTGAGAATGACGATGATCTGGAACTTTCCGGTATAATTAGCCTCGAAATAGGTAGCGATCTCGCGGAGCACCGGTTCAATCCGGTCCTCCTCGTTATATGCGGGAATCAGCAACAATAGGCTAGGTTCGGGCACGGGCGGAGTGTACGCATAGATGGGCCTTTGTCGAACACGGGATGAGGTTAAGTGTCCAAATCACTAGCCAACGCGGGGTTAGTAAGTCATTCTTAGTCAACAAATCAAAAATAGCGCAGGAGCAAACCGCCCCCAGCGGTGTCTAATGGAGGCGGATCAAATACGGTCAACCGAAAGCAGCCGACGTTATGAGCGAAATCCAACTCGTCACTGAGTCATTAGAACGGGCTTCGCGCCGTCTTCGTCTCAATCGTGCCCTGCGCGGGCTTTGGTTCGGCCTGCTGCTGGGGGCTTCCGTTTGGTTGCTCGCCCTCATTGTTTTCAAGGTCGCGCCTATTCCGGCGATGACGCTCAATATCGCGGCGCTGGCGGGGGCGGCTTGCGCGCTGGCGGGTTTTGTTGTCGGTGGTTGGAACAAGCCTTCTATCGCCGCTACGGCACGTTGGGTGGACGTGAAACAGAATCTCAAGGAGCGCATGAGCACGGCGCTCGAAGTGGCGGACGATAAAGCGAACCCCATGTGGCGCGAGCTGGTAGTTCATGACGCTGCCAGTCATGCGAAGGAAATCGATCCGAGTTCGCTGGTTCCCTTCCGACTTACCCGTGCGGCTTATTGGGCGGTGTTGCTGCTCGCTGTAGGCGTCGGACTTGGATTTGTTCCCGAATATCGTACGGCGGCGCAAAAGAAGCGCGCCGCAGATAAAGAGATCATCAAGGATGTGGGCCGTGGAATGGCTGAACTTACCCGCCGCGAAGTGGCGGCGCGTCCGCCGGCGAGCGAGCCGGTTAAACAATCGCTCGACCAAGTTGCGGCCCTCGGTGACGTTTTCCAGAAAGCCGAACTTACGCGTGCCGACGCGCTGAAGGATCTCGCCAGCGTTCAGGACAAGATCAAAGACCAGCTCAAGGAGCTTGGCAAAGAACCCGCGATGAAGCGGCTCGATCAGGCCATGCGTGCCACCGGCAAAGACCAGCCATCGGGTGCATCACTGCAAAAGCAGATGGAAGCGATCCAGAAGCAGATGGGCGACAATAAGCCTGATGCCGAGAAAGCCGAGAAGCTAAAAGAGAAGCTGGAAAAACTTCAAGACGCCGCGAAGGCGATGGCCGACAAGAACAGTCCCGGTACCGAAGCGGGCAAGAGGGAAATGTCAGAGTCGCTTTCGGCCTTGTCCAAGGAAGCCGCTGACTTGGGTGTGAATTTGCCCGACCTCGACAAGGCCATCGCCGCGCTCGCCGCGAACGAAACGGACAAGTTTATCAAGAATCTCGACGCCGCGCTCAGCGATATGGA
>Ga0105240_10014385_pt1 | contig 10806 bp, 9 predicted proteins | sample KBSC54metaG_FD_80426 | JGI IMG/M metagenome (GOLD analysis project Ga0105240, IMG submission 80426) | Corn rhizosphere microbial communities from Kellogg Biological Station, Michigan, USA - KBS C5-4 metaG | ecosystem: Host-associated > Plants > Roots > Rhizosphere > Soil | place: Michigan, USA...
TCCCAGAGTGGATCTCGCGCTCCCTGGATCATGGCGCTTACGGCGTTGGCAAGAGTCGGGCCCGCGGCTTTGAGAAACTCCGCCCGGTCTGCGGTAGAAAGCGCGGAGGCGGCGTGGAACAGCCGCTCCAACTCGTCAGAATCCGGCAATTTCATGCTTGAGCCAGCCTTTGGCGAACTGCCAGTCGCGCTGCACGCTCCGCAAGGACATGGCGAGGACGCCTGCGACGGCGGGCAGGTCGAGTCCGCCAAAGAAACGCAACTCGACGATGCGGGCGTGACGCGGGTAGGAAAGGGCGAGTTTTTCGAGCGCGCGGTCCACTGCCAGGATGTCCACCGGGTCGGGCGGATGGAACGTCATCCGCGGCTCCGGCAGGCGTTTGCTTGCGCGCCGCCGGCGCGCGTGGTCGGTCAGGATGCGGCGCATCATCTGGGCCGATACGGAAATGAAATGGGCGCGGCCCTCCCAATCGATCTCCTGCATGGGAGAGATGCGTAGATAAAGCTCGTGCACCAACGCCGTGGCTTGCAGAATGTGGGCCGGAGATTCGGCGCGCAGATGCCGGGCTGCGAGGCGGCGCAAGTCGTCGTACACAAGGGAGGTCAACTCCTCCAGCGCGCCCTCTGTGCCCTCCTGCCAGCGCCGCAGCCAAAATGTCACGCTCTGCGGGCCCGCGGCCATAAGTGTAATTTAGTTTACCAATTTTGTAAAAGGTTGGCGGGGGTTGGCGGGATTCTGCGCTTTTGTTCGTATCGGAGGAAATCCCTATGAGATCGATGACGGCCGCCCTGTTCGGAGCGGCGATTCTGACAACTGCGGCATCGGCCAGCACTTTCACGGTCGGCTTGTTCACCAATGCTACGTCGCCCACTCCGTTCGGCCGAAGCGAGGCATCGACATCCGTCAGCGGCGGCCCGGAATCGGCGGTGGGGTATGCCGGGTCCTTTGTGGGCATCAAGGGTTCCGCGGGCTCAGCAGGCGGCGATATCAATGCGTTCGCCGCGTCAAGCGGTTTTGCCGATTCGCTGATTACGGATGTGACTTTCAGCGGTCCCGGCTCTTTCGTGACTGCCACGGTCACCCTGCCGTTCACGAGCCTGCAGACCGGCGAGTTCTGGCTGACGCCTTTCGGCAATTCGGGTACGAGCGGAACCCTGACGTTCGGGCTCGCTTTTAATCAATATCAGGGTTCGATCGGACTTGGTTACACGGGCGATGACGCTCCGGGAAGCGACCCGTCCTGCCTGTCGGCCGTTGGATGTAATTTAGTTATCACCGGTTCGGGCTGGAGCTACAACCTGGTGTCGACCATTGGTCCTCCCGTTCTATCCGCGTGCGGTGACCCGGCCTCAGCCGTGTGCGCGCACTGGAGCGTGTCTTACCAGCTCAATGGCAGCGTCAGTTTCACCGAACTCTTTCCGGTGGGGACGCCCTTGCTGGTGCATATGAGCGTGCAAGGCGGCTGCAGCGCGGGCGGGCTTTTCCCGGCCGACTGCCAGTACGACGCACTGGATCCCTTCGGCCTCATCCCTGGATTCGCATCCTTCGATCTGCCGGATGGGTACACCGTGAATGCGGAATCCGTCGGGTTGGTGAACGGCGTAATCCCCGGCGGCACCGTACCGGAACCGGGCCCCGCGGTTCTCATGGCCGCCGGTATGGCCTTGATTGTGGGGTTGCGGAGAGTCGTCAAGGCCTGAGCAGCGCCTGGATCGTATCCATGCTGTCCGCTTCGGCGGCCGGCTTGTCCCGCCGCCAGCGCGCCATGCGGGGAAAGCGGACAGCGATGCCGGAACGGTGGCGCGTCGAGCGCTGGATTCCTTCGAAAGCCAGCTCGAACACCAGCTCCGGTTTGACGGCGTGGACCGGCCCGAACTTCTCGATGGTGTTCCGCCGGACGAAGGCATCCACCTCGCGGATCTCTTCGTCGCTGAGTCCCGAGTAGGCCTTGGCGAACGGCACCAGCTTCCCGTCGTCCCAGATTCCAAATGTGTAATCGGTGAACAGGCTGGCCCGCCGGCCGCTGCCGTGCTGCGCATAAATCAGGACGGCGTCCACCGAGTACGGTTCGATTTTCCACTTCCACCAATCGCCGCGGCGCCTCCCCACACGGTAGGGCGATCCGCGGCGTTTCAGCATGAAGCCCTCGACCTTGCGCTCGCGCGACGACTGGCGCAGGCCGCGCAATTCGGCCCACGACGCCGCTTCGACCAGAGGCGAAAGCACCAGGTCGCTCTGCGGCGGCGCGATCCGCTCCAATTCGCCGCGCCGCCATTCCAGCGGACGTTCGCGGACATCTTCGGCCGCCAGTTCCAGCAGGTCGTACGCCATCAGCACGACGGGCACTTCGCTGAGGATCTTGTGGCCCAGCACCTTGCGTCCGATGCGCCGCTGCATCTGCGCGAACGGCAGCGGCGCGCCGGCCTTCCACGGGAGAATCTCGCCGTCGATGGCGGTCCCCTCGGGCAGGAGCGCCCCTAGGGATTCGAGTTCGGGGAAGCGGTCGGTGATGAGTTCCTCGCCGCGCGACCAGACGAAGGTGCGGCCGGCGCGGCGGATCAACTGGCTGCGAATACCGTCCCACTTCCACTCGACCTGCCAGTCGCGCATGTCGCCGAGGTCTTCTACTTCGCCTTCCACAGGGTAGGCGAGAAAGAACGGATACGGCCGGCTGCTGTCTGCATCGCGAACATCGGGTGCGATGACCTGCCGCCAAAAGTCGGGGGTCGCCTGCCATTCGCCCATGAGGCGGTGGGAGATCACCTCGGCCGCGATGCCGCTCACCTCGGCGATCGCGCGGACCACCAGGCTCTGCGAGACCCCCACGCGAAATTCGCCGGTGATCAGCTTATTCCAGGCGAAGCGCTGGCCTTCATCCATTTCGCGCCATGCGGCGGCCAGTGAGGCGCGGCGCGTATCGTCGTCGGCATCCCGCAGCGGCAGGAGTCGCTCCTCGACCCAGTAGTGCAGGGGCAGGGCAGACGACGCGGCGGCGGGCGGCAGCAGGAGTGCGATGGTCTCGGCGAAGTCGCCGACGGCCTGGTAGCACTCGCCGAACAGCCAGTCGGGAACACCGGCCTCTTCGATGGCCCATTGGGAGAGCTTGCGTGATTCCAGGAGTCGCTTGGGTCGGCGCCCGATCAGGAAGTTGACCGCCCAGGCGGCGTCCTCGGCGGGGGCGTTGGCGAGATAGCGCGTGAGGGCCGCGATCTTGACGTTCGTCTTGGTGGTTTCGTCGAGCGCGGCGTAGAGTTCGGCGAAGGCCTTCATTGCTCGTCCTCCTGCGCTTCGGAGTGCGTGTCGATGGAGACGGCGGCGCGTCCATGTTCCTCGAGCCAGCGGACCAGCGGCGCGCGATAGCCGTGAGTCACCCAGACAGTTTCGGCGCCGATGGCGTCGATGGCGGAGAGCAGACCGTTCCAATCGGCGTGGTCGGACATGACGAAGCCGCGATCGAGCGAGCGGCGGCGGCGCGGTCCGCGAATGCGCATCCAGCCGGAGACGAAGGCGGTGGATGCCTTGGCATAACGCTCGGTCGCGCCGGGCGGTGCGAGGATCAGCGCGCTGGGCGCGGCGGCGGTGGTCTCGGGCAGTGCGACGCCTTCTACGCGATAGATGGCGTTGTATCGCTCGATGGAAGGATGTACCGCGATGGGTCCGATGGACGGATCGAGCGCGGCGAGCACGCGTTGGGCTTTGCCGAGCGGGTACGCGAACAGGACGCTTGTACGTCCGGCCTCGCGGTTGGCGCGCCACCAGGAGTGGATCGCGTCCATGGTGTCGGCGGGCGCGGGCCAGCGGAAGATCGGCAGGGCGAAGGTCGATTCGGTGACGAACGTGTGACAGCGGAGCGGCTCGAAGGGCGCGCACGTGGGGTCGGGCGCGAGTTTGTAATCGCCGGAAACGACCCACACCTCGCCGGCGCGTTCGAGACGGATTTGCGCGGAGCCCAGAATGTGTCCGGCCGGATGCAGCGATACCGCGACATCGCCGATGCGCAGGGTCTCTCCGTACGGTATCGACTGGATCGCAGCCTCATCGCCCAATCGCGCTCGCAGTATTGTTCCCCCGTCCGCGGCCGTCAGGTAATTCCGCGACCCGGGGAAGGCGTGGTCGGAATGCGCATGCGTGATGATTGCTCGATCCACCGGCTGCCACGGGTCGATGTAGAAATCGCCGGCGGGGCAGTAGAGGCCTGGTTCGCGCACTTCGATCACATTTTTATAGTAGGGCAGGAACAGAAGCGGCAGCACTTGACGCCGCCGATGCCGCGAGCGTAAGCTAAGAATTCTTAGTATGGGACGCAAATCGCAAAAGAACGACTCTCTCCCCGGTTCGCTCGACATGTTGATTCTGCGGACTCTCTCGCGACGCGATCTCCACGGCTACGGCATCGTCCAGTTCATTCAGCAATCGTCCGACAACGAACTCCTCGTCGAAGAGGGCTCGCTCTATCCCGCTCTCCAGCGCCTCGAACTACACGGCTGGATCGAGGGTGGCTGGGGTGTTACGGCGAACAACCGGCGCGCGAGGATCTACAAGGTCACGGCCGCCGGTCGCAAACAGTTGGCGGTGGAGACTCGAAAGTACGCCAAACTCACGCTGGCGATCGCCCGCGTGATGGGAGCGGAGTGACCCAGATGCTCATACGACGGCTGAGGTACTGGATGAAGAGCGGCCGGCGCAGCGAGGTGCTGCGCGAGGAAATGGAACTTCACCTTGCCGATAAGGCCGCGGAGTTGGAAGCGGACGGTATGACGCCGGAGTGCGCCAGGACGGAAGCGCGGCGGCGATTTGGCAATGTCGCGCTGAAGCAGGAAGAGTCACGGGAGATTTGGATGACACGCTTTCTTTCGGAACTTGGCCAGGACATCCGCTATGGCTTTCGGACCATGGCCGCCAGTAAAGCATTCAGCGCCCTGGCCGTCTTGTCGCTGGCGCTCGGCATCGGCGCCAATACTGCAATCTACAGCCTGATGGAGTCGGTCCTGTTGCGCTCGCTGCCGGTGTCCCATCCCGAGTCGCTGGTCGTGTTGAACTGGCACAGCCGGCCACCGCAGAACGCCGGCAAACAATGGGAGCACGTCGTGCACGGGATACAAGGCGTTTTCTGGCCGGGCGACAAAGGCGCTCTGGTCAGCGGGATTTTCCCGTACCGCGCCTTCGAGATGCTGCGCGATGACAATCCCGTCTTCTCCACGCTCTTCGGATACTTCAACGGACACACCACTACCCTGGCCATGCGCGGGCAGGCCGTGAGCGCCGGCACGGAGTACGTCACCGGCGAGTATTTTCGCGGCCTCGCCGTGTCGCCGGCCGCGGGACGCCTGATCGAGTCCGACGATGATCGCCCAGGCGCGCCGCCGGTCGCGGTGATCAGTTTTCCGACCAGCCAAAATCGCTTTGGCGGAGCTTCCAATGCCATTGGACAACCGATTCTCATCGACAACGTGCCGTTCACGGTGATCGGCGTTGCGCCGCCGGAATTCTTCGGAGTCGACCCCGCGGCGGCGCCGGACATCTATCTTCCGTTGCATACGAATCTGCTTCTGGATGGGGTTAGGGCGGGTCGTGTTTATGGCGACCAGAATTTCTATTGGCTCGAAATGATGGGCCGCCTCCGTCCTGGCGTCACCATGGCCCAGGCACAGGCCGCGATAGCTCCTCGTTTCCGACAATGGGTGGCCACCACCGCCACGACTGACGGTGAGCGAGCCAAACTACCCGCGCTGATTCTGAATCCCGGCGCCGAGGGTCTGGGCAGTCTGCGCCGCCAGTATTCGAAGCCTCTGTACGTACTGCTCGCCATGGTCGGGCTCATCCTGGCGGTCGCGTGCGCGAACATCGCCAACCTGCTGCTGGCAAGGGCGGCCGCGCGACGCCGCGAAATGGCCGTGCGTCTCAGCCTGGGCGCGGGGCGGTTCCGCGTCGTTCGGCAATTGCTTACCGAGAGCGTGATGCTGGCCTCACTCGGCGGAGCACTAGGGGGCTTATTTGCAATCTGGGGCATGCGATCGCTCACACTTCTTTTCTCCAGAGGACAGGAGAATTTTACGCTGCACGCGGAGTTGAACGGGCACGTGCTGGCCGTGACGGCGGCGCTCTCCGTCGTTTGCGGCCTCTTGTTTGGCCTCGCTCCCGCCATTCAGGCAACGCGTCCCGACATCATGCCCGCGCTCAAGAATGGCCGCGGTGGTGGATCGCGCCGTCGCGCCCAGCACGTCCTGGTGGTCGCCCAAATCGCGAGCTCTTTTCTCATCCTGGTCGCCGCTGGCCTGTTTGTCCGCACACTCAACAACCTGCATTCCATCCAACTGGGGTACGCCCGCAAAAACATCCTTCTGTTCACGGTGAATGCGCGCCAGACCGGTCATCACGACCCGGAGATCGCCACTTTCTATGCGAACCTGCGCCAGCGCCTGGAATCCATCCCCGGTGTGCGCGGCGCGACCTTTTCGCAATCGTCGATCATCAGCGCCGGCCGTGTCGGGTCGCCGATCCACGGGGCGATGAAGATCGGCGCTGTCGAACTCGAAGACGCAAGCGTGCTGACCGCCGGACCGCGTTACTTTACGACCATGCAGATTCCGATCCTCGCGGGGCGCGAGATTGACGACCGCGACCAGCCGGGCTCCACGCCAGTTGCAATCATCAGCGAAGGGCTGGCGCGGATTTACTTCGGCCAGGATAATCCGGTCGGCCGCCGCATCACGCTCGCCGACGAGAAGCGCGATCTCGAAATTGTCGGCGTGTCGGCGAACCTGCGGTACGGTGATCCGAAAGATGAAGAGGAGAATCCAATCATCCTGTTCGTAGCCGCCAGCCAGTTTTCTCCCGAGCGAACAACCTACGCTCTGCGCACAGCCGGTGATCCGCTGAGGTATGTCCAGGGTGCGCGTGAAATCGTGCGCCAGGCGGATTCCCGCATGCCCGTGACCAACGTTCTCACACAGGCCGCGGAAATCGATCGGACGATGAGCCGCGAAATCACGTTCGCCAAACTATGCACGGGTTTCGCGATCCTCGCTCTGTTGATGGCATGCGTGGGCCTCTACGGGACCATGTCCTACAGCGTCGCGCGACAGACCGGCGAGATTGGGATCCGCATGGCGCTGGGTGCGCAACGCGGCGCCGTGGTTTGGATGGTCTTGCGCCATGTCCTGCTATTAACCGCGGTGGGACTCGCAATCAGCGTGCCTGCCGCGATGATCGCGTCGCGGCTCGTCAAATCGTTTCTGTTCGGGACTCAGCCCAACGATCCGGCAACCCTGGTGGCGGCCGGTGTTGTCCTCCTCGGGGCCGCGATTCTCGCCGGCTATGCGCCCGCAAGGCGAGCATCGCGAATCGATCCGCTGGCCGCACTCCGTTTGGAGTAGGTGGGCCGTCACGGCACCAGCTTCCGCGAGCCTAACGCCACCCGGAAGCCGTAGATCGCCACCAGGGCAGTGATCACCAGCGGGAGCTGTTCACGCTGTTGATCGACGCCATCAACAGGATGAAAACCCCCGTTGCCAGCCACTGTTTGCGCAGGATTACGCGCAGCAGAAACAGCACCAGCAAAACAAATACGGAATCGAACAGCGATCCGGTCAGCGAATTCATCGCGCCTCCCAGCGCCTGCCTTAGCCCCATCAGGGGATACAGGAATGCGAACATCGGCTCACCGCCGGGTCCGTGCAGGCGCAAGAAACCCACGACCGCCAAAAGGCACCCGAAGACTACGCCCAGCAGCAGCGCCTGCCCGACCTGCGGATCGCGCGGACCGAGCGTGGTCAGCCGGCTCCACGAAATCAGCGACTGCGGCCACCGCTTGCGGACCCACGGTTCGAGCGCGGTATAGAAGATTCCGAGCGCCAGCGCGTTGAACCCGGCATTGGAAACCACGATCCAGAACATGGTCAATTCCGCATTGACTGCGGCGTGGTGCGCCTGCAGAAGACTGGCGCCGGAGAGAGTGCAGAAGTAGAACGCTGCCAGCTTCGCCCCGCCGCGCAAATCGGCCTTGCCGGTGCGCACGTTGTGCCAGGTGAGAACTAAGGATGCGATCAGTGCCAGATACTTGACTACCGTTAACAACAGCGGGTCTCCGCCGCCGCCCGCCTGATCGCGCTCGGGATGACTCCACGGTCCCACGATGCGGAAGAACACGGGACGGCCTCGCCATGCCGCCGCTTCTACGCGTAGCGGATCGCCGGTCGCAACGGCGGTGCCGGTCCATGCCTTGCGGTCGTCGAATGGCGCCAGCGGGGTCCACTGCGGAGCGGCCGGTTGGAATCGCGACTGGTCCAGCCCGGCAGCCTGGAAAAGGCGGCCAAAGTCGAACGGGGCGGGCGTGGATATGTCCTTATCGAGCTGCCGGGGCACCGCCTCGAGCTTTTGCCGCTTCCCCTGCGCATCGGTGAAGACGCTGGCAGCGCACCATAAGAACTCCCAATTGTAGTCCCACCCATGCACTACCTGTTTTGGTGTACACTGGGACTGACGAAAATTGCGCTTGTCTCTATTCCTCATTCCGATTCTCGATGCGAGAGTTTTACAGGGCACCAGGCCCTCGTCCGCCATCCTTCCAAAACTTCTAATTCAACGCCAAAGCAAAAATGTATCCAGGTAGAAACTTTCCTCCTCGCAGGCAGAATCGCCGAGAGAACGTGAACGAGAGCATCCGTGCGCGCGAAGTGCGTGCGGTGTTCCCAGACGGTACCACGGAGGTCATGCCCACCGCTGCCGCGCTCCGCAAAGCGCAGGAGCTGGGGCTCGATCTTGTGCTGGTCGCTCCCACGGCAGTTCCGCCCGTCGCTAAGGCCGTCGATTTCGGCCACTATACATACGAGCAGAAAAAGAAGCAGCATGATGCCAAGAAGAAGCAGCATGTCGTCCAGGTTAAGGAGCTGAAGTTCCGGCCCAATACCGATGATCATGACTACGACTTTAAGAAGAATCATGCGATCCGATTTCTGCAAGAAGGCAATCGCGTAAAAGCGGTGGTTCAGTTCAAGGGCCGCGAAATCGCGCACGCCGATCTCGGAAAGAAGCTGCTGATCAAGCTGGCTTCCGAGCTGACGGCCTACGGCACGATCGAGAGCCAGCCGCGCCTGGAAGGTCGGAATGCGCACATTCTGATCAGCCCGGTAAAAACGGCGGGTAAACCGGAAAAGCCTGAGAAGCCTGAAAAGTCGGCGCAACCGTCGACTCCGCCGGCGTCCTAGACCTCGCGGGGCGATGGCGCACGTCCGGGGTCAGCGTGTAATGGCAGACGGTGGATTACGCATGCTACCATTCCATTAGTCCTGCCGCTTGTGCTGACTTATGTACAACGCTTTCTTCGGTTTCACACAAAACCCGTTCAACATGAGTCCGGACCCCTCGTTCCTGTACCGGAGCTTGCAGCACGAGGAGGCGCTGGCGAATCTGATCTACGGTGTGCAGAGCCGTAAGGGATTTATTCTGCTGACCGGCGAGGTGGGAACGGGCAAGACCACCATGCTGGAGTGCCTGCGCGATTTCCTGAATTCGCAGCAGATCGCGTTTGCCTCCCTCTTCAATTCGCGGCTGACTGTAGAGCAGTTTTTCGAAATGCTCTCGTACGATTTCGAGCTGCGTTGTAATCACCATTCCAAAACGGAAGTGCTGCTCGCGCTCAATAACATGCTCATGGAGCGCGCGGCGGCGGGACGGACGACCGTCCTGATCGTTGACGAGGCGCACAACCTGGAGTGGGACGTCCTGGAAGAAATCCGGCTGCTTGGCAATCTGGAAAACCGCAAGGGCAAACTGCTCCAGATCGTACTCGCAGGGCAGCAGGAACTCGACCGCAAAATCGAAGGTGCGGAGTTCCGTCAGCTCAAACAACGCATCGCGCTACGCTGCGCCTTGCGCGGGTTCGATACCGCGGACACGGCCGCGTACATCAATTCGCGCATGTCCCGGGCCGGGCTGAAGGAACAAACCATTATACCGGCGGACATCATTCGTGAGATTCATCACAGATCGCAAGGCATTCCCCGGCTCATAAATGCCATCTGCGACAATCTGCTTTTGACTGCTTTTGCCATGGAAAGTCGGGTCACCGACTTTGAAATGCTGGACGAAGTCACCGCCGACATGCGTCTGGATTATCCGGAAAAACGGCCCTTTTCTGCCGAACAGGGCTTTGTTGAACGCGGCATCCGCCCCACACAGGTTCCATAACTCGAACTAAATTCGGAGTAGGGGTTTTACCCTATATCCTTTTATCCCCGTTCCATCCCCCAATAGTACTAGGTAGCACGCAACTATTGGCTACACATGCGTGCGCCACTAGGATAAACTTCGGGTTGAGAAAGGCGGGGGAGTCGCCATTCAAGGCTTTGAGTAGCCGTCCCCCCGTTTTGTCTAAAGGGCCCAAAGGCCAAATTTAAGGAGTAAACAGAACTCAAATGATGCGCCGATTTTTCGAGAATAAGGTCGCAGCCGCGACGGTAGTTTCTCTTTTTTCCCTTGCCAGCGCCTGGAACGTGCTCGGCGGAGTTCCGCAGACGAGCATTCGTCCGGCAAGTTTTGGCCGGGTTACTGTCGCACATGGTCCGCTGCTGCCGCCCGATCCGTGGGAAACGAGAATTCAATTGGCGCATGGTCCGCTGCTCCCGCCCGACCCGTGGGAGACGAACGTTCAATTGGCGCATGGTCCGCTGCTGCCGCCTGACCCGTGGGAGACGGTCGCTGGAGTGCGCGTAGGACATGGTCCGCTGCTGCCGCCCGATCCGTGGGAGACGGTCGCTGGAGTGCGCGTAGGACATGGTCCGCTGCTGCCGCCCGATCCGTGGGAGA
>Ga0105240_10014386_pt1 | contig 10806 bp, 12 predicted proteins | sample KBSC54metaG_FD_80426 | JGI IMG/M metagenome (GOLD analysis project Ga0105240, IMG submission 80426) | Corn rhizosphere microbial communities from Kellogg Biological Station, Michigan, USA - KBS C5-4 metaG | ecosystem: Host-associated > Plants > Roots > Rhizosphere > Soil | place: Michigan, USA...
TCCCAGCTGGATGCCTCTCTGGGACGTCAATCCCAACCTTGAATACCCAGACAACATTACCCCGGGGCAGGAGATCGTAATTCCGACTCCCCCGTTACCCACGACTGACCGGCCATTACCGGCTGGCTATGACGCTCCGGCACCGGTAGTGAGTGCGGCTGCAACCAGCCACGTATCTTCAGCACCCCACGTTGTAACTGGCGGTGCCGACGGAGGCGACCGCTTCGGCCGTATCCGTGCCCGTGAATCCGGTGGCAACTACGCCGAAAACACCGGCAACGGCTACTACGGTGCTTACCAGTTTAGCCTCGGCACCTGGCAGAGCGTCGGTGGTACCGGCAACCCAGCCAATGCCTCACCTGCAGAACAGGATGCTCGCGCTCAGGCTCTCTCCGCAGCTCGCGGTTGCAGCCCCTGGCCCCAAACCTGTAGCTAAGGCTACTCGTGGCGAGGCGACCACAAAAAGAGCTCCGGCTCTTTTGGACTTATCATTCCAAATGGAACACCCCTGCGGGCGCCCCGCTCTTTTAAGCGGAACGCCGTTAGGGGTGGTTAAGCCAAGTCGAGACCTGGCTCTTCTGAAACATGCTAGGGCCATGGCGACCCGACTGGTGGTTGAGTCGCCCGCTCGGCCTCGCCGACGGGGTCAGCGGTTTGGCGGTCTATGAGCATCGGCTTCTTGTTGTTCAGCAACATGATCAGGAATACCCCGGCCACAATTGCGCCAACGGATACGTATGGCGCAAAATCGTTCAGCATCGTCGGTAGGCCTTCACCGAACAGGCCAAGCACGAGCAAGGGCACGATGCCCGCTCCGAGCATCATTGGTATCGAGCGCTGGGCAAGCGCTATCCCTATGAGAATGCCGATGCCAGCGATCAACCCGAAAGCCAGGAATTCGGTCGTTGCCGGGTTCAAAGCGATGAAGTTGCCCGGGTTGCCGTGGATAGCTTGCACGGTCTGGGGTTCGCTAAAGAGCGGGTAGCCTTCCACGTTTTGGCCTTTGGCCAATGTGACGTGGTCGGTGTTTGCTTGGACTCCGTAAAAGGTTGACAGCAAAGCGGCCGTGATGAGGGCCATGACTGAAGCGATGCCGCTGTACACTCCGCGACTCGAGCTGAGGAACGACTGCTTTGGCAGCATGAATGTTATTCTACAACAAAAGTGTTTGCTTGGCAATATAGAGGTAGGGTTAAAGAGGCAGCAAGGATCTAGTGGTGCAGCACTAGCTGGATAAGCGCAATAATGGCGATGAGCGCCCAAAATGAATTGAGCACGACCGACTGTCGCACCCCTTTAAGAGCCGAAATTACAATAATCCCGGTAGCACCGGTGAGATTGAGTAGTTGATATACCCCCCCGTCGCAGAAACGACCTTAAAGCTTACGAGCGCATAAGCGCCAACGATGGCCAGCGTGCCATACCATCCGATAATTTCGCCAAGCTCTTGATTCATAGCAGCATTATAGCATTGACATAAGCGCAATTAAAAAGGCCCGGATATCCGGGCCGGTGCGGCGAGATCGTCGGTGTCTCACCGCGTGCGAGGCTGCCTCAGCCCTCTACTGACGCAGCAGCTCGGTCGCGAACTGCCAGTGAAGCCTCCTCTGCCTCGATGTTGGTAAGAAGCTCATTGAGTGTTGCTTGGACCCTTCCATTAGTGTCCAATGTGTCGTTACCGCCCCCGATGTGGAGCAACAAAATGCCGTGCAAAGTCTTGCCGACCTCCTCGATGCTTTCCAGGTACTCCTCGATGACGATGAATGAATCGTCATCGTGATCCATGTCCTCTATGCCAAACAACTTTCTCAGGGCCGCCGGTGGCCCGATCTGGGCCATGCAAAGCTCGCGCCGAGGCTTGTGTAGTGTGAGCCGGACCTTGCTCTCCTCCAACTCGACCGAGGCCTCGGGGACATCCTGGACGATCAAGAGGAAGGACTTTCCGATACTTCCCCGAATGTGAAGGTGGTAGCCTTTTTTAATATCCATTTGTGCAACCCTTTGGTCGTGGACAGTAGGATTGTGCTCTAAAATACAATAAAACTCCCTGTCAGTCAACGTATCAATCTCGAGAGAAGTTCGAACTTTGTTATACTACTAAGGTTATGAAACAGCACACCGTCATTGGCATTGTTAGTGGAATAATTTTGGTTGCGGCGGTTGTTGGCGTTACCCTGCTGGTGAACAGCTCGGCTCAGGCGCCATCTGCCCAAACCAGCCAGAAAACAACTCAGAAAGGATCGATTTCTATGGAATTACAAAAGACCGATGAAACCGTGGGGACGGGAGCCGAAGCCGTAGCTGGCAAGTCCGTAACCGTGAATTATGTCGGCACGCTTACCAACGGAACTAAATTCGACAGCTCCTACGACCGCAATCAGCCATTTACGTTTACGCTCGGTGGCGGCCAGGTGATTAAAGGCTGGGATGAGGGCGTCGTGGGGATGAAGGTCGGCGGCAAGCGCAAGTTGGTGATCCCGCCCGAGCTCGGTTACGGCAGCCAGGCCCAGGCTTCGATTCCCGCCAATTCGACGCTGGTATTTGAGGTCGAGCTCGTGAGCGTTCAGTAGTTTTATTGCGGCGAGGGTAAACACTACTTTCTAAAAACGATACACACATTTGAGTACTCCAGTACTCAAATAGTACTCAGATCCGTGTATCAATTTTGAAAAGAAGGGTCGCCTTTCCTAATAACTGACCGTTTTGGTGGTCGGCACAATCGAATACCAGGTATTGCCGGGGTCCAGTGGGATGGGCTTGCCAGCGGCGTCCAGTAGCTGCGTGCGCTGAGTGTGGGTCGATTTACTCCAAGTCCCCGTTACCGCTCCCCCATCGCGGAACACAATCGCTTGGCCGCTGCCGGGCGTCGCCATCATCACGGTTTGCTCGCCAATGCGCGTCGTGCCATAGTTGGTGGGCATGTATTCGACCACCACATTCTTTACCTGGAGCTGTTTGCCATCGTTGCGGTCGATATGCGGCGCACCGGCCATAAAGCGGTTGTAGCAGTTGCAGGCCTGGACATACTTGTACTCCACCTGGTAGCCGTTATATGAATAGTCAATGTTGATGTCTGGGTGCGCTGGCGTGGCGGTGGGCTCATCCTTTTTTCGCGGGCTGGGAGTGAACGTGGCGACGGTGTTAAAACCGTAGGCTTGCAGCGCTTTGGTAACGGCGTCGCCGGTGGTATAGAGGTTGTGGGGCGCGTAGCGGTCCTTAGAGCGCGTAAAGTACTGGCTGGGGCCGCCGTTGAGTGCATTGATGTCCTTGAGGCCGAGCGGGCCGATTTCGTCGAGGGCGTCGGCATTGCCGCCGGCGTGGGCGATAGGCGCATTAAATTCTAAGCCCCAGTCGACAAAGTAGGTGCGAATGGAGCGCACCGGGCCCAGTGACGGCGGCAGACTGTCCAGGTAAAAGGCGAGAAAACGCGTAATGCCGCCTTCGGCTAGGGCTTCGTACACGACCCCGGCTTGCCCGAGGCCGGATTGGGGGCGGGCGTCCGGGTTGAGATTCTCGATGACGACCCCGACGATTGGCTGTTTGGCGACCACAGGGCTTACCGGCAGCCCGGTGAGTGGTGAGGCTACGGTGGTTGGCTTCGGCGGCTTCTTGGGCACGTGCACGTCCTGTGAAACCTTTTGAACGGGTTTGGTGTATTCCATGTAGGCCCAAGCGGCGGTGGGAGCGATCAGGAGAATGCCGAGCACTAGGATGACGCGCGTGCGGTGGGTGCGAACGAATTCTTTGAAGCGTTGCCAGCTCGGCGGTGCGTTTTTGGGTTGGCGCAGGTCGTCCATAACGGGCTGGGTGGCCACTGGAGGCTTGGCGGGTGTCGATTTAGGCTTGGGTTTGCCTGGAGATTCTGGGGACGGACTCATACCACCATTCTAACACAAAATGCTTATGATTAACGGATGAGGCCGTGCTGCTTCAGCCAGGGGAAAACATGGTCATTGGTCAGCGGGGTGTGTAGCTGGGGGTTTCCGGCGCTATCGAACCAGCCCAGCTCCTCAATTTCGCTACTCGGTTTGGGTTGGCCCTTAAAATTGCCCGTATACAGCCGCAGCTGGACGGTGGTGTTTTCGTGACCGTGGGCAGGCGCTGCAAAGGATCCAAGTAGTTTGATGGAAGTAGGATCCAGATCACAGCCGGTTTCTTCGCGTATCTCCCTAATCAGGCAATCGGCATCCGACTCCCCGGCTTCGACCTTGCCGCCCACGAACGCCCAAGTTTTTTTGCCACGGGTGCGAGCCATCATAATTTGGTGATCTTTAAATACGGCCAGGCCGATTTTATCGAATACCCTGGGAGCGGTCACGGCTGGAGCGCTTTGCCAGCTGTTTGCAGTCGCTCCAGCGCGGCTTTTTTGCCGAGTACATGCAAGGTATCAAATAGGCCAGGCGCCGCAGTTTTGCCGGTAACGGCCGCGCGGATCAGACCGAAGACCTGCCCAGGCTTCAAATCCTCTTTTTCGCAGAGGTCACGCAGCCGTTTTTCCAGGTCATCATGGCTGAAATCGCTGTCTTCTAACCCTGTCACCACCTGGTCTAACAGATTATGCGCGCGCTTGCCGTCGAGTTGCTTGGTCATGAGTGCCGAATCTGGTTCCGGTGCGCTAAAAAAGAACTCGGTGAGTTCCGGCAGTTCGGCGAGAAACTTGAGGCGCTCCTGGACCAAGCCCAGGACATCGTGCTTGTATTTATTTTCAGCCTTGATGGCAGATTTTGGCCAAAACGACTTCGCCCGCTTTGCCAGCTGCTCTAGCGGCAACTCGCGGATGTAGTGGCCGTTCATCCAGTCGAGGCGCTCGGGGTCGAACATCGCCGGGCTGGAATGAATCCGGTCGAGCGAAAACACCTTTATCAGCTCTTCCCGGCTATAGATCTCCTGGGTAGTGCCGTCATTAAAACCTAATGTCGCTAGGAAATTCAGAACCGCCTCAGGCAAATAGCCGGCTTCCTTATAATCCAGCGCCGATTTGGCGCCATGGCGCTTACTCAACTTAGCCTTATCTGCCCCCAACACCTGAGGTAAGTGGGCAAACTCCGGTGGCTCCCAGCCGAGCGCCTGGTATAACAAGATGTGTTTGGGTGTTGAAGACAGGAATTCCGAGCCGCGCAGAACCTGCGAAATGGCCATTGTATGATCATCAACTACATTGGCAAAGTTATAGGTCGGGAAACCGTCGGATTTAACGGCTACAAAGTCGTCTAAGGTGGTGCGCTGCCAGCTTTGCGGGCCCCATACTGCATCTTTCCAGGTAACGTCTTCGCCGGGCTGTATCTGGAACCGGATTGTAAACGGGCCCCCCTCACTCTCGGGTTCAAGCTGCGCCAGCTCTTTTGTAAACAAAAACGGCTGTTTTTTGGCTTGGGCTTCCTGGCGCAGGCTTGCCAGACGCTCCGGCGTAGAAAAATCTTTATAGGCTAAAGAATTATTTAATAAGTTTTTGGCATACTCGGTATATAGCTTAAGCCGCTCGGACTGGACGTAGGGTCCATAAGCGGGATTGGGGTGCTCAGGACTCTCATCGGGCACCAGGCCGAGCCAGCTTAGGCTATCCATAAGATGATCGACGACATCAGGGACAAAACGCTCGCGATCGGTATCTTCAAGGCGTAGTATGAAGGCGCCGCTGGTATGGCGGGCGTAGAGGTAATTAAACAGTGCCGAGCGCAGGCCGCCAATGTGCATATAACCAGTTGGACTGGGGGCAAAACGAACGCGAGTAGATGTAGACATGACTTCAGCTTACGTTAGGATGTGGGTTTGGGGCAACTACAGCGCCAGTTCGTTCATGTCGACGGCTTCCCAGTCATCATCCTGGCGGCGGTACAGGGTTACTTTTTGGGCGGTTTCGTTTGTGTCATAAATGTATTCCATGCGGTTGTCGGTGCCGGCCCGGTGGCTGTAATGGGATTTGCGGTCAACTATGGCCGGCCCGGTAGTGCGCTCCAAGCGCAACTCTTGGCCGTCGTTGGCAAACTCAATGTATTCGACTTTTTCGCTCAGATCGGGGCGGTCTTCGAGTGCACGCATGTCGCGCCCATGGCGGCTAATCCCCAGTTTTATGTCGATTGCGTCGGTGAGCCGTTCCCAGCCGGAATCGTTCATAGCCCGTACGCGATCTTCAGCACGTCTTCGCGGCCGAGCTTGGAAGTGCCGCTCAGCTGATACCAAACACCATGGTTGATCCAATTGGCTTGGTTGCCGTACAGGTAGATAGTGAGGCCTTGGCCCTGGACAGCTAAAAAGTTGGTGGATTGAGTGCTAACGTAGTTTTCGCGCAGGGCATTGGCATCCCAGTCGCTACTGCGCTGAATAATTTTAAGTGGCTGGCCGGCGCTGGGGCTGGTGAAGTTCAAAGTAAGTACGCCCGGACTGGAATTGGCAGCACCAACTTGATGGTAGCTGGAGGGAATGTAGGTAGGCAAGCTGGCTGCAATACCGGCTTGGGCAGCAGCGTTGCGGAAGGCTAACTTTGGTGAGTTTTGTAACCATACGACGCCACCCATAATACCGATCGCTACCAAGGCAGCGCCGATCTTTAAAACGCTCGGTGTCGTGGTGGACTGTTTGGCGGCCTTAAGAGCTTGGCTCAAGGCCGGCGATTGGGGTTTGGGCGGCAGCGGCTCGATAGGAGTCTGGGACTTCATCGTATCCACTTGGGCGGCAACCGCTTCGGGCATTACTGTCGTGCCGGGCTGAACTACTGCCGGGTGCTCCGGGTATTTATTGATCATTGGGCTTAAGGGTGGTTGGGACGCGGGGGTTGGCGCCGGTGGCTCCGGGGAGCTGCTAGCGGGTTGGGCGATCGGTGCCGGGGCCGGTAGCGACTGCTTAGGCTTGATCGTTGGAGCGGCTGCCGACGCGGAAGGAGGTGTCGTCACGGGGGGGGTCGGGGTCGGTGTTGCTGTCGGGGCGGGAGGGGCGATTGGCGCCGGCGCCACCACCGCTTGCGTCCGCAAGTCCAGCACCGAGCCGCCACTCCCGGGCTGACCGTGAAACTGCCCGGCTGGCTTGCTGGCGGCCGCAGCCGTTATCGCCGCCGCGGTTTTGGTTGGTGTCGGCGTGGCGCTGCGCAAGTCCAGGGCTTTACCCTTGGGCTTAATGTCGGCCATGGTCGTCGCCGGCATAGCGCTGGCATCAAGCTTAGCGCCGCAGTTGCTGCAGTAGCGCTTGCCACTCAGGGTGACAAAGCCGGTTTTCCCGCACTTGGGACATTGCATCAGTAGTTAGCACCCATATAATTCTTATGGTACAACATCTGCCCCCATCTGAGAATAGTTTTTATGATCGCTTACTCGTACGATACACCGTCCACACAAAACGGGGAATGGCCAGCTGCCGTCGCAGCCGTTTTGGCTCCTGGAGCAATCGCCATAGCCATTCCAGCCCGAGGTTTTGAATCGCTGCCGGTGCTTTGCGACGATGTCCACCGAAACTATCGTAATCAAAGGTGCCACCTTCCCCTACGAGCACGCCATGGGGCAACTGAGCCGCGAGTTTAGCCATCAACTCCTCCTGAAGCGGAAAGCCCATGCCCACCAGGATGATGTCAGGGCGCTTGGCCTTGAGGTCGGCGACCAGGTCGTGCTCCAGCGGCTGTTTACGGAGCGCCGCGAGCAGCCGAGTGCCTTTCAGGCCTGCGAGTTCTCCGGGCCAGCTGCCCACTATCTTTAATTTAGGTAAGCGTTGGTGGATGGCCGCTGCCGTTAAGCTGATGTCGCCGCCGCGAGGCGAGCCAACCAAATAGACGCCTAGCTCTTTGTTGGCGGCGGCTTCCAATAATTTCCAGGTGAAGCGGGTACCGCCAAACTTTTCCGGCACCAGCGATGTGACCGCTTGCGGCTGCACTAGGATGCTCGAGCCCAAGCCCATGACGCGCCACCAGCTCGGCCGCCCGCCGTACAGATAAGTTGCCGCCCACTGGATTGAGACGCCGTCGGGCAGGCTCAGCCAGCTGTCGTTCAGCAGCTTGCGGGTATGAGCGTCCAGATTGGCTGAATCCAAAAACTCCACATACGGCTTAACCACATAGCTGGCCGGTTGTTTGGTTTGAGCGGCGCGCGCCACAATTTGCTCGGCCGCCGCGCGCATCGTCAGTGCGTCAATCCGTACTCCCAGGATTTCGTAGGTATGATTAGGCGCGGTAGTCATCGTAGGCTTTCTGTACGTAGGTTTTGATGTTCTTGCGAAAGGCAGCAGTGGTGAATTTGGCGGCCTGGCGTGTCAAGGCCGCGGCCGTAAATTTCGTAGGCTTGAAGTCAGTAATCGCCGCCACCAGAGCCTCAACGCTTTGCGGCTGGAACAGGATGCCGCTCACTCCCGGCGCAATCGTCTCGGTGAGTCCGCCGCGCCCGAAGGCAATTACCGGGGTGCCGCTGGCCATAGCCTCGATTGGTGCAATCCCAAAATCTTCCTCATTTGGAAACAGCATGGCTCGGGCGCCAGCCAGTAAATGCGCGCGTTCGGCGTCGTTTACCCGGCCGGCGAACTCAATTGTCGGGCCGGCCAGCCGTTCCAGCCTCGGGCGATCGGGGCCGTCGCCAACTACGATGAGCCGCCGCTCCAATCGATTGCAGGCCGCAATCGCCACATCAATCTTTTTATAGGGCGTCAGACTGCTGAGCGTCACAAAATAGTCGCTGGTTTTGGTGGACGGCGCAAACTGGCTGGTATCGGCGCCGGGGTAAATCATCGCGGCGACTTCCTGGTGGTAGTATTTTTTAATTCGTTGGGCGGTGGTATGGGAGTTGGCGACCCACCTATCAACCCGAGCCGCGCTGTAGTAATCCCACAGCCGCAACCGGGACGTCAGTACATGGATGGCGCCGCGCTGGATGTGCCCTACGTGCTGCTCCTCGATATACCCCGGCCAGTAATCCCATACAAAACGCATTGGGGTGTGACAGTAACAGATGTGCAGCGTTTCCGGCCGCGTAATCACCCCTTTGGCAAAGGCGCTGGAGGAGGATATCACTACATCGTAGGCGCTGAGGTCAAATTGCTCGATAGCCATAGGAATCAGTGGCAAGAGGTAGCGCGAGCGCCGGCGCAGCCAACGCGGCAGTTTTTGTAAGAATGAGGTGTGTATCCGCCCGGGATGAATCCGGTCGCCCACCAGCTCCGGTGCGTAGAGCAGCGTATAAATGGGTGCCTCGGGATAGAGATCGGCCAATTCGGCGACCACATTCTCGGCGCCGCCAAACTTGGTGTTCAACCAATCGTGGACGATAGCTACCTTCATGCGGTCGCCCCGATAATCGCCCCGGCAAAGCCCCAGTAAATGAGAGCGGTCGAACTATCGGCCCACCCATGCAACACTAGGTTAACCAGACCAATGCCAACCAGCGCCGCTACTGCCGCCGCCGCTCCCGGTACGGTGCTGGCGTGGTGCCACAGCCGCACGCCGAGCAGCACTTCTAGTGCCCCAAACAGCACTAAGCCGAGCACGCCCGTCTCGATGGCCAATTGCAGGTAATAATTCTCCGGAATAAACGGATGGGCGCTGTGAAATGACGCCGGTCCGGCCGTTCCCAACCCGGTCCCGAGCACGTGGTTTGACGCTGCCTGTAACCCCGCTTGATAAGCCTGGGTGTGCTCGTCGGTTGAGGCATGAATGCCGGTATCGTGAGTGGTTTGGTGGAACAAATAATACTGCAAATCTTGATTGCGGCCGGCGTCGGTGGTCAAGAGGCTGATGCCAATCGCCACGCTCACGGTCGCGATCAATAAGAGTGGCAGTTGCCAACGCCGAGTGGTGCGCAGCAGCATTACAATCAAGAACGCCGCCGCCAGCCCAATGAGAGCGCTCCGTGAATAGGTGTGCCATTCTACTATCAGTCCGGCTGCCAGATAGAGCCCTTGCCACCACCGCGGTTTATGCAGTAACTGCCAGGCCACCAGACATAACGGTAAGATCAAAAAACTGCCAAGCTGGTTAGGTCCCCCGAGCGTCGATAAAATCCGCACTGAGTGCACCGCTGGATCCACCAGCAGATACGGTTGGATCGTAGTGGCGCCATAACCAAAATGTATCAGCCAATCCTTTGGCAACAAGTAAATCTGCAGGAGACCAAAAGCGATCACCGCGCCGCTGGTAGCTATGATCACCCGCGAGAGGGTTGTTACCAGCTTCATGTCGCTTACCAACAGCGCTAGCACGAATACTACCAGGAACTCTAGGTCAGTCTTTACGCCATAGACTGCTGGTGCCAGGTGGGGATGGTTGATAGCCGTCACCAGCAAACTAACCGCCGCAAAGCCAGCGGCCAGGTACACCACGTAATTCTGCGGGCGGCTACGGCAGGCCGGGGTGCGCCACAGCGCCAATCCGGCGGCGATCACCATGGCGGCTACCAGTACCTCCTTCCAGCTTTGCCACAGCACCTGGTGTCCAAGCAATGAGCCCAACCAAACGCTGCCGAAGGCATGGAACGGCATCAATGCCAGAAGCGCAATCAGGCCGCGACGAATCCATACCCGCAAACCCCGCACGACCGGCATGGCGGCGGTAGCCGACACTACTTCAGGCCCGCCAAGCTACGCTTGTATTCATCGAGGTTGTTCAGCGCCAATCCCGCGCCTTTTACAACACACAATTGGGCGTCCTCGGCCACGACACAGGGTACTCCGGTAATACTTGTGAGCAACTTACCCAAATTGCCGAGCTTGGCGCCGCCGCCCGTTAAGATCATGCCGCGATCAATAATGTCACTGGAAAGCTCTGGCGGTGTCTGCTCGAGTACCGTCCGGATGGCCAGTACGATCTTTTCCAGCTCGTCGGCCATGAAACTGGTGACA
>Ga0105240_10014387_pt1 | contig 10806 bp, 7 predicted proteins | sample KBSC54metaG_FD_80426 | JGI IMG/M metagenome (GOLD analysis project Ga0105240, IMG submission 80426) | Corn rhizosphere microbial communities from Kellogg Biological Station, Michigan, USA - KBS C5-4 metaG | ecosystem: Host-associated > Plants > Roots > Rhizosphere > Soil | place: Michigan, USA...
AGCGGAATGGGAGATTGGAGTCTCGGGGGACGATTCGGCAAATGTGTTTCGCGCGCCGCGCCGGCGTCCGCTGCCGATGCCGCCCCTTTCACCAAACCGCAGTTTTCAGATCCTGAAACCGGCTGCGGAACGCCTCGGGCTCCATCCGTTTCACATCCCCATGCTTCGCAATTCCGTTCCGTACAACGGCCGCGGAGCCTGCATACGCTGTCGCTGGTGCGTGGGATATGCCTGCGAAGTGAGCGCGAAATGCGGCACGCAAAATACGGTGATCCCGCGAGCAATTGAGACAGGGAATTGCGACCTGCGAGCCGAGTGCATTGCTAAAGAGGTGATGACAAACGACCGTGGACGCGTGACCGGGATCGCCTACTTCGATTCCAAAGGCCACTTGCAGGAGCAGACTTCGGATCTCGTCGTAGTTTCCTGCTCGGCCGTGGAATCGCCGCGCCTGTTGCTGAATTCGAAGAGCCGCATGTTCCCCAACGGACTGGGAAACCGTTACGACTGGGTGGGCCGCAATCTGCAAGGCCACTCCTACACCGGCGCGTCTGGACTCTTTGAGCAGGAGATTTACGATGATCTCGGGCCCGGCGCATCGATTGCGATCTGCGACTTCAACCATGGGAATCCCGGTTTTGTCGCGGGTGGGCTCCTCGCCAACGAATTCCTTCGGTCACCTTATCAGGTTGCGAGTGCCGCAGCAGAGGTGGGGATTCCGCGCTGGGGGGCCGCCCACAAAGACTTCATGCGCCACTATTTCAAGCGGAACATGACCGTCATGGGACCCATGCAAGAGATGCCGGTGTTCGAGTCGCGAGTGCAGGTGGATCCCAAGGTCAAAGATGCGTGGGGAATTCCCGTGGCGCGGATCTCGGGACGACACCATCCCAACGACTTGCTGGGCGCGGAATTCATGGCCGGCAAGGCGGAAGCGTGGCTGAAAGAGGCTGGTGCTGCCAAGACGTTCCGATTGCACTGGACGTTTCTGGACATCCCCAGCGGCGGGCAGCACCAGGCGGGTACTTGCCGAATGGGCAACGATCCGAAGATCTCGGTGGTCGACAAATACTGCCGCGTGCACGACATGGACAACTTGTACGTGATCGATGGCAGCGTGCATGTCAACAATGGCGGCTTCAACCCGGTGCTCACGATTATGGCGATCGCGTACCACGCGTCCGACAACCTGGTGAAGACGTGGAAGGGGGCACATGGCCGCGGTTGAGAAAACCTCGGGCGGAACGAAACGGAAGTTCCTGCGGGCCCGCGTTCTCGTACCCCTGGCTGCGGTGTTATTTGCCATCCTGCTTTTGCCCGGCGCCAGCGTGTACTACAGCTATTCCCAAGGGCGCTCCTGCACGAAGTGCCACGAAATCTGGCAGCCCTACCGTGATTGGCATGAATCGGCGCACCGCAACGTTGCCTGCTCGGAATGCCATGGAGACGTGCTGACGCTGGATGCCGGTTTCCATCTGAAGAACCTGCGGCAACTGACCAAGCATCTGAGAGGCGAGGCGCCGGAGCAGGTCCGTTTGAAAACTGCGGATGTGCTGGAAATCGAAAAGCGCTGCGCGAAGTGCCATCGCCAGGAATACGCGGACTGGTCGGCAGGGCCTCATGGCGCGAGTTATTCGAAGATTTTTCTGAACACCGACCATAATCAGCGCACGCTGCTGATCGACGATTGCCTGCGCTGCCATGCGATGCACTATCAGGGCAGCATTCGTGACTTAGTCACGCCCGTGAACATCAAGGGCCCATGGCAACTTCGGGAAGTGCAACTCGCTGCTCAGCCGGCAATGCCTTGTCTCACCTGCCACCAGATGCATCGCTATGGAACGCCGTTGTCGCCATCTCCCGCGGTGAAAGCGGATGATGCCACTTCGAAGGAAGATATCAATCGCCCGTCACTGGGCTTATTCGACCGCCGCGAGCAGGAATATATAGCGGTCAGCCGGTTGCCGCTGCCGCAGATGTATGAGGGAGCGCGGCTGGTGAAGATCAGCCCGGATCAGAGGCAGGCTCTGTGCTACCAATGCCATGCTCCAACGGCCAGCGCGCAAGTGCAATCGGCCGACGATCGCACTCCGGTGGGCGTTCACGAGGGATTGAGTTGCCTGGCATGCCACGAACAGCATGGGCAGAAGACCAGGGCTTCTTGCACGACCTGCCATCCGCAGCTCTCGAATTGCGGGTTGGATGTGGAAAAGATGGATACCACATTCAAAAACCTGAAGAGTCCGCATAACATCCACACGGTCAAATGCGCCGACTGTCATGCCAAAGGCGTCCCCCGGAAGAAAACCCGGCGAGATGTGGCAACATCCGGCGGTTTCCTGGTGACTAATACAGGGCTTCGCTAGTCAAGCGTGGCCTCGAGTATGGCCACGCGCGAGTCCAAAGGCGTCATCTACGCGGCGATTATCGCCAACATTGCGATCGCAGTCTGCAAATTTGCGGCAGCGGGGGTCACTGGCAGCTCCGCCATGCTGGCCGAAGCTTTTCACTCTACGGCAGATTCCGGAAACGAACTGCTGCTATTGCTGGGGATCAAGCGCAGTGCGCGTCCACCGGACGCGCTGCACCCGTACGGGCATGGCAAGGCGCTGTATTTCTATTCTCTGCTGGTGGCCGTCTATATTTTCGGAGTTGGCGGCGGGCTGGCAGTGTACGAGGGAATCTCGCATCTGAAGCATCCAGAGATCCCAACCCACCCGGGCTGGAGCTACGCCGTGCTTGCCCTGGCAGCCGTATTCGACTTCTACTCGTGGCGCATCTCGTATCGCGAGTTGCGAGCGCGAAAGGATCCGAACGAGAGCACATGGGACGAAATCAAAGGGGGCAAGGATCCAACGGTATTCACCGTTTTTCTCGAGGACTCGGCGGGCCTGCTGGGCGTCTTGCTGGCGTTTCTCGCGATTTTTCTTGGGCGGCAGTTCAACAATCCCTATTTGGATCCGATTGCCTCGATTGTGATCGGCCTGGTGCTGGCGGTCCTCGCGGTATTTCTGGGGCGCGAGAGCGGCGCGCTGCTGGTGGGCGAGAGAACCGACCGGGCGCGCATCGAACGTTTGAACGAAATCATCCGCGCCGATCCCGCGGTGGAGGAAGTTGGGGACCTGCTGACGATGCAGCTTGGGCCGGAGCAGGTGCTGCTCACGGTCAACATTCAATTTCGCCGGAAGCTCACGCTGGAGCAGTTGGAATCAGCTATCGAGCGAATTGAGGCCAGGATTCGCCAGGAACAACCCAGCGTGCAGCGCATTTTTATCGAAGCGGAGTCGTTCAAGCCTGAGAAGTCGTCTTCCAAGGCAGCCTAGAGTGCGCCGGGCAAAAGAAACGTCCCGCAAGTTCAAAGAACCTGCGGGACGTCCCCGGTGTACTGTTTGGGATTGACCAAGAGGTGGTCACTCTACGTGGCCTCTACGGCAACTCCGGGCTCCTGACCGACCTGCGCCAGGCGGAAACAATCCTTATTCACCGGTAGTGTGCGGGCTGTAGCTCGTGACGGAGTGCTTACAAATTCTCACGCCCAGAGCCCCGCTTAGAGCGACCGCTCTAAGTCTCAGCCACCTCACCTGGTCTATTGGTCTTTCTACAACTGCCTTCAGAACTTGTCATCAGACCACCTCCTTTCCGGTGTAATCGCAGATTAATACGAAGCCGGATGCGGCGTCAATCGAGGGAAAGCTGGCGTATCCGGAGGGTAATGTTCGGAGACACACGCTCGCTGCGCTCGCGGGGCGGACGACGGCATCCGCCCCTACACAAGGCGGACCCCTATGGCAGCCCAAAGGCATAAAGCGCGCTGCCCGCTGCGATGATCACGAATTCCTTTCCGTCGATGGCGAAGGCGATGGGAGGAGCGTAGACGGCTGCGCCCATCTGGAAATGCCAGAGTGGTTTGAGATTGGAAGCGTCGAAGGCGATGAAGTTTCCCTCGGCATCGCCGGTGAAGACGAGGCCTCCGGCGGTGGAGAGAACTCCGGACCACGTGGGAGACGTGTGCTGAAATTTGCCTTTGATCTCACCGGTTGCCGGATCGATTCCCTTTAAGAATCCGAGATAAGGCTCCGCCTCTTCGGAGGGGAAGTAAGCGCTGCCGTAGAAGGCGTGTCCTGGTTCGTAGGGTTGAGGGGCCGTGCTGAAGATGTCGCACTGATCGCGCGCGGTTAGATAAAACGTGCGGGTCTGCGGACTGTAAGAGGGTGCGAGAAAGTTGGTTGAGCCCAGCGCGCCAGGGCAAACTGTGTGGCCGGTGAGTGTCGGAGAGGCGTCTTTCTTGGCGATGGGCCGTCCTTCGGTGTCTTTGGAGTCGCTCCACGTCTGCTTGCCGTATTCGGTGGCGGAGATCAGCTTGCCGGTGCTGCGATCGAGAACGTAGAAGAACCCATTGCGGTTGGCTTGCACGATCAGGTGCTTGTCTCCGGCATCGAGCATCACCGGCACCTGGGTGGCATCCCAGTCATGCTCGTCGTGCTTGGTGAACTGGAAATACCATTTCAATTTTCCGGTATCGGCATCGAGGGCCAGCAGGCAATTGCTGTACAGGTTATCGCCCGCGCGTCCGGCACCGCGATTCGAGGGCGAAGGATTTCCTGTGGGCCAGTAGAGCAGGTTCGAGCCGGGATCGTATGTGCCGGTATTCCATGCCGGAGCGCCACCGACTTTCCAGGATTCTCCTTGCCAGGTATCGTGCCCCGGTTCGCCCGGACCCGGAACGGTATAGAAGCGCCACTTGCGCTGGCCGGTGGCCGCATCATACGCGTCGATGAATCCACGGATGCCGTATTCGCCGCCGGATACTCCGATGATCATCAGGTTCTTCACCGCGAGTGGCGCGACGGTGAAACTGTTACCGGTACGATAGTCGGCGGCCGCGACGTCCCATATCACTGCTCCTGTTTTCGCGTCCATGGCAACGACGTGCGCATCGAGTGTGCCCATAAAAACTTTGCCGCCCAGAATTGCCAGACCGCGGTTCACGCGGCCGCAGCAGGGACGGATGTCGCCCGGGAGTTGCCGCTGGTAGATCCAGAGGGGCCTTCCTGTGCGGGCGTCTAGAGCGAAGGCGCGATCGTCGGGACCGGTGGCGTAAAGGACGCCATCCACTTCGAGCGGCGAAGTTTCCATCTTGCCGGTGGAGCCGAGTTGATACACCCACTTCGCCACGAGGGATGGCACGTTTGCCGTGTTGATTTGATCGAGCGCGCTGAAGCGTTTGCCGGAGTAGTCGCCGGAGTACGTCATCCAGTTCTGCGGCTCTTTGGCGGAGTTGACCAGGCGTTCGGAGGTGACCTGAGCCGAGGCGGTGCACGCGAGGCAGAAAAAGACAGCAGCAGCGATTCGCGATTGGCCGGGGCGATTCATTTCGCCTCCAGGCTGGTCAGGAACGCCACTACGTCGTGCAGGTCTTTATCGCCGAGCACGTCGGTGGTGTACTTCGGCATGGCGGACTCGCGCGTTTTTTGAAACGAGCGGAGCTTGTCTTTCTCCAGCAGGTGGAGGTTCTCGCTCATGTCCATGATCTGGACGGTGAAGCTGTCCTCGTTGAGCGTGACGCCTTTGATCTGCTTGCCATCGGCGGTCACGACGGTGACGGTCTCATACTCCTGTGGGAATTCTTTGGTGGCTTCGGTGAGCCCCCATGCGAGGCGGCGGCTAGGATTGCGTACGGCGTCGATGATCGCCGCGGGAGTGCGGGATCCGGCTACGCCCGTCAGGTCGGGTCCGAGCCGGCCCCCTTTGCCTTACACCATGTGGCACATCGAGCAATTAGCGTCGCCGTAAAACAGTTCCTTGCCACGAACGGTGTTGCCGAGTGACGCTGGCGAGGCTTTCACTTCCTGGCTGCGAAGGTAGGCGATGATTTGCCAGATCTCGCGCTCGGTCATCCCGACGCCTTGCCCGTTGGTTCCGTTGGCGGGCATAGCCGTCCCGGGAATTCCGTTGCTGATTACCTGAAACATGTCGGCGTCCGTGTGGGTGTGCTTCTTCACGGCGCGGGTGAGATCGGGCCCGCGGCCACCGCCCTTCGCTCCGAGTCCGTGACACAGGGCGCAGTTGATGCGGAATTCGGATTCTCCGGCCTTGGCCGCCTTGGGATCACCCGCTAAAGGATTTTTTTGAGCGAAGGCTTGGAGCGAGAATGCCAGAGAGATGGAGGCGAATAATGCTGCTTGCCAGCATTTGAGCATGGGTTGAACCTTCCCGTAGGGTTGTCGAATTTTACGCCAGTGAGGTTGAGTTTCAGCCTGAGAAATGTGAGAGGGTTCGTTGCGGTTCTTCATTGCGCTTCGCGCAACCGAACTCGTGTAGGGGCGGACGCCTAGTCCGTCCCGCTCGCCAAGCGAGCGTGAGGAACTGGAATTCTTCTCAGAAACTGGCAGCAAGTTTTTTCTGCATCGAGTCTTCCCATTGCGCGCTTCGCGCGCAAGCCCGGACGAGGCGTCCGGGCCTACACAACCCCCGGACTACACAGACGTAACTACCTTATTCCGCGCCGTAGGGCCATAATGTGAAAATGGCGCGTACTTTCCTGAATGAAAATTGGCTTCCTAAGTCCGTCGTCTGCTTGCGAACGTATGATCGGCACAAATTTCTTCTGGATCTGATTGCCGGGGTCACGGTGGGGTTGGTCGCGTTGCCGCTGGCCATGGCATTTTCTATTGCTTCAGGCCTCACGCCGCAGGCTGGAATCTACTGCGCAATCGTCACGGGGTTCTTGATTTCTGTCTTCGGAGGATCAAAGACGCAGATCGGTGGTCCAACCGGCGCGTTTGTGGTGGTGGTGGCCGGGATTGTCGCGGTGCATGGAGTGGATGGGCTATTCATGTGCACGGTGATGGCGGGCGTGCTGCTGGTTATTATGGGCGTCACGGGCCTGGGCACGGCAGTGAAGTTTATCCCGCGGCCGGTCGTGATCGGGTTCACCAACGGCATCGCGGTGCTCATCGCCAGCACGCAGGTGAAAGACTTTTTTGGCCTGCACCTGGAGAAAGTTCCCGGCGTGTTTTCATTGCGCATGCAAGCGCTGGCCGCGAATTTTCATACGCTCTCGTTCGAAGCTACCGCGCTCGCCGTTTTCACACTGCTCACTCTGATTGTCTGCCGAAGTGTTTCGACTCGCATCCCGGGTCCGATCGTTGCGCTGGTGATGGCCACCTCCGCGGTGTACTTCTTCAAATTGCCAGTGGAGACCATCGGAACCAAGTTCGGGGGAATCCCGGGCGGGCTCCCTCACTTGCAGATTCCGCGATTCCGTGTGGACCTGATCCATGGCTTGCTGGGACCGGCATTCACGGTGGCGATGCTGGGCGCGATCGAATCGTTGATGTCCGCCGTAGTCTCCGATCGCATGAGCAACGACCGGCACAATCCTAATGTTGAATTGTTCGGCCAGGGGATCGCCAACATTTTCTCGCCGATGTTCGGCGGGTTGCCGGCGACGGGAGCCATTGCACGAACCGCTACCAACATTCGAGCGGGGGCCCAGTCGCCAGTTGCGGGAATCGTTCATGCCCTGACGCTGCTCTGCATTCTGCTGTTTGCGGCGCCCCTAGTCAGCTACGTGCCCATGGCGGCGCTCGCGGGAATTCTGATGGTGGTGGCCTACAACATGGGCGAGTGGCGCGAGATTCCACAACTGCTGAAGCTCACCAAGACGGACATCAGCATCTGGCTGGTTACGTTCGCCCTGACCGTTTTCGCGGACCTTACCGTGGCGGTGGAAGCGGGAATGATTCTGGCGGCCTTGCTGTTTATCAGCCGGGTGGCGTCGACCACGACGGTGTCGCAGGTCACGGATGATTACGTGGAAGATGGGCGCGTTCACATCCTGCAGGATAAAGACATTCCCTATTACGCAACTATCTTCCGGATTCATGGGCCGTTCCTGTTCGGGGCGACCGACAAGATTGCTGCCGTAACAGAAAATGTGCATAAGTTGCCGCCGGTGGTCATTCTGCGGCTGCGGAACATGACCGCACTGGATGCCACCGGTCTATTCGCCATCGAGGAAGTCGCGAAACAACTGCACGCGAGCAAGCGCACGCTGATTCTCTGCGGGGCAAGAGAGCAGCCCGCGCAGTTGATTCATCAGGCGGAATTCGCGGAATTGATTGGCGAAGAGAATATTTGCGAGAACGTGCAGGAGGCGCTACGACGGGCGGAGGAAGTTTACGAGAGGCTCGAGGTCCAAAGCGCGGCTGTGGCCAGGTAGCGGTGCTGTTCCCATTGTTGATGTTCTGTCTGCCACTCGGGCTAAGAGTACCGAAAATCGAGACGTGGAGATAGACGGCTTTTCATTGTGATGAGGCGCAATGGATTTCTCACAAATCCAGCAAAGTCTTGCCCTGCAGCATGAATGAGTGAAAGGGCGATATTTCAACAGTCATCGCTCTACTTGCATTGCTCCCACCACTCATTCATCGACAGCGTGACGGAGTACCAATGACTTTCCAAGCGACGAACTTCATCCACGTCGCATGGTATGCCGCTGAGTTTGCCGGACTCACGATGGCTGGCTGCTGCTGAAAGTGAGTCTGTCGGGTCGAAAACTAGATAAACAGTCCAGTCACCTACCGGGGCACCGCCCCATCCGTCCCACTCGATGTGCCGCAACTGTCCGTTAACACTTGGCTGCGCCAAAACCTCAGCTTTATATCGACGCGCCCGTATGAACCAACGTGCATGGCTACGGATTGCATAAGAGTTCCACGCAATCGCCATCGAAATGACGAACGCCACTCCAAGCGCCGCATATAGAAACATCCTTCCTCTTGGCTTTCCGGTATCCAATGGAACCATGCGTCACTTTATAGCGCAAAGTACATCGGCAGGTCAAAATGGTCGATTGGGATTCGTGCGATGTTGTTAACAGGCGATTTCACAAGTGTGCGCTTTTCATTCGCCTTTTTGGGCACGAGCATGAGAAGTAATCATGATCGCGGTTGGTGATCGAAGAGATGGCTGGGTCGGACTGAGTTCCTGATCCTAACGATTAAAAGCGAGCCCAGGTTGGAAACGCGCAAACCATCTACGAGAGCGAAATGGCGCTCTTCTCCGAGTGCATGCTGTAGTGCGCTCGAAAACTGCTTGACACTGCCGACATTGTTAGAGATGGCCATATTTGAACAGCTACCGGCTGCCTAGGATTGTCAAAGAAGAAGTCGCAAGCTGACTGGGCAGTTTGTGCGGCTCGACTGCTCAGATTTTGCCTTGACTTGGGTAAAGTGAGGCGTATTGTGGTTCCCAGTCAGCCGAGCGCAGTAAGATCATCGGAATGCTATCGACTGAACCGGCCCTGGTTCCGGCCCCAAGAAAAACTTAACCGAACTAGGTTAGGCACGCCCGAGGTTCGGGGCGCCCAACGTCGAGCGCTCGAGGTCGGGATATGACGCTCTCTCGCGCCTAGCTAGAACTGAACCCGGCCAAAAATCAAGGGGCATTTGACGATTTCTCTGTACCGTGGGTTTTGCGAGCGTTGACTCCTACGAGTCGCCAATTCAGATTCGGAAGGTTAGTGAATATGAAAAAAATCGTTTGCATAGCTGCGCTGATGTGGTTGTCGTGCACGATGCTGCCTGCTCAGAGCAGTGACACATCACGATGCGCGACGCCGAATCCGGCATCTGGTTACGCGCCGCCCATCAAGCTCCCGAAATCTAAAAGGGAGATCAAGGCCTACAACGTCGATTACGTGGAGACCCAACCACACGATCCCGTGTGTCTCAGTAAGAGCGCGGACGACGCGATCATTTGGGTATCTGGCTCAAGCAAGAAGTTCAGGATAAAAATACATGGCGCCGCAAAAGACCAATCCCCGAATTGCAAACAGCATCCCTTTCTGAAAGACCCCCCTACTGACACGGTAGACGGCTACTTTTCAGGATCTCTCGACCCTATGGTGCCAAATTATTGCGTGTATGAGGTGGAGTTTCAAATCGAGGGAGGGCAGGTGCTTGATCCGCATATCAAGACCGCTCCATGAAGAGGTTTCAACTTGAAGTACGGCTCCGGCACCCCGTTAGGGCTCGCCATAATACGTCATTTGGCGAGGATTAACTGCTTGAATCTCGTCTCCTCGCGCAAATTATCGAACTCCGGGGATGCGCGAATCTCGGCTGGGGAATACCCCAGCTCCCGTGCCTTTTCCAGGCATCTTAGGGCCTGATCCTTTTCTGCAAACTGGTTATGGATGACGGCAGCGATCGCAAGATATTCTGGGACGGCCGGATTCAAATTCATGGCCTCCTGCAGATGTTTGAGAGCTTGGGAGCGATTCCCCAACATCGCGTAATAATTCGCCATAAGGACGTTTGCGTCTCCGTCCTTGGGATTGACACGTAAGGTTTCTCCCGCCATGCGAATTGCCCGCTCATACATCTGGCGAGCCTGGCTTCGCTTGGTTGGGCTCCAGTAGTAGGCGCGGGCCAGGTTTCCGCAAGTATCGTAGTCCTTTGTCGTGGCCGTACAGGCATGTTCAAGCGCATTCACGGAATCATCAAAGCGGCGCAAATTGAAATAGGCAACGCCAAGATTGGAGTAGGCCTCGGCGGTGGGAAAGAGAGCGATGGCGTGGCGCAGGACTTCCATCGCCTTGGCGTACTCGCCCATGAAGATGTAAACACCACCCAGCATACGGTAGCCGTGGGGATCGTCGGGAGCGAGGGCAATAGCGCGCTTGAACTCGTTTGCCGCTTCCGAATATCGCGCCTGGTGGGAATAAAAACTGCCTAGCCAGCCGTATCCCGCCCAATATCCGGGACGGACTTGAACGGCAAGCCGGTAGGTGTTTTCGGC